>ENA-OQLB01000026-OQLB01000026.1-human-gut-metagenome-genome-assembly--contig:-NODE-26-length-83068-cov-16.703946_pt1 | contig 83068 bp, 98 predicted proteins | sample MGYA00242656_ERZ504813 | MGnify/ENA primary metagenome ERZ504813 (study PRJEB26092, sample SAMD00036388) | human gut metagenome | host: Homo sapiens | study: EMG produced TPA metagenomics assembly of... | reverse complement strand
CCGCATCGCCGGCCGTATCGGTGCCGCAATCGAACTCGACCAGCCCGCCGCCGACGATGTGCCCGTCCAATGGCACCCCGGCCGCGCCGCCCGCGTCATGGTGGGCGACGTCTTCACCGGCTGGGTTGGTGAACTGCATCCGCGCGTCAACGAGGCGCTCGGCTTCCCGGCCCATTCCGCGGCCTTCGAGCTGAACCTCACTGCGCTGTTCGCCACGCTGACCGGCAAGCCCGTCCAGGCCAAACCGATCTCCACGTTCCCGCCGGTCAAGCAGGATTTGGCCTTCACCGTGGACGAGACCGTGACCGCAGGCCAGCTTGAGAACGTGATTCGCAAGGCCGCCGGCGCGAACCTCGAATCCATCGAACTGTTCGACGTGTTCACTGGCGAACAGGTGGGCGAGGGCAAGAAGTCCCTGGCCTATGCGGTGGTGTTCCGTTCGCCGAGCAAGACGCTGTCCGCCGAAGACAGCGACGCCATCCGCAAGGCCATCGTGCTGAGGCCGCCGAAATCGGTGCCCAGCTGCGCGCCTGACCCAACCAATCATCCGAATCGAGGAGCGCCATGAGCCAACCGGAGCAGGACAAGCCGAAATACGGGCAGTACCAGCAGCCTGAATATGGTGCTATGTCTGGCCAATACGGGCCGAATTACAACCCGTATATTTATGGCGCTCCCGAGCCGGATACTAAGAAGGATTCCGCCGCAGCCGCTGGCGACAACGGTGGCGCGGCACAATCTCAGCAGGCTGGCCAGCCGTATGGTCAGCAGCCGGCGTGGCCCGGCAATCAGCAGGCGGGCGGCTGGCCGTATGCTCAAGGCGGCCAACAGTCCGGTCCGGGCGCATATCCGGGCGGGTACCCGGGCATGCAGGGCCAGCCGTATGGTCAACAGCCGAACGGTCAGCCTCACCAGCCGCATTATTACCACGGCATCGACCTGAACGATCCAAACCAGAACCCGCTCTACGGGCACTGGGATTCGTATGCGATCATCTCCTTTATCCTCGCCCTGTTCTTCCCGGTGCCAGTGCTCTCGGCACTGATGGGCGCGGTGGCAATGTGGCGCACGCGCACTTTCCATATGAAGGGCTTCGGTTTGGCCGTGGCCGCCGTGGTAATCAACGTGCTGTACACCATCGCCGTCATCTGGATGGCCTTCAATGGCTATGACGCCATGGGCCTCTACCAGGAAGCCCTCCAGCAACTCACCGGCGGCACCGGCTCCTCCTCCGACTCCATCTCCGCATAAGTAGTGTTCACATACCAACACACCCACTGCATAAATATGCAATAGTCTGCATAATCGCGTATACTCGTCCGAAGACACATCAGTGAAAAGAGATGAGTATGGCGAAATATACAGTGGCCGTGGCCGGTGCCACGGGCTATGCCGGCGGTGAAGCGTTACGCATTCTGGCTGCGCACCCCGACTTCGACATCACCTGCGTGGCAGGCCATTCCTCAGTGGGGGAGTCGATGGCCAAGCACATGCCGCATATTCCCCAACTGGCCAATCTGGTCGTTGAAGATACCACGCCCGAAGTGCTGAACGGGCATGACGTTATCATCCTCGCACTGCCGCACGGTGCTTCGGGCAAGCTCGCCTCGCAGCTCGATCCGAATGCCGTGGTTGTGGATTTGGGCGCCGACCATCGCCTCGAAGAACAGGCCGCTTGGGATGAGTTCTACGGCGGCGATTTCTATGAGCATTGGACCTACGGCATGCCCGAGCTCATCACCGGCAAAGCTGCGGACGGCTCCTACACCCGCCAGCGTGCGGCGCTTCCTGGCACCAAGCGCATCGCAGGTCCTGGCTGCAACGTCACCGCCACCACGCTGGCCCTCCAGCCCGGCATCGCCGAAGGACTGGTTGAATCGCAGGATATCGTGGCCGATCTGGTCGTCGGATACTCGGGTGCCGGCAAGAATCTCAAGCGCACCAACCTGCTTGCCGCCGAGGCCCTGCAATCCGCCCTGCCGTATTCGGTGGGCGGCAAGCACCGCCACATTCCCGAAATCCTGCAGAACTTCGCCCACGCGGCCGGCAAGAGCGCGGCCGAAGCCAGCGAATTCACGCTCGGCTTCACACCGATTCTCGCCCCCATGTCCCGAGGTATCCTCGCCACCGTGTCCGCCCGCATGACGGACAAGGCCAAGACACTGAGCGATGAGGAGATTCGCGCCGTATGGTCCAAGGCCTATGAAGGTCAGGACTTCATGGTGCTGCTGCCCGAGGGCACGCTGCCCGCCACCGGCAACATCATCGGATCCAACGCAGCCCACCTGCAGGTCGTCACCGACCGCAAGGCCGGCCGCATCTACGCTTTTGCCGCCATCGACAACCTCAACCGTGGTACCGCCGGACAAGCGGTCCAATCACTGAACATCGCACTAGGCCTGCCGGAAGACGCGGGCCTGACCAAGATCGGAGTAGCACCGTGAGCGTTACATTTGCACAAGGTTTCTCCGCCGCCGGCGTGGCGGCTGGTATTTCATCCGTCGAAGGCAAGAAGGACTTGGCCCTCGTGGTCAACAACGGCCCGCTCGACGCGGCTGCAGGCGTGTTCACCTCGAACCGTTTCTGTGCCGCCCCGGTGCAGTGGAGCCGTAAGGTCGTCGCCGACGGTCACGTCAAGGCCGTGATTCTGAACTCCGGCGGTGCCAACGCCTGCACCGGCGAGGCCGGTTACGCCCAGTCCGTCGCCACCGCGGAAACGGTCGCCGGGCTCATCGGCGCCGAACCGAATGATGTGGCTGTCTGCTCCACCGGTCTCATCGGTGAACTGCTGCCGTTGGACAACGTGCTGGCTGGTGCCAAGAGTGCCCATGAGCTCTTGCCGCCACCGCCGAAGCCGGCACCGACGCCTCCCACGCCATCATGACCACCGACACCAAGCCGAAGACGGTCGAACTGACCGGCTCCAAAGGCTGGAAGATCGGCGGCATGGTCAAGGGCTCGGGCATGATTGCCCCGCAGCTGGCCACCATGCTGTGCGTCATCACCACCGATGCGGTTGTCTCCGCCGGTCAGATGCAGGCCGCACTCGCCGTGGCCGCCGAACATTCGTTCAACCGCATCGACGTGGACGGCTGCATGTCCACCAACGACACGGTCCTGCTACTCGCCTCCGGTGCCTCCGGCGTCGAACCGGACAAGGACGAATTCAACAAGCTGGTGCGTGAGGCCTGCGTCTCCCTGTCCCGCCAGATCATCGGCGACGGCGAAGGTGCCTCCCACGACATTCGCATCACCGTCACCGGTGCCACCAGCGAAGACGCGGCACTTGCCTGTGGTCGTGCCGTCGCCGCCTCGAACCTGCTCAAGTGCGCCATCTCCGGCAACGATCCGAACTGGGGCCGCATCGTCAGCTCCTTGGGCACGGTGCCGCCTGAAGTCGCGCCTTACGATTCGAACAAGGTGACCGTGGACGTCAACGGCGTGCGCATCTGCGAGAACGGCGGCGCCGGCCGCGACCGCAGCGAGGTCGACATGACCCCGCGCGAAGTCCACATCGACATCGACCTGAACACCGGCTCGGACGCCGAGGCCACCGTCTGGACCGACGACCTCACCCACGAATACGTCCACATCAACGCCGACTACGAAAGCTGACAAACAGCCCAGTGGGCTGTTTGTAGCAGCCGGCAGCGATAGCGTCGCCGGCGTCGCATATAACGCAAACAGCCCAGTGGGCTGTTTGTAGCAGCCGGCAGCGATAGCGTCGCCGGCGTCGCAGAAAAGAGAAAAATTGGCTACAGAATTGAAGGGACCTGGGTTCCATTTCGACGTGCACACCGATTTGCGCGCCGATCAGAAGGCAGAAGTGCTTATTGAAGCGCTGCCTTGGCTGGAGGAGTTCGCCGGCCAGCGTATCGTCGTCAAATACGGCGGCAACGCCATGGTCGATGACCATCTGAAGCAGTGCTTCGCCGAAGACATGGTCTTCCTGCGTCAGGTGGGTCTGCACCCGATTGTCGTGCACGGCGGCGGCCCGCAGATCTCCCACATGCTCAAGGCCCTCGGCATCAAATCCGAATTCAAAGGCGGCCTGAGGGTCACCACCCCCGAGGCCATGGACGTGGTGCGCATGGTCCTGACCGGCAAGGTGTCACGCGAACTGGTCGGCCTGATCAACGCGCACGGCCCGCTGGCCGTAGGCCTGTCCGGTGAAGACGGCGGCCTGTTCTCGGCCATGCAGCGCAGGCCCATCATCAATGGCAAGCCCACCGATATCGGCTTGGTCGGCGATGTGGTTTCCGTCGATGCTCGGCAGTCGAGGATCTGGTGGCCGCCGGTCGTATCCCGGTCGTCTCTTCCGTGGCTCCGAACGAAGAAGATGCCACTGAAGTGCTCAACGTGAACGCCGATTCCGCCGCCGCCGCTTTGGCTGCCGCTGTGGGCGCACGCAAGCTTGTTATCTTGACCGATGTGGATGGTCTGTACGCCGATTGGCCGGACAAGAATTCTCTGATTGGCCGGATCGGTGTGGAAAACCTGCGCGATATGCTGCCGGACCTGGAATCCGGTATGCGACCCAAGATGGAGGCCTGTGTCAGGGCCATCGACGGTGGCGTGCCCCAAGCCCATATCATCGACGGGCGCAAGCCGCATTCGATTTTGAATGAGATATTCACCTCCGCAGGCATCGGTACCATGGTTATGCCCGATGAAGGACTGGAAATGAGGAGCTCTTATGGCTACTGAGCATGAGGAAAAACTAGGTACGGAGGACAGCAAGTGGCTGGGAGAGTACTCTCAGGTCCACATGAATGTGTTCGGTACGCCGTTGCGCGTCATGGATCACGGCCAAGGTGCCCACATCTGGGATGTTGACGGTAACGAATACCTCGATTTCCTGGCAGGCATCGCCGTCAATTCCCTCGGATACGCCCACCCCAAGTGGGTCAAAGCGGTTGCCGATCAGGCTGCCAAGGTGGCTCATATCAGCAACTATTTCGCGTCCGAGCCGCAAATTGAGCTGGCATCCAAACTGGTCAAGCTGGCTGGTGCACCTGAAGGCTCCAAAGTCTACTTCGGCAACTCCGGTGCTGAAGGCAATGAAGCTGCCCTCAAGCTTGCCAAGCTGTATGGCCGCACCTTGCCTGGTGCCCTGCTTCCATCGGCGGCAAGCCCGCACGCATTCTCGCAATGACTCACGGCTTCCATGGCCGTACGATGGGTGCGCTGTCCGCCACATGGAAACCCGGTATCCGCAAGCCGTATGATCCGCTGGTGCCGAACATTGAATTCGTGCGCGCCGGCGACAAGGTCGCCCTGCACGACGCTTTTGCACAGACCGGTCTCGGCCGCTATGGCAAGGGTCCGGTGGCTGCTGTGATTCTGGAACTTATCCAGGGCGAAGCGGCGTGCAGCCGTTGGGCGCCGATTACGTCAAGTTCGTGCGCGAACTGTGCGATATCAACCACGCGCTGCTCATCATCGATGAAGTACAGACCGGTATCGGACGTACCGGCAAGTGGTTCGCATTCCAGCGTGACGATCTGTCCGGCGGCGTGACGCCGGATATGGTGACTTTCGCCAAGGGCGTGGCAGGCGGATTCCCGATGGGCGGCATGATCGCTTTCGGCGAGAAACTTGCGGCTCTGTTCACTCCTGGTTCCCACGGCTCCACCTTTGCCGGCAATCCGCTGGGTGCGGCTGCGGGACTCGCCACTCTTGGCGTGATTGAAGACGAGAATCTGGTGGCCAACGCCGAAGCTCGCGGCGAACAGCTGCGCGATGGCATTATGGCCACCGGTAATCCGCTGTTCGTTTCCGTACGCGGTCGTGGTTTGCTGGACGCCGTCGAGCTCAAGCATCCCTGCTCCCACGCGGTGATGAACTACTGCCTCGAACACGGGCTCATCGTCAACGCGGTGGCTCCCAATGCGCTGCGTTTCGCACCGCCGCTGATTATAACCGCACAAGACGTGGATCAGCACTTGCCATCCTCAAGGATGTGCCTACGGACCTGCCCGACGACTGATTTCTCTCCGTCACTGCCGCCCCACCGATCCAAGGAGATCATCATGACCCCAGAACTTCGCCACATGCTACGTGACGACGACCTCAACCATGAGGAACAGAAGCAGGTGCTCGAACTTGCCATCAAGTTCCACCACGACCGCTTCTACAAGCAGCCGTTCGCCGGTCCGCAGGCCGTCGCCGTACTGTTCGACAAGCCCTCCACCCGCACCCGTTCCAGCTTCTCCATCGGCGTTGCCGAGCTTGGCGGTTACCCGCTGGTCATCGACAAGTCCGGCTCCCAGCTGGGCCGTGGCGAGCCCGTGGCCGATACCGCTCGCGTGCTCGACCGCATGGCTTACGGCGTGGTGTGGCGCACCTTCGGCCAGGACCGCGTCGAAGAAATGGCCAAGTACTCCACCCATCCGGTGGTCAACGCCCTGACCGATGACTTCCATCCCTGCCAGATTCTCGCCGACTTCCAGACCATCGCCGAGCACCGAGGCGGCGTCGACAACCTGAAGAACCAGACCATCGCCTACCTCGGTGACGCGGCCAACAACATGGCCAACTCCTACCTGCTCGGCGGTGCCGTGGCCGGCATGGACGTGCGCGTGGCCGGTCCCCACGGCTACCTGCCCCGCCCGGACATCGTGGCCGACGCCAAGCGCGTCGCGGCCGAGACCGGCGGCTCCATCCTGGTCACCACCGATGCCAAGGAAGCGGTGAAGGACGCCGACTGCGTGTTCACCGACACCTGGGTCTCCATGGGCGAGGAGGCCGAATACGCCATCCGTTCCAAGCCGTTCTGGGATTACCAGGTCAACACCGAACTTATGGCATTGGCCAAGCCGGATGCGCTCTTCCAGCACTGCCTGCCCGCCTACCGCGGCAAGGAAGTCACCGCTGAAGTGATCGACGGCCCGCAGTCCGTGGTGTGGGACGAGGCCGAGAACCGTCTGCACGCACAGAAAGCGTTGCTGACTTGGTTGACCGGCAAGGCCCGTGGAGACGAAAGCCTGCTCGCATGAGTGAAACCGGTCCGTCCCTGCAGCGCCCTGCCACCAGGGCGGCGCGGCTGAGTGCCATAGAACAGGCGCTCGCCACGCATATCATCACCTCGCAATCACAGCTGTCCAAAATCCTTATCGACGAGGGCATTGCGGTGACTCAGGCGACCCTGAGCCGCGATCTTGACGAGATGCATGCGGTGAAGACCCGGCTGAAGGACGGCACGGTGGCCTACACGGTGGGTCGCAGCGTCGTTGCTTCGGAAGGTGAGGATGTAGGGGAGCGCGGTGAGGCACAGATGTCCCGCGTGCTGAACGGACTGGTCACCTCGGTGGCCGCCGCCGGAAATCTGGTTGTGGTGCACACGCCTTCCGGTGCCGCACAATACGTGGCCTCGGTGATTGACAAGCAGCCGATCGAAGGCGTGCTGGGCACCATCGCCGGAGACGACACCGTCATGGTGATTTGCACCAATGACGACACCGCCGTCTCCCGCTCCGACTGGCTACTAAGCCTCGCCTCCAAATAACCAACACGCCGTGCATAAATATACAGTCCTCTGTATATACTTGCATCAGTTTGTTTTTCAGACCTTGAACGAAAGGGAACCAATGGCAGATAACAAGCGCATTGTTCTGGCCTACTCCGGTGGTCTTGACACCTCCGTCGCCATCTCGTACCTGAAGGAGCGCACCGGCAAGGACGTCGTGGCCGTGTCCCTCGACGTCGGCCAGGGCGGCGAAAGCCTCGAGACCATCAAGCAGCGCGCCCTTGCCTGCGGAGCCGTCGAATCCTACGTGGTCGACGCCCGTGACGAGTTCGCCAACGAATATTGCATGAAGGCCCTCAAGGCCAACGCCATGTACGAAGGCGTCTACCCGCTGGTCTCCGCCATCTCCCGTCCGCTGATCTCCAAGCACCTCGTGCGCGCCGCCCACCAGTTCGGCGCCGACACCATCTCCCACGGTTGCACCGGCAAGGGCAACGACCAGGTTCGTTTCGAGGTCTCCATTGCCTCCATTGACCCGACGCTGAAGGCCATCAGCCCGATTCGTGACCTGTCCCTGACCCGCGATGTCGAGATCGCGTTCGCCAAGGAGCACAAGCTGCCGATCACCCAGACCGAGAAGTCCCCGTACTCCATCGACCAGAACGTATGGGGCCGCGCCATTGAGACCGGCTTCCTTGAGGATCCGTGGAACGGCCCGACCAAGGACTGCTACTCCTACACCGACGACCCGGCCTTCCCGCCGGTCGAAGATGAAGTCGTCATCGAGTTCAAGGAAGGTGTGCCGGTCAAGATCGACGGACGTGACGTCACCCCGCTGCAGGCCATCGAAGAGATGAACCGCCGCGCCGGAGCCCAGGGCATCGGCCGCATCGACCTCATCGAGGACCGCCTGGTCGGCATCAAGTCCCGCGAGCTGTACGAGGCTCCGGGTGCCGTGGCTCTGATCACCGCTCACCAGGAACTCGAAAACTGCTGCCTCGAACGCGAACAGCACCGCATCAAGCGCGACATCGACAAGCGCTGGGGCGAGCTGGTTTACGATGCGCAGTGGTTCTCCCCGGCAACCCAGTCGCTCAACGCCTTCATCGAAGACACCCAGAAGTACGTGTCCGGTGAGATTCGCATGGTCCTGCACGGCGGTCGCGCCGTCGTGACCGGCCGTCGTTCCGACTCCTCGCTGTACGACTACAAGCTCGCCACCTATGATTCCGGCGATACCTTCGACAGAAGTCCTCCAACGGCTTCATCGACATCTACGGCCTGCCGTCCCGCGTGGCCGCAGCGCGCGACGTCAAGTTCGGCAACGGCATCGAGGTCCCGGAGAACACCGTCGAGTAATCATTTACTTTGGCTCCCCTCGTTGAGGGGCCGCGCCGTAAAGCAAACAGCCCAGTGGGCTGTTTGCAGGTGAGGTGCGAACGACAGTGAGCAACAATCAGCAGCCGTCAGGTGTCCGTAATTACAGGACGCTGTCGCCGCAGATGACTGAGGGGAGTACGAGCAAAGATTATGCTCGTGCTCCCCTCGTTTTTTTGCCGATGACGGAAGAAGCTCAGTGCTCTCCGTAATGAGTTCGGCAGACGGCTATTTCCAGGTTTTGAACATCGTTACCCGTAATGCGGTATACGATGCGGTTCTTTTCATCAATACGACGTGACCAGTATCCCTGACATTGCCGCCATGGAATACGAACAACTTGAATCCACCGGTATGTAGCCCAACGCTGATAGTCTGACAAGCAGTCTGATTTGTTTGCAATCCATGGTTTCAAGGAGCCTTCATGACTGAGAACAACGAACATCTGGCCCTGTGGGGTGGTCGCTTTACGTCTGGTCCGTCGCCGGAATTGGCCCGACTGTCCAAGTCCACGCAGTTCGACTGGCGCTTGGCCGACGACGACATCGCCGGTTCCCGCGCCCACGCCCGTGCTCTCGGCCGTGCGGGACTTCTGACCGCCGACGAGCTGCAGCGCATGGAGGATGCGCTCGACACGCTCCAGCGCCACGTTGACGATGGCTCCTTCGCCCCATCGAAGACGATGAGGACGAGGCCACCGCCCTCGAACGCGGTCTGATTGACATTGCCGGCGATGAACTCGGCGGCAAGCTCAGGGCCGGCCGTTCCCGCAACGACCAGATCGCCTGCCTGATTCGCATGTGGTTGCGCCGTCACTCCCGCGTAATCGCCGGACTCCTGCTTGACCTCGTCAACGCCCTGATCGAGCAGAGCGAAAAGGCCGGCCGCACCGTGATGCCGGGCCGCACCCACATGCAGCACGCCCAGCCCGTGCTGCTCGCGCACCAGCTCATGGCCCACGCTTGGCCGCTGATTCGCGACGTGCAGCGACTGATCGACTGGGACAAGCGCATCAACGCCTCCCCGTACGGCTCCGGCGCACTGGCCGGCAACACGCTCGGCCTCGACCGGAGGCCGTGGCGCGTGAGCTCGGCTTCTCCCGCGTGACCGACAACTCCATCGATGGCACCGCCGCACGTGATCTCGTGGCCGAATTCGCGTTCGTGGCCGCCATGACCGGCGTGGACATCTCCCGCCTGTCCGAGGAGATCATCATCTGGAACACCCAGGAGTTCGCCTTCGTCAAGCTCGACGACGGCTATTCCACCGGCTCCTCCATCATGCCGCAGAAGAAGAACCCGGATATCGCCGAGCTCGCCCGCGGCAAGTCCGGCCGACTCATCGGCGATCTGACCGGCCTGCTGGCCACCCTGAAGGGCCTGCCCACCGCCTACGCTCGCGATCTGCAGGAAGACAAGGAGGCCGTGTTCGACCAGGTCGATACGCTCGAAGTGCTGCTGCCCGCCTTCACCGGCATGGTCAGGACCATGCACTTCGACGGCGACCGCCTGGAAGAGGAAGCTCCGACCGGCTTCGCGCTGGCCACCGACATCGCCGAATGGCTCGTCAAGAACGGGGTGCCGTTCCGCCACGCGCACGAGCTCTCTGGTGCCTGCGTCAAGCTCGCCGAAGGCCGCGGCCAGGAACTGTGGGATCTGACCGACAATGACTTCATCGAGACCTTCGCCGCGTTCCTGCCGGCCGACAAGGCTCCGGGAGTACGCGAAGTGCTCTCCAGCCACGGTTCGGTCGACTCCCGCAACGGCAAGGGCGGCACCGCTTACGGTCGCGTGCGCGAGCAGATCGCCGACGCCAAGGCCGAGGTCGAAGAACTCAAGCTCTTCCCCGCATCCACGTCGGATGGCTCCGCCTACAAAGCCCCCGGCACGTTCTAGTCCCAATGAAGCTCCCTCTGATGAGGGAGCTCTATTTTGTTGTTGTCACTGCAACGGCATACACTGAGAAACCGTAACGAACGGGAGCCGTGAGGCTGAGAGGAAGTCGCCAGACTTCGACCGGGGAACTTGACGCGGGTCATGCCGCCGTAAGGAATCGTTGTCGCAGATTTGCCGGGTTCTCCGATACAGCTTTCATTCCGTTTGCATAATTCAGCCGTGAGACGGTCGTGATGGAGCCAATACATCACAGCGGTCGAACGGTCGCATGATTGGGTTCATGAATGGGCGCACCACTTAAGGTACGGTTCGTTTCGTGCACCCTTTTTTACTATCTGAAAGGATATTATGCAGGTCAACGGAGAGCAGGTCACGCTCGAGACGCCGGTCAGCGTCGCCGATTATCTCGAAGCGCACGGATTCCGCGCCGAGCGTGTGGCCATCGAACTCAATGGTGAGATTATCCCGCGCGATAAGCGTGCCGACGCCATGCTCGACGACCAGTGCGTCATGGAAATTGTGCAGTTTGTACAGGTGGATGAAAGGAAAAGCTATGAGCAATATTAATCCGGTTACTGAAGCATCTGTTGAGGCGACTCCGCTGCCGCCGCAGCCCGCCGTCACCAATCCGGTCGGCACCGCCGCGCCGATTCTCCCGGTGGAAGACAAGCCGCTGAACCTGGGCGGTCACGAGTTCCAGTCGCGATTCATTCTGGGCTCCGGCCGCTACGACCTGAACCTCATCAAGGCTACGGTCGAACATGCAGGCACGCAAATCGTCACCATGGCACTGCGCCGCGCGCAGACCACCGAGAACAGCGTGCTCGACTACATTCCCGAAGGCATTACGCTGCTGCCCAACACCTCCGGTGCGCGCAACGCCGAGGAAGCCGTGCGTATCGCCCGACTGGCACGCGAAGTGTGCCACACCGACTTCGTCAAGGTCGAAATCGAACACGAGACCAAGTACCTCTTGCCGGACAACGCCGAAACCATCCGAGCCACCGAAATGCTGGCCAAGGAAGGCTTCGTGGTCATGCCCTACATGTTCCCGGACCCGATTGCGGCCCGTCAGCTGGAGGAGGCCGGTGCCGCTGCCGTTATGCCGCTCGGTTCGTTGATCGGCTCCAATATGGGCCTGCGCATGCGTGACTTCATCGAAATCATCATCGCCAACGCGCATGTGCCGGTCATCATCGACGCTGGTATCGGCCGTCCGAGCCAGGCCTGCGATGCGATGGAGATGGGTGCGGATGCGGTGATGGCGTACACGGCCGTTGCCTCTGCTGGCAATATCCCGCTGATGGCTGAGGCGTTCAAGCACGCCATCGATGCTGGTCGTGCGGCGTATTTGTCTGGCCTTGGCAAAGTGACCGAGGGACAGGCTGTGCCGTCCAGCCCGACTACGGGGTATTTGCACTGACACTTTTATTAGCTCCCCTCTCTGAGGGGAGCTGGCCGCGTAGCGGACTGAGGGGAGATGGAAACATGGAGAAAACATGGCATTGACTGATGAACAGGTGGAGCGGTACGCGCGCCATCTGATTTTGAAGGGTGTGGGGGTCAAAGGGCAAAAGCGGTTGCTGGCCTCCAGCGTGCTCATCATCGGAGCGGGCGGTCTTGGTTCTCCGGCCGCCTGTATCTGGCGGCGGCCGGCGTCGGCCATATCGGACTGGTGGACGGCGATGTGGTGGATATGAGCAATCTGCAACGCCAAATCATCCATACCACTGCACGTGTCGGAGCGCCCAAAGTGGAATCCGCGGCCACAGCCATCCGCGCGCTCAACCCGGATGTGACGGTTGATACCTACTACGAGCTCGTCGACGCGAGCAACATCGCCGGCCTCATCGAACCGTACGATCTGGTGATCGATGCCACCGACAACTTCGCCGCAAAATTCCTCATCAATGACGCCTGCGTGCTGGCCGGCAAGCCGTATATCCATGCCGGCGTGGTCGGATTCGCCGGTCAGGTGATGACCGTCATTCCCGGCGAAGGCCCCTGCTACCGCTGCATCTTCCGCGACCTGCCCGCCGCCGGTGAGATTCCGACCTGCAAGGAAGCCGGCGTACTGGGCGCGGTGGTCGGCGTGATCGGCAGTCTGGAGGCGACTGAGCCGTCAAGCTGATTGCCGGCGTGGGGGAGCCGCTCGTGGCTCGCATGCTCACTGTGGATGCCCTGACCATGAATATTCGACGGGTCCCACTGCCAAAGCATGTGCCGGATTGCCCGGTGTGCGGTGAGCAGCCGACCATTACTGCTATTGATCCGGCCAACTATATTCAGCCGGCCTGCGCGATTTAGAGCTATGTGGTGCCCCTCCTTGAGGGGTGCCAAGATCAGAACGAGAGGGGAAGAACATGCCTATTGCTTTGCATAATGCGGTCGATGACGATGAGAGCAGTGAAGCATCGTACCGCCGCATCACGCCGGCGGAATTTGCCAAGCTCGACCCGAATACGGTCACGCTGCTCGACTTGAGGGAACCAGCCGACTTCGCCGCCCACCCGGTCGAAGGTGCCATCAATGCACCACTCGACCTCTGGCCCATGTGCTCAAAACCGTGCCCACAGATCGAACTGTCGTAGTCTATTGTGCTCAAGGATGGTGGAGCGAGGAAGTAGCTGAAATCCTTGCCGATCGCGGCTACGATGTAGCAAGCCTCGATGGCGGTTTTCAAGGTTATCTCGACTATCTTGAAACCCACCACGATTAACGGTTCCCGTTGTCGTTCTTTTGGATGAGTGTGCACGGACATATTTGTGCCCTACAATCGGTCACGGTATTACTCGATGGATTCTTGAATATCGCCGGGTAATCGTAATTCACAACAGGGGATTGCACTGAACCAACCCAAAACGGGAAGGACCGAAAATCGTGGGACATCTGCTCACCCGAACGCAGATTCAACGCCTGGTCGCCAAGCACGGCCGTGAGGTCATCGAGCATCGCCACATGCAGATCGAACGCTGCTGCTACCAGCACGGCAATGTCACCACGTTCGAACATTCCGTGCGTGTCGCCTGCCTGGCTGTGTGGATGGCCGACCGCGCACACCTGTGGTACCGCGTCGACCTCAAATCCCTGATTCGCGCGGCCCTCCTGCACGATTACTTCCTGTACGACTGGCACGACTGGGATAACGGCGAACACCAGTGGCATGGCTTCACCCATGGCCACGCCGCCCTGGTCAATGCCCTGAAGGACTTCAAGCTCAACGATATCGAACGCAACAGCATCGAGAACCACATGTTCCCGATGACCCCGGTGCCGCCGCGCTATATCGAAGGCTATCTGGTCACCTTGGCGGACAAATGCTCCGCCACCGCCGAGACCTTCTCGTTCGACCGGTTCAACAAGCGCGCGTTGCCCGCCGCGAAGCCTTACGCCGAGATCGAAGCCCGTCGATGATCATCACACTCGAACATTATTTCCTCTGGTTTCTGTTCTACAGTTTCGTCGGCTGGATGTACGAGTCCATTCTCGTCTCCTGCAACAGCACCGCTTGGTCAACCGAGGGTTCCTCAACGGCCCGCTGTGCCCGATCTACGGCACCGGCGCGATACTCGGCGTCGCCATTCTCGGCAACGTACATAACCCGATCATCATCTTCCTGATTTCGATGGTGGGCGCCACGATACTCGAATACACAACCTCGTGGGTCATGGAGCAGCTGTTCCACGCCCGCTGGTGGGATTACTCGAACTTCCGCTTCAACCTCCAAGGCCGCGTCTGCCTGCTGGGCGCGTTGATTTTCGGCCTCGGCGGCGTGGGCGTGGTACTTGGTTCGCAGCCATATGTCGAGCGGGTCACGGATATGATTCCGCTGCCGATGCTGCATACGCTGGTCACGGTACTGGCCTGATCACCATCATCGACTTGGCGGTCACGGTTGCGGGCATGCTCGAATTCGAGCGGGTGCTCGATTCCGTCTCTCAGGTGGTGCAGGATGTGGCGGCACGCGCCGGTGGCACGTGGCAGTGGGGCTCCAGTGCGGTATCCGACAGGATGCGTGAGCTTTCGCAGGATACGGTTGAGCGTCTGCGCTGGGCCGTCAATGGCGTCATCAACGCACAGCAGAAGCGTATGCTCAAGTCCTTCCCGAAGTTCCAGGTGCCGGATCGTCAGGACATCATCGACTCTTTGCGCGAACTTATGGGCCCGCGCCGCTAGAATAAGGCGTTTTACTGAATCGCGCGGCTCGGCTGGTGTTCGGCACTGTCGCCATGTTCTGCGAAACTTGACTGTGCCAATTGGGCAGTCTTATTCACAATTCGATAGGGAGAAGCGACAAGCTATGGCTCACGTCACCGACTTCAAGGAAGCGGGTTTCAACACCCTGCTTGAGGAACTGGAATGGCGCGGGTTGATTTCCCAGTCCACGGACCGGGATCGACTCGCAGAAGCACTGAACGGCGAGCCCATCACCTATTATTGTGGCTTCGATCCCACCGCTGCATCGTTGCATATCGGCAACCTCGTGCAGCTCATCAACATGCGTCACCTGCAGCTTGCGGGCCATCATCCGATCGCTTTGGTCGGTGGCGCCACCGGACTCATCGGCGACCCGCGCCAGTCCGGCGAACGTACGCTTAACCCGAAGGACGTGGTGGCCGGCTGGGCCGATCGCCTGAAGAATCAGATCGGCGGCATTCTGGACACCGAAGGCGCGAACGCCGTACGTTTCGTGTCCAATTACGATTGGACCGCCTCGATGACCGTCATCGACTTCCTGCGTGACGTCGGCAAGAACTTCCGTCTGGGCACCATGCTCGCCAAGGACACGGTCGCCCGCCGCCTGAACTCTGAGGAAGGCATCTCCTTCACCGAGTTCAGCTACCAGGTGCTGCAGGGCAACGACTTCCTCCACCTGTTTGACGAATACCACTGCACGCTGGAACTCGGCGGCTCCGACCAGTGGGGCAACCTCACCTCCGGCCTGGACTGATCCACAAGGTGCGCGGTGTGGACGTCAACGTGTTCACCAGCCCGATTATCACCGATGCTTCCGGCAAGAAGTTCGGCAAGTCCGAGGGCAACGCGTCTGGCTCGACGCACGATGCTCAGCCCGTACAAGTTCTACCAGTTCTGGATCAACCGCCCGGACGTGGAGATGGAAAGCCTGCTGAAGGCGTTCACCTTCCTGCCCAAGGCCGAAATCGAACGACTGGTCGAGGAATCCAAGACCAACCCCGGCAAGCGCGAGGCCCAGAAGACCCTTGCCTGGGAGGTCACCAGCTTCGTGCATGGCGAGGCCGCTACCCAGGCTGCCATCGATGCTTCCGGTGCGCTGTTCGGCCGCGGTGGCAACCTCGAAGACATCGACGAGGAAACGCTGGAATCCGTGCTCGACGGTTTCAAGGTGGTCGACGAGAACGGCGAGCACGTCTTCCCCGTCTCCAAGCCCGGCGATCGCGTAATCGACGCCGCCCAGGCTGCCGGACTGTTCAAGTCCGCTTCCGAGGCACGCCGCGCCATCAAGTCCGGTGGCGTGTATCTCAACAACAACCGTATCGAGGATGAGGAGCAGGTGCTGGCCGAAGCCGACTTCCTGGCAGGCCGCTTCGCGCTTATCCGTCGTGGCAAGAAGCGCTCGGCGCCGTGGAAAACCGTTAATCAACAACGAATTAAGGAAAACAAGTAATGGCAGAAGGTAACGAGCGTTCCGGCAAGTCTTACGGCGGCGGCCATAAGGGGTATGGCGATCGCCGACCGGGCAACCGCGGCGGCAAGGGTTTCAAGCCGCGCGGCAAGGGCGGTTTCAAGCCGCGTCATGATGGTGAGGGTTTCAAGCCGCGTCGCCGTGAGGATGGCGAGGGCTACGCGCCGCGCCGTGACGGTGATGGCGAGGGCCACGGCGGCTACCGCAAGTCGTACGGCAAGTCCGGCGGCTTCCACAAGGGCGGCCGCTCCGGCTTCGGCGGCAAGGGCGGTTACCGCGGCAATGGTCCGCGCCGTGACGGCGAAGGTTCAAGCCGCGCCGCGAAGGCGGCTACCGTTCCCACGAAGGCGAGAACGGCGAGAATCCGCGCTACCAGCACCGTGATAACGATCGTCGTGATTTCCGCCGCGATGGTGAGCGTCGCAGCTTCCGCCGCAACGACGACCGCCGAGATTTCCGTAGGGGACGACCCGTCGCGATGGGGACCGTCGTGACTTCCGTCGTGACAATGACCGTCGTGACTTCCGTCGCGATGACCGCAGGGATAACGATCGTCGTGATTTCCGCCGCGATGGTGAGCGTCGCAACTTCCGTCGCGACGACGATCGCCGTGATGGCGACCGCCGCAACTTCCGCAGGGACGACCGCCGCGATGATCGTCGTGACTTCCGCCGTGACGATCGCCGCGACAACAACCGTCGTGACGGCGAATTCCGCGAGTTTTCGCAGGAAGAGAAGCGCCAGTACCGTGAGGAGAAGCGCTCTGAATACATGAGGCGCCCGCGCCGTAACTCCGACGGCACGATGAGCTTCCCCTCGCAGAACCCGTACACCGACCGTCGTCCCGACGAGCCCAAGATGCCCAAGGGCATGGAATGGTCGATGCTGTCCAAGGATGAGCGCGAACGTCTGCGCGGCCTGTCCAAGGAGCACGCGGAGAACATTGGTCTGCACATCCTCGCCGCTTTCGCGCTGGAGGAGAGCGACCCCGAACTTGCCTTGGAGCACGCCAAGTGGGTAGCCCGTCAGGCCTCCCGCATCGACTTCGCCCGCGAGACGCTTGCGTTCGTGGCCTACCGTCAGGGCGACTACAAGCTGGCCCTGCGTGAGTTCCGCACCGCCTACCGTATGAACGGCTTCCTCGACTACCTGCCGTTCATCGCTGACTGCGAGCGTGGCGTCGGAGAGCCGAAGAAGGCCGTGGAACTGGCGCTGTCCGATGAGGGCAAGCAGCTGCATGGCGCTCCCAAGGTCGAGATGTTCCTGGTGTACGCCGGTGCCCTTGGCGATTTGGAGATGTGGGACAAGGCCATTGAAGTGGTTCACACCGTCGGCCGTTCCCAGGGGCTGCCGGGTGAGTACCGCATGCGTGCCGTGCAGGCCGAGCAGTACTTCCTTGAAGAGGCCGGCCGCAGCAAGGAAGCCGAGCAGCTCAACGACCTGCTGGACCGTCTTGAGGACCAGTATGCCGACGAGGAGATTGACGAAAACAGCGACGACGTGGTGATCGATCACGATCTCGAAGACATCACCGACGACTCCGACGTGCTCGAAAAGCTCGGCATCGATCCGGATGAGGCGCAGTACGCCCCGGATCCGGAGCAGGAATACGGCGATGAGGATGACGAGGCTGAAGACGGTGATGCCGAGTCTGATGAGGCCGACGAGACCGAGACCGATTCCGCCAATGACTCCGAGGCTGACGATTCCGCCGAATCCGCCGACTCCGACTCCACCGAACCCGAAACCGAGGAGTGAACGGCGTAATGACCCGTTTCCTCAAAGGCACCGATCGCCCGCTCGCCGAGGCCTATCAGCTTGCGCTGCTGGACCTCGACGGCGTGGTGTATCGCGGCAAGAATCCGGTCGAATACGCGGCCGATTCCATTCGTGCGGCCGAAGCCGCCGGCATGACCATCGAATACACCACGAACAACTCCTCGCGCTTCCAGCACGTGGTGGCCGACCAGCTCAAGGGCTTCGGCTTGGACGTGGAGCCGTGGCAGGTCATCACCTCTTCGGTGGTGGCCGCCCGTATGGTGGCCAAGGCGTTGCCCGCCGGCGCGCGCGTACAGGTATTGGGCGCCGAGCATTTGCGCGATGAGGTCACCCGCAACGGCCTGACCATCGTGGACGGTCCTCAGGACCGCCCGCAGGCCGTCATTCAGGGCTGGTATCCGGATATGACTTGGCAGATGATGGCCGATGCCGCGTTCGCGGTCGAGGCCGGAGCCACGTATTTCGTGACCAACCGCGACCTAACGATTCCTCGTGAACTGGGCATCGCCCCCGGTTGCGGATCGATGATTCGCGCCGTGATCACGGCCACCGGCGTCGAACCGGTCGCCTCCGCTGGCAAGCCGGAAGCGTACATGTACGATGAGGCCCGCGAACTGAACGCCGCCGAAGGCCACGATTTGGTGCCCAAGGAGGCGTCCATCGCCATTGGCGACCGCCTCGACACCGATATCGAGGCCGGTAACCGCGGTGACTACGATTCGCTGGCGGTGCTGACCGGTGTCACCAACCCGACCGAACTGATGCTGGCTCCGTCACACCTGAGGCCCACATTCATCGCCCCTGATCTGCGTGAACTCGGCGAAGCCAACCGGAGCCGGTCCGCGATGAGAGCGGTACTTGGGAATGCCGCAAGGCTAGCGCTTGGTTTGAAAACGGCCAGGTACACGTCAGCGACCCCACCAGTATGGACGGCCTGCGCGCCGCCGTATGCGCCGCATGGGAAGCCGCCGACCAAGGCGCACAGCTTAGCGAGGCCACGGTACCGGTGTTCGCCATCGAGGCATAGTCCTATGCCTACGGATAGCGAACATGCGCCGGTCACCGAGCGATACCCCGAACTTGCGGATATCGATGAACAAGACAACGACCGCAAGCTTGAGACCTATCGCAACGTGCTGGAATCCTTACAACACGAGCTTGATAACAGCCGCAGCTAGCAGAGGTGATTCATTCTCCCGCCAGCGGAAGATGACGTGAAGTGCTGGATGGTGGCTCCATGCCGAGCCACCCCGTTGGTGGATGGTGGGCCGAAAGGAAGATATATGACCGAGCAGCATATCGATCCCGCGACTCCACTTGACCGACTTGACATGATGCTCGTGGCTTCGGGACTGGTCGAATCGCGGGCCAAAGCGCAGCGACTCATCAAGGCCGGGCATGTGCGCGTGGACGGCGAGACCATCACCAAGCCATCGTTCATGGTCAAAGCCGGGCACAGCGAACTCGCCGTGGATAAGGGCGACGACTACGTCTCCCGAGGCGCTTACAAACTCTTGGGCGCGTTCGAAACCTTTGCCGGCAATGGCCTTACCGGGCCGGAAGGCTTGGAATGTCTGGATATCGGTGCCTCCACCGGTGGCTTCACCGACGTACTGTTGCGCGGGGGAGCGGCCAAAGTCGTAGCGCTCGACGTTGGGCACGGCCAGCTCGACCCGCGCATCGCCAATGACGAGCACGTCATCGAAATGAGCGGCGTCAACATTCGCGAAGTAGAGGCCGACGACCTGCCTTACCGGCCGGCGATGATCGTTTCCGACGTCTCCTTTATTTCCCTGACCTATGTGATCCCGGTAATCGCGCGCATCGCGGCTCCCGGTGCGCAGATTGTGTTACTGGTCAAACCGCAGTTCGAGGTCGGCCGGGCAGGACTCGGCAAAAACGGCATCGTTGAAGATCCGGCATTGCGGGAGCGGGCATTACACGACGTGGTCGCCTGTGCTGAACAGCACGGACTTGACGTGGTGGCCACTGCCGATAGTCCCATCATCGGCACCCACGGTAATGAGGAATACCTGCTTTACGCTGTCTTGAGATGAATGCGTTGCAGTCTCCGTTCACCAGCAGCACGCTGGAGGTACGGTCGATGCCTAGTGCGGTGGCACACGTGGCGCTTTCCACCGCACTGCCGTTGCGTAGCATGGCGGAGTCCGCCGTCAAAGTCCGGCATTGCAGATGGTTGGCTTCAACCGTGACGGCTGTGATATGGCGAACCGTGCTGCCATCCTCATACCCATCCATATCAAAACGGGAAAACATCGTACTGCGGAGTGGATGAACTTCCAGAGCCCTGCTGTTGACGTCATGACCCTTCAACACGCCGTTCAAGCGGACTGTCTGACCGCTAATATGACGGGTGCCTAGGGAGCCATTGACGGACAGATTTCCGGAACAAACGATATCGCCGTTGCATCGTAGTTTGCCGGTAAAGGTTATTTCATCGCAAATAATGTCGCCGCCGACTTCGATGTCGCCGCTGCCGCTGATGCTGGATACGCGAATATCACCATCACACCGCACAATGCCACTTTTGATGACCAGTTTGTCCCCTTCTATAACTGAGGCCTCGAGGGTGCTGGTCACAATCATGGTGTGAAAATGCGCGCCATCGGCAAGACGGGAACGTTGGTCCACTCCTATGGTGCCGTAGACTCCTTTGCCTATCAGCGTGCAATTCTGCGTATGCTTGCCCATGATGATAAAACTCCCCTTATTAATATGGACGTACAGCTTTATGGCTTATTGCCACAATAATGAGCGCATCCATGTTGAGGGGGTTATATCGGTCACGATGTGAGCAGATAGGGGGTATAGCGAGCGCAGTTAGGGGGTTAGCCTTGGATGAAGTGGTCGATCTGATCCTGCTTGCCCATGAGGATGAGTTCGTCGTTGCGATGCATGACCAGTTCCTTGGAGCCGTACTGGAACTCCTTGCCTGGGGCCTTGAGGCCCACCACGGTCACGCCGTATTTGCCGTGCACCTGCACGTCCTCGATGCTGCGGCCTACCGCGTACAGGGGCGTGTGGATCTTGACGACGGTGTACGGCCCGTCGATTTCGATGTAATCCAGATAATTGCCGGCCACCAGATGACCCACGCGCTTGCCGGCATCGGTCTCCGCATTGATGATGTGACGGGCGCCGATGCGCTGCAGAATGCGCGCATGCTCCTGGGACACGGACTTGGCCCACAGATCGGAAACGCCGGCGTCCAGCAGGTTGCCGGTGATGATCACCGAAGCCTCGATGCTGTCGCCGATGGCCACGACGGCCGTGTCGAACTGGGAGCGTCGATCTGCTCGATGGCCAGCACATCGGTCATATCGGCCTGAATGGTGGGCAGATGCGCGGACCAACGGGCCACAAGCTCCGGGTTCTTGTCCACTGCGAGCACATCCTGACCCATCTGGTCGAGGGTGGCGGCCACGGACCCGCCGAAACGGCCCAGTCCGATGACCAGCACGCTTTTGTTGCCGCTCGGTTTTGCTGCCATGATGATGGTCCTCTCTATGTCAGATTGCTGGGCGCCGATTGAATGGCCGATCAGCCAACGATAATGTTTTCCTGCGGATAACGAATAGGTTCGGGAGCCATCGGTCGGCTGATGGAGTAGGCGATGGTCAACGGGCCAAGTCGTCCGACAATCATCTCGGCGGACAGAATAAACAGGCTGGCCGGATTGCCGGCGCTTGCCACGCCCACCGAATAACCACCCAACGAGAAGGCCGAGCAGGCTTCGAACACGGCGTCCACGAACGCGCAGCCGGTGGTGAACATCAGCATCATCGCACCGACCATAACCAACGCAAAGCAGGCCGTGGTCACGGACACGGCGGTCATCTGAATACGGCGGGGGATACGGCGGCGGAACACGGTGACATCGCGATGGCCGGTGAATGCGGCGCGGCAAATCAAGAGAATCACCGCGAACGTGGTGACACGGATGCCGCCAGCGGTGGATGAGGAACCTGCGCCGATGAACATGAGTATGCTCATGAACACCTTGGTCTCATTCGTGACTTCGGGCACCCAGGAAATATCGAAACCGGCGGAGCGGGGCATGACGGCGGCGCTCATCGCACGGCGCATCTTCATGCCGGGGTCATCTGCGGGGAACAGGCCGGTATTGCTCCACTCGACCAGCAGGAACCAAGCCAGTGAGGTGGCCACCAGCACAGCGGTGGTCACCAAAGTGAGTTTGGTGTGCAATGTCCAACGTTTCGGGCTGAGCCGCCGGCGTGCGCACTGCACCAGATTCAGCACCACGGGGAAGCCGAGCGTTCCGATGAATGCACTGATGAGAATCGGCAGCCCCACGCCCCAACGGTTCACATGCAGACCAGTGGCATCCGGCGTGAAACCGGTGTTGTTATAGGCCGACACCGCGTAGAACAGCGCCTGCCACAAGGTACGCCCCATATTGCCATGGTTCACGCGGAACAGGTCGGGCAGCAGCAGCACGAAGGTCAGCACCTCGGCGATGATGGAGGTGCCCAGCACCACGGTGAGCACGCCTTTGACCTCGGAAAGCTTCGTGGTGCCCAGCTCGTTCGCGGTGAGCATACGCTGGGAGACCTTGAGTCTGCGGGAAACGCCAAGAGCCACCATCGAGCGAAGGTCATGACTCCCAGACCGCCGAACTGGATGGAGAACAGGACGACGACCTGGCCGAACATCGACCAGTATTCGCCGGTGTTCACCACCGGAATGCCGCAGGTGGACAGGGCCGAGACGGCGGTGAAGAACGCGATCGGGAAATTGGTGAAGATGATGTCCGATGTGGAGATCGGCAGCAGCAGCAAACCGGTGACGATGATGATCAGTGCGCCGAAATACACCATGGACAGACGGCCCGGGTGCCTGAGCAGACGGTCGGTGATGCTGATACGTCGAATGCGCTTGGCGGTTTTATCGCTTTTGTCTCGGCTCAGTACATCGGCTGAATACCACCATGACAGTCCCTTCGAGGCCTCCTCATTGGCGGAGGATTCGTCGAAGTCATTGGCCATGGGTCCTCAAGCTCCTCAACTGATACTGCTGTACGGTCATACGGCATGCCATCGCGCTGCGCACGGCACGCGTACGGTGATTGCGTGGCTGTACGCCATTGTATGCCGAAGCCTTACGATAATCGACTCTGTGGAACGTTGCCGGCGACGCGCCACGAAGCAGCATTTTTCGAACACCTGTACGACTGATGACGGTGTCTGCGGTTAGAATAATGAGCAGTGCGACCGAATCGACAGGAGGATGCCATGGCCAAGCGCAACGCGGTGGTGGTGACGCATACCAGGCTCAGGCAGACCGGAACCGTAGTGGCCGAGGCGGTGAGCCAGCTGCGAGTGGCCGGTTTCGAAGTCGCCATCATCGACAACACCGAGGCCCCCGATTTCGGCGTGCAGCCGCCGTGCGTGTCGGACGACACCGAAATCGTCGTGGTCCTGGGCGGCGACGGCACGATACTGCGCGCCGCCGAACTCGTCCACTGCACCCAAGTGCCGATTCTCGGCGTGAACATGGGGCATGTCGGCTTCTTGGCCGAATTCGAAAGCTTCCAGATCGACGAGGCGATCCGCCGGGTCTCCACCCACGACTATTCGATCGACGAACGCATGATCGCCCATGTGGACGTCTGGCTGCCCGGCGCCACCAAGCCCATTGAGGATTGGGCGCTGAACGACATCACACTGGAACGCGCCGACCGGGGCAAGATGGTCGAACTGTCCATCCGCGTGGACGATGTGGAGATGAACTCGTTCGGCGCGGACGGCGTCATCGTCTCCACGCCCACCGGTTCCACCGCCTACGCCTTCTCTGCGGGCGGTCCGGTCATGTGGCCGAACGTCAAGGCCCTGCAGTTGATTCCGTTGGCCGCGCACGCCCTGTTCGCCAGGCCGCTGATCATCGGCTCCGGCTCGACCTTCACCATCGATATTCTGGACGATTCCATGTCCGAAGGCTGGATTTGCTGCGATGGACGCCGTCAGCGCGCCTGCCGCAGGGTACGCGCGTCATGGTGCGCGAATCGCGCGATACCTTGCGCCTCGCCCGACTCTCCGGCGTGCCGTTCACCAACCGTCTGGTCTCCAAGTTCGATCTGCCGTGGTCGGTTGGCGCGAGCACGCGCGCAACGAGGCCTCGAGCCAGTCGCTGCATCACGGGCACACGTTCCCGGCGGCCGCGTATGCGGCTGGCGTTGCCGTTGCCGGTGACGCTGGCGTCGCTGGTACCGAGCCCGACAAGCCGGGCGAACGTGACGGCAAGGCAGGATCCTGATGCTCGAAGAACTCGATATCCGCAATCTGGGCCGATTCGAGAAGCCACCATTGCGCCGGCCGCAGGCATGACCGCCATCACCGGTGAGACCGGTGCCGGCAAATCCATGCTGCTCTCCGCGATCCGACTGGTCTCCGGCGGGGCCGCCGAATCCTCGCGCGTCTCGGCCGGGGCGGACGAGGCTTGGGCCCAGGCGATTTTCGCGCTCTCGGATGATGCCGTCGCATCTGAACATTCCGGCGACACCAACGATGCCGGTTCTGGCGATGCGACAGTGGGTTCACCGGTGCTGCCGCGGCCGTGGCCAAGGCCCATGACGCGGGCGTCGACCCCGAAGACGGCGAACTGTTCCTTTCCCGCACCGTACGCGCTTCCGGACGTTCGCGGGCTGTGCTCGGCGGCAAGTCCGTACCGCGTTCGGTGCTGGGGGCCATCGCCGGCGAACTGGTTACCATTCATGGCCAGACCGATCAGCTGAAAATCGCGGCTCCTCACGGCAACGCGAGTTTCTGGACCGGGTGGCCGGAGACGAAGCCGAACTGGCCGCCTACCGCAAGGCGTGGGATGCGCTGGCCGCCATGGATGAGCGGCTGGAACGCCTGCGCTCGCAGGAATCCTCTGCCCGCCAACAGGCCGACTACCTGCGCGAATCCATCGACCGCATCAACCGAATCGACCCGCAGCCGGGGGAGGATGAGGAGCTGAAGGCGCGCCGCGAACGCATCGAAAACGCGGCCGACATCGCCCAAGGCGTGGGTTCGGCGCTGGGCGCGCTGGATGCCTCGCAGGTGGATGTGGACGCCGCCGACGGCGCTTCGGCCGTGGAACTCATCAATCATGCGGTGACCTCGTTGCGCGCGATTCGCGTCGGCGGCACGTTCTCCGAGCAGGCCGATCGGCTTGAATCCATCAATGCCGATTTGGGCGACGTGGTGTTCGCCCTGAGCCAGGAGCTGGGCGACGAAGGCAGCGTGGAGGATCTGGACCAGATCAACGGCCGTATCCACGAGCTTGGCGACCTCGCCCGTCGTGGGCCACCTTGGCCGACGTGCTCGCTTGGCGGGACAAGGCGGCGTTCGATCTGGAGGATCTGGATGCCTCGCCGGAAAAGGTCGCCGAACTCGAATCCGAACGGCAGACGCTGTACGATGCGGCCCTCGCCGCGCGACGTGCTGAGCGCCGCGCGCGTGGCTGCCGCTGCCGACTTGGGTGCGCGCGTCACTGAAGAACTCGGCTCGCTCGCCATGCTGGGCGCCTCCTTGGAAGTGCGCGTCACGCCGCGAGACAAGGCCGATGATCCGCTCGGCCCGTATGGTCGCGACGATATCGCGTTCCTGTTTACGCCGTTCGAGGGGTCGCCGCAGTTGCCGATGGGCAAAAGCGCTTCGGGCGGTGAACTGAGCCGACTGATGCTGGCCTTGGAGCTGGTGGCCGCCGACACGCGCGGCGGTGCCGACCAGACCTTCATCTTCGACGAGGTTGACGCCGGCGTGGGTGGCAAGGCCGCGGTCGAACTGGGCAAACGTCTGGCACGGCTGGCCCGCAGCGCGCAGGTCATCGTCGTCACCCACTTGGCGCAGGTCGCCTCGTGGGCGGACGCGCAGTTCGTGGTCACCAAGGAGCCGCCGGATGCCGATGACGACGATTTGGGCGTGGTCACCACCATCGCCGAAGTCAACGGCGAAACCCGCGTCCACGAAATCGCCCGCATGCTCTCCGGCAGCGAATCCGAAGCCTCCCTGGACCACGCCCGAGAACTCCTATCCGATTCTCGACTTACGCTCCCGCTGGCGGGAGCTGGCGCCGCAGGCGACTGAGGGTGGTTGAAGAAGATGGAGATTAGCAAATGACCAAGGCCGCCATATTCGACCTCGATGGCACCCTCCTAGACTCCATGGGAGTCTGGGACCAAGTCGACATCGACTTCCTGAACAAGCGCGGAATCGAAGTGCCGCCCGACTACATGACCAAAGTTTCCGCCATGCAATTCCGCCAGATCGCCGAATACACCATCGCACGCTTCGGCCTTACAGACACGCCCGAAGAGCTCATGCAGGAATGGGACGACATGGCCAGCGTCGCCTATTCCACCACGGTCGAAGCCAAACCCGGCGCGCTTGACTATCTGCGCGATCTGAAAGACTCCGGTGTCAAACTGGGTGTCGCCACCTCGCTGCCCCCGCGTCTGCGTGAGCCGGCGCTACGCCACGTCGGCATGTTCGATTTGTTCAACGATATCGTCTCCGTCGATGACGCGAACGACGTCGGCAAGGACCAGCCCGACGTCTACCTGCTCGCCGCCAAGCGCCTGGTGCTGCACCGGCCGACTGCACAGTGTTCGAAGACCTGCTGGTCGGCATGAAGTCGGCCAAATCAGTCGGCATGAAGGTCTGGGCCATGCACGACGACTCCTCCGCCTCCGACTGGCCCGAAATCTGCCACCTAGCCGACGGTGTCCTCTTCGACTTCCACGACGCCCCGCGCGTGCTGTGATAAAAAAGTTACGCCCCCGCTGGCGGGGCTGTCGGCGGAACGGCGTTGTTCGGCATAGGTACCCCTTTCCGAGGCCATTGTAGGCGCGGCCATATTTCGACACTGTATGTTGGCGAGGTGTTTGTTCACTGTTTAGCTGTTATGTAACACACCTTGACAGTTAAGCAGAACAGTTATACTGTGTTGTATAACAGCTAAACAGCTGGGGTGCTAGTCAACCACAATCGAAAGGGGCATAGGTGAAACTGATCATCTCATCCGTGTCCGGTGAACCCATCTACGAGCAAATCAAAACCCAAATCCGTTCGGCGGTGCTCAGCGGCGAGTTGAAGGCGGGCGAGGCCCTGCCTTCCTTGAGGAAACTCGCCAAGGAGCTGCGCATCTCCGTACTCACCGTCACCAGGGCGTACAACGAACTGCCGATGAGGGCGTGGTGCAGAACATTCAAGGCAAAGGCACTTTCGTGATGGACAAGGGCAACGAACTGATGCAACGTCAGCTCGAAACCCAGATTCGTGAAAGCCTGGCCGAGGCAAGCCGGGGCGCCAAAGCCGCCGGCATTCCGCTGAACGCATTGGACCGCATGCTCGAAGAGGAATACCGCAAGGAATAACCTCAAGAAAGGACCATGGACATGACCGCCATATCCGAATCCGACGCGATGGCGTTGCAGGTCACCGACGTCACCAAACACTATGATTCCGGCTTCACGCTGGACGACGTGACCTTCGACCTGCCCAAGGGCTACATCATGGGACTGATCGGCCCGAACGGCGCCGGCAAATCCACCCTCATCAAACTCATCCTCAACATGATCCACCGCGATGCCGGTTCGATTCACGTGCTCGGCCTCGACAACATCGCCAACGAGGAGCTCGTCAAAGAACAACTCGGCGTGGTGTTTGACTTCAGCTACATGCATGAAATGTGGCAAGTCAAGAACATTGAACGTATCGTTGCGCCACTGTATCCATCATGGGACGGTGGATGCTATCACAAGTATCTGGATACTTTTGGCCTTGGTGACGCACAGAACGGCAAGAAACATATCAAGGATCTTTCCCGCGGCATGCAGATGAAGCTGATGCTGGCCATCGCATTGAGTCATGATGCCAAGCTGCTGATTCTCGACGAGCCGACCAGCGGACTCGATGTGCTTGCCCGCGACGAACTCATGGATATCCTGCATGCCTACATTGAGGATGGCGAGCATTCGGTACTGTTCAGCACCCATATCACTGCCGACCTCGAACGTGCTGCTGACTTCATTACCTACATCACCGATGGCCGTCTCTACTACACCGGTCCGAAAGACGAGTTTGAGGAATCGTTCCGCCTGATTAAGGGCGGTCCAGACGAACTGGCACAACTGCCTGCGGACGTAGTGCTGGGCTCACATACGTATGCCACCGGATTCGATGCGCTGGTCCGGTCAGACAGGCTTGATGCTGTTGCGTCGGTGGTTTCGGGGCTTGTCGTTGAATCGGCTTCCATTGATGACATCATTCGACTGACCAATGCCCATGATTCCAATCGTGACTTGAGCGGGAGGTGAGCGGCCATGGAGGCAATACTGAGGGTGTCGCGGTCTCGGCAACATGCATTGACCACTGCATTGCGCGTCGATATGGCCTACCTGTGCGTCGACGTACGGACTGTGCTCTCGTTGTTGTTGGCACCGTTGTTCTCCGTCATCTTTCAAGGTGAAGCTTATGGTGATGGCTTCGGCTATCGCATGGGTGTCATCATGACGGTATTCACCTGCGCCATGTGGGTGCTCACCATGGCGGTTGCTGACCTGCAGAACGGATATCGGCTTCGTGGCATTATTCCGTCTTCAAGGAAGAACCAGGTGGCCGCGCGATATGTGGTTGGATTGGTGATTTCCGTATTGTCGGTAGCGATGATTGTGTTGATTGATGGGTTGCAAGTGCTGATCAATCCGGATTGGTCATTCGCGGGCAATCTGTGGGCGGCGCCGTTGGGAGGTTTCTGCACCGCGCTGATGATCGCGCTTATCGTGCCCACGGGTTATCTGTGGACCAAACTAGGCGGTCTTCAAGTCACGATGATGGTGATCTATGTCGTTGTATTGGCTGTATCCATACTGCTATCTATTTTGCCTGCTTCGGTGACCAGAGGATTGGCCCATGCCGCGAATGCCGTCATCGCGCAACGATTGTGGCTGGTTATTGCGGTATTGACAACGACGGTTGTGGCATATGGGATCTCGTATGTGATTGCCTCTCGCATATTTGCTTCAAGGGAGTGGTGACGATGAGCTGGAAATCCGTAGTAAAGCAATGTCGATTCGATTGTGTCGGGACGGGTCTGTTCAGCGTGGCGAATATGGTGTTTCTGCTGGTTTTCCCGGTGCTGTCTATCGTGGTATCGCTGGTGATGATATCGACCCATGTCGATGAACACGTTGCCAGTGGTCTGATGGGCGGACTCGGAGGTCTGGCATCGGTGATGGCATGTATGAGTGCATTGGGGCCTGCTGCATCCGAGGAATCTGCAGGGCACAGTGCCATGCGAGGGCTGATTCCTGTTTCACGCACTGCGCAAGTTGTAGGTCGGTACCTTTTTCTGTTGGTGGTTGGCCTGCTCTGGGCTCTGGATGTGGTGATATGCGGTGGCATCTTCATTGTCTTTGGCGATATAGCAGATATGGGGTGGATTGGTGCCTTGGCATCAGGTGCCTCCATCTTCGCTTTGGCTATCATTCTTGGGTCGGTGCTGCTGGCCTGTGCATACCGGTTCACCTTCCGCAAGATGATGATGGCCTTTGGCGCGGTCATGGTTGGCTTGTATGCCGTCATTGCGCTGCTGGCTCGATTGCCTGTCGACTGGCAATGGCTATTGCTGAATATTGCCGATTTCCTGACGATCTGGTGGCATACGGCGCTTGTTCTCGCCGTGTTGTGTCTGCTCGCATTTTTTGGCTCCATGCTTATAGCCATCCGCATCTACCGAGCCAAAGAACTCTAGCCGCGCATTTGTCCGACCGCGAATGAAAAGAGACCGACAGGAATCTGTCGGTCTCTTTCCGTTATCGGTGTGTTATCAGTCCACCAGATCCAGAGCGATTGGCTGGTGCGGTTGCTGGGAATCGCTTTCATTGGCCGTGCGGTGCGCGCGGATGGCGGCGGCTGCGCGCTTGACGGTCTTGATAACTTCCTGCAGCACCACCACGCCGAAACCGACCGCGATGATTTTCAGCCACATGTCGATCGGCAGCGGCACGGTGCGGAACATCGCGCCGCCGAATTGCACCACTAGCACCTGAAGTGCGAACATCAGCGCGAACACGCCGATCATCACTTTATTGCGCAGCAGATTGGCGAACAGGCTGGCGTTGCCCAGCTCGCGGCTGTTGAAGGCGTTGAACAGCTGGAATACCACGAACAGCGTGAACAGAATGGTCGACTGCTGTTCGGCGGTGCCGCCCATGAAGTTCGTCCAGCTTTGCGCCATGAACACCACGGCGATGAACGCGCCGGAGACGATGATGCGCTCCAGCATGCCGCGCGAGACGATGCCGGCGTCGCGGCGGGTGGGCCTGCGGTCCATAAGATTGTCGCGAATCGGCTCCATCCCGAGCGTCAGCGCGGGCGGGCCATCCATGATGATGTTGACCCACAGCAGCTGCAATGCGGTGAACGGCGCGGCCAGACCACTGAACAGCGAGGCGAGTACCACGACCACCGAAGACAGGTTCACGGTGAGCTGGAACTGGATGAATCGCTGGAAATTCTCGTAAATGCCACGGCCCCAGTGCACGGCCTTGACAATGGTGGCAAAGGAATCGTCCAGCATCACGATATCGCTGGCTTCCTTGGACACCTCGGTGCCGGCGATGCCCATGGCGATGCCCACGTCCGCGTTCTTGATGGCGGGCGCGTCGTTGATGCCGTCGCCGGTCACCGCCACCACATTGCCCTGGGCTTTCAGAGCGTTCACCACGCGCATCTTGATAACCGGCGTGCTGCGGGCGATCACGCGGATGCGGCCGATTTCGCGGGACAGTTCCTCGTCGCTCATTTCCTCGATCTGGCGCGCCTCGACGGCGATATGCCGCTCGTCCAGAATGCCGAGTTCGTTGGCGATGGCCGTGGCGGTCACGATGTTGTCGCCGGTGAGCATCTTGAGCTCGATGCCCGCCTTGCGACAGCGCTCCACGCACCGGGCACATCCTCGCGCAGGGGATCCACGATGGCCACGAAGCCGTCGAACATCATGCCGGATTCCAAGCCGCGCGGTCGGCAGCGTAATCGAGAGCCGCAGTGTCGGCGTCCTTATCGGAAATATGGCGGTGGGCGAAGCCGAGCACTCGGCAGGACTGCGCCTGGAACTTCGCGATCTCCCGTTCGATTTCGCCGCGCGTCTTGGCGTCGACGGCGCACAGGTCGAGCATCTTCTCCGGGCTGCCTTTGGCGAACACGGTAATGCCGTCGCCGTCACGCACCACAGTGGTCATGCTCTTGGTCTCCGACGAGAACGGATACGTGTGGAGCACCGTCGCGCGCTCGCGGCGAATCCGGTAGTCGAGTCCGGCCTTGTGCGCGGCGACCAACAGTGCGCATTCGGTGGGGTTGCCGATGAATTCCGGCATCGCGCCGGCCTCGGCTTCGGTGGCGCCCGGGAAGGTCACGTCGGCGGTGCCGTTGACGCAGAAGTTCTCCAGCAGCATGCGGTTCCTGATCTGCTCGGGCTTCTCCAAGGCGCGGCCCGGCGCGTTGTACGCCTCGATCACGGTCATGCGGTTCTGGGTCAACGTGCCGGTTTTGTCCGAGCAGATCACGTTGATGCAGCCGATGGTCTCGCACGCCACCATCTTCTTGACCAGCGCGTTCTGCTTGGACATTTTGATGATGTTCACCGCGAGGCACGCGGCCACGATGGTCGGCAGGCCTTCGGGCACGGCGGCCACGATCAGCGTTATGGAGGTGATGAACGCCTCGGAAATCGTGTCGAACGAGGCGGTGCCGGAAGCCACGAACCGGGCCACCTGAAGCACGAACACCAGTGCGGCCACAATCGAGCCCACCACGGCGATCACCTTGCCGAGCTTCGCGAGCTTCTCCTGCAGCGGCGTCATACCGGTGTTGGCGGCGCGCAGTTCGCGGGCGATCTTGCCGAACTCGGTGTCGTCGCCCACGGCGGTGACCACGGCACGGCCATTGCCGGCGGTCACGAAGCAGCCGGAATACAGCATGTTCGTGCGGTCGGCCACCGGGGTCTTCGGGTCGGTGAACACGGCGTCGGCGGCTTTGGCACTCGGCACGCTTTCGCCGGTGAGCGCGGATTCATCGGCGGTCAGATCGTTCGATTCGATGAGGCGCGCATCGGCCGGCAGCTTGTCGCCGGTGCTGATCTGCAGTACGTCGCCGATGGTGATGTCTCGCTGCGACACCAGCGTGACCTCGCCGTCGCGCACCACGGTGACGGTCGTGTCGTCATTGATGTCGTTCAGCGCTTCGAATGCTTGGCGCTGCGACCCTCCATCACCACGGTGATTGTCACGGACAGGGCGATGGCGAAGAAGATGCCCACGCATTCGAGAATGTCGGCGTGGCCGCCGGCCATGGCGCGGGTGATGTTGACGCCAGGGTGATGGCCGCCGCGATCATAAGCATGATGAGCATCGGGTCGGCGGCCGTCTTGACGATGCGGGAAAGCATCGATTCCGGCTTCGGCTTGGTGAAGGCGTTGGGACCGTACTGGTTCAGGTTGTGCGCGGCCTGTTCGCTGGTCAGGCCTTGATGTGCATCGGTGCCCAGCGTGCTGATGACTGCTGGCGCATCCTGCATGAATGGTGCGGGCGTCTGCCCGTTGGCCGTGGTCATATGTTCCTCTCGTTTGGTTGACACACCGCACTGAAACCCGCGTAATATCACTCGCGTACCGCGCAACATGGCGGCACGCAGCCAAACGAATCGTTGACGACCATGTATCGCATACTCCGCGGTACATGAGTCTCGTCATTTAAGGCAAAGCCAGACCGTAACGGAACTGCCGACGGCCACGATGTTGACTTGCCACATTGCGGTTTGGGCCGAGCCCTTCGCCGCAATGCTGTCTACTCCCTCATGGGACTATTCAGTTGCAGAAACAGAACCTAACAAACCACATGGATTTTCCCGTTCGCCGGCAGCATGGCGATTCCCGCCTTCCTAGAAAAAACAAGCAACACGCCATTGGCTCGTTGCAGGTGAAAAGCCGCAAGAAAGCCGCGCGTGACAAGGCTCGGACATGCTTGAACATGCCTGGACCTTCGACTTGTGACATCAGAAAACAAAAAACCGATACATGCTGGTAAAGCATGTATCGGTTGGGAATTGTCAGTTAGTGCCGTCAGCGGACTATCACAGCGCCTGGGCGCTTCTCCACGTAGTCCTCCATGCCGTCGATGGCCACGACGTCCTTGAACCGCACGTCGCGGTCTCAAGACCACGCAGGGCGGCCGGGGCGGTGGTGCCGGTCTCGTGGGCCAGCACATCCATGCACTCGAAGTCGGTGCCGGTGGCGTCGAAGCCAATGCCTCGTTCACCACGCGCGGGAACTTGTAGGGGCTGGCGGTGGAGAGCAGCACGCGCGGGGTCAGCGGGTCGCGCGGCATCTGCTCAAGCAGGTAGTAGCCGCAGGCGGTGTGCGGGTCGATCACGTAGTGGTTCTCGTCCCAACAGTGCTTGATGGACTCGCGTACCTGATCCTCATCGGCCCAACCGGTGCCGAAGATCTGACGAATCTTGGCCAGCAGTTCTTCCGGGATCTCGTACGTGCCCCACTTGTTGAGGTCGTTCATCAGTATGGAGATCAGACGGGTGTCGCCCTCGGACAAGTAGTACAGCATGCGCTCCAGGTTGGAGGAGATGAGGATGTCCATCGAGGGGGAGATGGTCTGGAAGAACGGGCGCTGGCGGTTGTAGGTACCGGTGGTCAGGAAGTCGAACAGCACGTTGTTCTTGTCGGAAGCCACCACGAGGTGCTTGACCGGCAGACCGAGCAGCTTGGCATAGTAGCCGGCGAGGATATCGCCGAAGTTGCCGGTCGGGACCACAAACTCGACCTCATCGCCGACGTTGATCACCTGGTCGGCGAGCAGTTGGGCGTAAGCGGAGAAGTAGTAGACGACCTGCGGCACCAGACGGCCCACGTTGATGGAGTTGGCGGAGGAAAGCACCACGTGCGAATTGCCGGCGAGACGCTCGGCCAGGGCGCGGTCGCCGAAGATGCGCTTGACCGCGGACTGGGCGTCGTCGAAGTTGCCTTCCACGGCGGCCACCTGCACGTTGGAGCCGGCTTGCGTGGTCATCTGCAGCTCCTGGACCTGGGAGACCTTGCCTTCCGGGTAGAAGACGGTGATCGCGGTGCCCGGGGCGTCCGCGAAGCCGGCCAGCGCGGCCTTGCCGGTGTCGCCGGAGGTGGCGGTGAGGATCATGATCTTCTCGTCCGCGTCGCCATCGGCCGGCGTGGTGTGCGCCATGAAGCGCGGCAGGATCTGCAGCGCCACGTCCTTGAACGCGGAAGTCGGGCCGTTGAACAGTTCGAGCACGTAATCGTCGCCCAGGGGCTTGAGCGGGGTGATGCGCTCGTCGGACACTGTTCGCCGTAGCGTCGGCGATGCACTGGCCCAGCTCCTCGGCCGTGAAGTCCGGCAGCAGCGCGCCCAGCACCTCGGCGGCGATTTGCTGGTACGACTTGCCCGGCAGGGAGGCCACGTCCACCTTGGTCTTGCCCAACGCGTCCGAAACGAACAGGCCGCCGTCATCGGCGATGCCCTTACGAATCGCCTGCTTGGCGGTCAGCGAATCGGTGGTGCTACGGGTGGAATGGAAGGTGGTTGTCACGATGAATCCTTCTGCCTGAAAGGGATGATGAATCCACATCAGTCTAGCGTGGGCCGTGGGCAGAAGGGCCGTCCGTCTCGCATAACCGACCGGTCGCACCGGCGAAAATCACCATTGCCATCGAACGGGGACCGGCCATATCATGAAACAGGCCGGCTGCAAACGGGCCATACGGTAAGGCGACAACGGCGAATCAATTGTCGCTTATACCAAAGAGCACCCATGACCGCTTCACCCCTTGCGCAGAAGGCAACCGATGCTTTCAACGCGCCGATCTGCGAAACTGATCCTGAGACCGCCGAACTGCTGGACTCCGAACTGGGCCGCCAGCGCAGTGGCCTTGAGATGATCGCCTCTGAGAACTTCGTGCCGCGAGCGGTACTGCAATGCCAGGGCTCCGTGCTGACCAACAAATACGCCGAAGGCTACCCCGGCCGTTTCTACCACGCCGAGGCGTACGGCGTGAACCCCGAGACCTTCCGCACCGACCCGGAGATCATCCGCCAGCGCACGCTCGACGGTGCCAAGATCCTTGCCGAACGACTACTGGCCGACGACGTCAAGGCCAACGGCATCTCCGTGCTGACCGGCGGCACCGATGTGCATCTGGTGATGGTCGACCTGCGCAACAGCGAGATGGACGGCCAGCAGGGCGAGGATCTGCTCGCCGCCTGCGGCATCACCATCAACCGCAACACCGTGCCCTTCGACCCGCGCCCGGCCTCGGTGGCTCGGGCCTGAGAATCGGCACGTCCGCCCTGGCCGCCCGCGGCTTCGGACCGAAGGAATACGAGGAGGTGGCCGACATCATCGGCACCGCGCTCGCCGCCGGCCCGTCCGCCGACGTGACCGCGCTGAAGGCCCGCGTCGACAAGCTCGCCGAAGACTTCCCGCTCTACCCCGACCTGGACCAGATTCACTGATTTTTTGCGGATGTACGCAGCTCCCTCATCAGAGGGAGCCGCGCTTATATCCCCGGCTATCTTCGGTGCAATATGGGTCGAAACGGGCAATGCGGCCCATTGTGGGTTACTCTTGTTTTTTATGAGCGATGAATTGAGTCCTGAGGTGTTCGACGCGGTGTGCCGCCAGGCCGATCAGGCCGCACGCGCACAGGAGCGTCTTGCACAGGCAAATACCGAAGCCAAAAACGAACTGTTGCTTGCCATTGCGGACGCGTTGGACGAGCATGCTGCGGACATCGAAGCCGCCAACGCGCTGGACATGCTCGAATCCAAGGAAAACGGCATGGATGCGGGCAAGCTCGACCGCCTGCTGTTCGACGTGCCGCGCGTGGCCGCCGCCGCCCAAGGCGTGCGCCATGTGGCCACCCTGCCCGATCCGGTCGGCGAGATCGTGCGCGGATACAACCTGCCCAACGGTCTGCGCTTTACCCAGACGCGCGTGCCGATGGGCGTCATCGGCATGATCTACGAGGCCCGGCCGAACGTCACTGTGGACGTGGCCAGCCTGTGCCTCAAGTCCGGCAATGCCGCGCTGCTGCGAGGCGGCCACGCCGCCGAACGCACTAACGCCGCCATGTTGGGCGTCATCGCCCCGGTGCTTGAAGCCCACGGTTTCGAATCCGCACTGGTGCAGTCCGTCGACCAGTACGGGCGTGCCGGCGCCACCGCCATGATGGAGGCGCGAGGCCATATCGACGTGCTCGTGCCGCGAGGAGGAGCGGGTCTGATCCAAGCCGTCGTGCGCAACTCCAAAGTGCCGGTCATCGAAACCGGTGCCGGCAACGTGCATATCTATATCGACAAGTCCGGTGATCTCGCCAAGGCCATCCCGATCATCATCAACGCCAAAACCCAGCGCGTGGGCGTGTGCAACGCCGCCGAGAAGCTATTGGTTCATAAGGATGTTGCCGCCGAATTCCTGCCGCAGATCGCCGCCGCTCTGGCCGAGGCGAACGTCGTGCTGCAGGCCGACACCACGTCGTACGACATCATCTCCGGCGCGGCGATCGAGGGCCTTGACCTCAACCACGCCACCGAAGAGGATTGGGACACCGAATACCTGGCCCTCAAGATGGGCATCAAGGTGGTGTCGGATCTGGCGCGGCCATCGACCACATCAACACGCATTCCACGGGCCACACCGAATCCATCATCGCCGAGGATTATGCGGCCATCGAGGAATTCACCAAGCGCATCGACTCGGCCGTGGTCATGGTCAACGCCTCCACCCGCTTCACCGACGGCGGCGTGTTCGGCTTTGGTGCCGAGCTTGGCATCTCCACGCAGAAGATGCACGCAGCGGTCCCATGGGATTGCGGGAGATGACCACCACCAAGTGGATCGGTTACGGAACAGGACAGGTGCGCGCATGAACGAGGACGGCAACATGAACATTACGGCTGACACGGCAAACAAGGCAAGCGAACTGCGGCCCGACATCGACCTCAACGATCCCAAGCTCGGCCTGAAGATCGCGGCCGAACGGCTCAGCATCGTCCGCTACGTGTTCCTTGTGCAGATCGAGGACGGCATCGCCTCCGCCGCCCAGCGTGCGTCGCTCGAATACGCGGACGCCGTGCTCATCGGTTGGCCCGAGACCGATTCGCCCGAAGTCGCGGACCTCGACGATGCCCAGCTCAAGATCGTGCGCGAACACATGGAGCTCATGGAAGGCTACATCGGCAAATACAGCCAGATGGAGCACGACGGTGACCTTGACGGCATGACCGACACGCTCATCCGCATCACCGAGCGTGTGGCCGAGGTCCGCCGCCTCTACCAGCCGGACTTCCCGCTGCCCACCTTCGCCGAAATTCGTCGCGTGGTCCAGGACGAATGGGATGAAGACATGGGCAAGATCGATCCCAGGGAAGACAATCCCACCGCCGGCGAAATCGAAGAGGAAACCGAATCAGCCGATGACGCCGCCGGCGAGGGCGACCAGGCATGAGTGGTGTTACCGACAGCCACAAAACGGCTGCGTCAGTTCAGTCCGAAAAATCAGTGGAATCCGCCGAGCCCGCCGAAATCGTTGCCGTCACCCAAGGCGAAACCGAACGGCGCATGTCTGACCTGTCCGCGCCGGCCGGGGCCAGCAGCCATGGCAAAGGCAGGCTTTCCGCACGCGGCAACTGGCATACGCGCCTGCGCGTCGGCATCATGGGCGGCACGTTCGACCCGATTCACAACGGCCACTTGGTCGCCGCCTCCGAAGTAGCTTGGGTATACGACCTCGATGAGGTGATTTTCGTACCCACCGGCCGACCTGTGTTCAAGCTGGACAAGCACGTCACCAACGCCGAAGATCGGTATCTGATGACTGTGATCGCCACCGCATCCAACCCCAAATTCACCGTCTCGCGTGTCGACATCGACCGTCCGGGCGTCACCTACACCATCGACACCCTGCGCGATATCCGCGCCCAACATCCCGACGCCGAGCTGTTCTTCATCACCGGCGCAGACGCCGTGGCCGAAATTATGCAGTGGAAGGACGCCGACCTCATGTGGGACCTCGCCCACTTCGTGGCCGTCACGCGCCCCGGCTACTCCAGTCCGGACGGCGTGACCTTGCCCGAAGGAAAGGTCGATACGCTTGAGATCCCGGCCTTGGCCATCTCTTCGACCGATGTACGCCGCCGCGCCGAACACGACGAGCCGGTCTGGTATCTGGTGCCTGACGGCGTGGTGCAATACATCGGCAAGCATGGTCTGTATTCATACGAGGACTGACGATTCGTACGAGGACTAGTGTGCATTTGTACGAGGGCTGGTGAGGATTAGCGCGAATCAGTGCGCATCAATCCTCACCAGTGCAAAGGATAAGCAGTCAGGCCAGTCCCATCTTGATTTTCAATGCCATTACGCGAGTCGCCGCCGCCGTCACTTTCGAAGCGAAAGCCGGATCGGACTTCGCCCGTTCGTTTAGGCCGTCCACAATTGGCTTTACGTAATCCGTCTGACCGATGCAGGACATGTCGCCGCCCGCCTCGACAAGCTTTACTCCCAATTGGCTTACATCGTAGCTGCTTAACGCTTCGGCAGACATCGAATCCGAAATCACCACGCCCGTGTACTTCAGGGCGTTGCGAATATGACCGTCGATAATCGTAGAAGAAAACACCGCCGGATTATTCGGGTCGATGGATTGATACGTGGCCAACGACATCATCACCATCGCAGGATCGGTCTTGGTGATCGCCTGGTCAAAGGCACCTGCCTCGGCCCCGCCCAACGTGGTGGTCGTATCCAGAATGCCTTCGGTGGTGAAGTCGGTATTGCCGCTTACCGCGCCCAACCCAGGATAATGTTTGACCGCCGCGCCGACCTGAGCGTCTCGCAAACCTTCAATAACGGCGATGCCATGTTCGGCGTTGCCGGCCGCATCCAATCCGAAATCACGATCCAGCGCGCCAATCGGAGCATTTGAGGCACGATCGCCCACCACCGTGCCGAGCACCGGTGCCAAATCGACATTTATGCCAGCAGCAGCTAATTGCGAACCCCACGTGCCTGCCGATTGACGCAATGCGTCAGCGGACATTGTGCCCTGCTCAACGGCACTGGGCATTGTGTCGAAACCGGTACCAGTCAGATGCTGCACCTGACCACCCTCCTGATCGGTGGCGATGATGAGACGATTGCCGGCCGGCGCATATCCTTGGAGTTGCGCGGTCGCGGTCTTGACCGTATCGGCGCCGGTATTCCAATTGCCAATGAGAATGGCCGAGCCAATGTGCTCATCGGCGATTGTTGAAGCCAACGAGGAGGGATCGGAACCGGCAAGCAACGGCACCATCACTAACTGTCCCACACGTTCCTCAAGTGTCATGGCGGATACCGCACGTTGGCTTGTGCGGCCGGTTCGTTCTTCTTCGGGGAAGGAACGTCGGCGCGTGGTAACGCACTTGTCTGGGAGGTCTGGGGAGTGGTGGTGTTGCCGTTTGATGTGGATTTGGCGAACCATCCGACATGCCATCCGTAGGCTGCCACGCCGGCCAACACCACTGCCAAAGCACATATTGTCGCCACGATTGGAGTGCTCCTGTGCCGAAGTTGGCGTGTGGCGTGTGCTGAGGGACGCATATGTTGTGGCCGTTGGCTGTTCATACCGGCAAGCGTAGAACGGAGCGTAGAACAGAACGCTGCCTCATTCTGTGCTCAGGGCATAACCTACCTCCCGCCCTTTCGATAGGCTTGAGTTATGTCTTTTAACGATCCTTTCTCAATACTGTTCGGCAATGGCGGCGATTCACGACGCAACAATGCGAACAATGACGATCCGATCATCCTCGATGTCGAGGCCGATGGGGACGGTCCGGCCCGCAACACCAACGCCGGCCCCTCCGGGTCATCCCGCCCTCCACGTGGCCCGGCCAATCCGCGTATCACCCGTAAGCCAGCGTCCGGTGGCTCAGGAGGCAGCCGTGGCAGCAAGATTCTGATCGGCGTGGTGCTGGCCTTGGCCATCATCGTCGGTCTGTTCTTCGGCCTGTCCCGATTCATCACCGATCTGATGTGGTACGGCCAGCTCGGCTTCCAGTCCGTGGTCTGGACCCAGCTCGGGGTGAAAATCGGTCTGTGGGTGGCCTACGCGCTGCTCATGGCCTTGACCGGCTTCGTTTCCGCCTGGCTGGCCATTCGAGCACGCCCTGATTCGGCCGACGGTTCCACCATTCGCATTAACGGCGATGTGGTCGAGGTCGGCAAATCCGTCAGCTCGAAAACCGCTCGCCGCGTGGCCGTGGTGATTTCGCTGATCGTCGGCGTCATCTTCGGCTCTCAGTTCAACGCGAACTGGAGCGAGATTCTGCTCATGTTCAACGCGCAGTCGTTCGGCACCACCGATCCGCAGTTCGGTCTGGACAACGGCTTCTACGTGTTCGTGCTGCCGGGCCTGAAGCTCGTGCTCGCCGCCGTGGCCATGCTGCTGGGCGTGGGCCTTGTGTTTTCCGTGGTCACTCATGTGCTGATGGGTGGTATCCGCATTACTATGCCGGTTAACGGACGCGGCCTGTTCTCCATCACCAAGCGTTGCCGTCGCCAGCTTGGCATCTGGCTGATGCTCAACATGTTCGCTTGGGCAGTGCGCCAGATGATCGGCGTCTTCGACCAGCTCACCGTGCAGGGTTCACGCATCACCGGTGCTCCTACACCGCCGTGCATGCCAACATCCCCGTCACCTTCATCATGGCCGCGCTGACCGCCATCCTCGGCGTGGTGCTGGGCATCTGGCTCATGCGTTCCCACACGCTCGAAGGCCAGGCGTCCATCGGCGTGCGCGCCTCCGCCGCGCTCAAGGCCTGGCGTGTGCCGGTGACCTCCATTGCCGTCGTGGTCGTGGTGGGTCTTGTGCTCACCGTGGCATGGCCGGTGCTGTTGCAGCGCTTCCGCGTCAACCCGAACGCACAGGAGATGGAATCCACCTACATTCAGCGCAATATCGACGCCACCCGCGCCGCCTACGGTCTTGACAAGCTCAAGACCGAGCAATACAAGGTAACCGACAAGGGCGAGCAGGCGCTCTGGCCAAGGAGGGCGACACCACCGCGCAGATTCGTCTGCTCGACCCGCAGGTCGTCAGCCCCACATTCAAACAGCTGCAGCAGTCCAAGCAGTACTACACCTTCGCCGACACTTTGGCAGTCGACAAGTACGAGATCGACGGCGTTTCCCAAGACACCGTGATTGCCGCCCGCGAGCTTGACCTGGCCGGCAACGACAACCGCAATTGGGTCAATGACCACACCGTGTACACCCACGGTTACGGCGTGGTGGCCGCTTACGGTAACAAGGTGACCGCCGACGGCCAGCCTGAATTCTTCGAATCCGGCATCCCCACTCAGGGCAAGCTCACTGAATCCGAAAAGTATGAGCCTCGCATCTACTTCTCGCCGAACACCACCGAATACTCGATCGTCGGCGCACCGGAGGGCACGCAGGCTTGGGAGTTCGACTACCCGACCGGTTCGGAAGGCGCCCTGACCACGTTCAAGGGCGACGGCGGCCCCTCGGTTGGCAACCTGTTCTCCCGTATTCTCTACGCAATCCGCTTCGGCTCCGATCAGATTCTCTTCTCCGACCGTGTGACCAGCGAATCGCAGATTCTTTACGATCGTTCCCCCAAGGAGCGCGTGGCCAAGGTGGCGCCGTACCTGACGCTTGACGGCCGTGTGTATCCGGCCGTGGTCGATGGCCGCGTCAAGTGGATCGTCGACGGCTACACCACCTCTGATGCCTACCCATACTCGCAGATGACCGACCTCGGCTCCGCCACCAAGGATTCCACCACCGTCTCTTCCGCAACGGTCTCATCCTTGGGCTCGCAGAAGGCCAACTACATCCGCAACTCGGTCAAGGCCACCGTGGACGCCTACGACGGTTCCGTGGATCTGTACGTATGGGATCAATCCGACCCGGTAATCAAGGCATGGGAGAAGATCTTCCCCGGCCAGTACCACCAGCTCTCCGATATCTCCGGCGACCTGATGAGCCACATGCGCTACCCGGAAAGCCTGTTCAAGGTGCAGCGCGAGCTGCTCTCCAAGTACCACGTGACCTCTGCCAGCCAGTACTACTCCGGCGAGGACTTCTGGCAGACGCCGGTCGACCCGACCGAATCCCAGTCCCAGCAGGACCAGGACATCCTGCAGCCGCCGTACTACCTGACCTTGCAGACCGGTGGCACCAAGGAACCGGTGTTCTCGCTGAGCTCCACCTACATTCCGGCTGGCCAGTCCACCCGTGAGATCCTCACCGGCTTCCTGTCGGTCGACTCGGATGCCGGCAATGAGAAGGGCAAGATAGGCTCAAACTACGGCACCATCCGATTGCAGGAGCTGCCCAAGGATTCGAACGTACCGGGCCCCGGCCAGGCGCAGAACAACTTCAACGCCAACGCCGACGTGTCCAAGGAACTGAACCTGCTGCAATCCGGCGACACGCAAGTGGTGCGCGGCAACCTGCTCACCCTGCCGCTCGGTGGCGGACTGGTGTACGTGCAGCCCGTGTACGTCAAGTCTTCGGGTGCGACTTCATTCCCGCTGCTCAAGAAGACGCTGGTCGCGTTCGGTGATCAGGTAGGATTTGCGGATACGTTGGATGAGGCCTTGGATCAGGTGTTCGGTGGTGATTCCGGCGCGGCCGCAGGCGATGCCGAGAACGTGTCCGGTGACGGATCGTCTGGTGACCAGTCGTCCGGCATATCCGGTGACCAATCTGGTTCCGATACCAATGGTGGCCAGTCCGGCACCACGGACGGCAAGTCGGATTCCGGCTCGTCTTCCGACCGTAGCCCCGAACTCCAGCAGGCGCTGAACGATGCCGCCCAAGCCATGAAGACAGCCAGTCCGCCATGAAGAACGGCGACTGGACCGCCTACGGCAAGGCGCAGAAGGAGCTTGAAGACGCCCTCAACAAGGCCATCGAGCTCGACAAGTAGTTCCGACAGGAATTGGCTCCCCTCAGGGTGAGGGGAGCCATCGCCGAAGGCGACTGAAGGAGTCGGTTACCTCAACTGACATAGCCCGTCCTTATCATAAGGACGGGCTATTTGCGTATTCAAAGGAACCTCATGCCATACACCTTCCGTCCGGCCGTCGAATCCGACGTCCAAGCCATCGCCGACATCTACAACGCCTCAGTGATGGCCGGCGGTGCGACCGCCGACCTCACCCCGCGCACCTTCGACCAACGCCGCGCCTGGGTCGAATCCCATACGCCGCCCTACGGCGTTTTTGTTGTGGAATCGGAAGACGGTTCAATCATTGGCTTCGGTGCGCTCTCCGTGTTCTATGACCGCGCAGGATATGACGGTGTCACCGATTTGGCCTATTACATCGATCCGGCATGGCAAGGCAGGGGAGTAGGCACGTTCATGCTTGACAGGCTGCTCACCGAGCGCTGGCCCGCCACATGCGCAAGCCTGCGGCATCATTTTCGCCGATAACGCCGGCTCCATTGCCCTCATGCACCGCTTCGGCTTCACCCAATTCGGACTCATGCCCGCCGCTGCCACCGACTCCACCGGCACCATGCGGACATGTCCTACTGGTATTTGGACCTGTAGCCTTGCAGTAAGTCATTTCAGTCAAGAAAAGTGTGAGGATGCCGGAGCAAACGAGCTTGACGGCGGCGTTGAGTACAATCTTGACGGTTGGATCCGGCCGGGCATGGGCCAGTGCGCGAGGCGAACGCGCGCATGACGTACGGAACGTACAGAACGTGCATACGGGAATAAAGGAAGACGGACGAGGAGCGGATTATGGCATCGGATTTCTGGCTGATTGCGGGACTGGGCAACCCCGGCAAAAAATATGAGGACACGCGGCACAACATGGGCTTCATGACCGCCGACGTGCTCGCCGAACGTTGGACGGTGAACTTCGCCGATCACAAGGGCTTGGCCATGCTCGGTAAAAGCGTGATGAACCTGGACGGCCGCACCGTCAAGTTCTTTCTGGCCAAGCCGCTGACTTATATGAATGATTCCGGCAATGCGGTGGCTTCCATTAGCGCCTATTACCAGATCGAGCCCGACCATATTGTGGTGATTCACGATGACATGGACTTGGAATTCGGCCGTATCAAGGTCAAGGCAGGCGGCTCCGCAGGCGGCCACAACGGCATCAAGTCGATTGACCGTTCCCTCGGCACGCCGAAATACGCGCGTGTGCGCATGGGCGTCGGTCACTCCAAGCGCGGTGCGAACGCGCATGACAACACGGTGAACTGGGTGCTGGGCGGATTCGGTCCGGACCAGCGCAAGCAGCTGCCCGAATTCCTGGCTGACGGCGCCGACGCCGCCGAGGACATCATCTTCCACGGTCTTGCCAAGACCCAGGAGAAGTTCAATGGCCGGTGAGGCGACGCACCCGGACCTGATCAACGGCTCACTGGTAGGCATCCTGTCTGAGCTGGAACAGGACAAGACCTTCCTGAAGCTCGCCGCCGGCGACATCGAGCTTCGGACGACGTCGACAACTCCGTCCTGGCCGGCATCCCCGAAGGTTTGCGCCCGGCTTTGGCCGCCGCCATCGGGCAGGGTGTGGCCGGCAAACCCGGCAAGCCGGTCGTGCTGGTCGTGGCCTCCGGCCGCGAAGCCGAAGAGACCGTGGGCTCGCTGCGCTCCTGGTATGATGGCGACCCGAACGACATCGCCCAGCTCGAAGCCTGGGAAACCCTGCCGCACGAGCGTCTGAGCCCGCGCGCGGACACCGTGGCCAGCCGCATGGCCGTGTTCCGCAGACTCAAGCATCCGAGCGATACCGATTCGATGTTCGGCCCGATTCGCATTCTCGTTATGCCGATCCGCTCGCTCATCCAGCCAGTCGTCCAAGGACTGGGCGATGTCGAGCCGCTCGTGTTCACCGTGGGGGAGGACCTGCCCCTCGACGAAGCCGCCAAACGTCTGATCGAAAACGCCTACACGCGCGTGGACCTGGTCATGGACCGTGGCGAATTCGCGGTGCGCGGAGGCATTCTTGACGTATTCCCGCCCACCGCACCGCACCCGGTGCGTATCGAATTCTTCGGCGACGAAATTGACACCATCAAGGAATTCCACGCCTCCGACCAGCGTACCTACGGCGACGGCCTCAAGACCATCTGGCCACCGCATGCCGTGAACTGCAGCTGACCGACGCCGTGCGCACCCGCGCCAAAGCCTTGGTCGGTTCGATTCCCAATGCTGAGGACATGCTCGAATCCATCGCCAACGCCATTCCGGTCGAAGGCATGGAATCCCTGATGCCCGCACTCGTGGACCATCTGGAACCGGTGGCTCCATGCTTCCCAAGCACGCCGTGATCCTCCTGAGCGACCCGGAGAAACTGCGCCGCTCCGCCGAAGACTTGGCAAAAACCGCGAACGAGTTCCTGGCCGCAAGCTGGCATGTGGCCGCCTCCGGCCACGGCGCCGGCGCGCCCATCAGCTTCGACGAAGCCAGCTTCCTCGACTATGCGGAAACCATCAGCTCCCTCGAATACTCCGAACATCCGGTGATTCGCCTCACCAGTTTCGGCGTGGACACCACGTTGACCGGCCATGTGCAGCTCGACGCCCAGAACCCGGCCGAATTCCGAGGGGATGAGGCCAAGGCTCCCAAGGCATCGAAGGCCTGCTCGATGCCGGCTTCCACGTCACCATCACCGCCGCTGCGGCCGGCACCTTGGCCAGGCTCAAGCGTGCGATCAACACTACCGGCATCGCCAATTTCGACGTCATCCGCTCTCAGGCCATCGACGGCTTCGTGGACAAAGCCGCCAAAATCGCCCTGCTCACCGAACGCGACCTGACCGGCCGCACTTCAGCCGTGGCCGTGGCCAAAACGCCGAAACGCCGGCGCAAGGCCATCGACTTGGTGGAGCTCAAAAAAGGCGATTACGTGGTGCACGAGCAGCACGGCATTGGCCGGTTCATCGAAATGCGTCAGCGCATCATCGGCACCGGCGCCAACAAAACCACTCGCGAATACCTGGTCATCGAATATGCGCCTTCCAAGCGCGGCGCCCCGGCGGACAAACTGTTCATCCCCACCGACCAGCTCGACCAGGTCAGCAAATACATCGGCGCCGAAGCCCCCAAGCTCAACAAGCTCGGCGGCTCCGACTGGGCGGCCACCAAGCCAAGGCCCGCAAGCACGTCCACGAGATCGCCGACGACCTGATCAAGCTGTACTCCGCCCGCCAGCGCGCCAAGGGCTTCGCGTTCAGCCGGACACCCCATGGCAGAAAGAGCTGGAAGACGCCTTCCCCTATCAGGAAACCGCCGACCAGCTCACCACCATCGACGAAGTTAAATCCGACATGGAAAAGCCCGTGCCGATGGACCGCCTCATCTGCGGCGACGTGGGCTTCGGCAAAACCGAAATCGCACTGCGTGCCGCCTTCAAGGCCGTGCAGGACGGCAAGCAGGTGGCCGTGCTCGTGCCCACCACGCTGCTTGTCCAGCAGCATTACGAGACGTTCAGCGAACGATTCGAGGGTTTCCCGGTCAATGTGGCGGCCATGAGCCGATTCCAGACCACCAAAGAGATCAACGAGGCCATCGAGGGGCTGGAAACCGGCACGGTGGACGTGGTCATCGGCACGCACAAGCTGCTGAACCCGAAAATCAAGTTCAAGGATCTGGGACTCGTCATCATCGATGAGGAGCAGCGTTTCGGCGTGGAACACAAGGAGACGCTGAAAGCCCTGCGCACCAACGTGGACGTGCTGTCCCTGTCTGCCACGCCTATCCCGCGCACGCTGGAAATGGCCGTGACCGGCATTCGCGAGATGTCCACGCTCGCCACCCCGCCCGAAGACCGGTTGCCGGTGCTGACCTATGTGGGCGCCTACGAGGATGCGCAGGTCACCGCAGCCGTACGCCGCGAACTGCTGCGAGGCGGCCAGGTGTTCTATGTCCACAATCGTGTGCAGGACATCTCGTCCATCGCCGACAAGATTCACACGCTGGTGCCCGAGGCGCACGTCGGCATCGCCACGGCAAGATGGGGGAGAAGCAGCTCGACCAGATCATCCGCGACTTCTGGCATCGCGACATAGACGTGCTCGTGTGTACCACAATCATCGAGACCGGTCTTGATATCTCCAATGCGAACACGCTGATCGTCGACCATGCCGACCGTTTCGGCTTGAGCCAGCTCCATCAGCTGCGTGGCCGCGTCGGTCGCGGCCGCGAGCGCGCGTACGCCTACTTCTTGTACGACCCGTCCAAGCCGATGACCGAGCAGTCCCATGACCGGCTCGCCACCATCGCGCAGAACACGGCGCTCGGCTCCGGTTTCGACGTGGCCATGAAGGACTTGGAATTGCGCGGCACCGGTAACCTTCTGGGCGACGAGCAGTCCGGCCATATCGAGGGCGTGGGCTTCGACCTGTACGTACGCATGGTGTCCGAAGCCGTGGAAAAGTACAAGGAGCCCGAAGAGAACGTCGAGCCGGTGGCCGTGTCCATCGACCTGCCCATCGAAGCGTCGATTCCGATCGAGTACATTGATTCGGACAAGCTGCGTCTGGAAGCGTACCGCAAGCTCGCCTCCGCCCGCAACGAGGCCGATCTGAAGGATTTGGAAGAGGAACTTACCGACCGTTACGGCAAGCCGCCGGTCGAATTCGAGACCCTGTTCGACGTGGCCCGTCTGAAGTTCAAGGCCCGCAAGCTCGGCATTTCGGAGATTCTCGCGCAATCCAACCGCGTGCGCATCGGTCGCATCGACCCGCCCGAATCCATCCAGATGCGTATGGGCCGTATTTACAAAGGCACCCAATACCGCCCGGTCACCCACCAACTCATCGTCCCCACCCCGTTCACCGGCTCCCTGGGCCAAGGTCCCATGAGCTCCGACCAGGTAGTCCTCTGGACCAACCAGTTACTTGATGATTTGGCATGGACCCGTCTCAAGCAAACGGCAGAGCCGTTTGTAGACGGGGTGCGAGGCGACAGTCGAGCCAGCTATGCTCACCGGGCAACCTCCGGTGAGCCATATTCATATTCATGCCGTCGTTTGTGACGATGATTCACCCCAGACGGAATCGTTCCGACTGTCCAGCGAGCGAGATTAAGTGACTGCTATGAGCGAAACGACTACGAGCCGCACGAACCAGAGCGCGACCACGGCAACACTTGCCGGCTATGAGATTCCCCGCCTTGGCATGGCACGATGGCGCTCGCCATCGAGGGGCGCCCTCCAACCGTGATCAGGCAATCGAGACCATCCATGCCGCGCTCGATGCCGGAGTCCGTTATTTGGACACGGCTTGGTCCTATTATCTGCCCAGCGCACCCGGCACCGGCGAACCGGAGGATATGGGCTATGGCGAATATCTGGTCCGCGATGCTCTGCACTCGTGGCATGGCCCCAAAGATCAGGTGCTCGTAGCCACCAAAACCGGCTGGCTGCGCACGCTTGACGGCAACGGCAACTACGCTGGCAGGCCGACGCCCGACCTGAAACCATGATCGCCAATGCCAAGGAATCAGCCCGCCGCCTCGGTGTCGATACGCTCGATCTGCTCTACTCGCACTGCAATGATCCGCAGGTGCCGTACGAAGACCAGATGGGCGCACTCAAGCAGCTCGTGGACGAAGGTGTGGCCAAAGCTGTCGGCATCTCCAGAATCGACAACGCGGACATCGAAACCGCCCGCAATATTTTGGGCGATCGTCTCGTGGCCGTCCAGAACCAGTTCTCCCCGGTCCACCGCGACCCTGAACACACGTTGGAAACCTGCGAAAAGCTCGGTTTGGCTTTTGTCTGCTGGTCGCCACTCGGCGGATTCCTCGACCCGTTCAACGAGCATCTGTTCGACCGGTTCCGCGAAGTCGCCAAGATTCACGACTGCTCCTACCAGCGCGTCACGCTCGCGTGGGAACTTGCGCAATACCAATATCTGTTCACGATTCCCTCGGCCAGAAACCCGCAGGAGATTCAGGACTCGTTCAAAGCCAGCGAACTGAAATTGTCCGACAGTGAGATCGGCTACCTCAATGGCAAGGACGTTGACTGAGCGATTTCGTCCGTACTGCCTTGCAATCAGGCGGCACACTGGCATTGTGAGCGCTAACGCTAAATTTTGGGCGTGTTGTTCACAACGTCCACAAATCGCACTACTCTTAAGAATGTCATTCAAGATACACAACCGTTTTAAGGAGTAGTTGTGGCAGTAATTGAAAGCGTGTACGCGCGTCAGATTCTCGATTCCCGCGGCAACCCGACCGTTCAGGTCGTTCTGGACACCGAAGACGGCGCCCAGGGCCTGGGCCTGGTCCCGTCCGGCGCCTCCACCGGTGAGGCCGAGGCTTGGGAGCGTCGCGATGGCGACAAGTCCGTCTACGGCGGCAAGGGTGTTCTTAACGCGGTCAAGGCCGTGAACGAGGTCATCGCTCCGAAGGTCATCGGCATGGACGCTGCTGACCAGCGCGCTCTGGACGACCTGATGATCGAGCTCGACGGCACCCCGAACAAGGGCAAGCTGGGCGCCAACGCCATCCTGGGCGTCTCCCTGGCTGCTCTGTACGCTTCCGCCGAGTCCGCCGGCCTGCCGCTGTACCGCTACATCGGCGGCACCAACGGCCACATCCTGCCGGTCCCGAACATGAACATCATGAACGGTGGCGCTCACGCTGACTTCGCCACCGACATTCAGGAGTACATGATCTCCCCGTACGGCTTCGACACCTACTCCGAGGCTCTGCGCGCTGGCGTTGAGGTCTACCACACCCTGAAGAACGTTCTGAAGAAGGAAGGCCTGAACACCGGCCTCGGCGACGAGGGCGCTTCGCCCCGAAGATGAAGTCCAACGAGGACTCCCTCAAGTACATCATGGACGCCATCTCCGCCGCCGGCTACGAGCCTGGCAAGCAGATCGGCATCTGCCTGGATGTCGCCTCCTCCGAGTTCTACAACAAGGAGACCGGCAAGTACCGCTTCGACGGTGAAGAGCGTGACTCCGCCTACATGCTCGACTACTACGAGAACCTCATCAACGAGTACCCGATCGTCTCCATCGAGGACCCGTTCAACGAGGAAGGCTGGGAAGACTGGGCTGCCATCACCGCTCGCCTCGGCGATCGTCTGCAGTTCGTCGGCGACGACCTGCTGGTCACCAACCCGGCTCGTCTGCAGAAGGCCATCGACCTCGGCGCCGCCAACTCCCTGCTGGTCAAGCTGAACCAGATCGGTTCCGTCACTGAGACCCTCGACGCCATCGAGCTGGCCACCGCCAACGGCTACACCTCCATGGTTTCCCACCGCTCCGGCGAGACCCCGGACACCACCATCTCCGACCTGGCTGTTGCTAAGAACACCCGCCAGATCAAGACCGGTGCCCCGGCCCGTGGCGAGCGCGTTGCCAAGTACAACCGCCTGCTCGAGATCGAGGAGGAGCTCGGCTCCACCGCTCAGTACGCCGGCTACAGCGCCTTCAAGGCCTGCAAGAAGTACCTGGCCAAGTGAGCTGAAACGCCCGTAAAGGCGTGAGTTTCCACTGAAGCTCGATACCCGTCGTATTCGTCAAGTCGAATGCGGCGGGTATTTTCGTGTGACATGAGCAAGTCGTCCCGTACCGGCAAACCTGGCAAAACCGGCAAAGCACGAGTTAGGAAAAAAGGGTCGGCGGGGCCTATAGCGTTCTTCGTCTCCCTGTTCATTATCGCCCTTGGCACCATCCAGCTGGTCTCCACCTTCCACACCTATGCCCTGAACCTGGCCGAACTCAATGGTCTCAAGCGTGAGGAGGCTTCGCTGATTGCCCAAAAGCAGGAGTTGGAAAACGACATCAAGCGTTGGGATGACAAGGCCTACATCACCGCCCAGGCCCGTGAACGCCTCGGCTTCGTATTCCCCGGCGAACAGGCCGTGCGTGTGCTTCATCCCGAAGCCGTGACCGGCTCCGATAGCGAATCCCAGAAAACGGAAGATTCCAGTAGCAGCAACAAAAAAGTCCTGCCATGGTACAGCGAACTGTCTTACTCGCTCAAAAAGGCCGATGAGCCTGTGACCGATAGCGAGTCCGGCAAATCCGATATTTCCGGTTCCTCTGACTCGTCATCCAACGACTCATCCAAGCGGTCCGATAAGTCAGACCAGAACACCCAATCCGATCAGAACACCCAACAGAATACCCAACAGAACACAGGGGAGGGAACCCAACAGTGACCATCGATATCGCCGCCAAGGCCAAGGCCCTTGTCGATACCGTGCTTGCCGAGCCCGCCAACGATCATGACATCGACCTGGTGCAGCGTCAGCTCGGCCGATACCCGCGCGGCATGGTCGCCGTGGGGGCGCGATGCGTCTGCGGTAGGCCACTTGCCGTAATCACCCGTCCGGTGTTGCCCGGCGGAATCCCTTTCCCCACCACGTGCTATCTGACCGGTCCGGAAGCCGTCAAGGCCGCCTCCCATGTCGAGGCCGCCGGCGTGATGCAGCAATACAACGACATGTTGGCCTTGGACGAGGAGCTCAAGGCCGCATATGAGCAGGCCCATAACCTGTATCTGGCATTCCGCCACGAACTGGCAGGACTCTTGGCGACAGTGAGGAGCATATTGAAGGCACTTCGGCCGGCGGCATGCCGGTGCGCGTCAAGTGCCTGCATGCCCTGCTGGCCCAGTCCTTGGTTATGGGGCCGGGCGTCAACCCCATTGGCGATTTGGTACTGGAACGCGTCAAAGACGAATTCGATCCGACCGTCTGCCGCTGCACGCTGGACGATTGATCAACAGATGAGCCAGCGCGAACAGTCCATTCATACGCACTAAGGGATACGAGGAGAAGGCAATGAGCAAGGAATCCGTAACCGTCGCCGGCATTGATTGCGGCACGAACTCCATTCGACTGAAAATCGCACGTGTCGATGCCGATGGCATGCATGAGGTGGTGCCGCGCATCCTGCGTGTGATCCGTCTCGGCCAGGATGTGGACAAGACCCATCGTTTTGCCGACGAAGCGTTGGAACGCGCCTATGTGGCCGCTCGGGAATTCGCCGGTGTGATTGCCGAACATCCCATCGACGGCCTGCGTTTCGTTGCCACCTCTGCAACTCGTGACGCGGAAAACCGTGAGGAGTTCGAGGATGAGATCGAACGTATCCTCGGCGTGCGCCCCGAAGTCATTCCCGGCACCGAAGAAGCCGACCTGAGCTTCCTTGGTGCCACTTCCGTGGTCAATCGCGACGATCTGCCGCCCCCTATCTGGTGGTTGATCTCGGCGGCGGGTCCACCGAGCTGGTCATCGGTGGCGACGGCGTCAGTGCGCCCACTACCCAGGTTCAGGGCGCGTTTTCCATGAACATCGGTTCCGTGCGCATGACCGAACGTCATCTGACCAATGATCCGCCGACCCAGACACAGATTGATGAGCCGTTGTGGACGTCGATGAACATATCGATGAGCCTTCCGCACCGTGGACGCAGGCAAGGCCCGTACCATCATTGGCGTGTCCGGCACGGTGACCACGATGACCGCCTTGGCCATGGGATTGAAGGAATACGATCACACCGTGGTCGACGGGCATCGGCTGAGCCTTGAAGACGCCTATGCCGTGGACGACAAGTTCCTTAGGATGACGCGCGCCGAGCGCCGCGAATACAAGACCATCCACCCCGGCCGTATCGATGTGGTCGGCGGCGGCGCTGTGGTCTGGAGCCGTGTGCTGGCGCGTGTCAGCGAAGCCGCCAAGGCCGATCATGGTGAAGCCATCGATTCGTTCGTTGCCAGCGAACACGGTCTGCTGGACGGCATTGTGCTCGATTATGGTCGCCGGTTGCTGGCTCAATAGCGTAAGTGGTAAGTGCCTCCAGCGGGCTGAGCCGTTAAGCAAACAGCCCGGTGGGCTGTTTGTAGGCGAGGGGAGCGGCTATGCCGCGACGGCTGCACGAAGTGCAGCAACCCGCAAGCAATGCTCAGGGCAGGAGATAGCTTATAATAGAAAAGTTGGCCTCCGTGGCGAAATGGTATACGCAGTCGACTTAAAATCGATCGCTTCGGCTTGTGGGTTCGAGTCCCACCGGAGGCACCTTGAAATCGGCCTGTGGCCGATGCCGTTTTTGCGGCTGTGCCGTGGTCTCTCCCCAGTCGGCTTCGCCGACAGCCCCCCTCGTCAGAGGGGCTCGCAGCTCACTATGTGGAGAGCTTATAAGGCCGAAACAAAAGGCCGTTAGGCTATGTGGCGTTGTGACGATGTACCTGATGAAACGAGGAATCCACATGGCTTCACGCTGGACCGATGTCGAACGAGTCGAACAAGGCGCACTGCCCACCATGCTTGCCCAAGCCGTCATTGCGGGCACTGCACTCACCGTTGGTGCCATCGCCTGCTCGGGATTCTATCTGTCCATGATCGGCAATGTGGCCGCACTCCTGCCATGGGCGACTATCGTGATACTGATCGCCGTGGCGTTCACCTACATCGTCGGCTTCGCCCTGTTGTGGTGTGCCGAAGCCCTGACCCTGCGTGCCAACGACAAACTCAAGCCATGGCTGTACGGCGTCGTCGGATTAATCGGCTACGGCGTGTGGGGCATGTTCGTGATGAGCGCGATGATGAACACGCTGAACCAGCCGCTGAACGGCGTGGTGTTGTCGAACGGCGATGTGATGGCCCTGACCGTCAACTACGCGGTGTTCGGCTTCATCGCCTTCCTGTTGGCACAGGCGTACGCGCCCAAAATCGCCACCAAGAAGGGACTGACCATCGGGCTGATGGTGGTGCAGATCGTATTGGCCATCATCGGTATCATCGTACTGGTCATGATGTTCTCCGCACTGTCTCACTGACTGACTTATCGCTCGCCGGCATGACGCGCGCGGCCATCATCGCACAAGGCGAAAGCGATTCCGGGCGCTGGCTGGGATACGATATCGTGATGGTATGACGCCTGGTAACACCGGCATGCCGAACCAGCAGGGAGAAGGAGCCAAATGTTCAGTGTGCTTGACATGTTCACCATCGGCGTCGGACCTTCATCCTCGCACACCGTAGGCCCGATGGTCGCGGCACATGCTTTCGCCTCCTCGTTGCAGGCCGACCATTTGGTCGATCGCACCGCACGTGTCAAAATCACGCTTTATGGTTCTCTGGCGCTGACCGGTCTCGGCCACGGCACCGATCGTGCTGCGATGGCTGGGCTCGAAGGCAATCTGCCGGCCACCGTGATACCGACCACATGATGCACATCCGCGAGATCTGCGCGTTGGATGATACTCTGAACCTCGCCGGCCTCAAACGCATCCATTTCGACTACGACCGTGACGTGGTGTTCGAACAATGGAAGCGCATGGCCGCGCACCCCAATGGCATGCGATTCCAGGCGTTCGACGCCGCCGCAAGCTTGGTCGACGAACAGGTCTGGTATTCCATCGGCGGCGGATTCGTGCGCAAAGGCGCTCCCGAAGACCCGATGATCGGCATTCATGAACGCCCTCCGGAAGGCGCCTCCTTTGCCGATGCGGACGAGTCATCATCCACTGATTTCGGCGTCGAGGCACCCTACCCGTTCTCATCATGCACTGAACTGGTGTCGTTGTGCCGGGAACATCATCTCAGCATCGCCGAACTTGTATGGGCCAACGAAACCGCTTCACGCTCGGGCATCCAGGTCCGATCCGATATTGATGCCATCTGGCGTGTTATGCGCGCCTGTGTGGACCACGGATGCACCTCGGCGGAACCCACATTGCCCGGTGGCCTTGACGTACCCCGCCGCGCGCCGAAAATGTATCGGCGTCTCGCCTCGAATTCCGATGTGCTGCGCCGCGACAGCCGGCGCAAAGACGCCGTGCTCGAGTCTTCCGACGCCGCATGGGTGGATCTCTTTGCCTTGGCCGTCTCTGAGGAGAATGCCGGAGGCGGGCGCATCGTAACCGCTCCGACCAACGGTTCCGCCGGCATCATTCCCGCCGTGCTTCACTATTACTGGCATTTCGTGGACAACGCCAATGAACAGGGCGTGGTCACGTTTCTGCTGACCGCCGGTGCCATCGGATACCTGTTCAAACGCAACGCCTCAATTTCCGGTGCGGAAGTCGGTTGCCAGGGCGAAGTCGGCTCGGCCTGTTCGATGGCGGCGGCCGGACTTGCCGCAGTCGTAGGCGGCACGCCGGAACAGGTGGAAAATGCTGCTGAGATCGGCATCGAACACAACTTGGGTCTGACTTGCGATCCGGTGGGCGGATTGGTGCAGATTCCATGCATCGAGCGCAATGCCATGGCCGCCAACACCGCCATCAACGCCGTGCGTATGGCCATGCTCGGCGACGGCTCACACATCGTGACCCTTGATCAGGCCATCGAAACCATGAAGCAGACCGGTGAAGACATGATGGCCAAATACAAGGAGACCTCCAAGGGTGGACTTGCCGTCAATGTCGTCGAATGCTGATTGACATGTCCGGTATTCACCAGCATGATGACCGGAATTGACGTATACGGCCAGCGTGTCGTATCGCACAGGGATGAAGACTACCGCCGATTCGCCGATGGTGCTAAGGTAGGGCGCATTGTGTCTTTGAAGGAGGACTAATGACAGATCAGATGCCTCAGGTGAACGCCGAATTTGGCACCACGCCCGTTATCGAGTTCCCGACGCCCGAAGCCCCGAAGCCTCAAGGTTGTGGAGCTGACCGAGGGAGACGGCCCGATCGTGCGTCGCGGCGACACCGTCACCGTGAACTACCACGGCGTGGTGTGGGGTAAGGACACCCCATTCGACTCCAGCTTCGACCGTCATCAGCCCGCCAGTTTCGGCATCGGCGTGGGACAGGTCATCAAGGGCTGGGACCAGACTGTGCCGGGCCATAACGTGGGTTCGCGTCTGGTGGTTTCCATTCCGCCGGAATACGGCTACGGTTCCCGCGGCATCCCGCAGGCCGGCATCGGCGGCGAGGACACGCTGGTGTTCGTCATCGACATCATTTCCACCCGCTGACCATAGGTCAGCACATGACGAACGCCGGGGTCATAGCCGGCGTTTTGTCATAAATAACGAAGATTGTTTCAGCATCGACAACGGTTCAGGAGGACGATATGGCTGAGGACAAGGTCTACCTGCTGACGCAGGAAGCATACAACAAGATGAAGGAAGAGCTCGCCCATCGTGAAGGTGAGCTGCGTGAGGAAATCGCGCACAAGATCGCCGTGGCGCGTGCCGAGGGCGACTTGTCCGAGAACGGCGGCTACCAGGCCGCCCGTGAGGCGCAGAGCAAGAACGAGGGCCGCATCACCGAGCTCACCGTCAAGCTGCGCGATTCCAAGATCATCGAGAATGCTCCGGAAGGCACCGTGGGCGAGGGCTCTGTGGTGACCATCGAGCTCAACGGCAACGAGATGACCTACGTGCTCGGCAGCCGTGACATCGTGGCCGGCACCGACTACGACATCATGACCCCGGATTCCCCGATTGGCAAGGCCATCGAGGGCGCCAAGGTGGGCGACGTCGTTTCCTACACCGCACCGAACGGCCGCGAGCTGTCCGTGACTGTCAAGCCGCCAAGCCGCTGGCTGAGTTAAGTGACTGGTATGCCCCCGTAGGCGGGGGCATACTTATATGTCGTAGCGCTTATTGCCACAGCGAGACGATCACCATGTAGATGGCCACCATATGGCAGGCATATCCGGCCACCGTTCCGCAGTGGAAAATCTCATGGAATCCGAAGACGCGAGGCCAAGGGTCGGGCTTGCGCAAGGCGTAGACGATGGCGCCGAGGATGTAGCAGGCACCGCCGGCGCACAGCAGCACCACCACGGCTGGCCCCGCATACGGCGAATTCCAGAACATCACCATATAAGCCAGGCCGTAGATGCCGAAGATGATGTACACCACCGTATACAGCCAGCGTGGTGCATTGATCCAGATCACATGAATCACGATGGCGATGGCCGTGCACGCCACATCGATATGATGATCACATTGCGCCAGAACGGTTCCAGCGCAAACGAAACCGGGGTATACGTGCCGGCAATGAGCAGGAAGATGTTGACATGATCGATACGCCGCAGCACATCGGTGACGCGCGGGCTCCAATCGCCAGATGGTAGCAGGCCGAATTGGTGAACAGAATCAGCGACGCTGTCATGAACACGGCACACGCCCACTTCAGACTCGCGCCATGTGCCAAGCATATAAGCACGATGCCTGCCGCCAATGACAGGGGAGCGGCAATCGCGTGAATCCAGCCGCGCATCAACGGCTTTGGCCGTCCGTGCACGTCGAGACGAATCTTGCGTTCCACTTCCGCAGGGGCAATGCCCTCGATTTTCAGCGCACGGTTCTCCGCTTTGGCGAGCTTGTGCCGGGCCTTCTCCTCGGCTTTGGCTCGAATGGCCTCGGCCTTGAACTGGGCCTTGGCCCGTACGGCATCAGCCTTGGCCTGCAACGCCTGTTCGCGCGCCTCGATAGCCGCCTGACGCTTGGATGCGATGGTGGCATCCTCTGCAATCGTCGCGCTGTTATGAGCGTCGTGATGCATCGTCTTTTCCGAGTCGCCGGTTGTTGATGCCATGGTGATGCCCCCGTTTCACGAGTTGACGATACGCTTCTTACGCTGCCGTAACCTACGTTAGCGTAACTTTTATGCTTGTCAATACCGACTCGCACGAACACTATCACCCAATGGCGGCGATACTATGGAATCCGAAGATGAGAACGTCGCAGCAATAAAGGGCTCGGCGATGGTGTATTGCACGGAGTGTGGGTTTGCCAACGAGCAAGGAAATGCCTTCTGTTCGCAGTGCGGAAGCCCATTGGAGCAGCCCGAGGCCAATCCGGCGGCCCCTGCTTCTCCTGAACCTCCCGCCGGGCGTCCTGGCGTCGATCACACCAAAGCGGTGGTGATTGTGCTCATCGCGCTGATTTGTGTCGTGGCGTTAGTCATCGGCTTGTTCATCACCCATAGCATGGGATTGTGGGGAGCTCAGCCGCAGGCGCAAACATCGGCACAGTCGACCGGGGCCGATGCGTTGGATTCCGCCGATGATGGCACGACGGATTCTTCTGACGCCAAGTCCAAGGCCAAGAAGAACACGTCTGATAGCGCCAAAGACAAGAACAGCGACGATTCGTCCAAGAAAAGCTCGACGGAGAAGTCGAAGCCTTCCACTCCGGTGATCACATCCAGCCAGTTGTCTGACATCGCGGATTCATACTCGTCCTCCGATGTGGCCGTCTCCGCCATGGTCATCGATGGAACATCCGCCGACTCCTCAGAGGACGCCACCATCGCGACCACGTCGCAGTCCGGCAAGCAATTCGTGGCTGCCGATTTCTATCTGCCGGTCTATCTTGCGGCCCAGGACAATGGCGATGACAACGCCAAAGCGCAGGCAAACGCGATGATGGGTTCCATGGACACAGCAATGCCGGCAATATGGTGGCGGCTTCGGATATCAAACTGTACGTGATGCTTGCCGTGTACGATAAGCAACATGCCGGCACCTTGGCCACGGGCGGGAAGCCGTGCAACGCGATTGGCGCGGTATTGAAGATGCGATGTCGTCATAGTCGTCGTACTTGCCGTGTGACTTGCCGCGACGGCGGCGGTGCGTCTGCGTATGATAGGGATATGGCTGATTTTTCACATATCCTTGCAACGCGCCCCGACTTCGACGACGAGGACCGCGAGTGGCTGCATCATCTTGTCGCCGATTGGCAGGTGATCGCCGATTTGAGCTTTGCCGATCTGCTGCTGCTGGTACAGGATGGCGATGGCAAATACGTGGTGGCCGAGCAATGCCGTCCATCCACCGTTATGACGCTGCGGGCGGAAGACGTGGTGGGAAACGTCATGCCGGACGACATGGTCGGCGAATTGGACGCCGCCATGCTCTCCAGCGTGGTGTTCCGCTCCACGGTATTGAGAACCGTGGGCAAGGCGACCGTCTGCAACGTGTACGCGCCGGTTCGGCACAATGGCAAGACCTTGGGCTTGGTCGTGCGTGAGACCAATATGGCCACACGAGAATCCAACGGCCGATATGAGTCGGAAAGCATCAAGCCGGCAAGCATCTGTACGAGATGATTCCGCGAGGCCAATTCCCCTACAAGGATTCGGTGATGAGCCAACGCCATATCGCTCGCGTGGCGGACGGCTTCATCATCCTGACCATGGACGGCGTGGTTCGATACGCAGCCCCGAACGCCATCAGCTGCTTTAGGCGTCTCGGTCTGCTGACACCATGCCTGGCCATTACCTCAGCGAACTCGGCACACAGCTATTGAAGGAGAACGACCCTGTTCCGGAAACCCTGCCGTTGGTGTTGACAGGCAAAGCCGCGGTCGACTCCGAACTCAACGCCAACCGTTCCGCCGTCTCGATGCGCTCGTTGCCCTTGTATGACAACAACGGCCGTATCGGAGCGATTCTGCTATGCCGTGACGTCACCGAGCTGCGCCGTCGTGAGCAGGAGCTGCAGACCAAGGACGCTACGATTTCCGAGATTCACCATCGTGTCAAGAACAACCTGCAGGCCGTCTCCGCATTGCTGAGGCTTCAGGCTCGTAAGACCAAGTCGGATGAGGTCAAGAAGGAATTGCAGGAGGCGCAACGCCGCGTGCAGACCATTGCCATGGTGCATGAGGGATTGAGCCAGACCGCCGACGAGGTCGTCGACTTCGACAAGGTGATCGCCAACCTGCTGCGCATGGCCGTGGACCTAGCCACGATGAAAGACCAGCACATCGATATCAACTACATGGGCAAGTTCGGCATGATGCCCGCTCAGGATGCCACGCCGCTGTCCCTCGTGCTGACCGAGCTCATCACCAATTCGGTGGAGCATGGGTTCGAAGGCCGCAAGGATGGCCATATCACGATTTCCGTGGGCCGCTCCGGCCCGAACCTCAATGTGGTGGTCGAGGATGACGGTTCCGGTCTCGGCTCCGAAGAACAGGGTGGATTGGCTCGTTCTTCCGGTTCCGGTTTGGGCACGCAGATCATCAACACCTTTGTGACCAATGATTTCGGTGGTTCCGTGCATTGGGAGCCGCGCCGCGAAGGCGGCACCCGCGTGGTGCTTGATATGAAGCTCAGGGCTGCTCAGGACGAGTGATGCGAAGCCCGAAATGAGGAAACCCTCCCAAGCGGGAGGGTTTCCTAGTATGACGAAGCGATAATCAAAACATCAGATTTGCATCTGCATGGCCTGAGAACGGCGGGCGCGCATGGCGCGGCGCTTCAGCGCACGACGCTCATCTTCGCTCAAGCCGCCCCACACGCCGTAATCCTGATTGGTGTCCAGTGCGCACTTCAGGCATGCGTCAATCACTTTGCAGGTGCGGCACACGGCCTTGGCCTCCTCAATCTGCTGATAGGCTGCACCGGTGTTGCCCACCGGGAAGAAGAGTTCCGGATCCTTGTCACGACATGCGGCCTTGGCTCGCCAATCAAAAGCGCTGCTCATTGCTTGCCTCCCTTAAAAGCCCCGTGGCTGGTGTTGTTCCTTAAGTCCAGTACCAAGGTAACCACGAACCGTGGTGATTTTCAAGAGGTTTTGCCGAGAAAAAACCGAAGTTTTCACGAAGCGCACTGCACCAGACATGCCGATGTGCCCTCGATGAGCACGGCCCGGCCCGCGTTGTCGGCATCGATATGACTCATCATATCCAATAGGCGAGCGGGGACTCCGGCCATAAGATCGGACGTTCTCTCCCCGCACGGGAACACGATTCTGGTATTGCAATGCTCCGGTATACGTATCGGGCGAATCGTGCTGACGGCGAATACCACGCTGACGGACTCATCGGCCAACGCATGTGTGAAAGACAGCGCCTGCTCGTCGGTGCGGAATGGGTCGAACAACTCATCGGCGTCGTCGACGAACCACACGATATGCGGAGGCGGTGGTGCATCCGAGCTGGCATACGGCGTGCAGCGGCCGCCATGAAGCCATTGCGAGCTCCATACCCGACGATGCGGGGAACTGACACGTACCGCCAAGCCATCAGCCATGCTGGCGTGTCGAGCCAATGTTTTCAGCAACGTGGTTTTGCCGCGCCCCTGCGGGCCGATGACACCGATATTGCCACCGGTGAGGGATACCGTCGCCTCTCGCAGGTTGATGCCATCGTCGGCAAGTCCAAATCGAATGCGTTGCGGTGCGTGGTCGGCCACAGTCCGGTCTTTTACGTGCCGGGGGAGTGGCGCGGTAAACAGGGACGGTTGCGGCGGGCTTCCGACGAACCGCGATGCGAACGCGATCTGGCGGCACACCGCATCGATATCGCGTGCCGTTGCACAGCGGAATGCCGTCACCTGTTCGGAATCGTTGCAGAACGCCGCACCGGGCATTGCCGGACTGAGGTCGGCGGCACGACCATCGCCAAGCAGCTCGCATGATTGCAGACGGTCCCGAACCCGTAAACAAATGCTGACGGACATATTCGCCTTCATATCGGCACTGACCTGACCCATGGGATTCTGCGTACAGGCGATCAGATACATGCCCAGTGACCTGCCGAGCGAGGCAATACGCACCAGACGATTCACATAATCCGGGAGCTGGTCCTTCAGGGCATGGAATTCGTCAATGACCACGATCAGGCGCGGTGGTGGATTGACCATATCGCGGATATCGGAAGCATGGACAGCGGCGGACAGCTGTTCACGGCGTGTCAGTTCGGCTTCCAGCGCACGCAACGCGCGTACGGCATGCGCCAGATCCAGATCGCATACGCTGCCCACGGTATGCGGCAACCGTTCGAGTTTGCGGAACGCGGAACCGCCTTTGAAATCCAAGAACACGAAATTCAGATGCTCAGCCCGTTCATCGAGCGAGCGCCAGACACCAGCTTTGCAGCAACACGGATTTTCCGGAACCAGTGGTGCCGGCCACCAGAGCATGCGGCCCCTGACGGTTCAGATCGAGCATCAGCGGCTCGCTTCCGGTCATGCCGATCGGCACCGCAAGGTCAAGGGGTTCAAGCCAGCGGCCCACAATGGCGCGCATGGCAGGCGTGCGAAGTGCAGCAGCGATTCTATCGGCTGCGACGGCGCATGACGGAGGTCTGCGGCGCGGTCATCGGCGTCGCCCGTGATACCGACATCGATCGTTGCCTGTTGCGGATCGGGAGCCTTCTCCGGGCCTGGAGGCGAGGGGAGCGTCAGCAGCAGGGACACGAGACAGGCGAATATGCCCGGTGCGATCATGGCGGCGAACAGCCATTGCCCGTGCAACAGCAGTATGACCATCATCAATGCCTGCGCGATCATCGGGCATGCCGCGGCAAACATGGTCAGGCGGGCGCGCAATGGCGGCGCGCCCAAACGGTGCTTCGCCCGGGATACGGCGGATGCCGTATGGACGGAATGTCGCTTCGAATCGTTCTGCTGTGATGTCATGCTTCCAGCGTGGGGGAACGCATGCCGAAAGCGCAAGCCGAATCAAGGTATGTGGTTCTAGCTTGCCGAGTTATCCACATGACATTTTGCCCGTGCATGATTGGCGGTGTAGGCAACGGTGACGATCATGCGCCGATGATGAAGCCGATGGGCTCCGGGAAAGCGTCGGTCAGCCTTCCGCCAGATTGCCCACGGTGCCGGCCTTATACGTGCCGTCGGCAAGTTGATTGAACAGTTCGGTGTTCTTGGCGTCGTCAAGCAGCACCGAGGAACCAACGCCATCAACGTAATAATCGGGGTCGGACCAGTACACGCTGCCGGAGATGCCATTCGAGCCGGTGGCGCTTTTGAACGCCAACGCCATGGTGAGCAACGTGTAAGGGTTGGTCTTCTCGTCCACGGTGAGTGCGCTCATCGCGGCATTGGACACTGCCACGATTTTGGACGGATTGGTCAGGGTCTCACTGCTGGAAGCCTTCTTGACGATGGCCGAGATGACCTGTCGCTGGCGTTCGTTGCGTCCGAAGTCTCCTCGCGCGTCGGCATATCGCATACGAGAGAAGGACAATGCGGTGGAACCATCCGCCGTATGGCATCCCGCCTTCCAGTTCAGTCCGGAATAGGAATCCTGAACATCCTCGTCATAGCACAGTTCGATACCGCCCAAGGCGTTCACCACGTTCTGCAGACCGCCGAACTTGATCTGTGCCACATGATCGATTTTCTGGCCGGTGATCTGCTCGACGTTGCTTACCAAAGCCTTCTTGCCCGCAATCAGCGCCACCGCATTGATTTTCATGTACTGGTTATCGACGTTCATGAGCGAATCGCGGGGAATGGAAACCAACGAACTCGGCCCGCTTTTGGGCTTGATCAGCACCAGAATCGTATCGGTCCTGAAGCCAGAGATATTGTCTACGCCGCCGTAATCGGTGGAACCGTCACGCTCATCGGAGCCAAGAATCAGCCAAGTCGAGGCCGGCGTGTTGGGGGTGTCGGTCAGCCAGTCGCTCCGATTCAGTTTGCTGTCCACCCATTGCCAGGCACCGAAAACGGAAAGAATCAACGCCGCCACCAGTACCGCGATTGCGCATAGGGTGATGCGTAAGGCTCGCGGACGGCGTGCCGTTACCGTTTTCGCCGTTGCCGCCGCCGGCCGGCCAAGATGGCTGAACTTCGTGGACACGTTTGCTGCTGGCGATGAGGCCGGGAAACCGGCATATCCGACGGATTGCGCACGGCGTTGCGGGATGAGCCGGAAGACATCCGCGCTCGCGACGGCGGAATGCTGCGCGGTGCGGCGGCATCCGGAGCCGTGCTGCGAGTGGCGCGTCCGGTTTTCGGAGAAAAACTGGGCGGAGTCCGCCTGCCGTTGTCCGCGACGTTGGCGCTTGCCGTGGCGTTGGCGTTCAGTTGAGGCTCTTCGATGTCATTTCCCGTGACGGACGGACGGGCCGATGGAGCTTGACCTGACTGGCGCGAGGTTCGGGCGGGGGCGAAGGAGCGTGGCACCTGCGGAAGGCCGGGTGCGTCGATTTCCCGCAGGAATGAAGCTTGGCGGGTTGATATGCGGATCCGCCCCACCTGATTCCTGCGTCATAACCCCTCCTGAAACTGTCGATTGTCTGAATGACACTTTGACACAGCATCCGCCGGGTGTTCCTGCGCTATGGTGTTCCTGCGCAGGAACGGCACAATATCATGTGCAACGGCGTCAGGGCATCGCGTTCACGCCATAGCACACAGTTCCATAAAAATGATGTAATGACACGAGAAAGAATTTGACAAAACCGAAATTGCATGTGTGTAATTTAGTCCGTATGAAAAGCTCAATAGGCAAGGAGAATCGCATGTGGGGTGTGGTCGACGATTCAGCCGAAGAGCCATGGCACGAATTGTGGGGACTATTCCGACCTGATGGCGATGTATCTTGGCAGCACAAGGCGTTGTGCGCGCAAACCGATCCGGAGGCGTTCTTCCGGAAAGGGGGCTCGACCGTGATGCCAAACGTGTGTGCGCAAATGCGAAGTGCGTGAGCAATGCCTGAAATGGGCCATCGACCATGATGAGCGATTCGGTATTTGGGGTGGCATGAGCGAGCGCGAACGCCGTCGATATAAGCGAGAGCACCGGGAGCGGGCGTAGCTCCACACACCCCCTTCAAGTCTGGTGCGTACACTGGGAGTTTATGAGTCCGACAGGTAATAGCGATATTCATGAGGCGTTGGCCGACGCCATGTCTTCTCGACCATATACGCATAGGCAGGATGTGGATACCGGCATTACGGCTGTGATCACCGTTGAGGAGGATATGCGTTTCCTCCGGTCTACATTGCGTTCGGTATTGACGCAGAATGTTCTTCCGGGGGTCGTCATCATCGCCGACGCGACCGGGCGCACCAGTTCGAGGATAACCACCTCGTTCGAGGTCATCCCCTCGCCACCGGGGCCGGTGATGGAGGTGCCGCAGTCCAAGCATGTGACCATTCACATCGTCTCGGCCAAGGGCGCACGCTCCTTCGGCGATGCGGTCAGCCGGGCATTGGATCGTGCCGATCTGGATGACGCTCCCCGCGCATTGTGGCTGCTCCATGATGATTCCCGCCCTTCGGATGACTCATGCCTTGAACGATTGCTTGAGGCGTGGCGCAATACGCCGGGCGCCAGTGTGCTCGGGTGCAAACAGTGCGATTGGGAAGGCTCCCATCTGCATGATGTCGGTATGTATGCGGGTCACCACGCCGTGCATTCCCTGGTGGTCGATGGAGAACCCGATCAGGAGCAGTATGACGGGCGGCAGGATGTGTTTGCGGTGTCGCTGGCAGGCGCGCTGGTGTCCATGTCGCAATTCACGCGACTGCGGGGCATCAATGCCTGGCTGACCACCTACAGCGAATCGGTTGATTTCTGCCGCCGTGTCTGCCTGAGCGGCGGACGCGTGGTGGTTGTCCCGCAAGCGGAGATATCACATCGTCGCGCACGGTATGAGGGCATTCGTACGCGAGGCGGGGAACCGCTTAAGGACGATCACACGGTCAATCATGCGATGACGGTGCATCGCTCCCAACAGCGGTATCTGTACACGGACCTGGCCATGTCGTCCTGGTTTATCGTCTGGCTGTGGAGGCTGCTCCGCAGTTTTGGCATGGCCATATCCATGATGTTCGGCAAGAAGCCGTATGAAGCATGGGTGCAATTGTGCCTGCATGGCTGGCCTTGGCCGATATCGCGGGAAACATGAAATCACGCAGTCTGGTGGCCAGACAATCGAAGGTCGCCGCATCGTCCTGCATGTCTTGTTCGCAGACAGCCAGCAGATCAAGCAGTTCCATGATCGTCGGGATGCATTCCAATCCCAGCAGGGCAGAGTGCTGCTCAGTCCGCTGGAACGTGCCCATCTGCGGACACGCACCATATATCGCTGGAGTGCGGCCGTGGTGATGGCGCTGGTGTGCTTTGCGGCCATCGCGGTGATGTATTGGCCGGTGTTCCGTTCGATATTCTCCGGCGGATCGTTGTATTCCGATGTGTTGCTTCCCACCGGTGCCAGCTTCACGCAACTGGTGCAGTCCGCCACCACGCCGTGGGTGTTTGGCAGCGGCACCGGCATTCCTGCGCCGCCCACGCCGTGGCTGCTGGTGCTGATGCTGGCCTCGTTGGTCACGCTCGGCCATGTGACCGCCGCTTTGGCGATGATACTGTTTGTGGCCGCGCCGCTGAGCGCATTGTCGTTCTGGGCGCTGGCGGGCGTATTCACCCGCTCGGACGTGGTTCGTGTGCTGGGAGGACTGCTGTGGGCATCCACCGGCATTATGTTCGGCTGGTATGCGCAGGCCAATATGCCGATGCTTACCGTAATGGTGTTCCTGCCGGCCGCGTTCGCATTCGTGTTCCGTGCCGTGGGCATGTACCATACCGAAGACCCGCTCAAGCCGCGCACATCCGTTCAGGCCGCGGCCATCGCCGCACTGTGCTTCATCCTGTGGTGGCCGCTGAACCGCAGCTGCTGTTCGCGCTGATCGTCGTGTTCCTGATGTTCCTGCTATTCGTGCGTCGCAAGCGCGCCATGCTGTTGCTAATTCCGGTTCCTGCCGCCTTTGCGGTGCTCCTACGCTCGTCAATGCGGTGCGTTACGCCGATTTGGGCATGTGGCGTCAACTGTTCGGCGACATCACGGTGCCAACGTCATCCGCCAACGGGTCGCCGGCGTCGCTGAGTCTGCTTGAGGCCGCACAGCGTGCGCTGGATGGCGAATGGGGTCGACTGATTATGCCGATTTGGCGGTCACTGTGCTGTTTGGCGTCATCACGCTGCTTGCTCTTGCTTCGCTGGTGCTGCCGTTCGCGTTGCGGACCTCGCGACTGATGTGGGTGGTAATCGTCTGCGGAGGCGCGCTCGCCCTGGTCTCCAGCCGTGTGGCCATAACCGTGGATGCCGATGGTGTCGTGGCCGGTTCCGCGCAGCCGGGCATCGCGATGATGATATTGGGCTTCCTCGCCTGCGTGTGTCTCGTCGCTGGTGGGGCGGTGAAGCGATTCCAACCGTTGCATGCGTCTGGCAGTGATCCCGCATCGAAAAAGGACCGTCTGCATGTGCTCATCGTGTCTGGCCGTGTGGTGCTTGCTCTGATACTGGTGTGCTGCATTGGCATCCAATGCATGTATGGCATCGAACGTCATAAGGATGCGGGACTGGGCGTGTCTGAAAACGGCCTGCCCATGGTCACCACCGATTATCTGGAGGCCGGTGCCGATCATCGTGTGCTTGCCGTGAGCGCGGAGACCCGCAACATTGTCAACTATGCGGTGATGCGCACCTCGCGCGGCGATTTGATCGACAGCTCTCCGGTCCAGCGGGCGCGCCTGCTGTCCGGCAAGCATGATGCGGTTGACGAACAACTGGCCCAGGCCTGTGCCTCGCTGCTGTCCAATCCCGACGAAGAGGCCATCGCGGCCATCAGCGCGCTTGGATTCGGCGGCATCTACGTGGTTCCCGAGACCGGCGATTCCTTGAACGACATGCCGTATGAACAGTTGAGCGCGAATATCGCCGCATCGAACGGCACCCAGTCCCTGGTCTCCACGGATAGCGGCAGCTACTATCGTCTGACGCTGCGTAGCAGCGCCTCACAGCAGGTGGATACCTCATGGCAGCAACGTGCACAGCATAGTGTCTGGAGGCACGCCTGGCTGATATGCCTAGGTGTGATCACGGCGTTGTACTGCTTGGTCGCCATGCCTCGCAGACGACCGTCCTACGGATTGGAGGAGCAGGCATGAGCAACAAAACTTCTGGTTTCAAACGTGCGATCGGCATCGTGCTCGGTGTGATCACCATGCTGGTGTTGATTGCGCTGTTCGTCGTTCTCGTCATGGCCCCCATCCCCAATATCTGGGTGGATAAGGTGGCCGCTTCCGATAATGCCATCGACCAGACCGTTAGTCCGACCCAGTCCGAAACCTACTGCCCGGCACCTATAGGATTGGCCGATACCGGCACGTACGGCGACAGCGCCTTCCAGGCCACTGTCGGCAATCTGAGCACACAAGCGCGCTATGCGGCGTTCGGCTCCGTCTACAGCGCCACTGTCTCGGCGATCGGGCAAAAGTCCAGTTCAGATGACGTAACTTTGAAAGACGCCGATTCGACCGACGATTCCTCGGTGAAAACCGGTGCTCAGAAGATCAATCAGGGAGCTCGTCTGATCAATACCCGTATGCTGCAGGCCGCAGCTGGCACCGGCACCGTCGGCACCATCGCATCATGGGCCGATGATGGCGATGTGAGAGGCATATCGGCGGCATCCTGCGTATCGACCTCGCTCAGCCAGTCGTTCCTGCTCTCCGACAGCACGACCGGTACCACACAGCAGCTCATCGTCTCGAATCTCTCCACCAAGCCGACCACCGTCGACATTGCCGTCTGGGGTTCCGAGACAGCCGGGAAAATGGCATTGTCCACCCAATCCACGCTGTCTGTGCCAGCCGAGGGGGAGTCCTCGATGGAACTGTCCGCCGCGGTCGATGGGCAGCATGGTCTGTTCGTGACCGTTTCCAGCAAGGAGACTCCTATCGCGTCCGTGGTGCGCACGGTGACCATGGATGGTCTGACACCGAAGGGTTCTGATTTCGCGCTGCCGCTGCCGACCGCATCCAATGCATCGGTGGCGCCGTCCATCACTGCCGGCGATGCGGTCACCGCTTATCTGTTCGCCAAGCAGACACCAGCACCGGGCTGTCATGGATTACCGCCAAAGGCTTGGTTCCCGCCAAAGATGCCACCGTCACTGCTGATAAAGTGACGGCGATCGACTTGGGAGAAGCTCCTGATGGGGCGTTGGGCGTGATGTCCACCGCAGAGGACGCCGTGTCGTTCTCCGTCAAGGCCACACGCTCCGGTGACTCCGGCCAAGCCGATTTCGCATTGGTCAATGCCGGCGAGCCATCCGAATTCTCGGGGTTGGCCCTTCCCGACGGAGTAAAGGCCTCCATCACGCTGGCCAATACGTCCAATGCGCGCAGGACGGTCACCTTGCGCGCCTACGATGATGCCGGTGCTTCGGTAACCTCCAAGGAAATCACACTGGATGCGAACGCAGCACAAACGATTGAAGCCGGCAATCTTTCCGGCGATCATGGCACCGCGGTCGTGCTGATGTTGGAGGACTCATCCAAGAAAGTGAGCTGGGGAGCGCGGTTCAGTCACGATTCGTTGCAAGACAAGGACATCGCCGGATTGTCCGTCATCGACGCTTCAACGCTGATGCCCGCCACGGTTCATGTCTGGGCTCGGAACGATTCCTCCATCGTCAAGTAGAAGGGTATGCTCGCCGAAGCGTCAGTCTGATGATGTTTCGGCGGCGATATAGCTGCGGGCCGTGCCACTACCTTATTACAAGTGACACGGCCCGCAGTGTTGTCACAGGCCCCAGTCGGGGTCGATTTCCTCGGGCCTGCGCCCATACAATTCCGCTATGCGGGCCACCAGCTCATCCTGACGGCCAATTGCAGTTCGAGCTTGGTAGGTGCCTCGGTCTGCAACGGCATGCGGTAGAGCACGACTCGTGCGGGAATGCCGTGGCTGGCGGGGAAGCACTGGGACGTCATATTCGGCTCGGTCTGCCAAGCGTCGGATCCGAAGGCGGCACATCCTCCACCGCGAACTGGAGCGGACGTATCAGTTCCGGCCACGCTTGGCCGAGCCTGCGAACCTGGGCCGCCACCATATCGTCGAACATGCCGGTGCGAGTGCGGTAACGGGGCAGACGGGTGCCGAACATCGGGGTTCGTGTGCCGCGACCGTGGCGGTTGCGGTAGATTCGTGCGTTCCAAGGTGGCTGAAGCATGGTTCCCACCATAGGGCATGGCGGAGGCAACATGCGTTAGGATTGGTTCATTGGCTGTGAACATTCGTCAACGAGGGAGGCACGACAAATGGTGGTACGTTCGTGGTCCGAACTTGATTTCGATAATGTCTGCTCCAACGCCAAGGTGTTCGGTTTCGATTTGGACAACACACTGGCCAGCTCAAAACAGCCGATGAAGCCCGCGATGATCGAACGGTTCTGTGCGTTGCTCGACCATACGGTGGTGGCCTGATCTCAGGGGGCGGCATGGCGGTGGTCACCTCGCAGGTGCTGGATGTACTCACCCCGAATGCCAGGCGCGGCAATCTGCATGTCATGCCTACCTCCGGCTCCCGGTATTACCGGTGGGATGGCACGCAATGGGCCTTGGTGTATGCGCATGATCTGTCCGAAGCCACCGTGGCCGCTGTCTCGGAAAGTCTTGAGCGACATGCCCGGGAACTGGGATTGTGGGAACAGCAGGTATGGGGGCCTCGAATCGAGAACAGGGGCAGCCAGATCACCTTCTCCGCTCTTGGGCAGTTCGCGCCCGTAGCGGCCAAGCAGGCATGGGATCGCGATAACACGAAGAAACAGGCGCTGGTCGAAGCGGTCAAGGCCGATCTGCCGCATATGCGGGTCAGGGCCGGCGGATACACCAGTGTGGATGTCAGCGAATGCGGCATCGATAAGCTATGCCGTGCGCAAGCTGACGCAGACACTTGGCATACGGGCCGATGAAATGGTGTTCGTGGGTGATCGCATGACGCCTACGGGTAATGACTATCCCGCGGTTGAGGCCGGTGCGATCGGTGTTCGTGTTGAGAATCCGCAAGATACGGTACAACTGCTGGATGCACTGCTTGCGCGATTCGATACTCCAGCTCGATAGTGACGCGTTATGGACGGGCCGAGCGTATACAAGTGGTGGCATGCGATGTGGGCACAGGTCTGCAATCTGCTGTTTCCACGCGGCTGCGCTGGGTGTGACGCGCCGGATGAGGTATTGTGTGCGGCATGCTGGGCCTGTTTGCGCAATGCCGGGAACGGGATGCAGACAGTGGTGGCGGAGCCCGTATATGGTCCGCATCGATTTATCAGGGAGCGGTACGTCGTGCCATTCTCGACTGGAAGGACCACGACGATACCGAGCTTGACGGCCCGTTCGGCCGCATCATGGTGTCGCTGCTGAACAAGACGCCAATACCATCATCATGCTTGGGTCATCGCGTATTGGTGGTTCCGGTGCCATCATCGCGGGCGTCAATGCGCCGAAGAGGACGTGCCCATACGGCACCGTTGGCCAAATCGGTGGCAGGGGCATTGCGTGGGTACGGCGTCGATGCGCGACCATGCAATGCCCTGAGCTCCTCCACCAAGCACGCTCCGTGCAGCAGGTCTCTTCGGCACAGCGTGCCCGTCGTATCACCGGTCATGTCAGGGTGAAGCGTGATCTCATCGGCAATGGCGACGCGGTGCTTCTCGTTGATGATATCGTCACCACAGGTGCACTGTGCGGCAATGCGTTCAGGCGTTTCAGCAGGCCGGCACCAAGGTGGTGGGCGTGCTGGTATTGGCGGATGCCGTGGTGCGACGGTCCGATGACGATATCAACGGGTGAATGACATCGGTGACGATGCCCCAGATAGCAGGCGAAGCGCCGTTGCTCGGCATGTAATCGGGGTATCGCGGATTCTCGGCGTGCAATATGGTGATGCCGGCCCGTGAAACCAGCCGCTTGATGGCGATTTCGTCGTCCATGACAGCCGCAACCACATCTCCGGGGACTGGTGCCAACGAACGATCGACAATCAGCAGATCGCCGTTGTGAATACCCGCATTGATCATGGAATCGCCGGCCATCTGCATAACAAACAGCGTGGCCTCGTGCGCCATGGCCTGTGACTCGGATTGCTGTGTCATGCTGCGCCTCCCACCCTGTATTCGAACATCTGTTCGAATACAGTATACGGTAGGACGTCGGACAATATCAGCGTTCGGCGATGTGATATTTAGGCAGGATGATTTCGAAATCGGCACCTCGCGTGTCGTCGACCACTTTGACGGTGCCACCGTGCAATTGGGCCGCCCAGCGCGCGATGGACAGGCCAAGACCGGTGCCGCCCGACTCGGTGCCGGGACCGTCTTGCCTTTGACAAAGCGCCGGAAGATGTCCAAACGGTCGGAAGGCGCAATCTGGGAGCCGAAATTCACCACATTGGTCACGATGGTGCCTTGGTTTTCGTCCTCGTGGGCGTCGACCAGCACGGTGGTGCCGTCGGCCGAATGTTTCAGCGCGTTGGCGATGATGTTGGTGAATAGCTGGCGCAGGCGGTCCTGATCGCCTTCCATCGTGATGTCGGCCGGCACGGTGACGCGGATGTCGTGGGCGTGGCCACCATCGGCGATTTCCAACGGCTCGATGGTCTCGTCAAGAAAGTCGGCGAAGTTGAACTTTTCGATATTCAGACTCGCCGCACCGGCCTCCATACGGCTCAGGTCCAGTAGGAAGGCGATGAGATCGGAGAGACGCTGCGTTTGGGTGAGGATGCTCTCCAGATTGGTGGGAGTGGGCTCGGTGACGCCGTCGGCCATGTTCTCGACCATCGCCTGCAAAGCGGAAACGGGCGTGCGCAGCTCATGGCTCACATTGGCGATCATGTCGCGGCGCATTTTATCGGCATGCTCGAGTTCGCCGGCCATCTCGTTGAACGAGCGAGCCAGCTTGCGACCTCGTCATGACGATCCTGATCGATATCCACGCGGACCGTGTAATCGCCATCCGCCATGGCTTCGGCCACATCGCGCATCTGGCGTAGGGGAGCGGTGATGCCGCGAGAGAAGAAATAGGTGATGCCCAAGGCCACCACCAAAGTCAGCGGCATGGCGATCCAACCGGACCAGCCGAATTTCAGGAGGAACCAGCACATGGCAAACGCGATGGCAGTGGCGATAACGATCAGTGCGCTGAGTTCCAGCTTCAGAGATGAGAACAAATCAACGCTTGACGCGAGGTTTCATCGCATCAAGCCGGGATTGCTGTTGTTTTTTGGATGCCATCACGCGGTCGGCGGCTCGAAAGCGTAGCCCACGCCATGCACGGTGCGGATGGTATCGGCACCGAGCTTATGGCGCAGCGCCTTGACGTGGCTGTCGACGGTGCGGGTGCCGGATGCGTCGACCCAGTCCCAGACCTCTTCGAGCAGCTTTTCGCGGGTGAGCACCGACTTCGGGCGGCGGGCCAGCGTGGCCAGCAGATCGAACTCGGTGGGGGTCAGATGCACCTGTTCGCCGTTCACGGTGACGATGCGCTGGGCCGGGTCGATGACCATCGAACCGAAGTCGATCAGCTTCTCGTTCTCCGAGTTCTTGGCGATGACCTTCGCACGCTCCACGCGGCGCAGCAGCGCCTTGCAGCGGGCGATAAGCTCGCGCATGGAGAACGGCTTGGTCATGTAATCATCGGCACCCGCTCCCAGACCGATGACCTTGTCGGCCTCGTCATCACGTGCGGTGAGGATCAGCACCGGCACCGGACGTTCGGCGACGATGCGTTTGGTGGCCTCTAGACCATCCATAACCGGCAGCATGATGTCCATGATCACCAGATCGGGGCGTAGCTGGGACGCGGCCTGGACGGCGGAAGCGCCGTCCCCGGCCACGCGAGCGGTCCATCCTTCAGCGGTGATGCGCTGGGCGATGGCCGTGGCGAGCGTGGGCTCGTCCTCGACCACCAGCACCGTGCGCGGTGTCGTATTCTGACGCGCTGTGGTATTGAGCATAAATAAACCGGTTACCTTTCAGCCTGTTGACCAGTTCAGTCTTCCGGCTTCAAGAATACAACTCCCAGAGCCGGAACGGTGATCTTCGCCGAGAACGGACGTGAATGATATTCGCCCTCGACCGCTTCGAAGGTGCCGTTGTGGATGTCGGAGCCGCCGTACTTGGCGTCATCGGTGGTGAACACTTCGGTCCACTTGCCGCCGGTGGGCAGCGCCACCTGGTAATCGGACCAGGCCTCACCGGAGAAGTTGACCACCACAGCCAAGGTCTCGCCCTTGGTACCGATGCGCAGGAAGCTCAGCGTGTTGTGGTCGGCATCGTCGCTGGTCAGCCACTGGAAGCCGGCCGGGTCGAAGTCCTGGCTCCATAGTGCCGGATGCGCCTTGTAGAAGGCGTTAAGGTCGGCGACCATGGTCTGGACCTGACGGTGCTCCTGCCAGTTCAGGCAATCCCAATCGATGGAGGCGTCGTGATCCCACTCGCCCCACTGGGCCAGCTCGTTGCCCATGAAGGAGAGCTTCTTGCTGGGTGAGCCCACTGATAGGCGAACATCGAACGCACGCCGGCCAGCTTCTGCCAGTCATCGCCCGGCATCTTGCCGTACAGGGAACCCTTGCCGTACACGACTTCGTCGTGGCTGATGGGCAATACGTAGTGTTCGGAGTAGGCGTACACCATGGAGAAGGTGATCTCGTTGTGGTGCCACTTGCGGTTGATGGGCTCCTCGTGCAGATACTCGAGGGTGTCGTGCATCCAGCCCATGTTCCACTTCATGCCGAAGCCGATGCCGCCGGCGGAAGTGGGGGCGGTGATGCCCGGCCATGCGGTGGACTCCTCGGCGATCACCATGACGCCGGGGTTGTTCTTGTACGCGGTGGCGGTGGCCTCCTTGAGGAAGTCGATGGCCTCCAGGTTCTCGCGTCCGCCGTAGATGTTCGGGCGCCAATGGCCGGGTTCGCGGCTGTAGTCGAGGTAGAGCATGGAGCTGACGGCATCCACGCGCAGTGCATCGACGTGCAGGTCCTCAAGCCAGAACAGGGCGTTGGCCACCAGGAAGTTGCGTACTTCGCGGCGTCCGAAGTTGAACACATAGGTGCCCCATTCAGGGTGTTCGCCGCGCAGCGGGTCCGGGTCCTCGTACAGCGGGGTGCCGTCGAAGCGGCCGAGCGCGAAGGCATCCTTCGGGAAGTGGGCGGGCACCCAGTCCATGATCACGCCGATGCCGGCCTGATGGAACTGGTCGACCAGGTAACGGAAGTCGTCGGGGGAACCGAGACGGGAGTCGACCGCATAGTAGCCGGTGACCTGATAGCCCCAGGAGCCGGAGAACGGGTGCTGGGCCAGTGGCATGAACTCCACGTGGGTGAAGCCTTCCTGCTTGACGTAGTCCACGAGCTGCTTGGCCAGGTCGCGGTAGTCAGTCCCTGCCTCCAGCTGCCGGCGTGCACCTCATAGATGGAGACCGGGCCATCATGCGGGTTGGTGGTGCGGCGGTGCTGCATCCAGGCGTCATCGTTCCACTTGTAGGTGGATTCGGTGACGATGGAGGCGGTGTTCGGCGGAACTTCGTGCTGACGCTCCATCGGGTCAGCCTTCATCTCCCACGTGTAATTGGCGTTCAGGATCTGGAACTTGTAGGTCTCGCCCGCGCCGATTCCGGGATGAAGATCTCCCACACGCCGGAGGAGCCGAGCTCGCGCATGGCATGACGGCGGCCATCCCAAGCGTTGAAGTTACCGACTACGCGCACGGCATGGGCGTTCGGGGCCCACACGGAGAATGCGGTGCCTACCACCTGTTCGCCGGGCGTGCCGTCTGCGCCGCCCATCGGATCGTCATAGCGCAGCACATGCGCGCCAAGCGTCTCCCAGAGCTTCTCGTGACGGCCCTCGCCGAACAGATAGGTGTCCATGTCACCGACTGTGGGCATATAGCGATATGGGTCGTCCTCAATGAGCACTGCGCCGCTTTCCCACTCGGTCCTGACACGGTAGTCGGGAATCGTGGGCTGCTTCTTAGTGCCGGAAGCCGGCACGGTAACCACGAACACGCCGTTGTATTCGTGGGTCATCGGGTATTCGCCATCCTGGGTGAGGATGGTCACGGACTTGGCAAGCGGACGCAGCACGCGGATTGTGGCGGTGTCGGCATGCTTGCCGATGCCGAGATGCCCGCCGAGAACTCCGTGGGGGTTGTAGAATTCAGCATTGCTCGTCGCATCGAGGTCGCCTTGGGCGACAGGCACGGTGACGGTATCTTCCTTGATCTTCGTTTCTTTAGACATGTCCCAAAGTCTACGTGCGTTGAAGTCGAAAACGCTACATTGGCGCGTCGAAAATGGCGAATTCTTGCCCTTTTCGTTGTGTTTCCGTGGTTGTGAGCGCTCTCATAGGGGTGGTCCAGACCGCATGGCATAATCATTCGAGTTTTCGTGTGTAAGCCGTCAGTTCTCGGAGGGTACATGTCTTACAAAGTCGGCGATATGGTCGTCTATCCGCGTCATGGTGCAGCGAAGGTGGAGGCCATTACCGAGCGGACGGTCAAGGGAGTGACGCGCGAATATCTGCAGTTGTCCGTACTCTCTTCCGATGGTTTGGTCATCAACGTTCCCGTGGACAATGCCAAGAAGGTCGGTGTGCGTGACATCGTCTCCGCATCCGAAGTGGCCAAGGTGTTCGACATCCTGCGGACCCCGATCATCGAGAAAGAGATGAACTGGTCTCGCCGTTACAAGCTGAACGTCGAAAAGATCGCCACCGGCGATGTCAACAAGATCGCCGAAGTGGTTCGCGATCTCGCCCAGCGCGATGTCGACGAGCACGGCCTGTCCGCGGGCGAGAAGCGCATGCTCACCAAGGCCCGTGCCATTCTGACTTCTGAGATCGCCTTGTCCGAGAAGATCGACGAGGCGGAAGCCCAGCGTCTGCTCGACGTGAATCTGGGCTACGAGCCGCTCAGCCCGGTGACGACAAGCATCACACCGCCGAGCCCGAAGAGGCCGCGGCCGATACTTTGGCTCGTGTTGAAGCCGAGAAGAAGTCCAAGAAGAAGTGATTTGATTGTTTTGAGGCCCCGGTCGTGTCCTTATGCGATGCGCCGGGGCTTCGTGATTCATAATCGTTTGCTGCCGTTCGTCTGGGCAACGCCATCGAAGGGGACTGCATGGGGTCTGTAGGAGTGCTGATAGGGCAAGGTTTTGACGCTCACCGTTTTGCGCCTGCTGGCTCAGGCCGTGAACTGTGGATTGCCGGGCTCTACTGGCCGGTGCCTGATTCATGCAGCGAGGCCGATGCCGCCAAATACGAGGGGATCGAAGGCGATTCCGATGGCGATGTGGCCGCGCACGCTCTGATTGACGCGTTGCTTGCCGCCGCCCGATTGGGAGACATTGGTTCACTGTTCGGTGTCGGTGCGGACGCGCATGGTGCCGGAATGCATGGCATCGATATGTTGCAAGAAGTTGTGGCGCATCTGGCATCCAACGGGTATACGCCGGCATCGGCCTCGGTGGCGATCATCGGCAACCGCCCGAAAATCGGCACACGCCGTGCTGAAGCCGAAGCCGCCCTGTCTGCGGCGGTTGGTTGCCCGGTATCGGTTACTGCCACCACCACCGACCATATGGGATTCACTGGCCGCGGCGAAGGCATCGCCGCCATCGCCAATGCCTTGGTGGAGAAGATATAACAAAGCCCCCGCTATGAATTCGCCAGCGGGGGCAAGAAAAAATGGATGAGATTACTTCCGCATCGTCTCCACGGCTTTGGCGATAGCCCAGAACAGGGTGGAAAGCGTCACGATGATGAAGCTCGGGGGAGCGGGGAACATCGCCGACAGCACGAGTCCGGCCCAAATCGACACCAAGCACAGCACGCTGGCGATCACCATTGCCTTGAATGGGGAGCCGGCCAGAATATTGGCGGTGGCCGCGGGCGTAATCACCAGTGCGAAAATCAGCAAGGTGCCCACTGCCGGCACGGCGATGGTGATCACACCGGCCATAATCGCCATAAACGCCACGTTCATCAGCCGATCGGCACACCCTTGGCCTGTGCCACCTGCTCATCCAGCGAGCTGAACAGCAGCGGGCGGTAGATGATGGCCAACAATGCCAGCAGCAGTACGTCGAACACGGCGAAGCCGATGATCTGGCCGGTGGTGATGGTCAGGATCGAGCCGAAGAGGATCGACTGCATCTGCTGGGAGGCGGAACTCGACAATCGCGCGAAGAACAGACCCAAGCCGGTGGCGAAGGCCAGCACGGTGCCGGTGGCGATTTCACGCTCGGAAACGCGCTTGCCCAAAGCGCCGATCACCAGTGCGCCGCCCAGTGCGAACACGCCCATGCCCAGTGACACGGGCAGGCCGAGCAACACCGCGCCGGTCGCGCCCGGCAGACCGATATGGGCCAGCGCATGGGCCGCGAAGGTGGAACGACGGGCGATGGTGAAGTATCCCATGACACCGGCGGCTAGGGCAATGCACAGGCCGGCGATGAAGGCGTTGGTCATGAATGGAGCGGACAGTGTATCCAGCCATTCGGGATCATACGAAAAGTTGATGGTGCTCATGTCTCTGTATTTTCTCCATGCCTGAGCTGCAGTCCGTTGATGGGCTGTGGGTCGGCTCGCTTGATGTTATCGATTCTCGCGCTGATGGCGGCACTGCCATTGGTGGCATTGCCGTGCTCGTGATGGTGCAATTGCGCCACTTCGGCTGCCGTGTGCATATCCTGCGGCTGGTCCTGGAGCTCATCCGGCGTCGGGGTCACGAACATGTCTCCCTGCGGAGTGGTGACCACCTGCACCTGTGTGCCGTAGAGGTGGGTGAGTAGGTCGGAGTCGAGCACTTTGTGCATATCGGCGTAGTGCGGGTGACCGTCGAGCAAGTAGACGGCACCGGTCAGAATCGGCAAGAGCATATTGAGATCGTGCGCAACCACCTGGATGGTCATGTTCAGTTCGCGGTTCAGCTTGGCCAGCACGTGTACGGTGGCGCGCTGACTGGCCAGATCGAGGTTGGCCAACGGCTCGTCAAGCATCAGCAGTTGTGGGTCGCACACCAACGCCTGGGCGATGGCCACACGCTGGCGCAAACCGCCGGACAGTTCGGACAGACGGTACCGCGCCTTGTCGGCGATGCCGGTGAACTCCATCGCCTCGAGCGCTTTGGCTTTCTGGGCCTTGGTGATGGGGTGGATGCCGAATCGGGTGCCGGTCAGGCCCAGCAACACGGATTGTTCGGCGGTGAGATTGGAATCGACATTCGCCACATAGCTCTGCGGCACATATCCGATGCGTTTGTTCATCTCGCCTGCGGGCTTGCCCAGCACGGTCAGGCTGCCATGACAGAGCGGCAAAAGGCCCAGCTCGGCCTCATCATCGTGGTTTTGCCGGTGCCGTTGGTGCCGACGATGGCCGTGACCGAACCGGTGGGAATGGCGAAGGTGCCATGCTGCCAGATGATATGGTCGCCACGCTTGATGGCGGCATCGCTGAACACGATGCAATCGGAAGTTTCACTCATAACGCCCGATTGTGGCAAACGATGCTGACAATCGTTCTCAATATCGTGTACGGATGGTGATAACCAAAGAGAAGGGTTGTGCGGCCATCTCGACAATGGTCGCACAACCCTTCTCATGCAAGGCGTCTATTGGCATTGGCACGAATCCGATGCCGGTGTCCTTTGCTTCTAACTATTTGCCGGAGTCGGTCTGGTCGTTGCCGGAGGCATCGCCGGAATCGCCATTGGCGGCATCGGCCTTTGCCGAATCCTGAGATGAGTCACTGGATGCGGCCGCCTTGCACTGACGGATGTACTTGGGGTCCGTGCTGGAACCGGTGCTGGCCTTGGAGTCTTGCGCATTGGCATCATCCGTGGCGGAGCCTTCGGCGCTGGAATCATCGGAATTCGCGTTGCTGTCCGCGGTATCGCCGTCCGTGGCGTCTTCACAGCCATAGCTTGGATCCACCGCGTCGATGATGGTGTTGATGAGCTGGTTGATCCAGGCGTTCAGCGTGTCGGCGTCCTTGGGCATTTGTTCGGAGACGTCGACTACCGGCACATCGGCGCGACCGGCAGCGCCAGTGATCATATTGGTCGCGTCACTGGCTTCCTGCGTGTTGTTGACCAGCACATCCACGCCCTTGTCTTCGATGAGTTTCTGGAAAGACTGCAGGTCCGCGGGTGCCGGTTCGCCGCCGGAAGCGGTCGATTGCGTATACCCCTTGGGCGTCTGATCTTTGAACCCAAGATCGGCCATCAGATAATAGACCACGGGTTCGGTGGCTGCATAGGTGAGGTTGGAGTGGGACTTGGTGAACTCGGACGCCCATGTTTCCAACGATTTCTCGTCCGCCTGCCATGCCTTGAGCCGCTTCTGGAAGGCCTTCTTCTTGCTGGGGAGTGCCTTTATATATGCATCGGTGATGGCCGTGGCCATGCTGGATCGAGCGTCTTTGGAGAACCACAGATGCGGGTTATCGCCCTCGACGGCACCCATGACGGAAGCGGCGGATACGATATTCGTGGTCTTGGTCATCGATTTGGTGGCCCAGGAATCGTAGCCCGCACCGTTGGCCACGATGATTTGGGCCTTGGACAGCTTGGCGACATCCGAGGTCTTTGGCTCGAAATCGTGGGCATCCACATTGGTGGAGTTCACGATGGACGTGACTTCCACATCATCGCCGCCCAGCTCGGCGGCCAGCGAGCCCCATTGATTGAGGGAGACCACCACATTGATCGGCCCGGTCGGTGCGGGAACGCTGGTCTTGTTGTCCGGCTCGGTTTCAGCGGGGGAGGTGGCTGCGCATGCGGTGGTCGCGAACAACAGGACGGCGCTCAGGCCGGCTGCGGCGAGTCGCGTAAGTCGTGTGATTTGAGTCCCCATGGCACGCCTTCTTCGTGAGAGCGAACGATATATAATCCTGACTTGTTCCAACGATAGCCTATCGTTTCGATAGAATGCACCGAACTACAGGGGAGGGCGTTGATGTCCACAAAAATCGACGGTAAGCAGATTGCGGCCGAAATCAAGACCAACCTTGCCGAGCGAGTGAACAAGCTCAAGGCGCAGGGCATCCAACCGGGGCTGGGCACGCTGCTGGTGGGCGAGGACCCCGGGTCGATGAAGTACGTGGCCGGCAAGCACGCCGATTGCCAGGAAGTGGGCATTACCTCAGTCAAGAAGGAACTGCCGGCGGACGCCAGCTTCGACGACATCGCCGCTGCCGTACGCGAACTCAACGAAGATCCGGCCTGCACCGGGTTCATCGTCCAGCTGCCGTTGCCCAAGGGCATCAACGAGAACGCGATCATCGACATGATCGACCCGGCCAAGGATGCCGACGGCATGCACCGTACAACCTTGGCGAACTGGTGCTGCATGTGCGCGGCGACATTTCGACGCCGCTGCCTTGCACTCCGCGCGGTGTGCTCGAGCTACTCGACGCCTATGACATTGATCTGAACGGCAAGGAAGTGTGCGTGCTTGGCCGCGGCATCACCATTGGCCGCACGATTGGCCTAATGCTCACGCGCAACGCCGTCAACGCCACCGTCACCTGTGCCACACCGGTACCCGGGATGTGGCCGACCACATGCGCCGCGCCGACGTGATCGTTGCCGCAATGGGTTCGGCTGGATTCGTGACGCCCGACAAAATCAAGGACGGCGCCGTGCTGGTCGACGTGGGCGTCAGCCGCGTCTACGACGAAGAAGCCGGTCGCTACCGCATCAAGGGCGACGTGGACAAGGCTGCTACGACAAGGCCTCCGCCTACACCCCCAACCCCGGAGGCGTGGGCCCCATGACCCGAGCCATGCTCCTAGCCAACGTCGTGGAAATGGCCGAACGACACGCCTAGAGTTTCCTAGGAAATTTGGGCAGAGTTGCTTGTATTGTGAGTATCTGTATGCCTGTAGGGTGTGCGTATAACTGAATATCGAGAAATTATCCATCCACTATTAGAAACCATATATTTACATGGCAGAGAACAACACTGAAGTCACCAAGGTTGCCATCAACGACATCGGCACCGAAGAGGACTTCATCAAGCAGTCGATTCCACCATCAAGAACTTCGATGATGGTGATCTGGTTGAGGGCACCGTCGTCAAGATCGATCACGACGAAGTCCTCCTGGACATCGGCTACAAGACCGAGGGTGTCATCCCCTCCCGCGAGCTTTCCATCAAGAAGGACGTTGATCCTGACGAAGTCGTCGAGGTCGGCGACACCATCGAGGCCCTTGTCGTCACCAAGGAAGACAAGGAAGGCCGTCTGATTCTGTCCAAGAAGCGTGCCCAGTACGAGCGCGCCTGGGGCGACATCGAGAAGATCAAGGAAGCTGACGGCGTCGTTGAGGGCACCGTCATCGAAGCGTCAAGGGCGGCCTCATCGTCGACATCGGTCTGCGTGGCTTCCTGCCTGCCTCCCTCGTTGAGATGCGTCGCGTCCGCGACCTCTCCCCGTACATCGGCCAGAAGATCAAGGCCAAGATCCTTGAGCTCGACAAGAACCGCAACAACGTGGTCCTGTCCCGTCGCCAGTACCTCGAGGAGACCCAGTCCGAGGTCCGCGAGACCTTCCTGTCCCAGCTCAAGAAGGGCCAGATCCGTGAGGGCGTGGTGTCCTCCATCGTTAACTTCGGCGCTTTCGTCGATCTCGGCGGTGTTGACGGCCTGATCCACGTTTCCGAGCTGTCCTGGAAGCACATCGACCACCCGTCTGAGGTCGTCAAGGTCGGCGACAAGGTCACCGTCGAGGTGCTCGACGTCGATCTCGACCGTGAGCGTATCTCTCTGTCCCTGAAGGCGACTCAGGAGGATCCGTGGCAGCGCTTCGCTCGCACCCACGTTCCCGGCCAGATCGTCAAGGGCAAGGTCACCAAGATCGTCCAGTTCGGTGTCTTCATCTCCGTCGAGGACGGCATCGAGGGCCTGGTGCACATCTCCGAGCTCGCCAACCGTCACGTCGAGAACCCGGAGACCGTGGTCAAGCCGGGCGAGACCGTGTTCGTCAAGGTGATCGACGTCGACCTCGATCGTCGCCGCATCTCCCTGTCCCTCAAGCAGGCCAACGACTCCGTTGACCCGGCTTCCGAGGACTTCGATCCGGCCATCTACGGCATGCCGGCCGAGTACGACGAGCAGGGCAACTACAAGTACCCCGAAGGCTTCGACCGAACACCAACGAGTGGATCGCTGGTTACGAGAAGCAGCGCGAGGAGTGGGAGTCTCAGTACGCCGCCGCTCACGAGCTGTGGGAGGAGCACAAGGAGTTCGTGGCCAAGGAGCTGGAGAACGCTG
>ENA-OQLB01000025-OQLB01000025.1-human-gut-metagenome-genome-assembly--contig:-NODE-25-length-84934-cov-20.793142_pt1 | contig 84934 bp, 98 predicted proteins | sample MGYA00242656_ERZ504813 | MGnify/ENA primary metagenome ERZ504813 (study PRJEB26092, sample SAMD00036388) | human gut metagenome | host: Homo sapiens | study: EMG produced TPA metagenomics assembly of... | reverse complement strand
CGGCCAGTCGTGCGGCGGAACCGGCGAGCGCCACGAACGGCACGACGAGCAGCATGCAGGCGAATACCGCCAACGCCACATAGGCGGTGGAGAATTGGGCCAGGCTCGTCGGGTCGCTGATCTGCCGTTTCCACGCGGCCACCGTATCGGGCCGGCAGGCACCGAAGTCGAACGCGCAGGCGACGGTATGATCGGCCGAAGCCCGCCAGATGAAACCGTGTACGCCGCCGAGCACGGTGAGGAAGATGGTGGTGGCTGCGGCGAAGGCGATGATTGCCAGCATCGAGGTGTGGCCGGCGCTGCCGCGCAAGCCGGGGCGGTGAAACAGCCGCCAGAGGCGAACGTGCTCATCGCGCGCCTCCTGCGGTGGTTTCGCTCCCGCCGGCTGGAGCTGCCGAGCGTAGCGAGGCTGAGGGTGGTTCAGCGCCCTCGGGCCACCCCCAGTCAGCCTGCGGCTGACAGCCCCCGCCAGCGGGGGCGGAGTTGGGGTTGGCGTCTGTCTGGTGCAGACGGCCGTCCTGCATCATTACGGTACGGCCGCAGAACGAAGCGACGTTGGGGTCGTGGGTGACGACGACCACGGCGGAACCGTTGTCCCGCGCGGCGGCCATGAGAATGCCCATGACCTCGCGGCCGGTGGCTTGGTCGAGCGCGCCGGTCGGCTCGTCGGCGAAGACCACGGCAGGTTTGACGGCGAGTGCACGGGCGATGGCGATGCGCTGCATCTGTCCGCCGCTCATCTCCCCGGCCGGTGCGTGGCGAGCGCGCGCAATCCCATGCGTTCCAGCCACAGGATCGCCGTGTCGGTGGCGGTGCGGTAGGGCATGCCGTCAAGCATCATCGGCAGGGCGATGTTTTCGACCGCCGGCAGTTCGGGCAGCAGCTGGCCGGACTGGAAGACGAAGCCGAAGTCGTTGCGGCGCAGTTTGGTGCGCTCGGCGTCGCTCATGCGGCTCAGGTCGGCACCACGGAAGATGACGGTGCCGGCGGTCGGCTTAATGATGCCGGCGAGCGCGTGCAGCAAAGTGGATTTGCCGGAGCCGGACGGGCCCATCACGGCTACCGTCTCGCCCTCCCGGAGCGTGAAGTTCACGTGGTTCAGGGCGAGCGTGTGCATGGTCGGCATGGCGAAGCCGGGCTGGGCTGGCTGGGATGGCTGGCCGGCCTGAATGGCACCCGGTCCGGCCGCAGCGGGATTCGCCGACGCATAACCGGCTCCCGTGCCGGCTGGTATCACGCCGGTGACGCCGTGCCCGGCCTGTGCGCGGGCCATGCTGGCGGTGTAGTCCATGACCAGGTCATGGGCCTCGATGACCGGGGCCCACTGCTGGGTGTGCGATGCCGGCTGCTGGAACTGTTGGGGTTGCTGAGACTGCTGAGGCTGAGCCGCCGGTCCCGCGCCGGCTGAGGCTGCTGCAATTGCGATGCTGCTGTATTCATACTCCCGAGCGTACGGAGCGAACGCCCAGCCGACCATCGGGCTGCGGTATGAACCTTTCTGGATCACCGGCCCGCTCCTCATCCGCAAGGATTAGAGATACGCAGTCGACGCGACAATCCATATATCAGATGTTCATTGCTCGAGAAGACGAGGAACAGTGGAAGACCGGTTCGGGAGCTGGAACCACATAGGCCGGTTCGGCTGGATATGCGAATCGCACGCACGGTATGTTCAGGGAACCAGCGCGCTGCGCGCCTGTACATCGAACAGACCAAGCAAAGGAGCCCACATGGCCATCGCAATCGACATCCCGCACACACCAATCGTGTCCGTACAAAAGTCGTACAACAGGAGTATGACTACAGAGAATAACAAGAACAGTCGTTTTGAAATGAGACTCACCTAAGAGCAACGTTCCAGAATCGACCAAGCGGCCGAGTCCAAAGGCATGACTTCGTTGCAATGGGCATTATCGAATCTGCTCGCCGCCGCAGATCGGGACATCCATGAAGCTCATATCATTCGGCTCAACAGTAAAGCGTGGAATGATTTCACCGCAGCATTAAACGAACCTATGGGCCTACGTCTGAATGAATTGTTGGAGCGTGATCCCATATGGACGTGACCAACTTCACTGAGCCTCGGCACCTGACTGCGAGCGAGGATATTTCTGGTTTCGACTGCGCCTGCCATTGGTCAATGATTGGCTGGTTTCCACACACTAAGTGCATACAGCATTGAGCATTCGGAAGCTCCCGGTTGGCTGAGGCGAAATAGTCCGAACCCCATTCCCGTAATTTTGCTAGGCATGATGGGCGTGGATATCAGATTTCAAACCATGCACGTCGACAGTCAGTTACTCCGAGATGCGGTACTTCATTCTCTGAACGATATGATTTTCGGCATATCCCTGAATCATCTAGAATGTTTACTCCGCTCAATGTCCACAATCACCAATGATTAATGGCTGGAGACCGCTATTTGACGCCGACCATTGTCTGAATCGCATTCAGACACAACACTCCTCATTGCGCGCAGACCAGCGAGTTCCGCCGAGTCGGCGATGTGTCTCTTCGGCGGTTGATTTAGGATTTTCCGCATGCGACAGCTGACCACACCGCTAAAAATGCCATTTTCGCACTGACTTGGGGCGGAGGTCGTGGCGAAACGCACGAGGAAACGTGTGTCATCCGATATGGTCATGCCCGCCAGGCATTGAAGCGTCCTGTCTATGCGCGGTTGATGTCCCGGTGGCGGGGTCAATCGATCGACATACGAACCGGGACAGATTCGGCTGTCCCGGTTCGGGATTTCGGCCTCTTTTGGCGAACCGGGACAGGCCCTTCCATGAACACCCGATATATGCAAATCCAAAACCCCGGAATTCCGCCATTCCCCGACGGCGACCATCGCACGATAGGGCGTCAGGTGAATGAGATTCTGTCCCGGTTGCCCAAAAAGAGGCAAAATGACGAACCGGGACAGCGAAATCTGTCCCGGTTGTCCCAAAAGAGACGAAATGACGAACCGGGACAGCAGAATCCGTCCCGGTCCACACGCGGTTCACACGGCATTACCCAAGTAAACTCATCGGCAAAACATTGGCCCAGCCAACACCACTACCGATGTCCAGCACAGGCCAGCTCGTCCAGGCGGGCGGCGAAGCGGGGCCAGTCGGTCTTCATAGCGGTGAGGAGCTTGCGGTTGGGCACGTCGTCAATCGGGACCCAGCAGATTTCCATGCTTTCGTCGTCGTTTGCCTTGGGCTCGACGGTGTGGCCGGGCTTTTCGAAGGCAAACACGGTGGTGTAGGCCCACGGGCCGTGGTCCTCGCGGTAGGAGCCGACTACCTCGATGTCTTCGGGAGTGATGTTGGCTTCCTCATAGCTTTCGCGCAGCGCGCCCTCGATGGGCGATTCGCCGTCCGCGGTGGCACCGCCGGGAATACCCCACGTGCCGCCTTCGGCGCTCCACGCGGCGCGATGTTGCATGACCACGTGGGTCACCTTGCCACTCACCGGGTCGCGACGAGCCAGCAGAATACCGGAAGCACCGTTGGTGCCCCAATGCTTGCGGCCGCAGGCGCAGTCCACCCAGCCATCGCCGGGCTGGTGTACGTTTTCGACCGGCGGCAGAATGCCAGCGTGCTGGTTGCCCGATGCCTTGCTTTCCGGTTCCAGTTCACCACGGCCGACATTCCACAGGTCAGTCCACGTGATGCCCAGTTCGCCGGCCAGATGCCGGGCCAGCGGCAAGCTGAGGCCGATGATGCCGTGCGGATCGCCCTCAATACTGTCGATGAACGCACCACCGAAGCCTTCCAGCGTGAACGATCCGGCGACTTCCAGCGGCTCGCCAGTGGCAATGTACCGTTCGACGTCGGCATCGGTGAATTCGCCGAAATGGACTTTGGCGTGGCTTGCGCCGCGCACGGTACGCCCGGTCGCGAAATCGATCAGGCAGTGGCCGGTCCACAGTTCGCCGGTCGCGCCGCTCATGCGCTTCAGTCGTTCGCGGGCCACGGCTTCGCTGTGCGGCTTGCCGTAGCATTCGCCGCCCAAGAGGAACATCGAATCACAGCCGAGAATCAGCGGGCCGACTGTCGCCTCGGTCAGTCCCGGCTGTCCGGCAATAGCGGTGGCGATGGGTTCGGTGACGGTCGCATATCGATGCCGGAGAAGTCGCGCGTGGTGGCGATTTCCGCCTTGGAATAGTCAATGGGCTTGCCAGCGGCGGCTTCACGCAAGTCTTCGACGGCAGCTTCGCGTTCCGAATCCTTGATTTCCTTGGCCTTGAGCGGGTAGGCGATCACGCGGTCACCGGTCGCAGCGGCGGCAGTATCGGCCACATCACGATACGCACGATGAACGGCCTCGGCCTTGGCCGCGGCCAGAATCATCACGCGCTGCTTGATGCTCAAATCGTCGACGGTGACGCCTTCTTCACGGGCGGCCGCTTCCAGCGCAGCAGGCTCATCCACATGCGAGACGCGAATTGTGGGGCAGATACCCGCCGAATACAGCACGTCACGGCGAGGCTTGGACTTGGAAGCAAGAATTAGTGGAATGGGCATGACTTAAGTCCTTATGCTCCCGCTGCGGGAGCTGTCGAACGAAGTGAGACTGAGGGTGGTCTCTGCCGGTATGGCGGACACCTCAGACCGCCTGCGGCGGCCAGCTCCCGCCAGCGGGAGCCTTCTCCTCGACTTAGCGACGCTCGATTTCGACGCCGGCGGTGTTGATGGGCAGGTGAAGCACACGCCAATGGCCGGAAGCAAGCTGCTCCGATGCGATCTGGTCGATGGCTTCGCGGGCGTTGCCGTAATGCAGCACGAGCACGCAGGGGCCGGCACCGGAGACTGCGGCGGCATAGCCCTTGGAGCGGAAGAGCGCAATGAGCTCGGTGGACGGCGGCATCAGGGCACCGCGATACGGCTGGTGCAGTTTGTCCTGCGTGGCGGTGAACAGCAGCGCGTTGGACTGGGCCTGAGCGGCCGCAAGCTCGTCGCGAACGCGATTCACGGGTTCCGCCAGAGCAAGCGCACGTATCGGCATCCTGAGCCGGGGCAGCGGCGACGCCGGACTTGCCTGCTGGGCGGCCTGAGCCAGCACCACGGGATTCATGCAGCGGGCAGCAGACCCACGCGAGACACGTTGTAGACGGCGTCCTTGTATGGCAGTTCCCTAGGCAGCGCCTGACGGGCCTTCTCAGTGGACAGCTCATAGTCGGGCACGAACACGGCGGCGGTGATGGACGGGTCCACCGGGTAGTTGACGGCGTGGAATCCGCCGTGCAGCGGTTCACCACCAGGAACGGCGACCGAGCCGACGCCTTCTGCGGTTTCGAAGTCCCAAGAGACGGTCAGGCCACCGAACACAGCCGGGGCCACATTGTCCGGGTGTCCTTCAATCTGGGCGGCCATATCGAAGACGGCCGGACGGTTGAGGTCACCGGTCTGGGCGAAGGCCGCGGCGGCGGCGATGCCGGCCACAATGGCCTCGGCGGAAGAGCCCATGCCACGAGCCTGAGGGATGTTGTTGGTCGCTTCCAGCGTGAAGCCGAGTCGGCCGAGGCCGAACGTGGCACAGGCACGGCGGAAGGTGGAGACCACGAGGTGGGTTTCGTCGCATGGGAGGCGTCGGCACCCTCGCCGTGGATGATCACGTGGCAATGCCGTCGTTCGGGTCGTCGTTGAGCGTGAAAGTGAGCTCGTCATGGTAGTCGAGCGCCAGACCCACGGTATCGAAGCCGGAGCCGAGGTTGGCGGACGTGGCGGGCACGCGCACGTGAACGCTATTGCAGATTGGATTCATGGTTGTTCCTTAAAAAGGAGCTCCCTCATCAGAGGGAGCTTGGGTATTCAGCTTTCACCGTTCGACCGCCTCATCAGAGGGAGCTTAGGTCTTGTCAGTCCAGCACGCGCAGGATGGACGGGTCGCCGGTGACGAAGTCGAGCGCCTGCACGGCCTTGACGGTGTTGCGCAGGGTTTCCTCGTCGGTCAGGTGGGTCACGACGCGCAACTGCTGAATCTCGCCGTCGTAGCCGGGATCGGTCATGGTGGGCTTCAGGTCCTGGTTCACACCGTTGATGGAGACACCGTTCTTGGCGAACTCAGCGGCGATGGCGGCCAGCACGCCCGGCTTGTCGTGAATCAGGAAGCGCACGGCGAATGCAGCCTTGGAGGCGGTAATCGGAGCCTTCGGCAGATTCTTGTACAGCGGGATGGACGGGCCGGTGCAGCCAGCAGCAATGTGGCGGGCTTCGGTCACCACGTCGCCCACGACGGCGGAGGCGGTCGGAGCGCCGCCGGCGCCACGGCCGTAGAACATGAGGTCGTCGGCGGCCTCGGCCTTGACGAACACGGCGTTGAAGGAGCCGTGCACGGAGGCCAGCGGGTGGTTCTCGTCGATCAGGGCCGGGTAGACGCGGGCGGAGACGCCGGCCTCGCCGTTCTCGACCACGGCGAGCAGCTTGATGACCTTGTGTTCGGCGGTGGCTGCGGCGATGTCGTCGGCGGTGATCTTGGTGATGCCCTCAACGGACACATCGTCGATGGTCACGGAGGTGTGGAAGCCGAGGGTGGCCATGATGGCGGCCTTGTTGGCAGCATCGTAGCCTTCGATGTCGCCGGTCGGGTCGGCTTCGGCGTAGCCTTGGCCTGGGCGTCCTTGAGCACGTCGTCAAACTGGAGACCCTTGGTGGTCATCTCGTCGAGGATGTAGTTGGTGGTGCCGTTGACGATGCCGAGCATGCTGGTCACCTTGTCGCCGACCAAGGACTCGCGCAGCGGGCGCAGGAACGGAATCGCGCCACCCACAGCGGCCTCGAAGTAGATGTCGACGCCCTTGGCCTCGGCGGCGGAGTAGATCTCCGGGCCGTACTTGGCCAGCAGCGCCTTGTTGGCGGTGACCACGGAAGCACCGGATCGATGGCGGCAAGCACGAACTTGCGGGCCACGGTGGTGCCGCCGATGAGCTCGATGACGATGTCCGAGTTGGTGGCCACGCTCAAAGTATCGGTGGTGACGATGGACTGGTCGATCCACGGGAACTTCTCAGTTTCCTTCGGGTCGAGGCAGGCGACGCCGGTCAGTTCGACCGGGCGGCCGATACGAGCGGACAGTTCGTCCTTCTGCTCGACAATCAGGCGGGCGGTCTGGGAGCCGACGGTGCCGGCACCAAGCAGGCCTACGCGAATCGGGGTTTCGTTGTTGCGAGCCAATTCAGGGTCCTTCCAAAAAGTTTTCTATATCCCACCGCTATTTTACGGATTATTTCCGACAGCAGACCGAAAGTACTCATCAAAGCTGACGGTCCTTTTCGTATTATGACGGATTTGGCCGCACATTACAGACTGTCAGGCGCTCGCCTCTGCACGTGGATCACTCGCTGACGTCGAGGTTGAGTAGGTCGTCTACGGTCTGGCGGCGGAGCATGACGTGCGCACCGGACTCGCTGACAGCAACCACCGCCGGAATCAGCGCTTGGTTGTAGTTGCTGGCCATGGTGCGGCCGTATGCGCCGGTAACCGGCACGGCGAGAATGTCACCGCGCTTCAAATCGGCGGGCAACTGCACCTCGTGAACCACAATGTCGCCGGATTCGCAGTGCATACCGCACACGCGGGCGAGCATCGTTTCAGCGGAACCAGTGCGATTCGCCAGACGCGCGGTGTAGTCGGCACCGTAGAGTGCCGGACGAATGTTGTCGGACATGCCGCCATCCACGGACACGTACACGCGCTCGGTAATCGGGTTGCCGGCACTGTCTTTGACATCGGACAAGTGCACGTGCTTGATGGCGCCCACGCGGTACAGGGTTACGCCGGCGGGCGCCACGATGTAGCGGCCGGGCTCGAAGCTGATGGCCGGGGCGGGCATGCCGAGCGCACGGTTGGTGCTGTTGACTGCATCCGCCAAGCGAGTGAGTTCCACGTCGATGTCCATTGAATCTTCGCCATCGGTGTAGGCCACGGAGTAGCCGCCGCCGAGGTCGATTTCGGGCAGGATGTAGGCGTCGGTGGCCCACAGGGTCTTGCGCAGCAGCATCATGCGCTTGGCCGCGTGAATGAAAGCCTCCGCATCGTGGATGTTGGAGCCGATGTGCGAGTGGGCTCCGACCAGTTCGAGTACGTCCTGGTTGGCGAGGATGATCTTGAGCACGGCGATGGACGGACCGTCCGCAATGGCTTCCATCGCGGCGGCCAGCGCCTTGTCTGTGTCGGAGACTTCCTCGTGGCTCAGGTCGTACGGGTACTTGACGTCGTAGTGCAGCTCGCGCTCTGATTTCTCGGTCTTTTCCGCGCCATTTTCCGGGGAATGCGTCGCAGAGATACGCGCGTTGGTAGCGGCAGGAGTCACGTCTTTGAGGGCGTTCAGCACATCGAGCACGGCGGCGTCGGCCCCGGCGGCCAGCAGCGGCACGCCGAACTTCTGGTCCTCGTGAGCAGTGGAGATGTACTCGTGGCCGCCGGCGTGGACACCGACGGTGACGCGCAGCATCACACGGGCGCGTTTGCCGAGCTTGCGGGCGATGGCAGCAACGCGCTCCGGCTCGTCGGGCTCGTCGATCACGATTTTGGCGAAGCCCTGTTCGATGGCCAGCGCGATTTCCTCATCGGACTTGTTGTTGCCGTGCAGCACCAGACGACGTCCGGGAACGCCAGCGGCGAGGGCGATTTTCATCTCGCCCATCGTGCAAGTGTCCACAAACATGCCGGCCTCGGTGACCAATCGCACGACTTCTTTGGACAAGAACGCCTTGCCGGCAAAGCTCACGTGCGTAGTGGAGGTGTTGAATGCTTCGGCGGCAGCGCGCACGAAGTGCCTAGCACGTGCGACTACTTCATCAGTGTCGATGAGATAGAGCGGCGAGCCGAACTCGTCAAGCAGCGATTCGGCGGTACGACCATGAAATTCGATGGAGCCTTCGGCATTCACAGCCGTAGCGGCCGGCCAAATTGGAGAAATAGGCATAATCACATCTTTTCGGGGGCGGTGACGCCGAGGAGGTCGAGGCCGTTGGCGATGACCTGCTGGACGGCGTCATTGAGCTTCAGGCGGGCGGCGGCACGGGCCGGCTCCGGGTTCTTGGCAATCTCCAAGGCCTTGCGAGCCTCGTCGTCGCCACGGGTTTCCGGATCGGTCAGGGCCATCGGCACCACGCGCTCTACGTTGTACCACTTGTGATAGGTGGCGGCCAGTTCTTCGAGGTAACGGGCCACCTTGTGCGGCTGGCGGTCGTCGGCCGCAGTGGCGAGCACGCTCGGGAATTGGGCGAGGGCGGCGAGCACTTCGCCGTCGGCCTCGGTGTCGAGCAGGGCCAGGTCGGCACCCTCGTAGCTGATGCCGGCAGCGGCTGCGTTGCGGTCCACGTTCTTGGAGCGGGCGTGCGCGTACTGCACGTAGTACACCGGGTTGTCGTTGGTGTGCGAGGCGAGCAGGGCCAAGTCGATGTCGAAGTTCTGGTTGTAATCGGAGCGGGCCAGCGAGTAGCGGGCGGCGTCCACGCCGACCACGGAGACCAGGTCGTCGATGGTCACGACGTTGCCGGCGCGCTTGGACATGCGCACGGGCTTGCCGTCCTTCATCACGTTGACCAGCTGGCCGATGAGAATCTGCATGTTCTTGCCGGGCTCGTCGCCGAAGGCCGCGCACATGGCCATCATGCGGCCGATGTAGCCGTGGTGGTCGGCGCCAAGCATGTAGATGGCCACGTCAGCCGGGTTTTCGGCGCGATGGCGCTTGTCCCAGTAGTAGCGATGTCGGCGGCGAAGTAGGCGAACTCACCATTGGACTTGATGATCACACGGTCCTTGTCGTCGCCGTGCTTGGTGGATTCAAACCAAGTGGCGCCGTCCTTGTCGAAGATGTCGCCGCGGGACTTGAGCTCTTCGATGGCGGCGTCGACCTTGCCGTCGGCGTACAGGCTGTTTTCATGGAACCAGACGTCGAAGTTCACGCGGAAGTCCTTCATGGACTTCTGAATCTCGTCGAACATCATCGGTACGGCGCGCTTGCGGAATTCCTCGCGCACTTCGGTATCGGCCTCGCCGAGCGGTTCACCGTCATCGTTCAGGCCTGATCCTGGTGGGCCAGTGCGGTCAGGTCCACGCCGTCGGACTCGGCTTCGGCTGAACACGGGCGGCGATCTCGTTGATGTAGGCACCCTTGTAGCCGTCGCACGGGGTTTCGGTCTGGTAGCCGGCCTCACCCAAGTTATTGGCCTCGGCCCAAGCGGCGACCAGCGACTTGGCGAAGCGGTTGATCTGCTCGCCGTGGTCGTTGAAGTAGTATTCGCGCACCACCTTGGCGCCGTTGGCCTCGAGCACGCGGGCCATGGCATCGCCGACGGCAGCCCAACGGGTGCCGCCGATGTGAATCGGACCGGTGGGGTTGGCGGAGACGAACTCGAGATTCAGGGTCTGGCCGCCCAGATGGTCGTTGCGGCCGTATTCGTTGACCTTGTTGAGATGCTTGTCGCGTCGGTCACGGCACCGGCGGCGAGTACGGTGTCCACCACGGCGGCGGCCGAGGCGGAGTCAAGCGTGATGTTGATGAAGCCGGGGCCTGCCACCTCGACCTTGGCAATGCCGTCGGCTTCAGCGAGCGCGGCGGCGAACGGCTCGGCCAGATCGCGCGGCTTCATGCCGGCCTTCTTGGCCAGCTGCATGGCGATGTTGGAGGCCCAGTCGCCATGCGCACGGTCCTTCGGGCGCATCACGGCGAGCTTGTCGACGGACGGAATCAGCTCGTCGGTCAACGCGCCGGCCTGGCCGGCGGCGACGAGGTTGTGGGCAATGCTGGAAATCAGTTCACTTAAGGCTTCAGGACTCATTCTTCTAAGGATACTGAGAACGGCGACACTTGCGCCTGGTATGCCTATATGCTGCCCCTGCTGGCGGGGGCAAGCACACAGCCGAAAGATACCAAGCGAAAAAGGGTAGGCGACAATCGCCGGAATCGTTGGAGGCTCGCCGAAACCGCTATACATACCGTCGGTCGGTATCTATAGTGATCTGCAACATCAAGCACAGTAGGGAGGCCACCATGGCACGTAACGCTCACCCCGAGGTGACGCGCACCCGCATCCTCGACGCCGCACAACGGCTGTTCATGGCCCAGGGCTATGAGCACACCTCCATCCAGAACATCGTGGACGAGCTCGGCGACCTCTCCAAAGGCGCGATCTACCATCACTTCAAATCCAAGGAAGCCATCCTCGAAGAGCTCACCAACCGAGACAACAATATGCAGGACGACTTCAACGAATCCGTCATGAATCGCACTGACCCTACCGCCCTCGAAAAGTTCCGCGTGCTATGGCGGCATTCGATGACCAAGCAAGACCACGTGCAGATCATGCGAGCCGCCATGCCGATGCTGAGCGATCCGGTTTCGTTCGCCGCGAATATGCAGGTATGGAGCAAGCATCTGCCCGAACGCTTCCTGCCGCTGATCGAGGCGGGCGTCAAGGATGGCTCCATCCCCACCGAGTATCCGCGCGAGGCCGCAGAGCTGCTTTCGTTGCTGCCGAATTATTGGCTGATGCCGTATTTCTACCCGGTGACCCTGCCCGAAATGGAGCATCGCATCCGCTGCTTGGCCACCATGCTCGACGCGATCGGCGTGCCGATTTTCGATGACGAGCTCATCACGGTCGCCGCGAAGGGCATGATGACGTTCGCAGGGGAGCCGGAGAAAGGCTCAGAATGAATAGCACAGTGAAACCCGAGAATGACATCGCCGGCACCGCCACCCAACGCCCGCTGCTGTCCCGCGACTTCGTGCTGCTGGTCGCCGGACAAGGCATCTCGCTGTTCGGCAATGTGATGCTGCGATTCGCGATGTCGATGTGGGTGCTGGACGAAACCGGCTCAGCCACCATCTTCGCCTCGGTGCTGGCCATCTCCATCGTGCCGACCATCCTGCTCTCCCCGTTCGGAGGCGTGCTGGCCGATCGCGTCAACCGCCGCACCATCATGGTGGCGCTCGACGCCATCTCCGCCGTGCTCGTGCTGGCGAGCGCCATCGTCTTCGCCACCACGGGCTTCCATATCGTAGCCATCGCCACCATGCAGGTGCTGCTCGCCGTGCTCGGCGCCTTCGAAACCCCGACCGTGCAGGCCGCACTCCCCCAGATGTTCCGGCAGTACGGCCCGGCCACCATGCGCCAAGGCATGGCCGTGATCAATCAGGTCCAACAACTAAGCAGTCTGCTGCCGAGCTTCCTCGGCGGCGTGCTGTATGCGATGTTCGGCATCCGTCTCATGATGATCATCGCCATCGCAAGCTTCGCCGGCGCAGCCGCGCTCGAATGCTTCATCCGCCTCAGTGCCCCGGATCGCGGCGACGAGGAGCTGCCCACCCCACTTGAAGACCTCAAGGCAGGCGTGCGATTCCTCATCAAGGACCGGCCGAACGTGTTCAGACTGCTGTTGTTCGCGGCGGCGCTCAACTTTGTGCTTATCGGCTATTCCGGCGTCGGCTTCCCGTACACGATTCGTACAGTGCTCGGCTTCGACGCCACTGTCTACGGCATCGCCGACGGCTGATCGGTGTTTCCGGCGTGGCGGGCGCATTCATCGCCGGCCTGTTCGCCGCCAAGCTCACGATGCGCTGGCTGCCGGGGCTGATGGCGACGCTTACGCTGGCCATGGTCCCACAGGGTATTGTGTTCCTGCTGCCGGTCGACGCATGGACCAAACTCGTGGTGCTGATCGTATTCACCTGCGGCACGATGGTCGCCAGTTGCTTCACGAATCTCATCGCCGTGCCCGCCATCCAGCTCAGTACGCCCGAGGCAATGGCCGGCAAAGTGATGTCCATGGCCGCGGCCGTGAGCATGTGTGCCCAGCCGCTCGGCCAGATGGTGTACGGCTGGGCCTACGACCAAATGCCGGTCGCCATCGTGCTGTTCATCACCACCGCCCTGTTCGCCGTGCTCACCGTGCTGATGGTTCCGCTCGCCAAGCAGTTCGAGGACTGACGATCGGCGCGCACGCCACATCCTGCCGCCCGGCCATAATTGAATCACCGCACGAAAAGGCACGAAAAGGCACGAAAGAGGTACCTATGGCCACGCTCAACCCCCAATCATTGGTCACGTTGTGGCAGATCGAACAGTATGGTTCGTTCTCCGCCACGGCCAAGGCCACGGTTGGTCGCAGCCGGCCATCAGCCAGCAGATCAAAAAGCTGGAGGCACAGTGCGGTTCGACTCTGGTGCAACGCACCTCGCATGGTGTGGAACTCACCGCCACCGGTTCGATGCTCGCCCGCCACGGCGAGGCCATCGCCGATCGGCTGGAGCGGGCGGCCCGTGAGGTCGAGGATTATCGGCATCATCGGTTTGCTCACCTGCATTTGGTGGCCCCACCGTCAATCTGCTCTACTATCGCGGCCCGTACCGTGGTCAAGCTCAGTATGTTCACGGACATCGAGCTGAGCCTGATTCAGATGGAGCCGCCGGAGGCGATCGGTCTGATTTCCCAAGGCAAGGCCGATGCCGCCGCCGTGTTCCGGTACAGCAGCATCCCGAACTTCCTGCACATCGGCGACGATCTGACCTTCCAGTCGCTGGGTTACGATCCGATGCGATTGTTGGTCCGCCGCTCCAGCGACATCGCCAAACGATTCGAGGAGACCGGCGAACCCGTGCCGCTGTCCGCCGCCAAAGACGAGCATTGGATCGCCGGCTGCCCCACCTGCCGCGCAAATTTGGTGAAACTGGCCACCCGTGCCGGATTCAAGCCGGATATCCGCCACTGCACGGATGATTACTGGGCCACGCAGAACCTGGTCGAGGTTGGCATGGGCGTCTCGCTGGTGCCGGCGCTCGATACACATATCAATCTGCAAGGCGATCTGGTGGCCTGTCCCATTGCCGACGATTTTGCGGCGCGCGAGGTCGGCATCGTGACTCGTGCCGGCGACCATCGCCCCGCGCTTGGTTCATTGCTCGAGGAGCTCGAGCGCACGTCACTCAAATATTTGAGTGCCAAGTAGTCGCACAGCGATAAGCAAGCTTGCGAGCGCCATCACGATTTCGGGGAGCCAGACCGTTGAGCAGCCCTTCTGCACCGGGAACAATGACATGTTATGAGCATGAACAACATTCCCCAGTCAACGACTTTGAGCAACACAACCGCCGGCACCTCTTGCTTTGATGCCAATCACATCGACGTGACGACCATCGAGGATCTGGAGCAGGTCGGTTCGGATAAATGGACCCGTTACCCCGGCTGCATCGGCGCATTCATCGCGAGATGGATTACGGTCTGGCACCGTGCGTGGCCGAAGCCATCGAAGAGGCTACTGAACGTGGCGCGCTCGGCTACATTCCCGACCCGTGGAAGAAGGAGGTCGCCCGCTCGTGCGCCGCATGGCAGCGCCGCTACGGCTGGGAGGTGGATCCAACGTGCATCCGCCCGGTGCCGGACGTGCTGGAGGCGTTCGAAGTGTTCCTGCGCGAGATCGTGCGCGCCGGTAACTCCATCGTGGTACCGACTCCGGCCTATATGCCGTTCCTAAGTGTGCCGCGTCTGTATGGCGTGGAGGTCCTTGAGATTCCGATGCTGTGCGCGGGCGCCGGCGAGAGCAGCGGGCGCAATGATGAATGGCTGTTCGATTTCGACGCCATTGAGCAGGCGTTCGCGAACGGCTGCCATGCCTTCGTGCTGTGCAACCCGCACAACCCGATCGGCAAGGTATTGACGCGCGAAGAAATGCTGCGATTGTCCGATCTGGCCGCCAAGTACGACGTGCGTATATTCTCCGATGAGATTCACGCGCCGTTCGTCTACCAAGGCCACACGCATGTGCCATTCGCCTCAATCAACCGGCAGACGGCCATGCAGGCTTTCACCTCCACTTCAGCCTCGAAGTCGTTCAACATTCCCGGCACCAAGTGCGCGCAGGTGATTCTCACCAATCCGGACGATCTGGAACTATGGATGAGGAACGCGGAATGGTCCGAGCACCAGACGGCCACCATCGGTGCCATAGCCACCACTGCGGCCTATGACGGCGGCGCGGCATGGTTCGAGGGCGTGATGGCATATATCGAGCGCAATATCGCGCTGGTCAACGAGCAGATGCGCACGAGATTCGCCAAGGTGCGCTATGTGGAGCCGCAGGGCACGTATATCGCGTGGCTGGATTTCTCGCCACTGGGCATCGGCGACCCGGCCAACTATTTCTTTAAGAAGGCCAACGTGGCGTTGACAGACGGCCGTGAATGCGGCGAGGTCGGGCGCGGTTGCGTGCGTATGAACTTCGCCATGCCCTACCCGCTACTGGAGGAATGCTTCGACCGCATGGCCGCCGCACTTGAGGCGGACGGGTTGTTGTAGAACAGAATTGCGGCTCCCCTCAAAGAGGGGAGCCGAGGAACGGCCGAATTAGTCGAAGTCGGCACCGAGGGCTTCGAGTTTGCCGCGGAAGTCGGCATAGCCTCGGTCGATCAGGCTGATGCCGTGCACGTCCGAGGGGCCTGACGCGGCCAAGGCCGCGATCAGATGGCTGAACCCACCACGCAGGTCCGGCACGTCGATGTCGCGTCCGGTCAGCGGGGTCGGTCCGAAGATCACGGCGGAATGCTTGTAGTTGCGCTGCCGGAAACGGCACGGCAGCGAGCCAGGCACTCGCGTACAACTGGATGGTGGCACCCATCTCGACCAGCGGCTTGGTGAAGCCGAAACGGTTCTCGTACACGGTCTCGTGCACGATCGACAGGCCGTTGGCCTGGGTCAGGGCCACCACGAGCGGCTGCTGCCAGTCGGTCATGAACCCGGGATGCACGTCCGTCTCGATCGCCACGGGCTTCAAGTCCCCGCCCGGATGCCAGAAACGAATGCCCTTGTCCGTCACCTCGAATTTGCCGCCCACCTTGCGGAACACGTTGAGGAACGTGATCATCTCCGGCTGGGTGGCACCCTTGACGAAAATGTCACCGTGCGTGGCGAGCGCGGCGGACGCCCAGGACGCCGCCTCGATGCGATCCGTCAGCGACGTGTGCGTGTACCCCTGCAGTTCCTTGACACCCTCGATGCGGAAGGTGCGATCAACGTCCACAGAAATGATTGCACCCATCTTCTGCAGCACGCACACCAGATCCATGATCTCCGGCTCAGTGGCCGCGCCCGACAGTTCGGTCTTGCCCTCGGCCAGCACGGCCGCCAGTAAAGTCTGCTCGGTGGCGCCCACCGACGGGTAGGGCAGGTGGATCTTCGCGCCGTGCAGGCCGTTGGGCGCGGTGATGTGGATGCCGTCCTTGTGTTCCTTGTCCACCGTGGCGCCCAGCTTGCGCAGCGTCTCCAGATGGAAGTCAATCGGACGTCCGCCAATCGCGCAGCCGCCCAACGCGGGAATGAACGCTTCACCCAAACGGTGCACGAGCGGGCCGGAAAACAGGATCGGGATGCGCGACGAACCGGACAGTGTATCCACGTCGGCCACATCGGCCAGCTGCACACGCGAGGCGTCGATGGTCACAATGCCGTTCGCACCGTCCACATCCACGTCCACGCCGTGCAGACGTAGCAAATCGGACACCACATGCACGTCACGAATCTCCGGCACGTTCTTCAGCACCGACTTGCCCGGTGCCAGCAACGCGGCGACCATCGCCTTGCTCACGAAGTTCTTCGCGCCACGCACCTTGATCGTGCCATTCAAAGGCTTGCCGCCCTCGACATGCAACACGTCATCCGGATTCTCAGCCACGCCACTCTCCTCAATCAATCAAGATTCAAAAAATGCTACCGTCCAGTTTGCCATAAGCCATGTGCCGACTCCGTGAAATGCACCCCAGCCGAACTTTGATCACCGTGCACAACGGATCCCATACCCCCGTCGAATCAAACCGATAACGTGATCTTCCTCACATTTGCCGCCACGGCGTTCTCCATACTTCTACGCTACGATTCAGGCAATGGCATCAGACGCCATGTCCACAAGCAAAGGAGCATTCATGACCACAGTCGCCGTCATCGGCTGCACGCACGCCGGCACGTTCGCCACCACCTCGATTCTCGCCGAGCACCCCGATTGGACCGTCCATGTTTTCGAGCGCAACGGTACGCTGTCCTTCCTCTCCTGCGGCATCGCCCTGTGGGTGGGCGACCACGTATCCGACCCGAAGAAAATGTTCTACTCCTCCCCTGCCGCTCTGGCCGAAGCCGGCGCGACCATGCATATGCGCACCGACGTGACGTCCGTGGACCTCGACGCCAGAACCCTCACCTACCGCGCGCTGGACGAGGCCGGAGACCCCGCCGAACAGACCCTCGCTTTCGACAAACTGGTCGTGACCACCGGCTCGCGCCCGGTCATCCCGCCGATCCCCGGCATCGACAGCCCGCATGTGCTGCTGTGCAAGAACTGGGATCACGCCATCGCCATCAAGGAAAAGGCGAAAACCGCCAAGTCGCAGTGGTGATCGGGTCGGGCTATATCGGCGCGGAAATCGCCGAGCAGTTCAGCGTCACCGGCGTCAAGACCACGCTGGTCGACGGCCTTGATCGCCCGCTGGCCAATAATTTCGATAAGACCATCACCGATCAGGTGGCGGCCGCGTTCGAGGAGCACGGCGTCACGCTCGCGCTCGGCCAGAAGGTGGTCGAGTTCCGCGACAATGACGACGACACCGTCACTGTGGTCACCGAAAAGGGCGAGTACACGGCCGAAATGGCGATTCTGGCCGTCGGCTTCCTGCCGAACACCGACCTGCTCAAGGGCAAGGTGGACATGCTGCCGAACGGCGCGATCGTGGTCGACGACTACATGCAGCGTCCGCGCCGGGCGTGTACGCCGCCGGCGACTCCGCCACCGTGTTCTACAACCCCACCGGCCAGCACGATTACATTCCGCTGGCCACCAACGCGGTGCGCCAGGGCCTGCTGGTGGGCCGCAACATCGAGACGCCGACCGTGAAGTACATGGGCACGCAGGCCACGTCCGCCGTGCAGCTGTACGATCTCTCGCTCGCCGCCTCCGGCCTGACCCGCGCCGGTGCCGAACGCCGCGGGCTCACGGTCCGCGAGACCTCGCTCACCGAGGATTATCGCCCGGACTTCATGCTCACCACCACCCCAGTCACGTCGATTCTGACCTGGGACCCGGAAACCCGCAAGGTCAAGGGCGGCCAGTTCTGTTCCAAGGCCGATATCTCCGGCGCGGCAAACGTGATTTCCATGGCGATTCAGGCCGGCTTCACCATCGACCAGCTCGCCAACGTGGACTTCCTGTTCCAGCCGAACTTCGACAAGCCGGTCTACTACGTCGGCGCCGTGGCCATGAAGGCGGCGGCCGAGTAAGACGGCTGTACCCACCGCAAAAAAGAAACCCCGGCGTGATGGGCGCCGGGGAGAGAAAGGAGAGAAGAAGAAGAAAGAGGTTAAGTTATGCAGCTTGTTCGGCCGTGATTACATATAACAACACCAGTTTCAATGCAACGTGGGCACTGGCTGGGAATTGTCTGGGAATCACGGCCCGTACAGGCTGTTTCTTGTTTTGGAGCCGATTTACCGGCTCGCCTTGATCTTGTGGGCCAGCTCGGCGTCCCACATCGCGCCGGTTGCGGACATCACCGAATCCGCGCCGGCGTTTCTGTATGCCTGATAGTCGGCCGGCGAAACCACGCCGCCCACGCCATTGATCTTGAAATCAAGACCGAGCTTCTCGCGGATCGCGGCCAGACGGGCGACCATGTCGAGGCCGGCACCACGAATCGCATTGCCACACACGCCGGAGCGATCACGGCCTGCACCGGGCAGGGCCTGATTGCCATTGGCATCGACCAGTTTGGCGGAAATCGTATTGATGGTGCTGAATCCCTGCACAGTGCCGTGGCCCACGGTGGAACGCACCATGAGTTCAAGGTCGCCGTCGCTGGGGATGTAGGCGAGCTTGACCATCAGCGGGATGTCGCCGATCTCCTGCTTCACGGCCTCGGTGATGCGGCCCACGAGCAGCGGATTGTGGCATAGCAGGCGGTTGTGGCCCTCGTTGGGGCAGCTGGTGTTCATCACCATGAGCTTGGCACCGGTTTCTTTGACCAGGCGGGCGGTGGTGGCATGGTCGGCGATGTATTCCTCCTCGCTCATGCCCTCCACACGCGAGCTTGGAAGCTCGGGACCAGCACTTGACCGGGACCGGCGGCCTCGATGGCGGCGCGCATGTCCGGCTGCCAGACGTCAGGGCTCTGCGAGGGCACACCGAAGCTGTTGGAGATGGAAATCGGCTGTTCATAGTTGGTGTCGGCCAGCACGCCTTCGTCCAGTTCGGCGCTGCCCGGCGTCAGTGAACCGTCCGCCGACTTGGGGTGTACGGCGAGCACGTTCGGGAACGGGTTGCAGCCCCAGGCGCGCGAACGCACGGTTTTGTAGGTCGCCAGATCGAAACCCATGTGGAAAGCGGCCGTGGTGAAACGGCTGTTGAGCAGCGGGCCTGCGGGAATGCCGAAAGGCAGATTGACCGGCTGGCCCAAAAAGGTGGCCAAGGCACCCTCGGAGGCACCCTCGCTGGTGGTTCCGGCGGCATCGGCACCGTTGCCATCCTTCAGCGTCTCGGCGAACGCGCCGAACGGCCCTTGCTCATAGTTGTCTTCGTAACTGCGGCTGACATCGTAAAACGGCTCAAAATCACTCATGCTTCAACGATAAGCCAACCTACATGCGTACACGCACACTCAACCCACCATCGCGCCGTCAAACGAAATAATGGCGAAAGCGGCATTGGCTACCACAAAGATGATGAACGTCGGAGCTGCCCAGCCAAAGTACGTGTCTGGAATACTACGATTCGTACGGTGATATTGGCGCAAACTTAAATAGTGCAAACACACCCTAGAAGAGATAGGAGGGAATGGCACTTTCTCGCGTTGTTGGTGGAAGTATTTGGGATGCTAAGCGAGTTGCCGCATTGGAACCAGACGATTGCGTGAAGTGACCCTATACGTAAAAGTCTCACTGGCGAGAGCCAGTGAGACCTTTGTCTGATGCGATGCGAGCGACCCAATAATCTCAATCAGACACAGAGCCAACGGCCCTGGGCCTGCAATTATGGACTCGCCTTTCGGCGAGGCTCAATGCTGGCCTCGCTGCTGTCGCAGCTCGGCACAGGGCCTGCTGAAAGCCCACCGGGCTTTCAGCAGGCCGATCGCGGCTAAATAATGCCGCGATCGGCCAACGGCCCTGTCCAGTCTGCGTCCTCAGGCTCGCGGGCGGACTCGATTCTTTCTTCGGCCAGTGTTTGGCGGGGATGGTCTTGGGCTTGAAGGGGAACTTTTCGGCGCGCATCTTTTCGTAGGCGGCGATGTCGTCCTCGTGCTGCAGCGTCAGATCGATATCGTCGTAGCCGTTCATCAGACGCCAACGCACGTAATCGTTGACCTCGAACGGCAGGGTCACGTCGCCGCAAGTGACAGTGCGGGTCTCCAGCGAGACAGTCATCTCACGACCAGGCTCTTCCTCCAGTAGCTTCCACAGGAGTTCGACGGACTCCTGCGGCATAATCGCGGCCAGCACGCCGTTCTTGGCGGTGTTGCCGTAGAAGATGTCGGCGAAGCTCGGCGCGATGACCACGCGGAAACCGTAATCGTGCAGCGCCCACACGGCGTGCTCGCGGGAGGAGCCGATGCCGAATTCGGGGCCGGCGACCAGAATCTGGCCCTTACCGGCGTATTCCGGCTTGTTGAGCACGAAGTTCGGGTCTCGGCGCCATGCGTAGAACAGGGCGTCATCGAAGCCGGACTTGGTCACGCGCTTCAAGAACACAGCGGGAATGATCTGGTCGGTATCGACGTTGGAGCGGCGCAGCGGCACGCCCACGCCGGTCAGTGTGGTGAGTTTTTCCATAACAATTTTCCTTTCGGGGATCTCTCCCCCAGTCAGTCTTCGACTGACAGCCCCTCGTCAGAGGGGGCTCACGTGTATTGACTCAGAGATCGGCGGGAGACGAGATTGTGCCGCGGATGGCGGTGGCGGCGGCTACGGCCGGCGACGCCAGATGCGTGCGCGAGCCTTGCCTTGGCGGCCCTCGAAGTTACGGTTCGAAGTGGAAATCGAGCGCTCGTTCGGCACCAGCTTGTCCGGGTTCATGCCCAGGCACATCGAGCAGCCGGCGTTACGCCATTCGGCGCCAAAGTCCTTGAACACCTTATCGAGCCTTCCTTCTCCGCCTGCAAACGCACGCGGGAGGAGGCCGGCACCACCAGCACGCGGTGGATGTTCTCGGCCTTGCGGTGGCCCTTCATAATCGCGGCGGCCTGGCGCAAATCGTCGATACGACCGTTGGTGCACGAACCAATGAACACGGTGTCCACGGCGATGCCCTTGATCGGCATGCCTGGCTTCAAACCCATGTATGTAATCGCACGTTCGGCGGCGGCGCGCTTGGTGGCGTCAGCGATCTTGCCCGGCTCCGGCACGGAGGCGGTGATCGGCAGACCTTGGCCGGGGTTGGTGCCCCACGTCACATATGGACCGAGCTTGGTGGCGTCAATATCCACCACCTTGTCGAATACGGCATCGTCATCGGTCTTCAGCGTCTTCCAGTACGCCACGGCCTGATCCCACAGCTCGCCTTCCGGCGCGTGCGGACGGCCCTTCAGGTACTCGAACGTGGTCTCGTCCGGCGCGATCATGCCGGCACGCGCACCGGCCTCGATGGACATGTTGCACACGGTCATACGTTCGTCCATGGTGAGGTTGCGAATCGCCTCACCACGGTATTCGATCACGTAACCCTGGCCGCCGCCGGTGCCGATCTTGGCGATGATCGCCAGAATGATGTCCTTGGCCGTCGCGTCCGCGGGCAGCTTGCCGTTGACGTTGACGGCCATGGTCTTGAACGGCTTCAGAGACAGCGTCTGTGTGGCCATCACGTGTTCGACTTCGGAAGTGCCGATGCCGAACGCCAGCGCGCCGAACGCGCCGTGCGTCGACGTATGCGAATCACCGCACACGATGGTCATGCCCGGCTGGGTCAGGCCCAGAATCGGGGCGAACGCGTGGACGATGCCCTGATCGGCGTCGCCCAGCGGGTGCAGGCGCACGCCGAACTCCTTGCAGTTCTTCTCCAAAGTCGTCAACTGCAACGCGCTCGTCTCATCCGGGTTCGGGCGATCGATATCAACGGTCGGCGTGTTGTGATCCTCGGTGGCAATGAGCTGATCCACGTGACGCGGCTTGCGGCCGGCCAAGCGCAGGCCCTCAAACGCTGCGGGCTGGTGACCTCATGCATGAGCATCAGATCGATGTACAGCAAATCAGGGGCTCCGTCGCTGCCCTTGCGCACCAGATGATCGGCCAGACCTTCTCGGCCAGTGTCGTTCCCATAGTGATTCCTCCAAAAATTCCGCGCGAGGTATTGTGTTCGCGCCTTGTTCGTGGTATTAGCCTATGTGCTTGCGATGGGCCCGGCCATGAGCATGCCGGATATTGAGATACGGTCAAATGATGGCCTCAATATGACTCGGACCCGACTCGAACATGACCTAGTCATGACTCGGTTCCGCTCCAGACATGTCTCTTCGGCATCCACGAACGCCCTTTCAACTTCATGGCCACCCTGTGAGACACTTCCCCGATTTGCCATTTCACTATGTGAGATGCATAATCGCCCTTATTATGACTGATTCCCGGGAAGAACCATTGAACAACAGCTTGACCAAGTCCGAGCCGGTTGAAGACACCACCGCCAAGGACGATGGGGAAATCCATTCCGGCGTTGGCGTCCTTGATAAAACTGTAAAGATTCTTGACGCACTGGAATCCGGCCCGTCTACGCTGGGCCAGCTTGTGGCCGCCACCGGTCTCGCTCGACCGACCGCACATCGTTTGGCTATTGCACTGGAACGCCACCGTTTCGTACTGCGCGACCAGCATGGCCGATTCGTACTCGGCTCCCGTTTCGCCGAACTTGCCGCCGCAGCAGGCGAGGATCGTCTGCTGACCGCCGCCGGCCCGATCCTGCAGACCCTGCTCGATCGCACTGGCGAGTCTGCGCAGATTTACCGCCGCCAAGGCGATCAGCGCGTGTGCATCGCCGCTGTGGAACGCACCTCCGGCCTACGTGATTCCATTCCGGTGGGTGCCATGCTGTCGATGGAAGCCGGTTCCGCCGCCCAGATTCTTCTGGCTTGGGAGGATTCCGACCGTCTGCACCAGGGATTGCGCCACGCCAAGTTCACCGCCACCAAGCTGGCCGCCGTACGCAAGCGCGGCTGGTCCGAGTCCGTGAACGAACGCGAAGAGGGCGTGTGCTCGATTTCCGCCCCGATCCGCAACGCCTCCGGCCAGGTCATCGCCGCCATCTCGATTTCCGGCCCGACCGGCCGCATGGGTGCCGCCCCCGGACGCCGCTATGCGCCGCTGGTGATGGCCGCCGGCAAGTACCTCACCGAGGCACTGGTCAAAGCCGTTCGCTGAAACATACCAGTCAATCCAACCGATAGCCCAACCGGCAGAAATCCCGCGTCACAACGAAAGAGACGCGGGATTTCTGCCACTAATCGTCCAACACAGCGGAAGGCCACCGAAACCTCGAATACTTCGCGCCGCTTTCCGCCTCTATCAGGAACAGTTACCTGAATAAACCGGGTTACCTGAATAAACCGGACAGTTGACTCCATAGCGACGGCTTGCGCAGCAAATCATCGCCCTCACCCTCGCCAGGCGTGGTCTGGTTCACCGCATAGGTGTAGGCGCGTTTGGAACTGGGCTTGCCCACCAGTTCGCCAAACTCCAGCAATTGCGTACGCGGCTCGTAAGGGTGACGGATATCAAATTCGATCAATCGCGTGGCACGTTTGGCCGGAGCCGGTCCGTACGTATTGAATCCGCAGGTTGGCGTAGCGATAAGCAACAGACCCTCATGTTCGCCGACGAAACCGTTGCGATGATCATGACCAGCTACGACGCCGAAATACCCCTCGCGCAGCAATTCGAATTCGTCTGACGTATCAGGCAGGATATGCCTTCTCCCAGATATCCGCCGGGCTGGGTTTGCAATTCGTCCAGCACGTAGTAGGTATCGGCGTGCGAACGATAGCCCTGCATGGCAAACGCCGCGTTGGCCGCCACCGGCTTCAGCACGTTGTAATACTCGGGCATCGGCATGTGCTGGAACACCATTGATTTCGCACCGATACGGTCGGGCACGGCGTTCAGGAAGGCGAGCGCTGCGGGCGATGGTGCGCCGAAGCCGCCGCCATGCACGTAATCGCCGGAGTCAAGAATGACCAGACCCAGCACATTGCGCGTATGGTCAACGTCCATAACCGGCAGCGCGAAGGTGCCTGGTTCACCGGAACCAGTGGCACCAGACAGCGTCTGCACAGCACCACCCGCTCCACAGGTGTATGCAATCTGGTTCGGCAAGGTCTCACTCGGCGGATTGACACAACCGGGGAACTCGCGATAGATACCGTCCAGTTCCGCATTGCTTAGCCCGCATTGGAAATCATGGTTGCCATACGTCACAGCCCACGGAATGCCGCGCGCCGCCAACGGCTCAGTGAACTGGCCAATGGCCTTGCGCACCAGCGCTCGGGTATGGTTCAGCGCGGATTCGGCAATAGGTTCGTCACACCAGCGACGTTTACGGAATGAATCGGCGAACGCCGGATCGTAGCCGGCGATCTGGTTGCCGGAGAAAATCACCAGATCAGGCCGTGTGGCATCAAGGCTGGCCTCAATCAGGGTGATGGTGTCTTTGGAGACTTTCGGCCCATCCTGAATGTCGGCAATCTGCAGCACGCGGAACTTGCCGGAATAGTGGAATTGCAGTCGTCCGAGACGCGCAGAGATAGAGACCGGACGGCCGTCTTCGGCATCGGCCGGCTTGATACGAGGTTTCGACGACATCCCCTCTGGCGTACGCTGTGTTTCCGTCATGCCCTCCACTGTACACACAAACGAAAAGGCCCGCCGGAGCGGGCCTTTTCTACAAGTTCAACTACTGGAGCAGAATCTCTGCACAACATCATCGTTGTAACGGTAAGTCTTTCCAATGCCCGTCCAACGTAACAGTCCTCGTGACCATACACTATTTGTGGGCTCTGCTCTGTTCAGTTGTTCTTGTACCTCATAATCTATTCATCACTCCCGTTTCTCGCAACCTGCAGAGAGTCGTTGTGCGTTTTTTATCACAACTGTTCAATCGCACTTTCTGGCTATCGGAAAACGAGCTGAACCGTTCACATCGAACCCGTCCGATGTTCGATTTCGTTCGTTTCACCGCCGCTCACGGCGTGTCGCGAGCGACGCTAGCACACTCAAAACCAACCAACACCGAACTAACATGAACACCCGTTGAATTCTGGCGCGTTCAGTCGTTTTCCGGCCACGCCAAAGCTTACGATATAAGCTATGGCACAGATATTTGACGCACCCTCGAAGGCAATTCTGCGCAGCCAAATCGCAGAGCATATTGCCGAAAACGACAACAACGACCGCCGCGTCGATCAGGAAGGCGAGGCACCGCTGCCCAAGGACCGTTTCTTCGACCGCGAGCTCAGCTGGCTCAAGTTCAACCAGCGCGTGCTCGAATGTGCGGAGAACGAAGACATGCCCCTGCTCGAGCGCGCCAACTTCGCCGCGATCTTCGCCTCGAACCTTGACGAGTTCTTCATGGTCCGCGTCGCCGGCCTGAAGCGCCGTATCGACTCGGGCATCGCCGTGCCGTCTGCCGCCGGCCTGAGCCCGCGTCAGCAGCTGCGCGCGATCAGCGAGACCGCACACCGTCTGCAAGACGAGCACGCACATTACACGATCGACACCATTCTGCCGGAATTGGAGAAGGAGCGCATCGTCCTGCTGACGTGGGACAAGCTCACATCCTCCGAGCAGGAGCGCCTCTCGCGCTACTACCGCCAGCAGGTGTTCCCGGTCCTGACGCCGCTCGCCGTGGATCCGGCCCACCCGTTCCCCTACATTTCCGGCGGTTCCATCAACCTGGCCGTGATTGTGGAGAACCCGGCCTCCGGCAAGTCGCACTTCGCCCGCGTCAAGATCCCGGGCAACCTGCCGCGCCTGGTGCCGGTGGACGACATGACCGATGAGGAGTCCAAGGACGAGCGTTACGGCTTCATCGCCATGGAAAAGCTCATCGCCGCGCATCTGGAATCCCTGTTCCCGGGCATGATCATCAAGGAGGCCCGCTCCTTCCGCGTGACTCGTAACGAGGACATCGACGTGGAAGAGGATGACGCCGAGAACCTGCTCAACGCCATGGAGAAGGAGCTGCTGCGCCGCCGCTTCGGACCGCCGATCCGCCTGGAGATCACGGACACCACGAGCCCCTTCCTCTCCCAGCTGCTCGCCGACCAGCTCGGCGTGAGCCAGGACGAGGTATACCGTCTGCCCAGCCCGCTGGACCTGACCGTGCTCTTTGAGCTCGGCAGCGTGGACCGCCCGGACCTGAAGAACCGTCCGTTCGTGCCGACCACGAACCGTCAGATCGCCGAGGTCGAGTCCTCCCGCGCACAGGATATTTTCGCTGCCATCCGCGAGCGCGACATCCTGCTGCATCACCCCTATGACTCCTTCTCCACTTCCGTGCAGGCCTTCCTTGCGCAGGCCGCCGCGGACCCGAAGGTGCTGGCCATCAAGCAGACCCTGTACCGCACCAGCTCCAACTCGCCGATCATCGACGCCTGATCGACGCCGCTCATGCCGGCAAGCAGGTGCTGGCTTTGGTGGAAATCAAGGCTCGTTTCGACGAGGACGCCAACATCGCGTGGGCCCGCAAGCTCGAACGCGCCGGCGTGCACGTGGTGTACGGCATCGTGGGCTTGAAGACCCACTGCAAGCTCATCGAGGTCGTGCGTCAGGAAGCGGACGGTCTGCGCCGCTACTGCCACGTAGCACCGGTAACTACAACCCGAAGACCGCGCGACTGTACACCGATCTGGGTCTGCTGACCTGCGACCCGGTGGTCGGCCAGGATCTGACTCGTCTGTTCAACCAGCTCTCCGGTTACGCGCCAAAGTCCAGCTTCCACCGTCTGCTGGTGGCCCCGCGTACCGTGCGCACCGGCCTGATTCAGCGCATCCGCCGCGAGGAGGACGCCGCCCGCGCCGGCAAGGAGGCCTGGATCAAGATCAAGGTCAACTCCATCGTGGACGAGAAGACCATCGACGCCTTGTACCGTGCCTCTCAGGCCGGCGTGAAGATCGACATCGTCGAACGCGGCATCTGCGCTCTGAAGCCCGGCGTTCCCGGCCTGTCCGAGAACATCCGCGTGCGTTCGATTCTCGGCCGCTTCCTGGAGCACTCCCGCATCTACGCCTTCTGCAACGCGGACGGCCCGCAGATCGGCGAGGGTCCGGCTTCCGGCCCGGAGGTCTACATCGGTTCGGCTGACCTCATGCACCGTAACCTTGACCGCCGTGTGGAGGCTCTGGTGCGTGTCACCGCCCCGGAGCAGGTCGACGGGCTCATCAAGTACGTGGACCTGCAGATGGCCGACTCCACCATGAGCTGGCACATGCAGCCCGACGGCACGTATGTGCTGCACACCAAGGACGACGAGGGCCGCCCGCTGGTCGATAGTCAGGAATACCTGATTCGCAAGCACCAGCGTCGCCCCAATTCACACAACTGATTTCACTCGATGCTCCCTGTCAGCGCAAGCTAACTGAGGGTGGTTACGATGCCCGGCTTCTCTTTCGAGAGGATGCCGGGCATCGTTGTTCAGCGCGCAAAAACTACGTAGCAGCGGTCCAACGTGACCTACAATACAAGAGATGGGTACGAACAGTATGAGACGAATCGTGGAAGCCGCCGGCGGTATTTTGTACCGGTGGAAGGATGATGCCGAGCCGACGCAGGCATCGTCTCCATCAGCGAAATCCAATATTGCCACCGATGGCACCATCATCGCGAATACCGCGGATTCTGACGGCAAGGCCACGGCAGCACACGGCGCATCGGACGCGGCTCCCACCCCGGACCCGGCGCAGGCCGACAGCCCGGCCGCGGCGGACAACGTACTCAACCGCATCGAACTGTGCGTCGTGCATCGCCCGAAATACGACGACTGGAGCTGGCCGAAAGGCAAGGTCGACCCGAACGAATCGCACCGGCATGCCGCCGTACGCGAGATCGGCGAGGAATCGGGCCTGTCCGTGGAACTTGGCCCCTATCTGGGCGACATCGAGTACCCGCTGTCCGAAGAAGGCAGCAAACAGCGCCATACCAAGGATCGGTCGGCGGATACCAAGCATATCCAGTTCTGGATGGCCACGCCGATCAGCGCCATCGACAACCTGCGGCGTACCCATGCGTTTGGCCCGGTGCATCGGGCGGACATCGGCGAAATCGACGAAGTCCTGTGGTTGACGCCGGCCGAGGCCCGCAAGAAGCTCAGCCATTCCACCGATAAGGACATCCTCGCGCTATTCGTTGATCGGGTGCAGGAGGGCGCGCTTGACGCGGTGCCGGTGATTATCGTGCGCCACGGCAAAGCGGAAGCGCGCAAGCTGTGGAAGGGTTCGGACGCGAACCGTCCGATCACGCCGCGCGGCGCGGCTGCGGCATACGCGCTGAACCGCGAGCTGGCGTGTTTCAATCCGACCCGACTGGCCACGTCGCCTTGGGTGCGCTGCCAGGAGACGTTGGAGATGTTCGCGTGGCAGACCGGACGAGACATGGTTCATCTCGATCCGCTCACCGAAGATGCATACGCCGCTGCGCCGGACACCGCATGGGAGTGTCTACTCAGCGAAATCGAGTTCGCACTTGAGCGCCGTCAGCCCATAGCGATATGCATGCACCGGCCGGTGATTGGTGGTATGTTCGGACACCTGCGCAGCATGTGCGTTGCGCCGTCTCTGAGCAAACGCCTGATCGCCAAGACACCGTTCATGCCGACCGGCACGGCGGTGGCGCTGTTCGTCACTCCGACGCCTCATGGTCCCAAAATCATCGATATTCAGAAGGTTCAACCGCTTGTCTACTAGACCCGCATTTCCTGATTCATCCAACTCCTCGGCCGCTGCCGCTGCAGCTCATGCCGCGCACAATGGTGCCGCCGGCAGTCTGGGCCCGGGCTTCGGCTCGTTGCGTGCGGCCGGAGCGGCATTCGGACCTGCTCGCATGGGTTCTTCACGCCCCTCGCGCCCGGCTCAGCTCGACCCGGCTGTGGCCGATGGATTGGCCGGTGGCATGGACCCGCAGGCGTTGAGCGAGATGAGTCATCTGTCCGCTGCCGCATTGCTGGATCGTGTGCGCCATAGCGAAGACCCGGCGGTTGTTGAGCGGGTGCTCACGTTGGTGGAGACGGTCGGCGTGGATGAAATCGCCGAACTATGGAGCGATGCCGAGCCGGATTCGCTGCCTGGTGTGCTGTGGCGACTGTATATGTTGCGTACGTGGATGCGATCGAATCGCGACTCAATCGCGCATCTGTGGCGCTTGGCGGAGCCGGTGGCCACTACCGCCTCCGCCATCGCGGCGTGGATCAGGCTCCCAGTGAAGATGACATCGTGCGATTGGCCGATTCGATTCTCTCCGGTGCTTTTGTGGGCGATTTTGCGTGGCGCTTGAGCGTGCGGCGGCGTTTACCGATGTGGTGGCGTTGGGCTTGCGCGTGGAGGCGCGGCGCATGGTGACCCGGGCCGAGGCCAACGGCGGCTTCTCCTCGGATGCCGATGAGAAGGCCGTGCGCACCAAAGCCGCCCGCCTTATGCACACCGCCGGCAGCCTCATGGCCACCGCCAAGGATTTCCAACACGGTGCCAACCTCTGGCGTCGCGGACGTTGGAGTAACCCCGCTCCAGGCTCCCTCTGATGAGGGAGCTGTCACGGGCGATGCCCATGACTGAGGGAGAAACCCACCGACCGCACCCCAACAATCAGCTACCGGCCAACGCCACCCCTTCCCCGGCGCGGCGAGACCCATCGCAAGCTATACTAAGTATCCGCGTCGGACCGTGCTTAAGCCCCGGGCTCCATTTTTTGCCGCCGCGAGCGGCCCTTGCGCCGACAGGCGCTTTCGCGGTTCGGCGCTTCTTTTCTTTTACCAGATTCACGCCCCGAGCGTTGCGATGGGCACGACCAGTATGCCGTCATTGCGGCGATAGGCCTTCCCACCTCGGCCGGTAAGGAACATCATGAATTCGGGGTCTCGGACCTGAGCCATGGGATTGCCGCAGATTTTGTTGCGGAAGGATTTGAGCTTATCCGCATTGTCATCGTTCACCTTAAGGTCACTGAGTTTTATTTCGATGGCACCCCACCTGCCGTCAGACAACTCGATAATGACATCAACTTCAAGCCCCTTGTCATCGCGGTAATACGCAATGCGATTCCCGGCACCCGGCATAGCCGACAGATATACATTCAAATCACGAATGCACAGCGTTTCAAACAGATCGCCGAGCGTCTGTGTATCGCGCATCAGAGTATTCGGCGCGGCACCTAAAACCGCAGCAGGCAACGAAGGATCCACGAAATATCGCTTGGGCTTGGTTCGCACACGACTCTTTGCGCGGAGTGGCGGTTCCCAACCCTCCAAATCCGTCAGAAGGTACAAGTCCTTGAACATTTCCAAATAGCTCTTCACCGTCTGCGTATCCGGCTCACGCCGCTCATCGCCATATGCCATATCCGCAGCCAGCGTCGCATATTTTGGTGCCTGCGAGATGTTCACGGCAAGAGCTCGCATCAAAGCTCGTGCAGTTTCAGGATTCTTCTTCATCTTCGGCACGCTGATATCCAGCACACTTGCGATATATTCGCCCGGGATTTCCAAGGCGAATTCATCGTCTAGCTCAAGATTCGCGGGCCATCCGCCACGGCAACACCATCTGGCGATGTCTTCGATACTCGTATTGCATTCGGCAGGCTCGAATTTCCCCTCGAACAAATCGGATAGGCTGACCGCGCCCGTGGATTCTCCGGATTCAGCCAAGCTCATGGGCCACATGCGCAGACGAGCAATGCGACCAGTGCCGCTGTGATGAATGGCGTCACGATCCTTTGGAATAGCCGAACCTGTAAGAATCAGCTGCCCCTTGCGGTTCGCATTGTCATCTATATGGCGACGAGCGGCATCCCAAATTTGCGGTACATCTTGCCATTCGTCCACCAGATGGGGCTCCTCCCCCATCAGCACCAATGCAGGATCGGTTTGGGCGGCCGCGAAAACTGCCACATCATCCAGACGATCAACGCTTCGAGACCGGGAGAGCGCGGTCCATGTCTTGCCGCACCATTTCGGCCCAACGATTTCCACTGCACCGAACGCCTTGAGCAGTTACTTAATCTGCTATCTACCACGCGTGAACGATAATCAGGCCTGGTCAAGGTACCATCGCGACCACTCAAATCGTTCATATTGCAGCCTTTCCCAGTTCTATCGTTCTAACAATATAGATTTTACACCAGTTTCATTCCCGATTTTACACCTATCTCATTCCCGGTTTTACACCAGTTTCATTCCCTGTTTTACACCGTGTTGTTTTTTACGCTTTACCCTCTCAGAGGTATCAGAGGCAGATCTCGCACGGACAGGGCATTGTCCTGCTGCAACTGGCCTATCGCAGCAAAAAGTCGAATCACCCACAAATCCAATCCGATAAGCAAGCCGCGCCATTACCAATTCGGCAGGTCGGCAAACTTGGACTAGGCTGGGAATCATGGAACTCCATGTTTTGAATCATCCGCTGGTCGAGCACAAGCTCACCGTGCTGCGCGACAAGAACACCCCCTCCTCCACCTTCCGCGAGCTCGTCTCCGAACTCGTGATGCTTGAGGCCTACGAGGCCACCCGCAACCTGTCCGTGGTGGCCGCGCCGATCGAGACGCCGGTCGCCCCGATGACCGGCAAGAAGCTCGCCTCCCCGCGCCCGATCATCGTGCCGGTGCTGCGCGCTGGCTTGGGCATGCTCGACGGCATGACCCGCCTGATTCCGACTGCTGAAGTCGGCTTCCTGGGCATGAAGCGCGACGAGGAGCACCCCACCCAGCAGGTGACGTACGCGAACCGTCTGCCCGAGGACCTGTCCGGCCGCCAGTGCTTCCTCATCGACCCGATGCTCGCCACCGGCGGAACGCTGGTCGCCGCCACGCACTACCTGGCCGAGCGCGGCGCCAAGGACGTGACCGCGATCAACATCATCGCGGCCCCCGAAGGCATCAAGTACGTCGAGGAGCACATCGACCCGTCCATCGACTTCAAGGTCGTGGTGTGCGCGGTCGACGAACGTCTTAACGACAAGTGCTACATCGTGCCGGGACTCGGCGACGCCGGTGACCGTCTCTATGGCGTAATTGACTGATTTCCCTGGCTCCCCTCCCCGAGGGGAGCAGCATAACGGAACATCTATGCAAATCGACATTATTGCGCCGGGGCGCGTGAAGGAGCGTTACCTTCGCGACGCCATTGACGAGTATTCCAAGCGACTTTCGCGCTACTGCAAGCTCAACATCATTGAAGTGGCAGATGAGAAAACGCCTGACCATGCCTCCGAAGGCGTGACCGACAGATCAAGGCCAAAGAAGGCGAACGCATCGCCAAGCATCTGAAGGACGGCGCGTTTGTTATTGCCCTTGCCATCAATGGCAAGCAGCTGTCCAGTGAAGAATTGGCCGCCAAAATCAACGACCTTGGATTGCGTGGCACCAGCCATATTCAGCTGGTCATCGGCGGTTCAATCGGCCTTGACGACGCGATTCTGCGTCGTGCTGATTTTCTGCTGAGTTTCTCGAAGATGACGTTCCCGCATCAGCTTATGCGCGTGATTCTGCTGGAGCAGATCTATCGCGCTTATAAAATCAACGCTGGCGAGCCGTATCACAAGTAAAACGCCATACCTCATGGGGCGGGAAATCCCCCATGGGGCGGCAATTGCCCCATGAGGCGGCAAAATCCTCATGGGGCGGTATGCCAAAATGGCTTAATTCCGCGGTTTCACATATTCTTCAAACCGCCCCATGGGCAAGTTACCGCCCGATGAGCCTGTAACCGCCCCATGGGCGCATCAATAACGCCCTCAACCTCACACTGCGTCGGGGACGAACGCTTCGAAGATGTGGCGGTCGAAGTAGGGGGCGCACTGAGCGAGTTCATCGCTGCTGCGCACGGTCCATGAAACCGGCATCGCACCCATCGAACGAGCGAGCTTGACTTGCGGCGAAGCGCCACCGGTCCAGTCATAAGCCACGAAATCAGGACGAGACAGCCAGTCGAACGCCAGTAAGCCGGCGGCCCATTCAGCCGCACCATTCTTGCTCAGCTTCGCCGGCCAGCTCAGCTGACCGCGGCACACCTCAGGGTGATGCTCCTTGTACCAATTCACCGCGCCCGGGTGGAAGGATTCGATCACGTACGGGCCGTCATACGCCTCAAGCAAGGCGTGGCCCTTTTCCATGAGCTCTTCGCTACGCTCATCCCAAGCCCTGTTGTTGCTGAACTTGTATTCCACAATCAGCGGAGCCCGGCCGGCCACCACGTCCAGCACATCGGAGAACAGCGGCACATGCTGGTAGTACCCCTTCGGCGCGGCGGACGGCGTGACCACCAGCGGCGGGTTCGCGTCGGCACCCGGCAACGGTTCGGCCTTCAAATCGCCTGACTCGCCGTTCGGGAAGAGCGGAATACGGGCGAGTTCGTCGTAAGTCAGGTCTTCGATGCGGCGCGGATCGCCGGCCACGCGCAACAAATCGGCGTCATGGACACGACCACTTGGCCGTCGAGCGTAAGCTGCACGTCGAGTTCGATGCCATAGCCAGCCTCGCAGGCGGCGGCGAACGCGGCCAGCGAGTTTTCGGGAGCAATCGGACCGGTCATATCCGCACTGCCGTAGCCGGCCTTGACAGCCATGCGACGGGCAAGCGACACATAATCATCGTTTTCGGCGATGGATCGCTCAGTGGTATCGGCTTGGGCGCTAACCGGATTATCCCCACCATAATCAGCGATATCGGTATAGCCGACCAAACCAGAACCCGCATCATGCAAGCCACGATGGGCATACCATACCTCCGGAATGGAGGGCACGAAATTACGACGCTTGTCATTGAACGTGCGCGGGGCCACGGCCCACACGGCAGCACCGGCGGCGGCCACGCCTGCCAGCGCCACGTTTCTCCAGAGCTTCGACGACATTGGAATCCTTCCTGTTGGGCTGCCTCTAGCCTAACGCTTCTGCCAGCCATTGTGGAGTGGTTGGATCATCCGGTTTCAGCGCGCGGTCCAGGTGGTTGGCGCGCAGTGGCTCCCAGCTGAAATCTGCCAGCAGATCGGCGGGTTTGCAAGGAATTGGAGTGGGTTGCAGACGCAGCAGCCAGGCGCAGTATCCGATGATTTGCTCGGGGGTTACGTTGCGGGCGCGCAAGGCTCCCATATCCAGCGAACGTTCGCGCTTGGCTAAACGCCGGCCGGCCGCATTGTCGATAAGCGGCAGGTGCGCATACTCGGGGTGCTCGGCGAGAGGCTTTTCCGTGTTGCCGCATTCCGGCTCAAAGCCGCCAGCCAACAGACACTGGCGAATCCACATTTGCAGCGCGGTGGAGCGCAGCAGATCACGGCCGCGCACGATATCATCAACACCCATATCGAGGTCATCCACGACCACGACCAGTTGATAGCCGAACAGTCCATCGGCTCGGCGAATCACGGAATCGCCTACCTCGCGGGCCAAATCGTAGTGCTGTGGACTATAGACACGGTCGTTAAAGCATGCGACACCATCAACGATTCCGGCATCGCCCTGCTGTTCCGGCGGCACGGCTCCCGACAGCGCAGCGGAATCGTCAGGCACTGTACGTTGCTTTTCTCCCGCTGCCGATTCCGGCATGGCGATACGGATGGAATGCTGGTCGCCGCGAACCAAACGGGCACGGACCTCGTCGGGATGGTCGTGCAGCAGGCGGCGGCACGTGCCGGGGTACACCATGAAGCCGTCGCCCTCGTTGGGGGCCGAGGCGGCGCGAATGTCGGCACGCGAGCAGAAACAGGGGTACAGCACACCTTGCGAGCGCAGGCATTCGAGAGCGTATTCGTATCGTTCAGTGCGCTGGGATTGGAACATCGGTTCGCCATCCAGTCGAGGCCGAGCCAATGCAGGTCATCCATCATGAGCTGGTCCGCACCGGCGACCACACGCGGCTTGTCCACGTCCTCGATACGCATCAGCATGCGGTCGCCACGCGAGCGGGCCGAAAGCCATGCACCCAACATGGCGTACACGTTGCCGATATGCATGCGCCCCGACGGCGTCGGCGCGAATCGTCCAGTCACTGGCCCTCCTCGTATGAAGTTCAGCACCATGGTAGCGAAAAGGCTCTCCTCCTCAGAGGAGAGCCAATATAGTGAAGCTCGCCAGCCCGAACTCCCCTCAGTCAGCTTCGCTGACAGCTTTGCTCAGAGAGGGGAGCCAGTGATTGTCACTTGTCTTCGGTGACGTTGTCCACGCTCACGTCCGGATTGTCGGAGACAATCTGGTCGCTCGCCCAAGCGGAGAGCTCCAGATGTTCGCCGCCGGTCTGGTCGACGAGCACGGTGTCACCGTCGTGGACCTTGCCGGCCAGCAGCATACGGGCCAGCTGGTCGCCCACTTCGGTCTGTACCAGGCGGCGCAGCGGACGAGCGCCATAAGCCGGGTCGTAACCGGTGTTGGCCAGCCATTCGCGAGCCGAGTCGGTGACGTCCAGCGTGATGCGGCGATCGGTCAGACGCTGGGACACGCCAGCCACCTGGATATCCACGATGCCGCCAAGCTCCTCGCGCGTAAGCGGGTGGAACATGACGATGTCGTCCAGACGGTTCAGGAACTCCGGCTTGAAGTTCATGTGGACAGCGTCCATCACGGCCTTTTTCTTGGCGTCGGCGTCCATGTCCTCGTTCACGAGGAACTGCGAGCGAGGTTAGAGGTCATAATCAGGATCGTGTTCTTGAAGTCCACGGTCCTTCCCTGGCCATCGGTCAGGCGACCATCGTCAAGTACCTGCAGCAGCACGTCGAAGATCTCCGGGTTGGCCTTCTCGACCTCGTCGAACAGCACCACGGAATACGGGCGACGGCGCACGGCCTCGGTCAGCTGGCCGCCCTGCTCGTAGCCCACGTAGCCCGGCGCCGCGCCAATCAGGCGCGAGACCGAAGCCTTCTCCATGTATTCGGACATGTCGATGCGGACCATGGCCTTCTCGTCGTCGAACAGGAAGTCGGCGAGCGCCTTGGCCAGTTCGGTCTTGCCCACACCGGTGGGGCCGAGGAACAGGAACGATCCGGTCGGACGGTTCGGGTCGGAGATGCCGGCACGCGAACGGCGCACCGCGTCGGACACGGCGGCGATGGCTTCCTTCTGGCCGATCACACGCTTGCCGAGGTAGTCCTCCATGTGCAGCAGCTTCTCGTTTTCGCCCTGCATCAGGCGGCCGACGGGAATGCCGGTCCAGTCGGAGACGATCTCAGCCACCGAGTCGGCGTCCACACGGTCCGGGACCATCGGCTCATCGGCCGGGTTGGCCGCGCTGGCATCAGCAGATTCAGCATCCGCGCTCTCCGCGGCGGCAAGCTCCTTCTGAATGGACGGAATCTCGCCGTACAGAATCTTCGAGGCCTCCGCCAAGTTGCCTTCACGGGTATACTTATCCGCCTGCACGCGCAGGTCGTCGAGCTTGGCACGCAGGTCGCCGACCTTGTTGTGGCCAGCCTGTTCCGCATCCCAACGCGCCTTGAGACCGCTGAGCTTCTCACGGGTGTCCGCAAGTTCGGCTTGCAGCTTGCCCAGACGCTCCTTGGACGCAGGATCCTCGGCCTTCTTGAGCTGCATTTCCTCCATTTCAAGACGGGTCACCTTGCGCTGCAGCTCATCGATCTCCTCAGGCGAGGAGTCGAGCTCCATACGCAGGTGAGCGGCCGCCTCATCGACCAGATCGATGGCCTTGTCCGGCAGCTGACGACCCGAAATGTAACGGTTCGAGAGGGTCGCGGCGGCAACCAGCGCGTCGTCGCCGATCGTTACCTTATGGTGCGCCTCGTAACGCTGCTTCAGACCACGCAGAATGGCGATGGTGTCTTCCACGCTCGGCTCACCCACGAACACCTGCTGGAAACGACGCTCCAGCGCCGGATCCTTCTCGATGTTCTCGCGGTACTCGTCCAGCGTGGTCGCGCCGATCAGGCGCAGCTCGCCACGGGCCAGCATGGGCTTCAACATATTGCCGGCATCCATCGAGCCTTCGGCCGCACCCGCGCCGACGATGGTGTGGATCTCATCGATGAAGGTGATGATCTGACCATCCGCATTCTTGATTTCGTTCAGGACGCTCTTCAGGCGCTCCTCGAACTCGCCACGGTACTTCGAACCGGCCACCATGGAGCCCAAGTCAAGGGAGATGAGCTTCTTGCCTTGCAGGGTGGTGGGCACGTCGCCCGCCACGATACGCTGGGCCAAACCCTCCACGACGGCGGTCTTGCCGACGCCGGGCTCGCCAATCAGCACCGGGTTGTTCTTGGTACGACGGGAGAGGATCTGAATCACGCGGCGGATTTCCTGGTCACGTCCGATGACCGGGTCCAGCTTGCCTTCCTTGGCGGCGGCCGTCAGGTCGGTGGAGTACTTCTCTAGGGCCTTGTACGAGCCTTCCGCGTCCGGCTGGTGACCTTCGCGCCACCACGCACGCCGGGTACGGCCTTGCGCAGGGAGGCTGCGGTGACGCCGTTCTTCTCCAAGATTTCGGCCGACTGGTTCGGCTTGCTGGCCGCGATGCCGATAAGCAGATGTTCGGTGGAGACGTATTCGTCGCCCATCTGCTGCATTTCCTTCTCAGCCTGGGCGATGGCGGCGGTCAGCTGGCGGCTGGCCTGTGGCTGCGAGGTGCTGGATCCGGATGCGCTCGGCAGCGCGACCAAAGCGTTGCGCACCGCCGCGCCGATGGCCTGCGGGTCCCCGCCCGCGGCCTCGATCAGAGAGCGCGCCACGCCGTTTTCCTGGCGCAGCAGCGCATCCATGACGTGCAGGGTCTCGACCTGCGCGTTTCCTGCGGCGGACGCACTCTGAATCGCGTCGCCGACGGCTTCTTGGGCCATAGTGGTGAACTTCTGTTCCATATCGTATTCCTCCATATCATGCGGTCTGCGCAGTGCGGCTCGCGGGCTTCGAAAGCCCTGCGAGCGTTGCGACAGACCGCAGCTTGTCGTTGTCTGATATGGTCAACCGACCTGGAACCCATTCTATTCCCAAAACTTGAGTGCATATGACTCAAGTTTTGGATTTTGGTGGGGAGGGTGACTAGTAGCCCCCTCTGATGAGGAAGCTTGGGCAGCCGCTACTTCAGTGCGCCGACGGCGGATTCGGCGGCGGCGAGGACTTCGCCGGAGAGAATCGCCTCGGCCACGCCCTCAATCTGCGGGGTGGTCCAGGTATCGCGTACGTCGGGGCCGATTTCGTTGGCGTACTGGCGCACCACGCGGTATACGGCGGCGCCCGCCGCACCCGGACGGTACGGCTTGCGGAAGTCGAAGGAGCGGCAGGAGCACAGCAGTTCCACGGCCAGCACGCGCGCAAAGGCCGGAATCGACCGGCGCAGCTTGCGGGCGGCGGCCCAACCCATCGACACGTGATCTTCCTGCATGGCGGAGCTGGAATCGAATCGACCGAGGCAGGCACGGCGTTACGCTTCATTTCGGAGACGATGCCGGCAGCGGTGTATTGGGCGATCATGAAACCGGAGTCCACGCCCGGGTCACCAGCCAGGAACGCCGGCAGGCCGCGGTTGCGCGCCACGTCAAGGAAGCGGTCGGTACGACGCTCGGAGATAGAGGCTACGTCGGCGGTCGGAATCGCCAGGAAATCGAGCACATAGGCCAGCGGCGCGCCATGGAAGTTGCCGTTGGACTCCACACGGCCGTCCAGCGTGACGCACGGGTTATCGATGGCGGAGGCGAGTTCCACGCCCGCCACGGAGGCCGCGTATTCCACGGTGTCGCGGGCGGCGCCGTGCACCTGCGGGGTGCAGCGCAGCGAGTAGGCGTCCTGCACACGCACGGTGGAGCCCGGGCGGCCGGCCTCAATCAGACCAGAGTCCTTGAGCATGCGGGCGATGTTCGCAGCGGAATCGCCTTGGCCGCGATGCGGGCGCAGCGCCTGCAAGTCGGCGGCGAATACGCGGTCGTTGCCGAGCATGCCTTCCACGCTCATCGCGGCGGCGACATCCGCGGTCTTGAGCAGCAGGCGCAGATCGGTGATGGCCATACACAACATGCCGAGCATGCCGTCGGTGCCGTTGACCAGCGCCAGTCCTTCCTTCTCTTTCAAATCGACGGGCGTGATGCCGGCCGCACGCAGCGCTTCGCCGCCGCCGATCTTGAGGCCGTCAGCGTTGCGGGCCTCGCCTTCACCCATCGCCACCAAAGCACAGGCTGCGAGCGGCGCCAAATCACCGGAGCATCCGAGTGAACCGTATTCGTAGACCACCGGGGTGATGCCGGCGTTCAGCATATCGGCGTAGACCTGCGCGGTTTCCGGGCGCACACCGGTGCGTCCGGTGCACAGGGTGCTCAGGCGCAGCACCAGCAGGCCGCGCACCACCTCACGCTCCACTTCCGGTCCGGCACCGGCGGCATGCGAGCGAATCAGACTTTTCTGCAGCTGCGCACGCTGTTCCTTGGGGATGGAGGTGGAGGCGAGCGCGCCGAATCCGGTGGAGATACCGTAATGCGGCACGGTGTCGTCGGCCAAATGATCGATAACCGCGCGACTCAGCGCCATCTCATGCTTCGATTCGTCCGAAATCGCCACTTTGGCACCGCCGCGCGCTACGGCGATAACGTCCTCGATGCTCAGCGCTCCAACACCTACGGTGACCGTCTGCTCTGCCATACTCATACCTTTCTATATATGTGCCGCATTCCGCATATACGACATATGCGGCACATGCTTCGCCGGGGATCCGCGACTGCCCGCATTCGCTCACCGCACCTGCCCATCAACAGCAGGCGACGCAAACGCGACCAATCGCTCCCCGAGTAATCAAACCTTGGCCATTTCACCTCAGTCGGATGCCCGCCATAAGCCACTTCGTCCATCTTGTGTCTGAAATCTCAGACATGTAAGGTGATGGAAATATGAGCCATGCCTCGCAGCAATACGCCTTCACCGAGCCACGTACCGTCAAGCGGGCGCAGGTGAAGCCATCAGAACGGGAACATCAGACATCATCATCCGCGCCACGTGTCTCGCTGGCTCCGGCGGCCGACCGTACGCTCGACATCCTCGAGTTCATCGCGAGCAATGGTCAGACGCAAGCCGCCACGCTCGCTCGCGAACTCGGCATTCCGCGCTCCACGGTGTACCAATTGTTGGAGATTTTGGAGCGTCACGGACTGGTCACCCGCCTTGCCGAGCAGCGCGCGTACGGCATCGGACTCAAGACTTTCGAGCTGGGATCGGCCTATTCTCGCCAACATCGTGTATCGCAGGTCGCGCATCCGGTGTTGGCGCGTCTTGTTGACGAGACCGGCGAAAACGGACATCTGGCCGTGCTGCACGGCAACGAAATCATTTATGTGATTGAGGAGCGCGCCGCGCATCGCCCGCCGCTAGTGTCAGGCGTGGGCGTGCGCTACCCAGTCACCTGACCGCCACCGGGCGGGCCATTCTGTCCGCACTCCCCCCGCAATCAGGTCCGCGCGCTATATCCCAATCGTCAGGCGTTCACCGACCGCACCGGCATCGGCCCCAAATCGCCCAAGGAGCTGGAGGCAACGCTCGCCGAAACCCAACGCACCGGTTTTGCCGAGGAACACGGAGACGTGACGCCCGGCTTTGATTCATACGCCGTCGCTGTGCGCGACTACAACGACTTTCCCATCGCCGGGCTGGCTCTCACTTTCGTGAGCGGATCGCTGCGCCCCGAACAGGAGCGGTCGCTTAAGACCAAGCTGCGGCTTGCCGGCACGGAACTGTCCCGGCGTCTCGGCGCGGTCGGCAGTTTGACATGAGGATTCGCGAGATCATCGTGCTGGGCTCCTTCGCCCCGATCACGATTTTCTCAACTAAGTTCACCGATTCGCTGACCGGCAACGCCAAACTCGCCGGCTTCTCGCTGACAGTGACGGCCATCATCAGCCTGGTGGCGATGACCGCCCTGCACGCACTTCTGCCGGGAGCGTAAGGCGCGTTCTTGGTTCCCTCAGTCAGCTTCTCCGCCTGGACGGTTCCCTCAGAGAGGGGAGCCAGAACGAGTCACGCCCGAACGATTACGTTGCGCAGATCACCGATGCCTTCGACGTGCACGATGGTCTCGTCGCCTGGGTCGAGGTGGCCGGAGGCGTTCGGGGTGCCGGTCATGATGACGTCGCCAGGCAGCAGCGTGGAGAACGACGAAATGGCGGCAATCTGCTCGGGGATGCCGTGAATCAGGTTCGCGGTGGTGCCAGACGCCATCGGCACATCCTCGCCGTTCAGCGTGAAGGAAATCTTGGCGTCCTTCCAGTCGAGGTCGTCACGCATCACGATCCACGGGCCAAGCGGACAGGAGGTATCGAAGCCCTTGGCGCGCGTCCACGTGGGGTCGATGCCCTGCAGATCGCGCAACGTCACATCATTGACGCAGGTGAAGCCGAGCACGTAATCCATCGCGTTCTCGACGGTCACGTTCTTGGCGATACGGCCCATCACCACGGCCACTTCCGGCTCGAAGTTCATGTCCTTGGAGCAGGCCGGGTACACAATCGGGTCGTCGGGGCCGATTACCGAGGTGGACGGCTTGGTGAAGATCACCATGTCTTCCGGCGCGTGGGCGATTTCGGAGTGGCCGGCCTCGTGCATGAACTGGGCGTGGGCCTCATAGTTCTTGGCCAGACCGTAAACCTTGGAGGGGATGACCGGGGAGAGCAGACGGATGCCATCGCCGTCGACCGGGTAACGAGTGCCGGTGGGCTTGACCTGGTCGCCGGCCAGCGGATGGCCGTCCAGTTCGATGAGGTAGTCCTTGCCGTCCGTTTCGTCCTTCTGCACGAAGGCGTAGCGCGGCGAATCATTCAAAGAAAAACGTGCGAGTCTCATGCCTGTAAGCCTACTCCTTGGCGGTTCCTTCCGCAGAAGCATCCGTCCAAGGAGCAAGCAGACCGGCCTTCAATCGACCAAAACGCACGTTCGCTGGGATTGCTACTTTTCGGTCCAGGTTTTGTCATACAGCGACTGGCCGCTTTGCGTGTGCATGATGACGCGCAATGATGCCTTGCCGCTGGAGGTCTTGCACATCGAGCCCAGCAGATTCGCGGTGGATTGATAGGTGCTGTCCATAGCATCCAGTGAGGAAGCGGCGGTATCGCCTAGCGAGGCATAGCTGTCGTCGAGCACGTACTCGTACACCAAGGTGTCACCGTCGACACGGTAGTTGAAGGTGATGCCGGTGTCTGCAAACGTATCCGCTTCGGATTCAATGGAGTCCTTGAATTCCAAAGAGTCGACGAAATCCTGAATCGAATCGTACAGCCCATAATCGCCGTCGGTTAGATCGTCATGGGTTTCGCCCAACGTGTCGTCCAGCGCATCGTCAAGATTATCTTGAGCTTTGCTCTTATCGCTGCTATCACCGTTGCCCGAAGAGGACTGACTATAGAAGGAATCGGTTTTCGCCTCATCTATAGCCTTGCTGGCATACGAGGCACCGCCGACGATCAGCGCGATGACCAGTATTACCTGTATCACCATGCCCGCCGCACTGATGATGATGCCGGCGATGGCCAAGCCCTTGCCCTTGCCGCCCTGTTTCTTAATCTGGTTGAGGCCCACGATGCTCAGGATCAGACCGAGGAGTGAGACAAGGAACGAGCAGATAAAACCGGCAATAGCCAGGCCGTTGTACTTCTGGTTCGCTTCAGGCGGCACACTGCCGTAAGAACCAGACCATCCCGGCTGGCCGTTCGGTTGGCCGCCTTGCATATACGGGTTATAGGGCGTTTGCGGAGGCACGGCCCCGCCGCCCGGATATACCGGAGCACTGACGCTGCCGTAGACCGGAGGAACCGATCCGCCTGCCGGAGCCGCCCCCGGATAGGGCGAATTGGGTGCTGCCGGTGCGGGCGCGGGCGCAGCGGCAGGAGTCACTGGTGGCAAAGCCTGCGTAGGCGGTACCGGCTGATTGACCGGCGCAAGAGGCTGGGTGGACTGCTCGGCAGGTGTAAACGCCTGCGTAGCTGCTCAACAGGAGTGAACGCCTGAGTGGCTGTTCGCCCGCTGCGAGTGCTTGGGTTGGAGCATTGTTGCGGCGGTTCCTGCTTCCCCCGTCATCGCATTTAACGGCTCAGTCGGATTGGCGTCAGCTTGCTGCCACGGCACCTGGCCGTTCGGATTGACATTCGGATCAGTCATGACATGCACTCCTTCAACTGCATCGCACCCCACTTGCGAGATGCGCCCCTCGTCTTACGCGCCACATTGTGCGTTACAGACAACTGTACTCCTCGTGGCGAGCCTTAAGTACCCCAGGAAATTTGGCTTCCAAAAACACAAAAGCCTGAAACCGGCTATTGCCTCAGCAATATTCAGTCGGTTTCAGGCTCAATCGTTAATCCTCTGGCGAAACGACGATCTACTTCTTCAGCAGCGGTGCGACCTGCTCCTCGTAGGCGGTCAGGGCGGTGTCGATCACCTGGTGCATGTCATAGTACTTGTAGGTGCCCAAGCGGCCGCCGAACACGGTGTTCGGCTCGGCCGCGGCCTTGGCCTCGTACCGCGCGTACAGGGCCTTGTCCGCGTCCGTGTTCACCGGGTAGTACGGTTCGTCGCCGCGCTCGGCGAAACGGCTGTACTCCTCCCACACCACGGTCTTGTCCGGGTTCTGGGCATCGCGGCGCTCCGGGTTGAAGTTCTTGAACTCGATCGCGCGCGTGTACGGCACGTCAGCGTCGGAGAAGTTCATCACCGGGCAACCGAAGTGGTCGCCCTCGTCGTAACGCACCTCCTTGAAGTCCACCGTGCGCCACTTCAGGTCGCCAAGCTCGTAACCGAAGTAACGGTCCACCGGACCCGTGTACACCACCGGCACGCCCGCGGCCTTCAGCGCCTCCTTGTTGTACGGCTGGGACTCGTCGAAGAAGTCCACGCCCAGCGAAACCGTGATGCGCGGGTCATCGATCATGCGCTCCATCCACTTGGTGTAGCCGTCCGCGGGCAGGCCCTCCACGTGTCCTTGAAGTAGCGGTTGTCGTAGTTGAAGCGCACCGGCAGGCGCTTGATGATGGCCGCCGGCAGCTCGGCAGGGTCGGTCTGCCACTGCTTGCCCGTGTAGTTCTTGATGAACGCCTCGTACAGCGGTCGGCCGATGAGCTGGATGCCCTTGTCGTTCAGGTTGGCCGGATCGGTGCCGGCCAGCTCGCCCGCCTGCCCGGCGATAAGCTTCTGCGCCTCGGCCGGCGTGTAATGCGCATGGAAGAACTGGTTGATGGTGCCCAGGTTGATCGGCAGCGGATAGACCTCGCCGTCATGCGTGGCATACACGCGGTGCACATAGTTCGTGAAGCTCGTGAAACGATTGACGTAGTCCCACACACGCTTATTGGACGTGTGGAACAGGTGCGCGCCATACTTGTGGATCTCCGCGCCGGTCTCCTCATCAAAGTACGAGTACGCGTTGCCGCCGATGTGGTCACGGATATCGATGATGCGCACGCGCGCGCCGGTGTGCTCCACCGCCTGCTGCGCCACCGTCAGACCGAACAGGCCCGCGCCAACGATAACGAGAGCGGGATACTCAACAGAATCTGCCATGCTCAGGCAATCCTTCCGGTAATAAGCGTTCAAGCGCAAGGTTCGATTCGTCATTATCCTACCGATGAGACGAGCCATACCAAAATTACGAGCTCAAACTCAATGCTGGATTGTCACATATTTCATTCCACACAGATTTATGGCTCTTCAACGAACTCATCAACGATTTGATCCTCCGTCTCGCCGAGGAACACCTCTATGCCCCATACTGGTCACAACAGATACTCGATGAGCTGAGGAGAGACCTCCAATTACGCATAGGAGAAGAGCGTTCGGCGCAACGTATCAATGCGATGACTGCCGCATTCCCAAAGGCTCTAGTCACTGGTTACGAAAGCCTCATCAAAAATATGACATGCGACGAGAAAGACCGGCACGTACTTGCAGCAGCAGATTATTTACCCGCACAAACCTTGGTCACCTTCAACACGAAAGATTTTCCTGAAACTTCGACACAGCCTCTTCGCATCGAAGTAAAGAGACCCGATGATTTCTTCCTCGATGTATTGGATCTTGATCCAGGAAGAGTGGCAAGAGTTTGTCACACGGCACTGCTGAGCTATAAATGATATCCACAAACGCCTGAAGACTACGCAGACATGCTCCGGAAAAGCGGTGTACCCGAATTTGCGAATCGCCTCTACCCCATTCTCGATGCCTTGAGTCTGAATTGACTTCCACAGGTGTCTTCATCGTCAATAATCAAACATCCTCGAGCAAAAGTACCCCATTAAACGTTGCGCAGCTCGGCTAGGAAACGTGCCATACTGGATACGTCCGCATATACAAAGAGGAAGCATAAGCCTTGCCAAACAACGCCACTCCCCTCATTTCCGTAATCGTGCCGGTATACAACGCCGAAGACTACCTGCGCTACTGCGTGGACTCCATTCTGCAGCAGTCGTACACGAACCTCGAGGTGATTCTGGTGGACGACGGGGCCAAGGATTCCAGCCCGGCCATCTGCGATGAGTATGCGACGCAGGACAGCCGCGTCACCGTGATCCATCAGGAAAACGGCGGCATCGCCAAGGCCCAGAACACCGGCCTCGATGCCGCGCATGGCGAGTACATCGCGTTCTCCGACAACGACGACATCCTCAACCGCCGCAATATCGAATACCTGCTGCACGCACTGCAAAGTACCGGGGCGGATATGAGCAAGGCCCGCTGGCGCCAGTTCGGCGTCTCCCAGCTGGGCGAGGTGTCCAAAGAGGCTGAGGCAGCGCGCAGGCGCCCGGCAAAATCACCGTGTTCGAGCACCCGCTCGCCGCCTACCAGACCGTGTTCTGCAAAAGTCTGCGACTGCTTGGCAGCAAACTCGGCCGCAACACCGAGGCCCGCTACTTCAACGAGGCGAACTGGTGCCGCCTATACAAGCGCGAGCTGTGGGACGGCCTGCGGTTCCCCGAGGGCCATTACGCGCAGGATATCCGCATGGCAGGCCCCCTGTACGCCCGCATGGGCAAAGTGGCCGACATCGATTGCGTGCTCTACTACTGGCTTCAGGAGCCCGACTCGGTGACGCACTCAAAGCGAACCGCCGCATTCTGGCACGATAACGTACTTTCCGCAGCCGAGAATTTCCAATTCACTCTGGAACAGGGCATCACCCCGTGCCGGAACTACTTCGGTCTGACCGCCAGCGTGCGCGATGAAGCAAAGGCCTCAAGGCGCTCGGCTCCGAAGAACTACATGACAGCGACTGGCAGAACCATCTCGATGACGTGGCCACCATGCGCGCCTGATCAGCAAGCTGAGCATCGGCGAACGCCTGAAATGCGCGGTACTTGCCACGATTCGCTCCTGCGAGAACGTTGTGTATGACAACCGCATTCACTCGATGAAGTAGAGCAATAGCCGAGCCAGCAAACCCTTATCATCAGCAAGCTAGGGCGCGCTGGCTTACCTTCCTATCGTCAACTATGACTAGTCCCAGCAGGAATACTGGCAACACCGGGAGCACATACCGTCCCTGTATTCCTTGGAACACTCCGAATCGACTCATCGATTCCAAGTCATTCCAAGTCATTCCCACAAAGAGCACGAACGCTGCTATCTCAGCAGCTGCAATCACTAGGGCCAAGATCAGGAACCGATACTTTCCCACCCATGCGGACGGTGCCATACGAACAGCCCCAGTTGTCTTCACCGTATACACCAACGCCGCAAGCCAAACCAGTACAAGCACAACCGACATCACGGTATACCAGACTGGAAGCTGAGTGAGGTGATAAGTCCCAAGAAATATCATGGAACGAACTATCTTGCCGATGGTGAGTATCGGATGGGACAGCGCAACGCTCATGTTATGCGATACATTCACTTGCACCAACGAACTACTAAACAGCACGCTCCAAGGAAGGTACAACACCCCCATCAGCACCGCCGCAACGCCAACAAATTCCACTTTGCGCCGCACAGTCATTACCGCAGATGGCAGGAATAGCGCGGCACCTGCCACAAGCGCATAGGACAGCTTCTCACATGCCAGAGCCATGCCAGCACTCCCAATGCCACAGTGCATGGCAGAGAAATCACATGTTTGTTCCCTGCAATCGCAGCGATGGCCGCCACCATACAGGCCGAAAGCGCCACAATCATGCCATCAATCATCAGGCTCGATGCCACAAACGCCACCGGTGGAATAACTAATAGCAACGCCATCAGCGATTTCCAACGCGGCAACAGCGCAATGGCAAAGCATCCCATAATCGCATACAGAATGCTGTTGGATATTCGCGCCGCCTGCCACTGCGCATATGGCGACAGGTTCACCAGCATGGCTATTTTCATGCCAATGGCCTGAGGCAGATAATCAAGCGGGAAATATGCGTTGGACCGGTTGGATCGTGTCTCATTCGGAACAACAATCTGACTAGCTGGCATAATATCAGCGGATCGCTGCCCGTCTTGCAACGAATCACCACGCCAAGCTCGCTCCAATGCATCGAAAACCAATATATTCCCGGCACCGGGAATCATCAGCAAGCGATCATCACCCTTGAGGTACTGCTTTTTTATGGCATTACCATGTTTGTCCTTGCCCTTTACGGAGGATTCAACGATTGACCGGTAGCCAACGCATACGTAGACAACGGATGCATGTCGGGATCTGGAATGGTAAGAGAACCGACTGAACAACGAACATGCAGGCCTGCAGTGTGAACAACACCAGAAAAATCGCGATATTACAGGAAGCCCCTTTAACACATGCGCCACACGTTTCATGCCATCCCACCTTCCTGTTAGTCGTCCACAGTCTACCGCAAGCGTGCACCCCAACATCATCCGCCCAGTGTATCTTGAATGACTTTATCCCGGGCTTTTTATTACAATGCGCAAGTACGTTGTTTATAGAAATGAGCGAGCAGAGTGGACGACATCCAAAACGACCAGGAGCCCTCAGCGCCAGAAACTGGCATAGACTTGGAGAAAACCGGAGTCCCAGCTGTTCCCTCAAACCAGGATGGCGACCAGCAGAACAGCAAATTACCGCTGCCTTTCGCGTTGAATTTCAGCTTACTAATGGCCTCAAGCCTATGTCCACGCTGGCCAAAGCCGTATCTCTCCTGTATGCCCTGCTAAAAAAGCGGCCCAAATGCCCCTATACGTTGTACGTAGTGGTACTGGCACTCATCGACTCCGCAGCAGTGCTGTTCATTCAGTGGGGAATGTACAAAGAGCCCACCTATGCTGACCCGGATGCCATAGACGCCAATACTAAACTCTTTGACAGCATTCCCGGCCAACTCACCAAGTTCGTATCCCAGATGTGGATGGAACAAAAGTATATATGGCTGCTCAACTTCCTAGTGTTGGGCATGGTGCACCTCGCACTGGTGTTCGTGCTAAATCGCTTCTGGGTGGCGACCGCCATATTCTCCATTGTCATGTCTGTATTCGCCGTGGCGAACAGCATCAAGGTTTCTCTTCGCAATGAGCCGGTTATCCCTTCTGATCTGGGATTTTTCTCCAGCGGCAATGGCGGAGAAATTACGTCATTCATTCCCAAGAACAGACAGTCTTTGGTCAACGGAACCATCACCATGCTCATTTGGCTGACCATTATTTGCTTGGCTCTGCAACTCATCGACGGTCGCCGTTGCGTGATTCCTTGCCATTGGTGGCGTCCATTTCGCAACGTAAAAACTATCATTGGCAACTGCATTCGCATCATCGCCGCAGTGCTCAGCGTTACCTTGTTATGGTCGTTCACATGGAATCTGGGAATCAATGATTCATGGTCCTATAACTGGGCCAAGAGCTTAGGAGATAACCCCAAACCGTGGAGCACGGTGGCCGATGCCACCGGCAACGGACCGACCATGAATTTTCTGCGATTAGCCCATACCAAAACCATGGATAAGCCCGAAGATTACAGTGAAGAAACCATGGCAGCGCTGGCCAAACGCTATAAGAAGAGCGCAAAAATCACCAACGAATCCCGCGCCAATAAACTCACTGATAACACCGTGATCATGATTCTTTCAGAATCGTTCTCCGATCCAACGCGAGTGCCGGGTATTACATTTACCGAAGACCCGATGCCCAATATTCGCGCGTTGAAAAACACGACCACCGCTGGTTTGATGCTTTCTCCAAGCATCAGTGGAGGCACCGCGAATATCGAACATCAGCCTTAACCGGACTCAGTCTGGCATTGTTCGATAATTCCATGCAATCCCCCTACCAAGAGCTGGTTCCACATCAAAAGTCACCATACACATTCAATCAAATTTGGAATAGCGTATACGGCAAAAATGGTTCTGTGGCATTCCATCCTTTCTACAAGCACATGTATTTGCGTGATAGCGACTACAAGAAATTCGGTTTCAGCAAACTGTATACGTTGGACAGCAAACCAGAAATCACACATCAAGATCACCTCGGAACCTCACCTTATGTGAGCGATGCTGCCTCATACCAAAATGTCCTTGATGCGCTCGGCAACAGCGACCACGCACAATTCATTCAGTTGGTCACTATGCAAAATCACACACCGTATGATGACTATTATCCTGACAATCAGTTCAGAGAAGCCGATGTTTCTGAACTTTCCGATGATGAAAAATGGGATATCGACAGTTATGCCAAAGGTGTTGATATCACGGATCAGGCTACTGAAGACTTTTTGAATCAGCTTAATTCGACGGATAAGCCAATCACTGTTATCTTCTACGGCGATCATCTACCCGGCGTTTACAATACTGCAGCAGCCGACGAAAACAATGCAATTCCGCTGCATGAAACTGATTACTTCATCTGGTCGAATCAGGCTTCCGTGTCCGCTGGCACCAAACTCGATTCACAGACTTCCAGCTACACATCATCAAACTATTTCATGGCCCTAGCCGCTGAACATCTCGACGCCAAAGTATCGCCCTATCTGGCAATGCTTACACAAGCGCAAACGCAAATTCCAGCGATTAGCCGTCTGGTTAGCTCTAATGCCTCATGGGGTGATGGTAGTACCGTTTACCTAGATGCCGAAGGCAATCACGTGACAAGCAAGAACCTCTCAAAAGAGGCAAAGCAGATGCTCCATGATTACCGTTTGGTGCAGTATGACATGACTAAGGGCAAAAACTACCTCAGCAATTACGGATTCTTCGACGTTCAATAGATCTTGAATAGTCTGACTGTATTTCAGACTTCCTATTACAATATTCATGTACGTTATTGAAGAAATGAGTGAGCATAGTGGACGATACCCAGGATAATCAGGAGTTCACAGTAGAAGAAGCCGACACAAACGGTACGACTTCGGCGGAAAGCAGCCAATCCTCTGCTCATTCAGACCGAGACGATAATTCTCAAGAGGCTCAAAAGAGTAAACCGTCGCTGCCTCCAATCTTCCAGCAGATCCGAGCACAGCTCAACACGTTGATGGCCTCTCAAACTATGACTGCGCTTTCCAAAGCCCTGACAGTCTTGCACTCCGTATTCAAGAAACGACCTCGATTCCCTTACCTCCTGTACATAATGGTGATGGCAATCGTCGATTCAGCCGCGGTGCTGTTCATTCAATGGGGAACCTATACGGAGCCGACCTATACCGCCCCGAGCACAGTGGACGAAACCACACGGCTGATGAACAGCATCCGCGGTCAACTCACGCGCTTCGTCGCACAGATGTGGATGGAGCAAAAATACATCTGGCTGCTTAATTTCTGTGTTCTGGGCATGGTCTACCTGGTGCTGATTTTTGTGCTGAACCGATTCTGGGTGGCAACAGCCTTATTTGCGATTATCACGAGCGTATTCGCTGTGGCGAATCACATCAAAATCCAGTTGCGCAATGAACCGGTCATTCCCTCGGATTTGAGCTTCATTTCCAGCGGCAACGGAGGAGAAGTCGCATCATTTATCCCCAAAGACAGCCAGGCATTAGTAAACAACACCATCACCATGCTCGTCTGGCTTACGATTGCATGCCTGCTGCTTCAATTTATTGATGGTCGCCGTTGTGTGATTTCCTTCCACTGGCGTCGTCCATTACGCAACACAAAAACAATAATCGGTAACTGCACACGTATTGTTGCAGTCATTGTCAGCACATCCCTGCTGTGCTCGTTCACCTTGAACCTCAACACGGTAGGTTCATGGAGCCACAATTGGGCACAGGCGTTGGGTGATAGCCCTACCTTATGGGACGCTGCCGGCGATGCCAGTCTGAATGGCCCCACAATCAATTTCTTGCGCTTGGCGAATCCAAAAACCATGACGAAGCCAAGCGACTACAGTCAAGCGACCATGCAGGAAATCGCTCAACGATATAACAAGATAGCCGAAAAAACCAACCAGTCCCGCAGCAATAATCTCACGGACAATACCATGATCATGATTCTGTCGGAATCGTTCTCTGACCCAACGCGCGTTCCCGGCATCACCTTGTCGGAAGACCCGATGCCTAATATTCGAGCGCTCAAAAATACCACCACTTCCGGCCTAATGCTTTCGCTGGGTACGGCGGAGGCACAGCAACATCGAATACCAAGCTCTCACCGGCTGGGATTTGGCACTATTCGACAATTCAATGCAGGTGCCCTATCAGCAGCTCGTCCCACACCAGAAAGTCACAGAAACTTTCAATCAGCTCTGGAATGACCGATACGGTGCTAGCGGATCCATCGCTTTCCACCCGTATTACAAAAACATGTATTTGCGTGACATCGACTATAAGAAGTTCGGTTTCAGCCATTTTTATACGCTGGACAGTAATCCGCCAATCACGCATCATGATGGATTAGACAACTCTCCATATGCCAGCGACGCGGAAGCCTATCAAAATGTAGTTGATGAACTGCAGAACAGCAATCATCCGCAGTTCATCCAATTAGCGACGATGCAAAACCATCCTCCATACAGCGATTGGTATTCTGATAATCAGTTCAAGGATGCCGACACCACCAATTTGCCGGCCGATGAAAAAACAGGAGTCGATACATACATCAAGGGCGTCAGCATTACCGATCAAGCAACCACCGATTTCCTCAACCAGCTTGATGCAATTGACCAGCCGATTACCGTCATATTCTATGGAGACCATCTACCCGGCGTGTACACGACTGCACGCGCCAGCTCGAAAAATACCATTACCATGCAGGAGACAGATTATTTCATCTGGTCCAATGAGGCATCAGCGTCAGCCGGGACGAAACTCGATCCGGCAGCTGCCGCTACTAGCTACACCTCTCCAAACTATTTCATGGCCATGGCCAGCGACCATATGAACACCAAAGTATCTGCTTATATTGCGTTCCTCTCCGCAATGCGGGCTGAGATACCCGCCACGGAGCGACTCACGCTTGGCGTCAGCGGCGTCACCGACAATACACCAACTGTCTATTTAGACGCGAACGGCAACGTTGTAAGCAAGAAAGAACTGTCCTCACAGCAGAAGAAGCTACTCAACGATTATCGTCTTATTCAATACGACATGACTGCTGGGAAAAACTATCTCAGCAGCACAAAGTTCTTCGACGTGAAGTAAACCGGCAAGCCACACCCAAAATTGGTTATCTGCGTAGTGAATTCAAAATTGCCTTGATTTTGCGCGGTATAGCGGTAATCAGCAAACCAACCTTGAACGATGTCGACTCTTTTACGGACTGAATCTCCATGCTCTTGGAAGACAACGACTGTTCTAATAGCGCTTGATTCGAGCACAAAGAATTTATGCGCTCCTCATAACTCTTCGAGGATGCAATACGCGCATCAATCATCAAGTCAACCATCACATCATCATCGGCACTAGAGGCAGTTGAGGAACCCAGTGAATCGAATATTCCTCTCCACAGGCGCGCGAAATCATAATTGGACATACCCACCATGCTGTTGAAGGCAATATCCCCCAACTGCTTCATCTTTTCGGGGTTCTGCCACAAACCACAAATAGCAGATGCCGCTGCAGATCGGTTTCCTTGCCCCACCTGGATAACGCTCTCGTCTTGAACCAAAGTCAGATACGGCAAAGCGTATATAACGCTTGGAATGCCCACTGTTTTCGCTTCGGCCAGAGCAATACCGTAGCCCTCATATAGAGATGTATGAAGATACACACTGGCTTTCTGTAGGTAAGGAAGTACATTATCCTGAGCACCTACAAAACTCACAGCATCAGATAGATCAAGAGAATCTCGCAACTGACGAAGCTGTTGTTCCGTTGCATCATCTGCAAAAGGACCAACCATAATCAGATGTGCATCAGGACACTGTTTGACCACTTCAGCCATAACCCGCAATGCCTCATCCGGACGCTTATCGAATAATGACAGGCGCCCAACCCATACAATGTTATAAGAATCAAGCGCCGCGCGTTTCGACGAATCCGGCTCGATGGTTAATGGATTAATGGTCTGCCATACATGAGCATTGAATAGTTGCCAGAAACGTGTATTCACATCAGATAACGTTATGACGCCATCTGAGTATCGATACGTCAAAGCCAACTCGGCGCGCATACAATCTGCGTCGAACATGCAACGCATGACGCCATGAGTGTAGATGAGGAAAGATACGCCGCTCATCTTGCAGAGCAGCATATCCCAGGGAAGCGTTTGTCCAAGCCATTGCCCGTACACTAGAGCGTCAACTTGCTCCTCATTGAGGATATCCGCTAACGCTTTTGCCCGGTTCTCGTAGTTCTCCGCATTCGCTTTGCAGTAACTCGGAATAATGCGGCGCTCAACAATCTGGTTCACTTCGTACTCATATGCACCAGTGTCATCGTCGGTAATCAGCACTACCCGATATCCCATGCCGGTCCAAAGGTTGGCAAGGAATGCCGTCACGCGTTCAGCACCGCCGATGGATAGCCCCGAGTAATAGAGCGCAACTGTATGAACAGTCCTTTTTGGCTGTGCCAGGCCCGCTATCGGCCTAATGCTCGCACGGCCTCTACCGAATTAATCCAGTATTTGGAAGCAACGGCAGATACGATTCCCGCGACCCCGTACTTATTGGAAGCTTCAACAAGTAAGGATTTTCGTAATGATGGCTCACCGCTCACCAATGCGTCAGCATATTCAGCAATATCCAATACATGCCTCTATCGAAAATAAGATCAATCGAGTCTATTAATCTGAATCGCTCGGCTGCTCAGCATGCCAGCCTCACCGTTGCGATCATTGCGAATAGCAAAATAACCGCTGTTCTCATCGTTCGTGAATGCGATCATCTGCGGATCATCGCCGGGTTTTTCAACAGATCGCAGAGTGGCATAAATCTTGAACTCACCATTGTTGAAGATATCAAGCGGCATTTCAAAACGCATAGTCCGGTGCCCACGCTGCGTGATGGCCATGCCAAGATTGTCGGTCTGCGATCCCGCATCATAAGCATGTCCACTGCGACGAGAATCGAGCAATGCAATACCGATGTACGCTTCCCGGTCTTCATTAAACTCATATTCGATTTCAAATTCGAGCGGCTCAACACCATCAGCCACCGATGAACTCGATATATTGACCTTAAGGGTGGGCACTCGTTCACTAAGACCCGTAGGATACTCTTTATCGTCTGTTTCATTATTGGCATCATCGCCAAGGGGACCTGCATTCTTCTTGAAGTTCTCCAGCGTGTAACGATCTGCTACATCGTCCTGGTTTCCGGACGCAATAATCTCTCCATCCTTTATGAGGATAGCCTTATTGCAATATTTCTTAACCGAATCCATGGAGTGAGTTACCAAAATAACTGTCTTCGTGGGATCTTGCTTCACTTCGGTGAAGAAATTATCACACTTACGTTGGAACGCTTCATCGCCCACAGCCAATACTTCATCCAAGACCAGTATGTCGCCCTTAGCCTTAATGGCGACCGCAAATGCCAAACGCACCTGCATACCACTGGAATAGTTCTTTAGCTTCTGGTCCATGAATTCGCTAAGCTCTGAAAACTCAACAATGTCGTCATACATTGCATCGATTTCTTCTTGGCTAAATCCTAAAAGGGCACCGTTAAGGTACACATTCTCTCGACCGGTCAGTTCAGGATTGAAACCAACGCCAAGCTCAATGAATGAGACCAGTTTCCCGTCAACAGAGATTGAACCTTGATCCGGCATATAAATGCCCGAAATCAACTTCAACAGTGTCGATTTTCCGCTTCCGTTTCGACCGACAACGCCAAAGAAATCCCCCTCTTTGACCTCAAAGTTGATATCGCGCAGCACATGCTGCATCTTGTATCCGCTAATTCCTTTAGTCCAGTTGATAACGGCCTGTTTCAGGCCTGACGCCTGCTCCGTCGGCAACCGAAATGATTTGGCTACGTGCTCAACTTTCAGCACAGTCTTACGATTGTCCATCGTGCCCTCTTGTGCGTTATTCATCACAGCACCTCCGCGAATTTCTGACTGTACTTACGGAATATATGAATACCCAACCATAGGATAAAGAAAGTCAAGGCAACAGGATGAGACGAATACCCCAGTTGCTGATCTCCTTCCACACTGTTGGCGTGGTATCCGGTGCGATGAGGTTATGCCTAATATCCTGAATAATCTGGGCCGGCGGGCTCAGCAACATAATTTTCGCGAAATAGGATTATTCGTTTTTTCAGTTACCAGCGACAGAGGATAGATAATAGGCGTTGCATAGAAGAACACCTGCATGAGCACTTCCCAAATATGCTGCATATCACGGAAATACACATTCAATGCGGCTAGCAACAGGGCCGTTCCCAAAGCAAGAGCATAGAATTCTATGAAATTAAGCGGGAGCCACAACACATTCCAGGTGAAGTGCACCTGATTAAAATACAAAAAACCAGCACTACACACATGTTGATGGCCAAGCTGATTAAAGCGCCGACCGTTGCAGAGACGACAATAATGTAGTTGGGGAAATGAATCTTACGCAGAATGTCCCCTCTGCCTACGATAGCCGTCAATCCCATATTCGTCGCCTCAGCGAAGAAATTCCACAAGCTGATACCCAGCAGCAAGACCAACGGGAAAGTCGGCGTGCCATCGGTAAACTTCAGGAATTTGACGAACACCACATACATCACACAGAACAGCATTAACGGCTTCAAGACCGACCACGCAATTCCTAGAAATGATCCCTGATAGCGCAGCTTAAAATCAGTTCTCACCATTTCTTTAAGCACAATGAACGAATAGCGGTAGCGCTCTTTTAGCTTTATCAGCATCGTATTCATATCCTCATTTGCCATCAACTATTATTTTTTAGGTGCACTTTTGTGCTTGAAATCACCACGAAGCACCGCCCTGATTTGTCCAATCACAAATCGTACCGCGGTGATTGGAGCCCATGCTGCAGTGTAGATGACGCTCTGTGCTGGCTTAGGAAGCTTAAGCACAGTTCGTGACGTGATCCATTGAAGTCCTAAATGTGTGCGATGCTTGGCTATTTTCAGTGTTCTCCAACGAGAAGTCGCCAAATTCAAACCACGCAAATTCGTCAGCAATGATTCTCCGCTACGTGCTTCTGCAGACGAGCCCATCATCATGGCAGTGGTATAGAACAACGAATCCACTTCAATGCGAGCATATCGATCTGAAAGCACCCATGCCGGATAATATCCACGCGATTGACATATATATCCGTTGGCTCGTTCGATGGCATGCGAAATAGTACCGTCTTCGCCCATCTGTCCTTCGGGCAAGAAGTCTTCATACTTCCACCCATACTCGAACAGCGGTTTTAATGCCTCAACACGGAACCAATAGCACGACCCCATCGCGGATGCAGTTGGCTTAGTGGGAGAGAGCGGCACATGAATGCCCAGCCTGTCTTCCAAAAGCTCCTTCGTGATCTCATAATTTGCACCCCAATCGTGAGGAATGGTGTGTGCAAAGTACAAAGCGTGATATGGCGGCGGAGGCGTCACCTGACCAAGACGCGGGTTCTCCGCAAATAACGTCAGAATGTTCTTGACATATGCCTCACTGCCAAGCGTATTCTCCATAAGCTTGTACGCGAATCCTTGGCTCTCGGTGCATGATGCCCATTTTCCTGATTCTGACTGGATTTCTTATCATGAGCGAAACCAATGACGTCATATTTTCCGCTCAACACCACCGGGCAAGCGGCCACAAGCAGAGCCGAGACATCACGACCACGATTGATAACGGGGATGAATGTCGCCTGATGAGAAATCCCATGCTGTTGCATGTATTCCCGAATCTGGGGAATTTTATCTTCGGTAGAGGTGATGTATAGATCTGTTTCTTCCGGCAACGATGCAATGTAGTGGCAAGTGTCTTCTAGCAAATCCATGAAGTAGACGTGATAGATGAACGCCGAACGAGGACGATCATGCGTCTGTGGATTGATGGCCTGTGAGGGCAGCACATAATCAAGATGCATGGCCTTGCGGATATCGTCAATGTTGTAGGACGGCAAAATAGCATCCCAGATCATATCCACGTCATAGTCAGTATGATCTCGAAGGTACTCGTACAAATCCAGAGCTGGCTGACCGGCCGTCTGGTCGAAATAAGCACTGTAATCCACGAAGAAAGAACGGCGCTTGAAAATAGGGCATCGATCATCTCGCACGATTTGCATCGGCATGTACAGCAACGGGTATGAAGAATATCCCTGATATTTTCGCCAATCGATGTATGAGGCCCAGGTGAAGCCCAAATCAGTGAAATGCTTGGTGAAGGTCATCTCGTGTTTGCGGGTAACCTCTGCGTAGTCTTTCCACAAAGGCATGGTCTCCCAGTACTCGTGGAACGCCGGGGAAGACACTAAAGAGCGCCTGTACGCATGCCAATAGGCCTGAAGATGCGTTGGAATCTGCTCCTTATCAACTGTCTCACCCGCATACGCAGTGATACCCCAAAAATCCACATCCTTGCGATCCATGCACGCAAACATTTCACGGAACGGATACACCGGTCCCATAACTGTGTCATTCAGGCAAATGACTTCATCATATGACTCAAGTTTTTCCCAACCGAGTGTGAGAATGGCCTGCTTGTACGCAGCGACGTCAAGTCCTTTATTCTCTCTAACGATGATCGTCTTCGTGTATTCAGAGAACAGTTGACGAGCCTGATCGCTAAGTTGCCCGTTTACAACTACGACTAGATCATCTAAGTTATCCATCAAATCATCAAGAAAGGTCTTGATAAAGGATGCAGCATGACCATACTTGTCATAGAAACAGTAGATACCCAGTCGCTGTTTATGCCCGCTATTAACGCTCATCTCCGTCCTTTCACGCACTACATCATTCTGCAAAATGCTATCTTTCCCTCTTCGCACGCTGTGCATGTGAGCGTATCACAGACACCAAATCTCGGTTCAGCGAGCCTGCCGGCATGACTTTGTCAATCACGCGACGCATGAGTGTACCTTTTTTGAATCTCGCTTGCGCCTCTATCCGTTCTTGTTCTGCCTGCAGCGCCTGCTGCTCTTTCAATTGGATTTCCGCCACATGATGCTCTAAAGCTTGTTCCAACTGCCGGTATTGATCATACCTAGGTAAATTCCGGCCGTCATCAACCATGGGAACTATCTTGGCGAGAATCTGCCCCCACCGGTAGAACTCATCGTTCCCGGGAGGAATCGAATTCTTGCTCAACAAACTCTCACCACGTGCAATAAGGGGATCAAATAACATGATTGCTGCGTCAGCAGCACCCCATGTTTCAACGATAGCCGTATATCCTTTGTCTTGATCCGCCGCTGGCAAACGAGTTACCCAGTCAGTAACAAGCATAAGAAGATATTGCCGTTTCATCCAAAGGCTTGTGCGACTGTAGAAATCGGTATCGTCTCGCTGAGAGTTGCAATACTCACACAGCAAAAGATACATTTCGTGCACTTCTCGTTGCCGTTTCGAGAACTCCTCTGCCGAATACAATCTTCGCCCGGATCTGCCCGCTCCAATACGGTACTTCAGAGCATGAAAATCAGCGTAATTCTGTAATGTCTGAGACTCATTTGCGATGACAAAAAATTCGTAGGTGTCTTCCATATACCCAAGACGCTTGGATGTCATCTTGGAAAAAGACTCTCTGATGGAATCACCTCGATAAGCGCATACCGTAACGCTCCATACGTCACGAGGGGAAATTATGTCGCTGAATGCAGTCTCTATAATTTCCCTAGAGGTCCTCATGCCTTGGGCATTATTAAAGACCGCTTCCACAGCTGTTGCCGTGCCATCGTCCGCACCGATTTCGGGAAAGGCATCCATCCAAAGCGGATAATGTCAGGAGATGAGGCACGAGTCAGCATGGATACCTGTTCGCATAGTAAGGCACTGATACTGTCATCACCATCAACGAAGTACACATACTGTCCTTTGGTCGCCAACGCACCAGTTCGCCGGGCAAGGTGTGCACCTTCATTTTGCGATTTTGCGATTATATGGAACCGCTGATCATCCGCTACTTCACGAGTAATGCATTCCAGCGTACCGTCAGTACTCGCGTCATCTACTACGATGACCTCGAAATCATCCAAAGTTTGGGCCTTGACGCTTTGCAAACATTGAATAATGTAGGGCTGCACGTTATAGGCAATAACGACAAAAGACAGCAACGGCACAGCAACCACGACCCAACAACATCATCGAGCGTCGCGCGGCTTAACAATAATCTTGTTCTCCGCCACATCCTTCAGATGCTTGCCATACGGCTCTTGCCATACTTCACAGCGGCCTCCATCAGCTCATCACGAGTAATCCAACCGTTCTCAAAAGCGATTTCTTCGGCAACGGCGATCGGCAGGCCCTGAGCACGCTGCACGGTGCGCACGAATTCGCCTGCCTCATACAGGGAGTCCATGGTGCCGGTATCCAGCCAGGCATAGCCGCGGCCAAGCGTCTGCACGTTGAGGGTGCCGTCTTCCAGATACATCTTGTTCAGATCGGTAATCTCCAGCTCGCCACGGGGGGACGGCTTGACCTGCTTGGCGAACTCGGTGACGCGTTCGTCGTAGAAGTACAGGCCGGTCACCGCATAGTTGCTGGCCGGGTGCTCCGGCTTCTCAACGATGGAGATGGCCTTCTTGTTCTCATCGAATTCGACCACGCCGTATCGCTCAGGATCATCGACGTAGTAGCCGAACACTGTGCACCATGTTCCACCGTGGCGGCCTTGCGCAGTGTCCTGCCCAAACCGTTGCCGTAGAAGATGTTGTCGCCGAGCACCAGCGCGCACGGCTCACCATCGATGAACTCCTCGCCGAGGATGAATGCCTGGGCCAGACCATCCGGGGAAGGCTGCACCTTGTAAGAGAAGCTCACGCCATACTGGGAGCCGTCTCCCAACAAACGCTCGAAGTTCGGCAGATCCTTCGGCGTGGAGATGATCAGAATGTCACGGATGCCCGCCATCATCAGCACGCTCAACGGGTAGTAGATCATCGGCTTGTCATACACGGGAAGCAGCTGCTTCGAGGTCACCGTGGTCAGAGGGTACAGTCTCGTGCCCGAACCTCCAGCGAGAATAATGCCTTTCATGAAAAACCTGCTTTCCACAACGTTTTACTCATTATTCGTCTACAAACATATTCAGCTTAGCTAACTCTTATTCAAAATGAAAAACCGCACAGAGAGCCTGCGCGGTTTTATCACTTGAAGTCAACTGTTATGAACAGCTATCAGCCGAGTTCCTTCTGCACGTAGGTCTTGAGGGTCTCTTCCCAGTCAGCGGGCACGTATCCGGCTTCACCGATCTTGGCAAGATCCAGTGCGGAGTTGACCGGACGCGGAGATACCGGGTTGGTCGCGTTCGCGAAGTACTCGGCAGTGCTGATGGGATTGACTTTGCTGCCGTTGCCGTTCGTCAGGTCGAACACCTCGGCCGCGATGTCCGCCCAGGACTTCACTGCGCCGGAACCGGTCAAGTTGTAAGTGCCGTAGGGGGCGTGGCTGTCGAGCAGGTGGAAAATCGCCTCGGCCATGTCCTTGGTGAAGGTCAGGCGACCGTACTGGTCGTCCACCACGGTGACCTGTTCCAGCTTGTCGGCCGGGTCGGCGACCTTGTTGGACAGCATCATCATGGTCTTCACGAAGTTGTGCCCCTCGCCGATCACCCAGCTGGAACGCAGGATGTAATGCTCGGGTGCGTTGGCCACGGCGATGTCGCCAGCGGCCTTGGTCTGGCCGTACACGCCAAGCGGGGCGAACGCCTCCGTCTCCGTGTGTTCCTTGGCGGTGCCGTCGAACACATAATCCGAACTCACGTGCACGAGGGTGATGTGGTGGTCCTTGGCCACCTTGGCCAGCAGAGCCGGACCCTGGGCGTTCGCCTTCCACGCGATCGGACGGCCTTCGGCGGTCTCGGCCTTGTCGACGGCCGTGTAGGCACCGGCGTTGATGATCGTGCCGTACAGGCTCCAATCGTATGCCTCGTATGCCTTCGGGTCGGAGAAGTCGAACTCGTCGATGTCCGTGTACTCGAAGCCCTCCAGACCATGCGCTTCCGCGTAGGCGCGAATCGCGTGGCCCAGCTGGCCGTTGCAGCCCGTCACCAGGGTGCGCTTGGGAGCCATGGGCTTGGCGTCCTTGAGCATCGGGTGGTGCAGATCGGCCTCGGAGCGCTCGGACTCCTCCAGCGGAATCGGCCACTGGATGTTCAGTTCCGGATCCGCAAGGTTCACGAACGTGTAGGTCTTCTTCTGCTCGAGCGACCAGTGCGCGTTCACCAGATACGTGTACACCGTGCCGTCCTGCAGTGCCTGGAAGCTGTTGCCCACGCCGCGCGGCACGTAGATTGCGCGGCTCGGGTCCAGACGGGTCGTGTACACCTGGCCGAAGCTCTCGCCCGGGCGCAGGTCAACCCACGCACCGAAGATCTCGCCGGCCGCGATGCTGATGTACTTGTCCCACGGCTCCGCGTGAATGCCACGGGTGACGCCCTTGGTGGCGTTGTAGCTGATGTTGTTCTGCACCGGGCCGAAGTCCGGCAGTCCCAGACCCATCATCTTGGCGCGCTGCCAGTTCTCCTTGAACCAGCCACGGTTGTCGCCATGCACCGGCAGGTCGAACACCAGAAGGCCCGGGATGTTCGTCTTCTCGACCTTCAGTTCCTTCTCGAATTCAAATGCCATGATCGGATCACTGTCCCTGCTGCTTGTACTTGGCTTCGGTGGCGGCCTTGGCCGGCTCCCACCAGGCGCGGTTGTCCGTGTACCACTTGATGGTCTGCTCCAGGCCCTTCTGGAAGTCCGTGTGCGTCGGCTTCCAGCCGAGCTCGGTCCGCAGCTTGGTGGAGTCGATCGCGTAGCGGCGGTCGTGGCCGGGACGGTCCTTCACCCAGTCGAACGCGTCCGGGTCCTGGCCCATCACGGCCAGGATGTCGCGCAGCACGGTGATGTTGTTGCGTTCCCCGTTCGCGCCGATCAGGTAGGTCTCGCCCAGACGGCCCTTGGTCAGGATGGTCCACACGCCGGTGGAGTGGTCGTCCGTATGGATCCAGTCGCGCACGTTCTCGCCATTGCCATACAGCTTCGGGCGAAGACCCTCGAGGACATTCGTGATCTGACGCGGGATGAACTTCTCCACATGCTGGAAGGGGCCGTAGTTGTTCGAGCAGTTGCTGATCGTGGCGCGGATGCCGAACGTGCGGTGCCATGCGCGCACCAGCAGGTCGGAGCTCGCCTTCGTCGAGCTGTACGGGCTGGACGGATGGTACGGGGTCCGCTCCGTGAACTTGGCCGGATCGTCCAAAGCCAGGTCGCCGTACACCTCGTCCGTGCTCACGTGGTGGTAGCGCACGTCGTACTTGCGGGCCGCCTCCAAGAGGCGGAACGTGCCCTCCACGTTGGTCTTCAGGAACGGCTCCGGGTTCGCGATCGAGTTGTCGTTGTGGGATTCCGCGGCGTAGTGCACGATGGCGTCATGGCCCGGAACGATCTTGTCGAGCAGCTCGGCGTCGCAGATGTTGCCGTGCACGAACTCCACACGGTCGCCCAGGATGCCCTGATGTTCTCCAGGTTGCCCGCATACGTCAACGCGTCCAAAACCGTGACGTGCACGTCCGGATGGTTGTTGTACACGTAATGGACGAAATTCGAACCGATGAAACCACAGCCACCGGTCACAATGATGTTATGGGGAGTAAACAGTTCTTCAGCCATAACCTACAGCATATCGTCAGGCATACCGAGACGGCGAGAAAGGACATTGTTACTGGTGTTGAACAATCCGATATGGGGTTCGCCCATCAATCGTTTCGCCAATGCGCTCGAACGAATACCCATTGAACTGCATCGCATCCAGTTTCTGCGGAGAAAGCACATTGCTCACACCTAGCTTGCGCAATTGCTCCGGCGTGACATGCACGGTAAACGAATCAGGCGCGACTAATGTGAACACATCGGCCGACTCCTGTTCCACGACGTTCACAGAAACAAATGCATACCGATTGTAGATTTCTTCCCATTGTCCATTGGGATCAAGCTTCTTCCATGTGGCAAGATCAGGAGTGACTTCCAACGCATTCAATGCGTGTATTCCATTTGCCACTGCAAGATTCGCCAGCTGAGAGCCGAATGCGTCATCTATTGCCCACATTCCTGGATTCTCAGATTGCAGCGACTGCACTTGTTGTATCAGCGGCTGCTTAGTCACGGGCGCACTCCCATACTGCACAGGATTCACAGACAAACCTGATACCAACAGCCCAACGGACACAATTGGCGCTACAACTGTGCGAGCAATTACGCCGTTATTCAGAACAGCGAAACTGAGCAAACCCGCTATGGCAAAACACACCACGACCAGCAGCCGCCCAATGTACGAGAGATACATCGCATGATTAGCCCATGCCAATATCGCGGCAAACACAAAAGCCACCAGTAATGACTGCTTCCAAGAAAGTTCGCCATCGATAATGGCCGCCGCACGCACCAACACTGCGATATTCGCAACGCCCAAAACCACCACGCATCGGCCGCTAGTCACAGAAGTCAGCATCATTATCTTAGAAAGCCAAAGCGGCATACCCACGCAGGCAAATATTGAGAATAACGCTATGACTGTAATAAGCCAGGCACTAAGCACATCCACTTTTTTGCGCTTTATCATGCCGAATACGGCAAGAATTATTCCGAGCGGGAATAGATCTACGAAACGTGATGCCTCAACCATATTTGTTGTTACAGAGTCAACGGCATAATCCTTGAACGGGAAAAAGAGAGTGCCCACGGATGATATCAGCGACAGAGGGGGCAGCCCTCCTCCGATGGATTGCCTTGCGCCCGGATATGCCGTGTGCAGCATGGATTGAATTGTGCCCCACGAAGTCACCACTGCAGAGCCAAGAATCACACAGAATAAGGCAATTTCGCCCACAAAAATCAGGGCGTCTTTCCTTGAAATTCGAATATGTCCCCAATGCCGTATGACAATACAAAGAATCAGCACCGCAAGAAGATAACCCAGAGAGATTTGCCATGCGGGATACAAGGTCAGTGCAAACATCCCGGCGCATATCAGAATCACTGCGGCATATGCGGCCTATGGCCAGACTCGGTATCGCCAAGATATCGATCAAAGCACACGATGGACACGAATATTGCGATAAGCATCTCAGGCAGTGCGTTGACTGCGAACCACCATTGCACCAACGGGCACATGCAATGAGGATTGCACCAACGAACGCTACACCCTTGTGTTTCTCCTGCCGGCGATCATTGCTGATGCAGAGGAAGAACTCATATGCGGCCAAGAAAAGTACCACTAGGCGCGCAGACCAATAAAAAGCAAGTCCTCGGCTACTGCCGAAGAGGATATACCCCCAATGGAACGGCCTAAACAACTCGGCAAGAGCCAGCACAGGTGCATCCTTGACGATGAACATGTCCGCCGGTTTATTGCCAAACAAATCATTAAAGTAGCTATACCCGGAGTATCTTTGCGAAAAAGCCAGAGGAGTGCCCACCACATATTCGTCGGTTCGCATTATGCGAGGGGTTCCCCATACCACGTCCGTAGACATGTCATGTCCCAGCCAGTAATTCCACATGCCTATGGATGAGCCGCTAATATTCAACAGCACGCAAGCCGCTATGACACTTGCTCCGAGTATGAAGCGATGGCGGTGCATCCACATACCCACCGGCTTCACGCCAAAAGCAATCATGGCGCCAATCACCAGCAGAGGCATCAATATCAGCAGGAACCGGATGCACAGCACCGGAACAGACTCCGTTGAAGCAACAGGAGCCAGCCGAAACAGACGTTCGCGAATGCTTGGATACGCCGACATAACCATGCTTGACGCCACTGCTGCGCATATGAATACCGCTATCAGGCGGATAAGAAAACCTCGGGCAGCAAGAGGTGATGGCTTAGAGTAACGCGTCCCTTGCAGTCGCTTTGTTGCCAAAATACTTCCTTAAGTGTCGTACACGGGTACTGGCCAACAAGTATAGTAACCACCATGTTCGAGAATAATCAGCCTTCCGTTGCGGTGCTTCTTCCTTGTTTTAACGAGGAAGTCACGATCGGCAAGGTAGTACGAGATTTCAAAGCCGCGCTGCCGGGTGCTGCGGTCTACGTGTATGACAACAACTCCACCGACCGCACCGCCGAGATTGCCGCAGCCGAAGGCGCCATCGTGCGCAAGGAGCCCCGCCAGGGCAAGGGCAACGTGATCCGCGCCATGTTCGAGGACATCGACGCGGACGTGTACGTCATGGCCGACGGCGACGACACCTACCCGGCCGATGCCGCTCCAGCCATGGTGGCCAAGGTGCTCGAAGGCTACGACATGGTGATTGGAGACCGCCTCTCATCCACTTATTTCCAAGAGAACAAGCGTCCGTTCCACAATTTCGGCAACCGGCTGGTCCGCGGTTCCATCAACGGCCTGTTCAATGCGCACGTCACCGATATCATGACCGGATACCGCGCGTTCAACTTCACGTTCGTCAAGACTATCCGTGCTCTCGCGAGGCTTCGAGGTCGAGACCGAGATGACAATCCACTCGCTGAACAACAACCTGCGACTCTACGAGATGCCAATCCAGTACCGTGACCGCCCCGAAGGCTCAGTGTCCAAGCTGGACACCGTAGGTGACGGCATCAAGGTCATGAGCACCATCTTCCGCATGATTCGCGAATACAAGCCCCTCCCCTTCTTCGGCGGATTGGGCCTAATCATCGGCATCGTTGGCATTGTGCTCTGCGGCACCGTCACCTTCGAATTCGCCAAGACCGGCGTGGTCACCCACTTCCCCACGCTGATCGGCGCGGTGATGCTGGTCATCGCTGGTCTTCTGCTCATCATCGCCGGTATTATCCTGGATGTCATGGCCAAGAATGACCGCAAGACTTCGTCATTGACACCAACAAAATCGCATACAACAAGAGGCACTGACAGCGACGTACTAAAAGATGGGGCGCAACCGTGAGTCGCACCCCATCTTTTAGTGTCAGCCCAAACCGCAAAATATGAAGGTGGGCAAATCATTTACCTGGTATCTGCCATGCTTTCTTGAACGTCAACAATGACACCCCCACTCATCTTCAGCTGGTTCGACCACACACTCAATACGCGCACCAACCTCAAGCGCATAATCGGTATCCGTCCACATACGACAAGCCGATTGAATCAATATACCGTTCTTCCTCCCCTACCATTAAGCATCCTTTCGGAGTCCCTCATTATCCTTTTCCAGCCACAGGTACCACAAATCTCTCATACCTTGGATAAGCAAGGATATTTCCCCTCTGATTTGGCACGCATCAAAATGCCTTTCCAGTGGGAGGATTCGCGCATGCTGTACGGGCTACAGATGATTGACATGGCTCTTTTCATGTGTGGACGTGCGAGCGGCATCGACAGCGCCAAGAAATTAAATGACGGAGACAAAGCCGTGCTAAAAATCGTTGATGTTATTCGCCCTCCATCATAAATGTGGACACGGTTCAAGGCTTCTCATCAGATGAAGTCATGCTCATCAAACCTACTTACGCAACATCCAACGCCGGGCATTAGTACCGTTGCTGGAATAGAGCTGAACGTTGGCACCATTAATGGTGGAACCGTTCTCCAAATCATACGTCTAGGACCCTTCCAGAACTGCCTTCAAATATCGCTCAATCACCACCAACACCTCATATATATAGTGGGACATATGTCTGATGCTTCCGATGCCTCTGATGCTGTTTCTACTCCTTCGACCGTGTTCTCACGAATGGCGGCGAGCGCTGCGTGGAAGCGGCTGAACCGTTTGATGCCGGCCTTGGCATGTCGAAATTCACGTTCACCCCGCTTCTGCTGCTGGGATTCCTGGCTTTGATACCGTGGCATAGCGCCGTATCCGAATCTACAGCCGCACCTTCCGCAGCAGACACTGCACGGGCTTAAGCACCACGGTATCGGCAATCACCGCAAATAGCAGCGCCGCCAGCAACGTAGCGCCAAACATCAGCACGCTGATACCCGCATACGACCATCCGTCCGTAGGCACGGGAATCCTCGGGCCAATCAGCACCTTGGACAGTGGCGAGTGCACCAAATAAATCGTGTAGGAATACCCGGCGAGCCAGATAATCACCTTGCGCAACCGCGCTGATTTGACATGCACGTCATAGCGGAAGAACAGGAACACGGCGGCCACCACAATGGCGTACGCCACAGTCAACGTCCGGTTGACCTGCGCCGGCTGCCCCGGGAACAGGTATCGCGTGCCCACGGTCCAAGCCAACGCAAACGGGGCCATCGCGTACAGCACATGCCTTATCCGCGCGGACAGCGGATAGAATTCCAACACATACCCCAGTAGGTAATAGAACAGCAGGCTTCGCCATGGGAACGACTGCAAGAACAGCAGCGGATATCCAGTGAGGTTGCAGATCTGTTCGGCAGCAGCCACCGCGGCGGCCAAACCAATCAATAGCCAGGCCCCTGAACGGCCTATCGCGCGCATCATCACAGCCAAGAACGGCGTTGCCAGCACGAAGCCGGCAAGCATGAACACGAACCAGTAGACGGAATCGTCATACCCGGAAAACAGATCGAACAATGTACCGGACACAGCCCCGCCCAGCGAGCGATGGTCCACGACCAGATAGGCCACGAATCCCATGCCTCCCGCATACAGCAGGTACGGCACGATCAGCGAGATGAAGCGCTTGTAATAGTAGCGCGCGTACGGCTTGAGCCCATGCGAGGATGATTTATCGGTACTTGGCTTATTGACGTCAAACGTGAGGTTGAACCGGCCCGACACCATGATGAACAGTGGATTACAGACCATGAACAATGCGAACAGCACAAACCGCACCACTTCCGCGCCGCCGGCGAGGGTCATCTTGACGGGCATGTAGTTGTTGATCACGTGCACGCCGATAACCAGACACATCGCCACCACGCGCAGCAGATCGTAGTTCACGTCGCGCGGCTTGCCGGCGGCGTCGGCACCGGCGGCGTCGGAAACGGAATCGGGCGTGGTCATCACATGGATCCCGCCAGGGACTTCAGATCGACCGGGCAGCTGATCTGGCTCTTCAACTTGTCCAAGGCGTCCAGGCCGGCCGAGGGATCGGAGGACGCGTCCTTATGCGCATCGTTCTTGCCGCCGTCCGCGCCGCCGTTCGCACCATCGGCGTCGTTCGCACCATCGGCGCCGTTCGTATCCGCCGTGCACTCATCGGTCACATTACCGTTGGAGCCCGTCTCGACGCCATCCGCATTCACCACCGGCGTGGTTACCACGTTCAGTGGATGTGTGGCATCGCTGCTGACCCGAACGGTATAAGCAATCGTCAATTCTTTTCCGGGCTCGATCCACTGCTGGTTGAACATAATGTACTGACGGTCATACAGGCTCGCGGTGTTGGTACCCCATGAATCAATATCAGCCTGCACAGCGGTGATCTCGCCACCGTACGGAGCGGTAAGCACCACGCGGTACAACATGCCGCCGAGCACTGGATTCTCCGAGCCGCCATTAACGAAATCAGGCAACGATTCGGCCTTAGCCTTAGTCAGCGTGTTCTTCATGGTGAAGGTGACCGTGTATTCGTCACCGAGCTGATCTTCCGTAAACTGACCCAGATGCGTGTTACGCACGGCTGTCGTGATGCGCTTATCCAGCACGCCAGAATACAGGGCGTTCTGGCTGGCCGAGGCGTCGCCGCAGGTTTTTGTGACCGTGGTGGAGGTCTTCAGATACCAATCCTGCTTGCCTTGCTGCAGCTCCGAAAGATAGATGCCGGCTTCGGGCACCTGACTGTCAGCAGACAACTCGCCACTGGCCTTATCGTCGATAAGTCCGGTGGCAATCAGCGCCTCCTGCTCATCCGGATCAGCCATCCATAGCTTGAAATGACCGCTAGCGCTGGTATCTCTAATTGCCTTCAACAGCGGGGATGCGGTAGAGGCATTCGCGTTGCCAAGCACATGGTTCATAATTGCTTGAGCCGCTTCGGAAACGAAGTTGTTCTGCTGCTCGAAGTCCGGGTAATCCGTGTACAGGTCTGAAGCGAAGAACGGCACCGTGGTGGTGTCATCCAGCACTCGGCCGTCCGAAAGCTTGACCTCGCCTGTGGCTCCCAGCAATGCCTGGAGAAATACGGGATCGAGTGACAATACACCCGCTACGTTCTCGTCTTCGTTGCCTTTCTGATACAGCCACATGTATTTGTTCATCTGTGCCACACGCTGGAATTCGGGGTCGATGGTCGTGGTGGCCGGGTACTGGTCAAAAGTGTCACCAAATACCTGGCGCTCCTTCAGCACCGTATCATCCATTGGCTCCTCAGGAATGTCCCAACCAGAAGTGGTGGCGAAATCACCGATGGTAATCGTGCCCTTATCTGCTGTGATTGCGGCGATGGTGCCCACCATGCCGCCCGCCGAACGTAGCTCGGCCGGGTTCTGCACCATCACCAAATACGTGCGCTTGCCGTCCTCGCCGAGCAGTTGCGGTAGCAAGTTAATGAGGCCATCGTATTCGCCGAGCATCGAATCCACGGTCTTGAGCGCAGCCTTTTCGGCTTCGAGCACGGTGGCCACCTTGGCAACGCTCGGAGTCGGCACCTTGTTGAGCTTGGTGAGCTGCTGCGAGATATCCTTATGCGCCTGCTTGACGATATCCGGCATATCCATCAGGGCGCTGACGTCCACCGAGCCATTCTTCAGGGAGAAGCCCTGCAATCGTTTGGACAGGTTCAGCAGATCAGTGAACGGACCGTTGACCAGCGTATCCACGGAAGCCAGCATTTCGCGGGCGGCGGTGATGTCGCTTCCGAATCGCGAATGGTCGCGGAAGAAGTCCCACTGTGGGCCGTTCAGCTCCGCATTGAGATCATTGGTGGCATTGACCAGCTCTTGGGAGATGTCCGACAGACTCTTATCGCTGCCGCAGCCAAGTGCCGAATTGGCCAGACTTTCGGCGGATGTCAGCACACGCTGCGCATCCGTGGCCATTCTCGAGACGGATGCCGCGTAGAGCGTGCCCACACAGGTGACGCTGGCCAGCAACGTCAGCAGCAGTACAACCACCACTCGCGCCCATATCGGCGTACGGCTGATCAGCGAACGGCCGTTACCACCCACGTGCTGGGGAGTCTTCAGGTTTACGGGACCCGTCTGCTGATTCACAGCGCTATTCGTAGATGCGGAGCGATTGAATTTTCCGTTACCGGCATGACGTCTTCTCCTACGCCCCACAGCCTTATGGCTCGAATGCCTGAAGTGAATCGCATACTTACCCTGCCCGAAAATCTGCTCAGCTCATACTCTTATCCAGCGGCGCGAGGCCACGCTTCCGGATGCCGGACTCCGGGCAAATCCGGAATCGCAGACATGCCGGAGCACACGTGACGCCACGCATATCTCATGCCAGTGTACCGATGCCACCGAAATAGACCGAGGATTTATCCCATACCGGGTGCAAATCCCCGCATGACTACCACATCGCTGTCAGAATGTTCTCAGACTTCATTGAGGGGTATAACAGTATTGCGCAAGAAAACGGTCACTAAACGCAACAATAGTTAAAGCCGTATTGATTTGTTCGGCTTAGGAGAACGGGAGAGGTAATTACATGTTCGTCCTCAGCAACGCCTGGCGGGCCCTGACACGTTCTAAAGGACGTACGGCCCTGACCGCGTTCATCACCTTGGCGGTCACCTTCGGCACAGTCGCCGGACTGGCCATCATTCAAGAAGATACCAACGCACACACCACCGCGTACGATCAGCAGAAGGCCACGTTGGCCATTCGCCCGACTGCGGCTACGTGGAAGAAGGTCTCCGCTACGGACTCGGCTTCCACCAAGCATTACATGACGTGGACCTCATACACCGAATACGCCACGCTCGTCCAGTCGGCCACCAACTCGTTGAACTTCACGGTTACCGAAACCGTGCCGGCCCGCGTGAGCGGTGATTTGAAGGCCCTGGACGGCGGATCGCTGGGCTCGGCCTCCGATGACGAGACCGGCGGCCAGCTCATTTGGCGAGCCTTCTGGACCAAGGATTCCGCCAAGGCCAGCGACCTCGGCACCTTCGAAATCGTGGACGGCAAGGACCTGAGCTACAACAACCAGTCCTCCAACCCGAACACCACCGGCGCACTGGTCTCTGAAGCGTTTGCCTCCGCCAACAACCTGAAGGTGGGCGATACGCTCAAGGTGGCGGCCGCCTCGAACGCCAAGACCACGGCCAAACTCAAGGTGCGCGGCATCTACAAGTACACATCCGAATCCGCCGTCGCCAATCCGGTGACGGCCGCCCGCAACCGCGAGAACGCGATTTTCACCAACTATCAGACCTTCGCCAAGGCCGGACTCGACCCACAGTCCACCGACAGCACCGCCTCCGGCTGGGCAGTGCCGGATCTGGACGTGGTGTTCGACGCCGGTGATTCCGCTACATACAAGTCCTTGGTATCCACCCTCAAGAAGTCCAAGCTGCCCGCCAAGGGTTACGAGTTCTCTTCCCCCTCGCTGGAATCCTACAACGCTTCTCTGGAGCCGCTGGATACGCTATCCTCGCGCGCGAAGACCGGCACCATTGTGTTGGTTGCCGTGGGCGGCGTGCTGTTGCTCATCCTCGTGCTGTCGGGCGTGTGGGCGTCCAAGCGTGACGACGAGATCGGCATGGCACTGGTGTCCGGCGTCACTCGCGGGCGTTGGGATGGCAGTTCATGCTGGAAGTGTTCATCGTCACCCTGCCCTTCTACGTGATTGGTCTGGTCGGAGGCGCGTTCGCCGCCAATCCGATCGGATCTGCCTGGCATCCGGCCATGCCACCCCGGTGACATCGGGCCTGATTTGGACCATGGTCTGGTATGGACTGGGTTCAATCCTGATCCTGGCGATTCTTGCCGCCCTGCGCCTTGCGTTCTTCAGCGCGAACAAACTGTTCGCCGCCGATGGCGACTGGGGCACCGTGAGCGAGACCGAGGAGATTGAAACGGCCGAAGCCACTGGCGCTGCTGAGACCGATGAAGCTGTTGAAGCCACCGCTCATGATGCTGGCGAGGCCAACAAGACGACCACCACAACCGACGATGCGGAGGCACAGGCATGAGCGACAGGAACAACGATCAGGAACTCGAGAAGACCACTGACGCAACGGCTGACGAAGTGACTTCTGAGACTGAGACGAACGACGCCATTGAATCCGTTCCAGCTGACTCCATGCAGTTCAGCGTGACCTTCGATGACGTTGATGACGAAGGCACTGTTGACGATGGTATTTACAGCGCACTGGCATCTGCCGAAACCGGAGAAACCGACGAGACCAGCGAGGCCGAAGCAGACGCCATCGCTTCGGCCAACGCATCCGCCGAAGTGACCGAGCGCAATGCCGCCCGCGTCAACGAAACGCTCCGACTGGCCAAAACCGATCACAAAGACGCATTGGCCGAGCATGCGGAGCCTCAGGGCAAAGCGTCCGAACCCACCATGACGCTGGCCTCGCGTATCGATCGCGTGTTGGTGGCGGCGGTTCTGACGACATTCTGCTCAAGACCTACCCGACCTTCGCCCTGAACAAGGTGACGGTCGCCGGCCCCAAGGCAAGGTCAACATCCTCGATGGCGCGAATTTCTTCTGCTATTCCGGACACGCATACGCGCTGCTGATCAGCGACGACCCCGATTCGGGTATCACCGCCGACGCCAAGCGTCGCGCGCTGATGGGCGTGATGAGCGGTTTGACCACGCCGGCGTCTGGCACGGTGATGAACAAGAGCGCCAACATTGTTGAGCTCGAGCCCGTGGAACTGCGCGGCCACCGTCTGGGCATCGTACCGCAGCTGCACGCCGTGCAGCCGAAGCTCGACGCCGAACAAAACGTGCTGTACGCCATGAATGCGTCCAACCGCAACTTCCTGAAGCCCAAGCCGGTGATCGCCCGCGAACTGCTGGCCAAGGTCGGCTTCTCTGAGGCCACCAGCGGCGTGGCTGTCGGCACGTTGCCTTTGGTGCAGCAGCGTTTGGTGGCCATCGCCCGTGCAATCAGCACCGAGGCCGAGGTGCTGATCCTCGACGAGCCGACACGAGGCTGAACGCGGATGACGAGGTGACCGTGTTCGCCGCGCTGGCCAAGCTGGCGCACACCGGTGACCCGAAGCACTGCGTTATCGTGCTCACTGCGTCGCGCGAGATCGCCGAAGCAGCCGACACACTCTTCGAAATCTGATGTTCAGACCATAGAACCCCTGTGATTCGTATTGCCGAATCACAGGGGTTTTTCAATGATGCGGCTCATTGCCGCGCTAATCTGAGGATAAATCTGACCGTACGAGGCGAAACCTGATAATCATGACCGGATATATTCCCACACTGGAGCAGATCGACGAGTTGCACCGCAAAATCGCGCCGTCCAAGGCGGCGTACGAGCTGGTGCACACGCATTGCGTGATTGTAGCGACCATCGGCTGCCAGATCGTGCGCCGGCAGAACGCGCTGTTCACGCGCCGCTGCACATTACCGAAGGACGCGGAGGTACCGCCCACCGCAGGCGTCACCGGCGGCCATGTGCCGCCGCGTCTGCTCGACGAGCATTTGGTACTCATCGGCGGACTGCTGCATGACATCGGCACCTACCGCGTGTTCAAGCATGACGGCTCTGACGGCGAACCGCTCAAATTCAGCAAGAAACGCTACATTCTGCACGGTCTTAAGGGCTACGAGTATCTGCTCGACGAGGGCGTGGACGAGTCCATCGCCCAGTTCTGCCGCAACCATACCGGCGTGGGACTTACGCGCGAGGATGTGGTGCGCCAGGAGCTGCCGTTGCCACCAGCCGACTATGTGCCGATGAATCTCGAGCAGGAAGTGGTGATGTACGCCGACAAGTTCCATAGCAAGTCAGTGCCGCCGAAGTTCCTGCAGGTCGAGGCGTATACGGCCCGAGCCGAGCGATTTGGCGGAGAGAACAAACAGCGATGGCTGGATCTGGTGGCCAAGTATGGCGTGCCGGATATTCCGGCGTTGGCGGAGAAGTATGGGATGCGGATGATTTGAGGCTCTAGGGGTCTCTCCCCAACGTCAGCCTGTCGGCTGACAGCCCCCTCGTCAGAGGGGGCTTATGAAGCTATTTCAGATGGAACGGAGACGGTAGGTGCCGTTGCGGTTGGAGACGATGATCATCTGGTCGTTCTCCAGCACGTTCCAGCCTTCCTGCTTGTAGCCGGAAGAGGAGACCACCACACCGGCGGAGTCGCCGTTGTCGTCGCGCAGCTCACGGTAGCGCATCACACGGTAGTCGGCGGCCTGCTCGCCACGGCCGTACTCATCGTAGATTTCCACGATGCGCGGGCTGGTCTTCTCACGACCGGCGGCGCACAGGGCGATGAGCTGGTCCTCGGACTGAATCATGCAGTTGTAGCTGGACTTCGGGTAGGCTTGGCGCAGTTCGCGCACGGCCTGGGCCACGGCCTCGTCGAGCGAGAAGCCGAAGCCGATGTATTCCAGAATCACCGCGAAGAAGATGGCGGAGTCGGAACGGCCGCCGGTGGAGAGGAACACGCTGTGGTTCACCGGGTATGAGCGATTGGTGACGATGTTGCGGCCATTGGCGTCCGAGATATCGCCGTTGTGGATGAAGCTCAGGCCGTTCGCATAGAACGGGTGCTGGTTCTCCATGATGAGCGGCAGATTGGAACTTGCCAAGCGCAGGTGCCAGATGGCACCGCGAGACGGTTCGTCGGCCAGCGCCTCAAACGTGCTGTCATGACGGGCCGCGATGGTCGACTTGTAGATTCGGGTGCCGGTTTCCGGGGTGGGTGCGCCACCGTCACGCACGTGCGGTGCTTCGGCAGGATCGGAAAGCTGGGCTACACCCCAGCCATCATTGTGGATTTCAGACAGTTCACGGAAATCCTCGACATTGTCTTGCCCCAACACAGCGTTGAGACTCAGGTTGAAGCCTGCCGTCGCGTATCCCAGTAATCTGCACATGGTATTTCAACTTACCGAAACCGTGTGGCGACGTGCGGCGACCGTTATAGGCATTCTTTATAGAGCGCATCAGCGCCGCTGCAAACTGGTATGTTATCGCTTCTGTTTGGCGGAGCGTTGAGGCTTGGCGGCGGGTTTGCCGTTCTTGGCCTTGCCCTTATCGCCCTTATCGCCCTGCTCAGCGGGCGCATCGGCGGCAGCGGCCTCAGCGGTCTTCCGCGCCTCGGCCGACACGGCGGCATCGAGCTCCTGTACCAATCGCCCAAGCCCGGACGTGGTGTCCATCGGGTCAGGGACGGCGGCCGGGTCGGCCACTGCACGAGTCGGCGTGGGCGTCGGGATGGTCTTGGCCGTATCGGTGCGCTTCAGACGCGGTGGGCGGCGGGTGGAGACGAACAGCGGCTGCACCTCGACCAACGGGTTGTAAGGTGCCAGACCGAACCACTTAACCGGCGAGCCGGCCATGTGGCGGATTGCGTACTTGGCTTGCAACGACAGGGCACCGCGTGCGGAAACCTTGGATTCCGGCATCAGGGCCTTGTGAATCAGCACGTAACGGATGGTGCCGATGTCCGGATCGGCGTCGACCTTGGGGTAAATCGACTTCTGCTTAGGCAGTTCGCCGGTTTTGGACAGGTCGTGCATGATCTGGTGGATGTACGCCGGGATGGACTGCGAAACCTTGAATCCCAGACGGAAGCGCACGCGGTAGATGTAGTTCGTGCCGAAGTCCTCCACCGAGTATTCACGGGTGAACGGCTCGTCGGTGGTTTCCACGCTGACTGCCCACCAAGCACGGGCGCGCTTGGGGTGGTCGGCGAAGATGGAGAAGAAGATGTCCGTGTCGAGTCGCTTGGTTTCCGAGTCGGAGGTCAGGTACACGATGTTGTCCGCAAAATACGGGATGCGGAAATCACTGTGCAGCTTGTCGAGCGCGGGTAGGAAGTCGTTGGGCCGCATGTGACGGCGTTGCGCACGTTCGAGCTTGGTGCCCTCATTCCACGTGTACATGACGAACAGAATCGCGGCGGTCAGCAACATGGTGAACCAACCACCATGCAGGAATTTGGCCATAGACGCGATGAAGAACATAGCCTGAATCGCCAAGAACAGCACGGTGAACACGATGGCACCGACCCGCTTGCCGGAATGCCATAGGTGGACGCCGAGCAACACGGTGGTGGTGATCATCGTAATGGTCAACGCCAGTCCATATGCGGCAGAGATGTGTTCCGAATCCTTGAAGATGGCGAGTACGGCCAGTGTGGAGACGCACAGCACGCCGTTGACCACCGGAATGTACAGCTGGCCACGCGTGCGGGCCGGGTACCGCACCTGCAGATGAGGCATCCAATTGAGGCGGGTGGCTTCGGAGACCATGGTGAACGCGCCGGTAATCAGGCCTGGGAAGCGATCACGCCGGCCGAAACAGACAGAATCACGGCCAGATAACGTACGTTCGGAGACATCATCTGGAAGAACGGGTTGAGTGACTCCATCGCAGTGTATTGCGGGTTATCGCTATTGGCCAGCATCCACGCACCTTGCCGAAGTAGTTGAGCACCAGCGCAACCTTGATGAATGGCCAAGTGAAGTAGATGTTGCCGCGCCCCACGTGGCCCATGTCGGAGTACAGCGCCTCGGCACCGGTGGTCGAGAGGAACACGGTGCCCATAAGGCGATGCCGGCAGCATTGTTCGGGCTGAACAGGAATTTGATGCCGTACACCGGGTTCAGGGCCTCGAACACAGACCAGTCGTTAGAGAGATTCGTGACGCCCACGATGCGAGGAAGCCGAACCAGACCAGCACCATCGAGCCGAATACTTTGCCGATGCTTTCGGTGCCGCGCGACTGCACGGAGAAGAGAATCACGATGATCACGACGGTGATCATCAGGGTCAGGCTTGGGTTTTCGTCGAACAACCCTTCCAATGGCGGCAGGGTCTGCAAGCCTTCGACTGCGGAACTGATGGAAACCGCCGGGGTAAGTACCGAATCCGCGAGGAATGCCGCGCCGCCGAGCATGGCGGGAATCGCGAGCCATGCGCCGTACTTGCGAATCAACGAGTACAGTGCGAAGATGCCGCCTTCGCCATTGTTGTCGATGCGCATGGCGATGAGCACATATTTGACGGTAGTGATCAGCGTAATCGACCAGAAGACCAGCGACAGCATGCCGAGCACGGCCTCTCGGTCTACGCTGCCAAGCCCTCCCTGACCGGCAAGGAAGGTCTGCGCGGTGTACAAGGGCGAGGTGCCGATGTCGCCGTACACCACGCCGAGCGCCACGATTGCCATGCCCCAGGTGACCTTGTCTGGGCTGGATTGCAGGCGGGCCCACCATCGACCGAGGCCGCCTTTCGACCATGCGCTGGCGATTTTCTCGGCTTCTTTGGTTTCAGCTTCCCTCTGCTTGGCGAGTGCCTCGCGCTCCTCCTTGGTGAGAGTGCGGCGGGACACCTTGGGAGCGTTGGTAAAGGTGTCGGCCCTCAGCAGTGCTTCTTCTTCCTGTCGGGCTTGGCTTTGGCGGCACCAGACTGGGCTTTCTGGGCCTTTGAGGCTTTTTGGGCACGTGCGGTCCTTTGGTTCGACTCAGCCATACGTTCAGTCCTCCATTGAGGTGGAGATCATCCCCCTCGCTTATGTCAAACACATCATGATAGACCTCGTTCACAATTCTGACAAATTTTACAAGTCAACACATCGTCTCTACACGCGCCGCGACGGCCGCACACCCGGCCCTCACAGTCCGTATACGCGCGGGCGGTATCGCGGGTGCCGCGCGCCACATCCGCGATGGGCAAGTCGAGCGTATCGGCCATGGCCCGCAAGGTGTAGGGAATCATGTACGGCGCGTTGGTGCGGCCACGATACGGCATGGGCGTCAGATACGGCGCGTCGGTTTCGACCATCGCATGGTCCAGCCCCACAATCCGTAGCGATTCGCGGATACCGTCATTGCCTTTGTAGCTCACGGTGCCGGAGAAGCTCAGATACCAGCCATGTTCGCGCGCGATCTCGGCCATCTCACGGTCGCCGGAATACGAGTGGAATACGGTGCGTTCGGGCGCGCCGTCGGCCAGCAGGGTTTCGATGACCTCGCGATGGGAGTCGCGGTCGTGAATCTGCATGGGCAGGCCCAGTTCCTTGGCCAAGGCGATATGCGCGCGGAAAGCCTCGCGCTGCAGTTCCTTGGCACCTTCGCCGGTGCGGAAGAGGTCCATGCCGGTCTCGCCGATAGCCACCACTTGGCTCGGGGTATGTGGTGGCGAGGCGATGTACTTCGGCGAGCGCGTCCTCGAAAGACGTGTCATGGTAAGGCTTGTATTTGAGGGGCAGACCATCCGGCCCCGGCACACCGCGATGCCCGTGGAGCACGGACTCATTGGGGTGTATTGCGAGCGCCGCGTGCACATTACCTGGATGATCGAGGGCCATCTGGAGGGCGGTCATCAGGTGCGGCAGCTCGCAACCGCAGTCGATAATACCCCCAATGCCGACAGATTGCGCCTGCGCCAGCAATTGGTCGACGTCGTACACCGGGACTTCGGGCTGTCCCTTCTCCTGCGCCTCATGGCTCATAGCGCGCGCGAAAGGGATTACGGAGGCCACGTGAGTGTGGTTGTCAATGGTCTGGGCGTCGTCCGGCAATGCTTCAGGTGCCGGGGCCCAGCTACGGTCGCGATGGTGATGCTTGCTCATGGTTTCTCAGTGTAGGCTACCGCCAGCAACGCTCGTAAGGCAGTCCGGTAAGACGTTCGACTACACGACGGGTATCGTCGGTCGCGTCCGCCTGAACTTGCCGTTTCTTGCCACGAGCGCAACATTCCCGGGAAAGTAACGCAACCGGCAAGCGAGACGGCCGCCATCCTGCCGCCTTTTCTGTCTCATCAGCCCATTTTCTGCCTCATTTTGATAAAATATGATGCAGAAAAGTTCGTATGATGCAGAAAATGAGGCAGTATGAGATCATTCGACTACATAGAATCAGGTAAGACGTTGCTCACCCCGCACACCACGAGTTTGTTTGCCGCTATTCACGAGGCAAAAGGGCGTCAAAGCATACAGACAACGATCAGACCGGATATATTGGGGACGCTGGTTGCCGTCGCGCGCATCCAAAGCACAGATGCCTCAAACCGCATCGAAGGTATTTCTACCAGCGATAGCAGGCTCAACGATCTCGTCTCGGAGAAAGTCACACCGCGCAATCGCAATGAAGAAGAAATTGCCGGTTACCGTGACGCGCTATCGGTTATTCACGAAAGCCACGACTATATTCCGATTACCCCGAACGTCATTCTTCAACTGCACCGCGACCTCTTCCGACACACACCACTGACCTTTGCGGGGCATTTCAAGGACAGTGACAACGTCATCATCGAACGAGATGCACACGGGACCAGCACCGTGCGATTCGCCCCGCCGTCCGCACTTGTCACACCGGAACTGATCGAACGCGCGTGTTCCGCCTACACGCAAGCAATCCGAGATGGACATACCGATCCATTGCTTGCCATCGCCATGTTCATTCTCGATTTCATCTGCATACATCCGTTCAATGACGGCAACGGCCGCATGAGTCGGCTACTCACGCTCCTGATGCTGTACCGCAATGGCTATATGGTCGGCAAATACATCAGTATCGAACACCTTATCGAGCAAAGTAAAAGCACTTATTATGAGGCGCTGGACGCAAGCACCCAAGCTGGGACGACAACGCCAATGATTATGCGCCATTCACGAACTACCTGCTTGGCATCATACTGTCCGCGTGCAAGGAATTCGACGAACGCATCAATCTCACGGCAGGCGGCAGAGCGCAGGGAGCACCGCGAGTAGCCACCAAGGGAACGCGGATTGAAGCACTGCTTGATCAATCCCTAGTTCCACTCTCCAAGGCCGATATTCTCGCTCGCATGCCCGATACCAGCACCACCACCATTGAGCGCACGCTGAAATCACTGTTGGACTCCGGTACGATCATCAAAATCGGTGCTGGCCGCAGCACCCGCTACGTGAAACGCCGCTAAACGCACCATCGTGCGCAACATTCCCGGGAAAGTGTTACGAATCCACCCACACAGGCCCAATCTGCGACACAATCCCGGGAATGCGTCGCCATTCCACCGCGGACCGAGTTTGGTCATGCCGATGCCGAACAGCGGCATCAGCGGCAGCGAAATCGCCGCGCAACCCAGCAACAGTGAGGCGAACGCAGCCGTATGATTCCAGTCGTACACCACGAAGAACACGAAGGTCTGGCCGAATATGTCCATCGAGACCTGCACCAATACAGTATTTCAACCTAAGACTTACCAAAAGACCTTTGCGGGGAGCCTCGTTGCCTCAACCGGAGAATCACCAAACTTCAACCACATATTTCACATACCCACAAAAGGCCGCCACCGCGGGAGGAGCCACGGTGACGGCCTGCCCCGGCGCCCTGTACAAGCGGCGCCGGAGACGGTGATGAAAGGAAGGAGGGTACGTGTAGTAAGTGAAGCGAACGATCGCGCGGACCGGTGCGGACAGGAGACGAACAGACTCAGCCGCCGCAGCCAGTCCAGCCAGTCCAGCCAGTCCAGCCGGCCCAGCCAGGCACAAGCCAGCCCACCCGGCCCGCGCGCGCCGTTTACTTCATGCCGGTCATCGCGATGCCTTCGACGAAGCGCTTCTGCACGAAGAAGAACACGATGAGCAACGGCAGGGCGGAGATCAGCGCGCCGGCCATCACCACGCCGTACGGCGTGACGGACGAACCGTGACCGGTCAGCATGGCCAGACCGGCGGTGATGGTGCGGGTCTCCGGCTTGGAGGTCATGATCAACGGCCAGAGCAGGTCGTTCCAGTTGCCCATGAAGTTGAACATGCCCACGGTCAGGATCGCCGGCACCGCGTTCGGCAGGATGATCTGCGCGAAGATGCGGAACTCGCCCGCGCCGTCGATGCGGGCCGCGTTGTCGAGGTCCTCGGGATGGAGATGAAGAACTGACGCAGCAGGAAGATGCCGCCGACATCGGCCATACGCGGGATGATAATGCCGAGGTAGCTGTTGACGAGGCCCATGGAGCCGAGGAGCTTGTAGACCGGGATGAGCAGCGCCATGGCCGGGATCATCATGGTGGCGATGAGCACGGCGAGCAGGATGCCGCGGCCCTTGAAGTCCACGCGGGACAGGCCGTAGGCGGCGAGCGAGTCGAAGAACACGGAGATGATCGTGACCGCGCCGGCGAACACGATGGTGTTGAGCAGCTCGCGCCCGATCGGCAGGCGCTGGAACAGGCTCGTGTAGTTGTCGAGCGTCCACGCGCTCGGAATGATCTTCGGCGGCCAGGTCTGCGTGACGGCGTTCGGCGTGAACGAGACGATCACGACGATGATCAGCGGGAAGATCATGAGGAACGTCACCAGTGCCAGCGCGACGTAGCTCAGCGTCAGGCTGATGGTGCGCTTGGCGCGCGCCTGCTTGCGCAGACGTTCGTTTTCGGCGTTGATGCGAGCGTTTTCGGATTCCTGTTCCGCGGTCAGTTTCATGGAGGTTGCGGTTGCGGTGCTCATGCGATCTCCTCCTTCTCATGCTTGTTGTTGGTGTACAGCTGGATGAGCCGACGATGAGCGTCATGATGAGCAGCACGTACGACAGCGCGGACGCGTAGCCGAGCTTGCCGTTGCCGAACGCCTCGGTGTAGATGCGGTACACGATGGTTTCAGTGGAGCGGGCCGGGCCGCCGGAGGTCAGGATGAAGACCTGATCGAAGACCTGGAAGGAGCCGATGAGCCGAAGATGACCACGTAGTTGAAGGTCGGGCGGAGGGCCGGCAGCGTGATGTAGCGGAACTTCTGCCATGCGCTGGCGCCGTCGAGCGAGGCGGCTTCGTACAGTTCGGCGGAGATGCCCTGCAGGCCGGCGAGGAAGATGACCATGAAGTAGCCGAAGTTCTTCCACACGGTGATGAAGACGATGGTGGCCATCGACGTTTCGCGTGTACCGAGCAGGTCGAGGTGCGACGGACCGCCGAGCAGCGAGACCCAGTACGGGATGAGACCGAGGGACGGGGAGAGGATGAACTGCCATGCGATCGCGGCGACGGTCAGCGAGATGACGAACGGCAGGAACATGCAGGTGCGGAAGAAGCCGACGAACTTGAGGTCCTTGCGGTTGAGCAGCAGTGCGAACGCGAGCGCGATGATCACGACGATCGGGGCGTACAGCACCGCGTAGACGAGGGTGTTCTTGACGTCGGTCCAGAAGTCCTGGCTCTGGAACAGCGTGATGTAGTTCTGGAAGCCAATGAATTTGGCGGGTCGGCGTGCGTTGGATTGATGCGGCCGTTGGTCAGGGACGTGATGAACGTCTGGATGGCCGGGTAGAAGACGAAGATGGCGAGGATGATGAGCGCGGGCGCGGTGAACAGGACGCCGGTGCGCAGGTTGCGCGCCTGAATGGCCTTCTTGTTCTCCTTGGCGACCTCGTGCGCTTCGCCTTGCGACGTTGCTGTGGTCATTTTGCTCCTCCAAAAGGACACATGATTGGTTGTCGGGAATGGAAACGTTCCCCTTCCCTTTCGGGAATTGGCTGGGAAGGGGAACGTCGGTCAGCTGCTGTCAGCTATGCGTGGGATTGGGTTGCGGGTTGCCGCTCACTACTCGGCGTACTCGTCGAGGTAGCCCGAGATGGAGCTCTCGGCCTGGTCGAGCAGACCCTGGATGTCGTCGCCGGTGCGGACGGTGTTCTGGGTCAGGGTGTCGAGGGAGGCGGCGATGTCGCCGAAGCCGCCCTTGAGGCCGGCGATGCCGATGTAGGAGTTGTCGGTGTACTGCGAGATCTTGGCGATCAGCGGACGGTCGGACAGCTCATCGGCGGTGACGGTCTTGTTGTTCGGCGGGTAGCGGAGCCGAGGGACCACTTCACCTGGTTGTCGTGGTTGTTGTAGAACTTGAAGAACTCGTAGATGCCGGGCAGCTTCTCGGAGTCGCCGACCTGCGAGGTGACCCACCAGTACAGGCCGGTGGAGCCGGTGTTGGAGCCGGTCTTGCCGTCGGCGTACTTGTAGGTGCCGTCGCCGTCCGGAACGGCGAAGGTGTCGTGGTTGATGCCCTTGTCGGTGGCCGCCTGGTCCTCCCACGGGCCGACGATCACCATTGCGGACTGGCCGGACTCGAAGGATTCGCGGGCCGCGGTGTCGTCCAGACCCGGGACGGCGTAGCCGCCGTTGTAGAAGTCACGCATCTTCTGCAGGAAGGCCTTGTTCTCCTTGGAGTTGATGGAGACCTTGCCGTCGGTGGTGTACAGGCCGGTGCCGTTGCCCTTCATGTAGGCGGCCCAGCCGGAGTCGGCCATCGCGAGGCCGTACTGCGAACCGTCGGACTTGGTGAGCTTCTTGGCGACCTCGAGGAGCTGGTCCCAGGTGGTCGGAATGTCCTTGTCGGTCAGGCCGGCGGCCTTCCACATGTCGGTGTTGTACCACACGGAGGTCGGCGCGTAGCCCATCGGAACGGCGCACTTCTCTTCCTCGCCGTCGATGTTGAAGGTGATCTGCTTGACGACGTTGTCGAGGTAGTCGTCGGTGCCGTTGTTCTTGTCGGCGTAGAAATCGGAGACGCACTGGAAGGTGCCGTCGATGGACCAGCCTGGCCGTTGTCGGCACCGGTGGTGACGAAGTCCGGGCCGTCGCCGGTGGTGACCTTGGTGACCATCGTCTCGCCGATGGTGCTCCACGGCTGCAGCTGGGCGTCGATCTCGTACTTGTCCTGGGACTTGTTGAAGTCGTCGACGATGGATTCCAGCGTCTTGCCGTCGCTTCGGAGAAGCCGTGCCACATGGTGATCTTCACCTTGCCGTCGGCGGTCTTCTGGACGTCACCGCTGCCTCCGTTGCTGGAACCGCAGCCGGCCAGCGCCATGCCGGCCGCAAGCACGGCCGCCGTGGCCGCGACGAGGTTCTTCTTGATCTTCATTGGTTTCCTCCTTGGTACTCCGGTTTCCCAGAAATCTTGGTCGTTGCATGCGGGGCGACCCTGTGGCCCGCCGTCTGGTGACGGTGTTCGGTTGACGACAACATCGTTGTGCAACTTGCGTGGCTGATAAACCTTGGTTCGTGGAGCCTCAGCGCTCGTTTACAACGTTGGAATTCACTATAACACGTTTTCCATGTTGTACAAATCGGATGCACAACCCGTTCGACACGCCTAGAAAACTGCTGTTTTCCGTACGAGACGCCGGACTTCACATCGATGAAACCAACGTTTCGCACACGTCGAATGTTCTGTTATGGGATTGATGGACGACGGCCGTCGCGCGAACGTCGCGCACGTTACGCATGCGGTGCGCGTGACCTGCGCGACATGCCGCACCACGACCGCCGCCGCGTACGACTATGCCTCTGCGGCCAGCCCGA
>ENA-OQLB01000024-OQLB01000024.1-human-gut-metagenome-genome-assembly--contig:-NODE-24-length-85130-cov-8.486606_pt1 | contig 85130 bp, 100 predicted proteins | sample MGYA00242656_ERZ504813 | MGnify/ENA primary metagenome ERZ504813 (study PRJEB26092, sample SAMD00036388) | human gut metagenome | host: Homo sapiens | study: EMG produced TPA metagenomics assembly of... | reverse complement strand
AAAGCCCTGTGGACAATTCAGGAGCCTTTTGACGGTTTAGCGCTTAAACAGCTTTCAAAAAAATACTAAAAATTAAAAAAACACTTGCATTCTGCAAACGTATGATATAATAAACAAGTCGCCAAAAGAAGCGATAAAAAAGAATAGTTGGTGTTGATGACGCTGAGGGTCCACCCGTTCCCATCCCGAACACGGAAGTTAAGCTCAGTGGTGCCGAAGATACTTGGCTGGTGACGGCCCGGGAAAATAGGGAGATGCCAACACAAAGCAGTCACCCAATAGGGTGGCTGTTTTTTTATCCACCGTTCACTTGTTTGGAGGCTGCCCCATGGTTAAGGTGCTGCTGTGCGGCGTGTTTATCTTATTGGCGGCTATTTTGCTGTCGATCGGGGGAACTATGCTCCAACATCTTTCTGTAAGAAAAAATGCGGCCTGAAAATTATAGGGACGGTCAGCGGCTTTCAGGTGGAACAACGGCGCAAAACGAAACGCTATTATCCGGTCTTTGAATTTGAAATAAAGGGCTGCCGTTATCAGGGAAAATCCCACTATGGAACCAGAGAACCCCGCTACCGCTTGCATCAGCCTGTGGCCTTACAGGTGGATGCCCGCTATTTTGTAAGGCTTTACGAGAGGAAAGAGCTAATACGCACCCGGATTTTCTGTGCCGTGTGCTGCTCTGTGGGAGGAATAGCCTTATTTTTATCCTTTCTCTTTGCATTTTCCCCCATTATGTAGAGCTGGCAAAGGCAGGCGGAAGCGGTTAGCTTACGGACCGCGTCCAAAATGCAGCCTGCCGGAAAAGACGGATCAGCGTGTTTTGTAAAAAGATAATAGAAAACGGATTTGTATTTTACCGCTCGCCGAAGTGATACTCAATGGGGTCTATTCCATAATAATTATAGAAAGAGGAAAAAACTGTAAAAACGCGCTGGGAGACTTACTCTCCCAGCGCGTTTTAAATTTTCTGCAGCGTTTCTGCAGCGAAAAACCCAGAGCCCTCAGAATACAGGCGCTTCACAGCCTGACAGAGCCGCCGGTACCGCCGAAAGCAGGCGCCTTTAAAGGGAAACCTCCATAGGCCTTTCAATCCCATGGAGGTAAGCGGACGCTGTTTATTCCTTAGAGAACATATCCTTGCCCACGCCGCACAGGGGGCACACCCAATCCTCAGGAAGCTGGTCAAAGGAAGTACCTGGATCGATTCCATTGTCAGGATCGCCTACCGCGGGATCATAAACATAGCCGCATACATCGCATACATACTTATCCATAATAGCAATACTCCTTACTGTGGATTGATTTCATTAATTTAATAATGATTATCAATATTATAATTTTTTTTGATAAAAAGTCAAGGTGTTCTTGGTATTTTCAGGGAAAAAGATAGAAAACTATATAGGACCAGAGACAGTCTGTTTATCATAAAGTTTCTCACCAAAAAAGCGGCTTATCCAATGAAAACAAAGCTGTAATTTATTGTAACAAGATTGTAATATTTATTTTTTTATATTTTGCACAGAGAACCTTGGTTTTCCTCCGGTAATCCATACAATATTTTGGGGTTTTTAGGGTGCATATATTCCAAATAAGAATTAAAATAAAATTACTATTGTGCATATCAAACAAAAATGAGAATCCGAAATAATTGACATATCGTGAAACTTCTCATATAATGCCATTGTCACCTGAAAGCCGTGAATAGAAATATAATGGAACCTATTCAAAAAGTAACGGCGCATAAAGGAGAATTAACGTATGAAAGAGACCACAAAGAAAATTGTAAGCAAGCGGCTTACAAAAGTTGTGGCGCTAGTGCTCATGTGTGTAATCTGCACCAGCGGGGTTATTACCGTAACCGCCCTGAGCAGAGACGTCACCGTTTTAGACGGCGATAAAATGTACGGCCTTACCACGCTCAACGCCAATCCGGATGCGGTGCTGGACCGCCTGGGAATCGAGGTTTCCCCGGAGGATTCCATCGAGTTCGACGAGGCGGCGGCTAAGATTACCATCAAACGGGCGTTTGATGTTACCGTTGAGGTAGATGGAAAGGCTAAAACAGTAACCATGACCGAGGGTACGGTCGCAGACGCGTTGGAGGCATCCAAGGTAGATCTGAAAGAAGGGGACCAGGTAGTTCCCTTTGCGGCTACCAGCCTGGTGCCGGATATGGAAATTAAGGTTGCCAGAGGCGTGGAGGTCACCGTAGAGGCTGACGGGAAATCCGTGAAGGTGAAGGTGCCGGTAACCGCTACGGTAGAAGCGGCTGTGGCCGCCGCCGATTTTACTGTCGGCAAGGACGATGTCCTGAGCGCGGAGAAAACAGATACCGTTTCCGCGGGAATGACCATCAAGCTTGACAGGGTATCCTATCGGGAAACCGAAACCACTCAGGAAATCCCTTATGAATCCACGCAGGAGGAGACCGGCGAGCTGGATCTGGGAGATACCCAGGTGAAAACCGCTGGCGAGAATGGCGCCCGTACAATTGTAACCAGGGAAAAGCTGGTAAACGGCCAGGTGGTGGAAACAGAGGAAATCAGCAGCACCGTGGTGAAGGAGCCTGTAAACGAGGTGCTCCTGGTTGGAACCCGTGAGGTTGAAACCGCTCCGTCCTATGGCGCGGCCTCCACCTCCGGCGGCGTGCTGGTGGACCATGACGGCAACCAGATCGCCTATACCGCCGTGTATACAGGCTCCGCTACCGCCTATACGGCGCCGGCCGGCTCCTTTACGGCCACCGGACGTCCGGCCCAGTATGGGAACGTGGCGGTGAATCCCGATCTGATTCCTTATGGCTCCCGGCTTTATATCTGCTCTCCTGACGGCTCCTATGTTTACGGTTATGCCGTCGCGGCGGATACCGGCGGGGCCTTGATGAGCGGAAGCGCTTTGGTAGACGTGTATTTTGATACGCTGAGCGAGTGCTACGGCTTCGGAAGAAGAACCCTAAGCGTTTATATCCTTGCCTAACGGCGGGAGCCCATGAGCTAGTGCGAAAAGGAAGCCGGACTATAGTCCGGCTTCCTTTTTAGATAGAAAATCCATTGATGTAGGGATGGGAAAAAGCGTTAGTTTTCGCTTTAGGGGAAGGAGCGGTACGGGAAATCTGCCGGCCGCGGAGCGGAAGGCGTCTGAGAAATCTGCCGGCCCGAGGAACCGGGAAAAGGATCATTTACAAATTGAGCCTTTCTTTCCCGCGGCGGGTATGGTACAATCAGACTACTGAAAAAAAGGAGGAATTCCATGCTGCAAATAAAACCCATGACCATTAAGGACGAGGCCCAGGTGATGGAGATGGTAAGGGATTTTTACCACAGCGACGCCGTGGATCACGTAGTAGGCGATCAGGTGCTGCACAGAACCTTTTTAGACGCGGTGGGTCAGGAACCGAGCTTGTGGGGATTGGTTCTGTGGGATGGCGGCCAGGCGGTTGGTTTCAGCTATCTCACCAGCTTTTACGCCTGCGAGTGCGGGGGAAAGACCCTGATGATTGAGGAAATTTATTTAAAGGAAAGCTGCCGGGGAAAGGGCTTTGGCAGGCAGTTTTTCCGCTGGCTGTTCCAGGAGTACCCCCAGGTGAAACGCTTCCGCCTGGAGGTAACCAAGGCGAACGCCGGGGCGGCTAAGCTGTACGCTTCCTTGGGCTTTGTGCCCTTGGAGTACAATCAAATGATTTTGGATCGGGAATAGCTGAAAAATCGGTTTCCCTGGCAAAGCCGGGAGGCTTTTTTCGCAAAGGCTAAAGATTAAGAGGCCCTGGGGCGGTTCTGCCCCAGGGCCTCTTAATCTTTAGCGGGATGCGCCTACGGCATCATGCTGGAACGTCCAATGCGCCGTCATCCGGCATGGTCCAAGGGAAAGAGCCGAGAAGTGCGCAGGCCCTTAAGCGGCCGCGGAGGACCCGCAACAAACGCCTGGGATTAACACAGCGCTTTCAATCCGTAAATTACTGTCCACTTTTGGGCCGCGGCGCGGCGGAGCCCGGAAAGTGAATCCGCACGTCTCCGGCGGCTGCCGCTCGCATGCCTTCCAGGCTTTATCTTATAGTGATACGCGGCTTGTCCGTTTTCATAGGAGCGGAGCAAGAACGCCGCCTGAGAGAAGCTGAAACGAGGCAGTCCCAAAGAAAACGTCGCCGGAACGCCCGGCGGGGAGAAATGCCGTCCAGTGAGAATAAAGGCAGAATCAGAGCTGGGAAAAGACCTGGCCGATTTGCCCCTGAATGAGCAGGTCTGCCTCCTGGTCCAGGGGTAGGGCGGTTTGATTTACCACCGCTAGGCGGCTGCCCTGGAAATAACGCAGCAGGCCGGCAGCCGGATAAACTGTGAGAGACGTGCCGCCCACAATAAGAAGATCCGCTTGGCGGAGAGCGCCTGCAGCTTTTTGAAGCACCGCCTGATCCAGCGCCTCCTCATACAGCACTACATCAGGCTTGACCGCACCGCCGCATTGGTCGCAGCGGGGAACTCCGGAAGAGCGGAGAAGGTATTGGGCGTCAAAAAGCTTACCGCACCGCCGGCAGTAATTCCGGTGGACAGAGCCGTGAAGCTCCAGCACATTCCTGCTTCCCGCCTTCTGGTGCAGGCCGTCGATGTTCTGGGTAATCACAGCAAGCAGCCGTCCCTCCCGTTCCCACTGGGCCAGCTTTTTATGGGCGGGATTTGGCTCCGCGTCTAGATACAGCATTTTGTCCCGGTAAAAACGGTAAAACTCCTCTGGGTTTTTCTCATAAAAGGAACGGCTTAAAATAGTCTCCGGCGGATAACGGTAGGCTTGATGATACAGCCCGTCCACGCTTCGAAAGTCGGGGATGCCGCTTTCCTTTGACACCCCCGCGCCGCCGAAAAAGACCATGGCCCGGCTTTTCTCCGTCAGCTCCTTCAGCCTGGCGATTTCCTGATCCATGAGAAGACCTCCCTTTCTATTTTATTTTTATGCGGGCCGCCCAGAGGATTGACCCTGCCGGGCCGCTGTCCTGTGAAAGCCTGTCCGGCAGCGTTTTTAACAAGACCCTAATAGGAGCTCCGGCTCCGCTCCGGACGGCCTTTTCAGAAAAACCGGCGGACCTCCCTTAAGAGAGCCTCCGCCGGCCTTTTTTTTTACGATAACGCAATGAGGCGCCGCCCATTCCCTCCGGCCCCCGCGTTATTGATCCACAGTCTCCCCCGTCCAGCAGAGCCTGTCGATGTCCGCAATAGGTAATTCCAGGGTATCCCGTTTGAAATCGATAGACGGCCCTTGGCCTTTAGGCTCCTCCTTCAGGCAGATACCGGCGCAGCTCACCAGAAGCAGGGCAATCTGTACAGCCAGCAAGGCGTACAGCCCGACCTGGTAGACGGCGCCTAAATAGGCCTGCTCCACCGCGGGGAACAGATATTGCGAAAGCAGCAGGGTCAGCCCGCCGGAGGCGGCAAAGAGAGTTACCGCGTACCGGATTTTGCTTTCCAGCAAAGCAACCAGAATGCCGCTGACAATGATCGGCAGATAGTAGATGGCGTCGGTTAAAATGCCGCTGGGAGAGCCTGTCAGGAAGTTCTCGGTAATCTGGGTCCACAGGCTGTCGGTGGCGCCGTAGTTTTCAAAGGCAGGCAGGAACAGAGCGGACAGGGCCAGCACGTCCAATAGAATCGTAGCGATTTGAAGTATTCTTTTTCGAACCATAATCAGCCTCCAAACAGGTTATAAGGATTCCAGGGCTTTTTGCGCCCAGGAAGCGCCTATTCGCAAAAAGCCGGCAGGAGGCACAGACTGGCCGCTGTAACGCTTGGCCACCTCCCTGGACTTCTCATAGGCCTCCATACGGGTGGTTTTGTGATAGGCTCTCCGGTATCCTTTACAAAAAAGGTAAAGGCCAAATGCCCGGTTTCCCCATCCTTGGCGCAGAAATAACCCTTTTCAAGCTCCTTTCCGTGCTTTTTCAAAGCCACCTTGGACATCGCCAGCTTGGTGAGCTCTACCGCCCGGTCATCCAGGCCGTTTTCAAAAATTAATATTTTTTCCTTCAATTCATTCAAATCCGCCGCCAGCCGCTTGGTAACGCCGCCAAGCTCCGGGTAGCGGTTTTCCGCTTCGGCGTCGTTCAGGCTCTCCTGCTTTGCGCCGGGTACCAGGTAAATCATAAATTTATTGGCCATATCGTGATATAAACAAGGGTAACTGAGCAGCGCCTCATGGCCGCACTGGGGGCATGTCCATGTGAACAGGCTTTCATCCAGCACGGATTCCCGCAGCTCCTGGTCCAAGGTCACGTTGACGCTGGCCCACATTTTCGCATCCGCTTTTTCTCCGCAGGCGGGACAGGTGATTTCTTTCTTGATAGTTCTGGACATGACAGCTTCCTCCGCAATTGATAACTATTATAATTAATTTTATTGTAACACAGAAACAGGAGAATGAAAAGCAAATAATCGAGTTAGTTATTGACCTTGTTTAAAAAACATGACATAATGGGGATACAGCCGGAAAGGGGGCTTGGGAATGAAGGAAGCGAAACCATCAGAAGGAAAAAGGGTTCATCCCCTGACCAAAATAGGATATTTTCTGCTGACCCAGGGGAACCGTTATGCGAACAGCTTTATTCTGCTGGCGGGCTTCGCCCTGAGCGGCGCTTTTTTTGTGCTGGGGGTCAACTATGTGGCGCCGGCCTTTTCCTATGCCTCCCGGGTTAACGAGGCCCTGCGGCAGGGAATTGAGTTGTATCCAGAGACGACGCTCTGGCAGCCTGGCAGCAGGCGTGGCTCTCTGTGTTTTTATGCCTGTTTTGCCTGGGAATTATGGTGTTTTGCGTTATGGTGGGCATAAAAATGATTAAAATTATTTTGGAGTTTCAGCGCCGGGGCAGAACTTTATAGCCTTTTTCCCAGGAAATGCTATAATTTTTGTTCCAGGTGAAGTATAATAGAAGAAACTAAAAGGGTAAATGCCATAAACGGAGGGATAAACTATGGATCTTTTCAATACGATTAGCTGCGCTGTTGCCGCCGCTTATGAGGCAGTGGCAAACCGGAACCGGCAGGCAGCGGTGAACAACCGCCTGAAGGCGGTTGTCCGCAGCGAGCTGGCTACCATCAACCGGGCTTACATCGCCTGGGAAAGCACTTTTATAACGACCTTCGGAGCCAGGCCGCCGGAGACGAGGCGGTTCTGTGCAATGCCATCGACCAGGCGAAAGAGAGAATCCTGAAAGCCCGTGAGAAGCTTGCGGCGGAAAGCCAGCCTACCAAGGGAAGCGGAAAAGCTAAGGTGAAAAATACCCAGGCCTGGGAGCAGGACGAGGAAAATGACGACGTCTCACGGAGAACCTGAAGGAAAGCCCCGTGTACCATCCCTTTGTGGCTCAGGCCCAGGAGGCGGAAGAGGATTCCGAGACGGAGGAGCTGAAAATGCCCAGGCTCATACAGGCGGCGGGGAATCAAAGGAGACTTTTTGATGAAAATTCTGGTTGCGTGCTTTTCCCTTACTGGAAAAACAGAGCTGATCGCTAAAAAATTGGCTAAGTCTCTTGGGGCCGATTATGTGTCTCTGGAACCGGTGAAGTGGAAATCCAAGTTTGCCGCCTATACGGTGGGCCTCTTGCTGGCGCAGCGCCGGAGGGCGGTGGAGATTTTACCCCTGGAGGACGTGGATGTGGATTCCTACGACTGCGTGGTGGTCTCCGGCCCGGTCTGGGGAGGCGCTCCGGCGCCGGTGCTCAACGGGTTTATCCGTCAGTACCAGCTGGAGGGAAAGCAAACCTACGGCCTGCTTTCCTGCGGCCTGGAGGGAAAATCCGCGTCGAAGCTTTTGCGGGCGGAGCTGGAGGCTGCGGGCACCAGATGCCGGTCGGTCATTACCGTGAAGGCGGAGAATGAAACCTTGGAGGCCCTGGAAAAGGGAAAAATTGAGTTTTTGATGCGTGAAAACGGGAAAATTATTTTACAGGTAAGTGAAAAGCACCGCAGGAAAAAAAACCTGACGGAAAATCAGGTTCAGGAAATGCGGGAACTGATCGAGGCGTCGGAAACCGACGACAGCGTCAAGAAAAGCGCTTCCGCGCCTGAAAAGGAGAACGTCTCTCCAGAGGGGCAAACGGAAGAGAAAACGGATAATCCGAAAACCCAGGCCGCCGAAGGAGACGGCGCCCATGGGGACGAGCCCCGGACGGAGGAGCCGGCTCAGCCCGCGCCCGCCGGGAAAAAGGCGGAAAAGGGACCGTCTAAAACAGAAGAACCTCCCGTCCCGGCGGAGAAGCAGGCCGCCGAAGGAGACGGCGCCCATGGGGATGAGCCCGGACGGGGGAGCCGGCTCAGCCCGCGCCGCCGGAGAGAAGGCAGGCGGGAGGGCTCCGGAAGGAGAGCAGCAGGAAGCCGGCGCAATGCCGAAAAAAATAAGAAAAGGGAGAAAGCGCAATGAAAAACAACCCAGTAGTGACGATTGAGATGGAAAACGGCGGCGTGATGAAGGTGGAGCTGTACCCGGAGACCGCGCCTAATACGGTGGCCAATTTTATTTCCCTGGTGGAAAAGGGATTTTATAATGGAACGATCTTTCACCGGGTAATTCCCGGCTTTATGATCCAGGGCGGCGATCCGGAGGGCACCGGCATGGGCGGCCCCGGTTACCGGATCAAGGGGGAATTTACCGCCAACCGGTTTCAAAACGATTTGAAGCACACCAAGGGAGTTATTTCCATGGCCCGGTCCGGCCATCCGGACAGCGCCGGCTCTCAGTTTTTTATCATGGTGGATGATGCTCCCCATTTGGACGGCCAGTACGCTTCCTTCGGTAAGGTAATAGAAGGAATTGAGGTAGCGGATCAGATCGTATCCGTCGCTACCAATTACAGCGACCGTCCTCTGGAGGAGCAGAGGATGAGGTCTGTCACGGTAGAGACGTTTGGGGAGACTTATCCTCAGCCGAAGAAAGCGTAAAAAGAATCATGGGAGTCCTCGGTCTCACAGTCCTTGCGCGTGCGGCCGCGAAGGAAACGCGGCCCCTCGAGCAAGCGGAACCGGCGGAGGGAGTTCCAATATACTATCGGATCAGCAATCCGGAAAGAACAGTGCGGGCTGCCGTTGCTCCGGAAAAGGAAACGCGGCTGAAAAAGGGCGCCTTACGGCGCTCTTGGAGCTTTTGTGCCTTTCACGGATGCGGCGCGCTGCTGGAAACCGCCTGCTTTGCGGGCAGCCGGAGCTTTCAGTGAATTGTTTTCCGCCTAACTGGCTTGACCGGTGTTCCGATACGAAAAAACAGGAAAAAGGATGCGGAGAAATCCGCATCCTTTTTTGAACAAATAAAGTGCTTTTTAGCCGCGAATATACAGGAATCCCGGATCTTTTCCGGAACCTGCTAAGAAACAGCGGAATTTCCAGGCTTCTGTTTAAAAGCTGAGAAATCATTAACAGTCCTGTCCCAAGCCGTTTTTTTGCAAACTCAATCCTCGGCCCAATCCCTGGCCCTGGTGACGGCTTTTTTCCAGCCCTTCAGCAGGCTTTCCCGGCGCTCCGGGTCCATGCTGGGCGTGTAAACCTTATCGATGGCCCAAAGCTCCTTGATCTGCTGCAAGCTGTCCCACGCACCGGTGGCCAAGCCCGCCAAATAGGCGGCGCCTAAGGCGGTGGTTTCCCGGATCATGGGCCGGCGCAGGGAGCGTCCCATAATATCGGACTGGAACTGCATCAAAAAGTCGCTGCGGCTGGCGCCGCCGTCAACCCGGAGCTCCTGGATTTCCAGGCCGGTATCCGCGATCATGGCATCCAGCACATCCTTGGTCTGATAGGCGATAGACTCCTGGGCAGCCCGGATAATATGGTTCCGGTTGGCGCCCCGGGTCAGGCCCACAATGGCGCCTCTGGCGTACATATCCCAGTAGGGCGCTCCCAGGCCGGTAAAGGCAGGCACGATGTATACCCCGGCCGTATCGTCTACCTTGGAAGCGAAATAGTCCGCGTCCGGAGCCTCGTCGAATAAGCGGAGCTCATCCCGCAGCCATTGAATCACCGCCCCGCCGACAAATACGCTGCCCTCCAGCACATAGCGCAGATCTCCGGGGAGGCTGGCCGCGATGGTGGTCAGCAGCCCGTTTTGGGATACGCATGGCTCGGAACCGGTATTCATCAGCAGGAAGCAGCCGGTGCCGTATGTATTTTTCGCCATCCCCTTGTCAAAGCAGGTCTGGCCAAACAGCGCCGCCTGCTGGTCTCCGGCGATCCCGGCGATGGGAACCTCTACGCCGCTGATGTTATAGGTGCCGTAAACCTCGCTGCTGGAACAGACCTTCGGCAGCATGGATTTGGGAATCTGCAGCCTTTCCAGAATCTTATCATCCCAGCACAGCTTATGGATGTCAAACAGCATCGTGCGGGAAGCGTTGGTGTAGTCGGTGACGTGAACCCTGCCGCCTGTCATGTTCCAAATCAGCCAGGTGTCCACCGTGCCGAACAGAAGCTCCCCGCGCTGGGCCCGTTCACGGCGCCCTCCACATGGTCCAGAATCCATTTGATTTTGGTGCCGCTGAAATAGGCGTCGATGATGAGTCCGGTGGTTTCCCGGATGTAAGGCTCCAGCCTTCGGCCTTCAGCTTTTCACATTCCTCTGCGGTGCGGCGGCACTGCCATACAATGGCGTTGTAAATGGGACGGCCGGTATTCTTATCCCAGACAATGGTAGTCTCCCGCTGGTTGGTGATGCCGATGCCGTAAATATCCTCGGGAGAAACGCCGCCTTTCAGCAAGGCCTCTGTCAGGACGGAAATCTGGCTGGCGTAGATATCCATCGGGTCGTGCTCCACGTAGCCGGCTTTCGGATAATGCTGGGCGAATTCCTGCTGCGCCATGGAAATAATGTTTTGATTGCGGTCGAAAATGATCGCCCGGGAACTGGTGGTTCCCTGGTCCAGTGAAACCAGATACTGCTTCATTACGGTGACCTCCCTGATTGAAAATAAATTTGAATAGTTTTCAACAATCAATGATTTAATTATAGCTTTTTTTTGAGAGGACACAAGAGCTATTTTAAAATTTTATCTTGCCGATTTTTAAGCCCCGATAACAAATTTTCGATAATTTTCGCCCTTTTATTGAAATTATTTTCTTTTGTGATAAAATAAAAACACGTAGAGGGCCATTATGCTGCTTTTTATTCTACTTTTGATATAAAATTGATCGGGGAATGTTGTGATGTCATGAAAGCAATCGGTGCCGGACATAATATGGTGGATGTGAAAAAAATCAACCGAGGGTTGATCCTGTATTTGATTTATCAAAACAAGGGGCTTTCCAGAAAGGCGCTGGCAGCGAAGACAGGGCTGACGCCGGCGGCGATTACGCTGATTATCGGCGATATGCTCCGGGAGGGCTTGCTGGTGGAAACCCATACGGTTCACAATGGGAACAGCCTGGGGCGGAAGGAAGTTATTTTAGACATTAACCTGTGCGCTTATGTAGCTTGGGGATTTATTTAGAACCATGCCGGGCGAAAATTTTATGCTGCGACCTGTCGAACCGGGAGATCTTTCAAACAGAACTGACAAGCGGGGAGAAGGAAGGCTCCTTTTCCAGCTTTTTAGACAAGCTGGCGGAGAAAATTTCGAGTCTGCTGGAGGAATATGGAATTAAAACCCGATACCGCCTCATCGGCGCGGGCGTCGCCTTGCCGGCAGACGGCTCTGAGGAAGGAAACGATGAGGCGGCTCCGGAATACGAAAAAAAGAGAGGAATGGTTCAGAAGGAGCTGTCCCGCAAATTAGGCGTGGACGTTTGGGCGGACAGCCTAACCTGCACCATGGCCGCCGCAGATGTCTTTCTTTCCGGCGAAACCATGGGACAGAATATTCTGTTTGTGAAATATGGCCCGAAGATAGACGCGGGCTATCTGTCCCTGACCTATTATCCGCAGGAATACCGGTCGAAACCGGTTTCCCTGGATCACTTTCTGATTGATCCGATGGGAAAGGACTGCGGATGCGGGAATAGGGGCTGCCTGCATACGCTGGCCGGGTTTCAGGAGCTGGCGGAAGAGCTTCGGGGAATTTATTCGGAGGAAAAAACGCCGGAGCTTGTCAGGATGACCCAGGGACATAAAGAGCAGGTAGTGGGCAGCCGGCTCCGGGAGTTTTACCATGCCGCTGACCCCGCGGTCAGGGAGGTAATCGAGAAAGGCGCCTTTTATCTGGCCATGACGTTGAAAAACTGCCTGGTCATGCTGAATTTATCCACCGTAGTGGTGTACGGGGATTTGTTTTTTGACTCCGAGTATTGGGAGTGCTTCAGCCGTTTTCTGGATATTCTCCGTTGCAGGGGAAGGGTTCGTTTGAGCGGGTTCCACAAGGAAATTGAGACGGAGGGGCCGGCGTTTTCATGGTAGGTCGGTTTTTCGCAAACGGCGGCCTCTTGGAAAAGGTGAGAAAGTAGGGAAGCGCGGCGTTATGGAAAAATTGCTGGTAAGCGGATGTCTTTTGGGGCATCCTTGCCGTTACGACGGAAAGGCCAAAAGAAACGAGGCGGTTTGCGCCTTGCGGGAAAAATGGGAACTGATTTCCGTGTGCCCCGAAACGATGGGCGGGTTAAAGGCTCCCAGGGAACCGGCGGAACAGAGGATGGTCGATGGCTGCCGGAGGGTTATTTCCAGAGATGGAAGGGACTTGACGGCGTTTTTTTGAAAAGGGCGCGCAAAGGGTGCTGGATTTGGCTCTGGAGAAGGGCTGCAGATTTGCCGTTTTAAAGGAAAACAGCCCCTCCTGCGGGTGCGGCTGCATTTACGACGGCACCTTTACCGGCCGGAAAATTCCCGGAATGGGGATAGCGGCCGGCTTGCTGACGAATCACGGGATCACCGTGGTGGGAGAAACCGGTCTGGAAAAGCTGCCGGAGGGGGCCATTCCCGGCCGTGAACAGGAATAGAAGCAAGGGGGCAAGAGCATTTTTCAGAGTCCTCTGAGCAGGATAGGAGCCCGGAGCAGCGGTGGGGCCCAGAGGCGGAGAAGAATCAGAGGCTGCGGGATTTTCAAGGGAAAGCGGAGCAGGGAATAAACCGTTGCTGCTGGCAATTAGGTTAAGATGCCTGCGGCCTTGGCGCGATGATTTCAGGAACTGTCTCCGGCTGGCTGGGAAAGATGGAAAAGTAAATATTTAGTGAACTTACCCGGCAAAAACAGGATCGGAAGGAAAATGTGCTATAATAACGGTAACGCACATTTTCCTTTTTGTTGTTTAACGGGCTTTGCGGCAGCTTAAAATCATTTCAAAAAGCCATGGAATAGCTATGATGATAAAACAGTATTCCACTGCCGGCATATGACAGACTGAAAATTTGGGAAAACAGGATCTACTGGTCCGCCTGATAAAAGGAGGGGCTTTGTGAGCAGCACGAAGAAGTTTTTCAAATCCTCTATGGTCTATTTTATGGGAAATGTTCTGACCAAGATCATTTCCTTTTTTCTATTGCCCTTATATACCACCCGCATCAGCACGGATGAATACGGCTATTTTAATACGTCCACCAACTACCTGGATATTCTGATCGCCATCCTCTGTATGGAGATCTGGTCCGTCATTATGCGGTTTATGTTCGACTATGAGGGCCGTCGGGGCAAGGAAAAAGCCATCACCAACGGCCTGGTGATTTTTTGTGTGTCGCTGCTGGGATACTGCGCCGTTTTCGCTGTGCTGGCCCTGGCTCTGGATTTACAGTACCTGCTCCTGATTTTTATCATGGGGCTTTGCAGCATGATTCAGGCGATCTACACCTATACCACCAGAGGCCTGGGCTACAACGCGGTTTTTGCCGTTTCCGGCATCGTAGGAAGCCTGGTGAATTCCCTGACCAATGTGGCGCTGATTTTGGGCTTTTCCATGACGGTAAAATCTCTTTACCTGGCGGCGATCGCCGGGTATGTGGTGCAGATTCTGATGCTGGAAAGAAAGGTTCATTTGCTCAGAGCCATCCATCCTAAGCTGGTGAGGCCCAGGCTGCTGAAGCGGATGCTGCGGTTCTCTCTGCCCTTGGCCGCCAACGCGGTGTGCGCCTGTTTTTTGACCAACTATAACAGCATCATGGTCACAAATCTGCTGGGGCTCAGCGAAAACGGGGTGTTCAGCGCCGCCGGGAAATTCGCCGTAGCCCTGACTCTGGTGTCCAGCTGCTTTTCCATGGCCTGGCAGGAGCTGTTTTTCTCCAAGGGAGGCGAGGAGGATAAGGGCGCTTTCTATACCCGGGCAATGTCCTACTATTACCGTTTTTTGACGCTGACTCTGGCGCTTTTGCTCCCGGTCGTCAATGTGGTGTTTTCGTTTTTCATCGGGCCGGAGTATGCCGGCGCCTTTCCGTTGGTGCCTCTGTATCTTATTTCGACCGGCGCCAGTATTTACTCCGGCTTTTTAGGGTATATCTTCAGCTCGGACAAACGGACCAACGTGGTAATGGTTTCCACGTTGGCGGCGGCGGCTGTCAACGTGGCCTGCCTGCACCTGACGATCCGCTGGATCGGCGCCCAGGCTGCCAGCCTGGCCTTGCTGCTGGGCTTCGCGGCGTGTATCGTAATCCGCCAGGCGATTTTGAAAAAGGAAACCGGAGCGAAATTTCCGTTTCCCTTTTTTCTGTTTTCCGCCGTCCTGCTGGGAGTGTCCGGATATGTATATTTCGCCTTTGGCAGGCTGGTGAATTTCTGCTATGGACTGGGCGTGTTCGCGCTGTTCTGCTTTTTGTTTCGGGATTTGCTCAAAAGCCTGCTGCAAAGCGGCAGAGCTTCCTGACACGGCGGAAGGGGGGCAAAAAGGCTTCCGGCTCCAGGGAATAGTTTTTTGACAGGGAGCTTTATCCTAAAAGCCTGTGGCGCCGGTTCCACGGTAAAAGCTGAAAAACGCGGCGGAAGCCGGCCTAAAGGTGCCTGGCGCAGGGCCCGGTGGTATCCCGGAGGATCAGCTGGGGCCGCAGCAGCAGACGCCCCATGGGGATCTTATTCCGAAGTCCTTCCAGCATATAAAAGGCGGCTCTTCCCAAAGAGAGGCTGTCCTGGCGAACCACGGTAAAGGGTTCCTTTTTTTCTGACGCTTCCAGACGGCCGCTAAGCCCCAGCACGCTGATCTCCTCCGGAATCCGGCGGCCATCGCCCGCAGGCAGGCAAGCACAGAGCTGGAAGCCTGACTGTCCGCGCACAGTACAGCCGTGGCGCCAAAGGACAAAAGCCGGTCCACAAAGGGGCGGACGCTTTCTTCTCCGCGGCAGTCGGCATACAGGCGTCGTGATACGTTAGCTGAAGAACCTCCAGAGCGTCCCGATGAGCCGCAGCCCACAGCCCGGATAACGGAAAATCCGGCAAACCGTTCAATAGAGCGATTCTTTTATGCCCGAGCTGGCAGAGATGCTCTACCGCCATAAAGACGCCGCGCCTGTGGTCGCTTCCCACACTGCCTGAACAGGGGCCGTTGGATTCCTCTTCCCAAAAGACCAATGGGAAGGCTGAATTAATTAAGTTTTTTAAATAATTGGATTGAAAAAAAGAATCGAGCGGCTGCTTTATCAGAAATGCACCGGCGTAATTATGGCGGAGCAAAAAGGTATCCAAAGCTTCCTGAGAGGACAGAAGCCCCTGAAAGGCGCCAAATCGGCTTGCCAGCCGTTTTGGGCGGCCGTAGTTCGGAACCCCATGGCCAGATCATAGCCGAATTGGCCAGCGGAAAGAAATTCTTCCCTTTCCGCTAAAACGCAGACCTTCCGCACGCCGGATTTTTGCACCTTTCGGCCGGCGTAACCCATCTCAACAGCGGTTTTTAAAATCAATGCCCTTGTGCTTTCGCTGACGTCGTTAGCGCCGTTAAGCCCCTTAGAAACCGTGCTTACCGCAACGCCCAGCCGCCGGGCGATATCCGTGATGGTTACCATGGCCGAACCTCCTGACTTGATAGGATTCTACAATTTAGTAGTATACCTCTGGTTTTCAAAATTGACAAGCGCTGATACCAAAGGTTTTTCGGCCCCGCTTCCGGTCCTCAAGGGCCGCTGTCTGTAAAAAATCCGGAAATACCGGGCTCCGGCGGCCGGGACGTTTCTTGACAGCACAAAAAGAAATTGGTAAAATGTTCCTGAAAATATCCCGGGTTTTACGGAAAAATCCTGACTTTTTACGCCACAATAAACATAGATTGTTTTGATGACCAGTGAAACAGAAAAGAGGAACAAAATGAGTCAATTTCAAAAAGATGTGATATCCTTTCTCAGACTGCAATACGGCAAAGCTCTGGCGGAGGCGGATGCGACGGAGATATACCACAGCGTCTCTGCGGCCGCCATGTGCCAGGCCAGAAAAAACTGGGGGCGGCTTGAAGAAGGGAAAAAGGTGTGCTATTTTTCCGCGGAGTTTCTGGTGGGCCGGCTGGTTTCCGGCAACCTGGTGAATTTAGGGCTGGCGGATCAAACAGAAGAGCTGCTGCGGGAAAACGGAGTGGATGCTTCCGTACTGGAGGAAATCGAGGATGACGCCCTGGGAAACGGCGGCTTGGGCCGTCTGGCGGCCTGCTTTTTGGATTCCGCCGCAACCCACGGCATTGCCATGAACGGCTATGGCATCCGCTACCGGTATGGTTTGTTCCGTCAATCTTTTGAGAACGGGTTCCAAAAGGAGACGGCTGACCGGTGGCTGCGCTTCGGGGATCCCTGGTCGGTGCGCCGGGAGGATGAAAGGGTCCGGGTGGATTTCAAGGGTCAAAGCGTTTGGGCGGTGCCTTATGATTATCCGGTGATCGGCTACGGCGGCAGAACGGTAAATACCATGCGGCTGTGGCAGGCGGAACCGATGGAGGAATTCCGGTTCGATCTGTTCAATGAGCAGAAATATGATAAGGCCTATGAGGAAAGAAACCGGGCGGAAGCGATTTCCGCGGTTCTGTATCCCAACGACGATACTGACGCAGGCAAGCGCCTGCGTCTAAAGCAGCAGTACTTTTTCAGCAGCGCCTCTCTGCGGGATCTGGTGAAAAAATATGAGGGAAAATATGGCGGCGATTTTTCCCATTTTTCAGAGGAGTACGCGATCCAGCTTAACGATACCCATCCGGTGGTATCGATCCCGGAGCTGCTGCGGATTTTCATGGAGGAAAAAGGAATGTCCTTTCGGCAGGCGTTCCCGATTATCCGGCAGACCTTCGCCTATACCAACCACACGGTCATGGCGGAGGCCCTGGAGAAGTGGAGTGTGAAGCTGTTCCGCTCTGTGATCCCGCAGGTGTACCGCTATGTGATGATGCTCCAGCGGTCTTTGCTGAAAGCGCTGGAGCAAAAGGGGATTACCGGCCAGGCCCAGGCGCCTTATCTGATTATGGACGGAAGTCTGGTGCATATGGCCCGGATGGCCGTATACGGCTCTCACGCGGTGAACGGTGTGGCCCAGATCCACACGGAAATTCTGAAAAAATCCGTGCTGAAGGAATGGTATCAGCTGACGCCGGAGAAATTCCAGAATAAGACCAACGGCATCACCCAGCGGAAATGGCTGCTGCAATGCAATCCGGCGCTGTCCCGGTTCATTACGGAACGAATCGGCTCCGGATGGATCGCCCATTTGGACCAGCTGAAGAAAATGGAGCGGTTCCAGAACGATCCGGAGACGCTCCGGCGCTTTGGAGAAATTAAACGCCGCAATAAGCAGGTACTGGCGGACTATATTGAAAAGGTGGAAGGGGTAACGGTCAGCCCGGACTTCCTGTTCGACGTTCAGCCAAGCGGCTTCATGAGTATAAGAGGCAGTTATTGAACGCGTTTTCCATTTTAGATATTTATTACGGGCTAAAGGAGGGCCGGATCGCAGGCTTTACACCTACCCTGTTCCTGTTCGGCGCCAAGGCGGCGCCCGGATATTTCCGAGCAAGGGGATCATCAAATATATCAGCGAGATTGCAAAGCTGATCGACGGCGACCCGGCGGTGCGGGGTCGGATGCAGGTTCTGTTCCTCACCAATTACGGGGTGTCCTACGCGGAAAAGCTGATGCCGGCGGCGGAGATTTCAGAGCAGATTTCCACGGCGGGAACAGAGCCTCCGGCACCAGCAACATGAAATTTATGCTCAACGGCGCTGTGACCTTAGGAACCTATGACGGCGCCAACATCGAGATCGTGGAGCAGGCCGGCGAGGATAACAATTATATTTTCGGGGCCAGAATTGAGGAAATTGAGAAAATCAGGGAGTCCTACGACCCCGTTAAGCTTTACCAAAGCAATCCCCGGCTGCGCCGGGCAGTGGATTCCCTGGTGGACGGCACCTTTTCCGACGGCGGTACCGGTATGTTCCGGGAGCTTTACGACGCGCTGCTGAAGGGTGCGTCCTGGCACCAGCCGGATCACTATTTTCTGCTCAAGGATTTTGATTCCTATCAGGAGACCCGCCTGCGGGCCAACCGGGAGTATCAGAATCCGGAGCTTTTCTACCGCAAGTGCTATTTGAATATGGCCAACGCTGGAAAGTTCAGCAGCGACCGGACGATCCGCCAGTATTATGAGGAAATCTGGTCGAACCGGTAAAGGGCCGCAGCGCGGGCCGCCAAGAATGGAAGCCAAGCTTATAGGAAAAGACGAGAACACCCGGCGCTTTTCAGGCGGTTCATGCCTAAAGCGCGGGTGCTTTTTGTGAGCAGGAGATTCTTTCTGAGAGAGGATTGTGGTATAATAATCGCAGGGCAGGCGAAGCGAAGATTTCCGACGCCTGAGCAAGCATGGGAGCAAAACAGAATGGATTTGCGATTCCATGCAGGACGGAAGTCCGCTTTTGCGGCGTATCGTGGTATCATTGTTTTGTGTTCCGAAAAGGCTTCCTGCCGCCGTTCCCTTGCTTTTACGCCGGCGTCAAGAGCATAGTCCAAGCGGCCCTTAAGCCGGGCCGGACAGCTTAGCGGTCATGCCGGACAACAGCGCGCCGGGCGCGGGGACTTATGCCGCCTGAAAAAAGCCCTCGCGGCGCGGCAAGCGGAGCTTCAAAGCAAATCATAAGGTGCGAAAAAGGAACGCCAAGGAACGAAAACAAAACGGAGCTTTTTCTGCTTATGGCCGCCGGCCGGTAAGGTTGGCGAAAAAACCGGTGAGGAAAAGAGCCGCGCAGAAAACAGCGACTGTGGAAGGAGCTCTGTAATAAAAAAATTCCATTCCCAGAGCCGCCAGGGCAAGAGCGGCCTTTACCGCTTCCGCTGGAATCCGGAAATTCCGGGAGAGTTCCCGGGACCAGCATAGGGACAGACCGAAAAAGACGGCCATAACCGCGACTTCAGCCAGACTGATCCATGCCCATCTTATGTCGTAGGTGGTAGAGGCGAGATAAGAAAAATAACGCTGTATGGGCGTCAGAAGAAATAGAAGAACTACGGAGAGAATGGATGCGGTGAGATAACAGGCTTTAGAATGCTTCAATGCGCTGCCCTCCTAACACAAGTAGATTTAATAAAAATATACAATATAACAATATGATTGTCAATTGTTTTATAGAAAAAGTATATTGCCTAAAATGAAAAGTGTCCGGGGCTTCAGAAAGTGCGGGCGGCTTCTTGGAGCCTTTATGAAATTTTTGAGGAATCCAAGCTGCGAAGAACAAATGCGCAGTGAGAATTTAGATAAAAATAAGCCCCCTGAACTGCTCAGGGGACTGAAGGGAAGAGAAAAAGGAAGGAAACCTTACTTGATATCGATTTTTGTGGGGGTCGGAACCACTTCCACCTGTTTGGGAAGCTCTACCGAGAGGATTCCGTTATCATAGGAGGCGTTGATTTTAGCCTGGTCGATATCGGAAATGTCGAAGCTTCTGGTAAAGGAGCCGTACTTTCTTTCCCGGCGTACAAATTTGCCGTCCTTCTTTTCTTCAGACTCCTCTTTATGCTGCGCGGAAATGGTCAAGGTGTTGCCGTCTACATGAATGTCAATATCCTCTTTTTGGAAGCCGGGCAATTCGGCCTCTAATACGAACCTGTCGCCTTTATCCAGCACATCGGTGCGGAAGGAGGATACGTTGGTGGCAAGGTCACCCCAAAAGTTCTTTTCTAAATTATCCAGGTAATGGAATAAATTGTCTTCCCTGCGGTTAAAGGGCATTAGATCAAACATACTGATTCCTCCATTCTTAAGCTTTGATCTATCTATTTTCACAGGACCCTTTCGTTCCTGATGATTATAGTATAGCCGGGGATTATGAAAAAATTTCGCAGAAATCATGTATAAATTGTAAATAATTAGCACTCATATATAGAGAGTGCTAATATAAAACGAGCTGAAATGACGCGCGTTGAAGAGCGGCTGAATGGTAAGCCTATTGATCTAGAAAGGGGGTGCGCCGGTTGGAGCGCACGATTTTACACTGCGACTGCAATGGATTTTACGCGTCGGTGGAATGCGTGCTCCACCCGGAGCTGCGATCAGTTCCAATGGCGGTCTGCGGTGATCCGGAAAGCGTCGGGGAATTATCCTGGCGAAAAACGAGCTTGCTAAAGGGTATGGAATCAAAACAGCGGAGACCATCTGGCAGGCCAAGCGGAAATGTCCTCAGCTGGTACTGGCTCCGGCGCACCATGACCAGTACGCCCTGTTCTCTAAGAGGATCAACGGAATTTATCAAAGATATACCGATTTGGTGGAACCCTTCAGTATTGACGAATCCTGGCTGGATGTGACGGGAAGCCGGGAGCTGTTTGGCGGCGGCAAAAAAATCGCCGACGAGCTGAGAAAAGCCGTGCGGGAGGAGACTGGCGTTACCATCTCGGTGGGGGTCAGCTTTAATAAGGTGTTTGCCAAGCTGGGCAGCGATTATAAAAAGCCGGACGCCACCACGGTGATTCCCGGGAAAACTTCCGGGAGCTGCTCTGGCCTCTGCCGGTGGATCGGATGATCTTCGTGGGGGACTCCTCCAAAGCGGCCCTGGAAAAGCTGAGAGTGCGGACGATTGGAGATCTGGCCCGTCTGGACCGGGAGCTTTTAGAGAAAAAGCTCGGCAAGCAAGGGGCTGCCTTATCTCTTTATGCCAACGGCTGGATAAAAGCCCGGTGCGCTCCGTTTATGAAGAACGGGAGGTAAAATCCATCGGCAACAGCATTACCTTTAAACGGAACCTGACAGGCATTGAGGACATCCGCCTCGGCGTGCGGGCGATCGCCGACCAGGTCGCCTCCCGGCTGCGGAGGCACCGGGTAAAATGCGCCACGGTCCAGGTGGTGATCAAAGACCCGGATTTCCGTGTGATTTCCAGGCAGAGGCCCCTAAAAAGGCCGACCCATCTTTCCCGGGATCTCTATGAATGTGCGCTGGCGATTATCCTGGACAGCTGGAAAATAACAGCGCCTATTCGAATGCTGTCCATTACCGGCGCTAATCTGGTGGGTGACGGAGAGGATACCATTCAGGAGCAGCTGTCCCTGTTCGACCGCCGGGAGAACGAGAGGCAGAGGAAAGGCAGGAAAACCTGGAAACCGCTCTGGACGAAATCCGGGCAAAATTTGGAAGGGAGGCTGTTTCGTTTGGCTCGGTGATCCACAACGACCTGGGCATCCGGGATCATAAAAAGGAGCTGTAGCGCCACCCTGGCGGAGAAAATCATACCAAGCCAGAAAATGGGTGAAAGGACGCTGTGAGAAGCTCCCCTTCACCCATCTGGAAAGGCTTATGCCGCAAGCCGTCCGGATACAAAAAGAATTTAAAATTTGTATTAGGAGGAAGCCTATGGAACCTGTTTTTGCAGATCGGAAAAGCGTTTTGGACTATGCCGAAAGGACCTTTGGCACGCTGCCGGACTACCCGTGGCTGAAGGATCCGAAAAGCGCGGTGCTCCGCCATCAGGACACCGCCAAGTGGTACGGCTTATTATGAAATCCCACCGAAACGGCTGGGGCTTTCCGGTCAAGGCGCCGTGGACATCCTGAATATAAAATGCGACCCGCTGGTGCTGGGAGGTCTGATAGACTATCAGCGGTATTTTCCGGCATATCATATGAATAAGGAAAAATGGGTCAGCGCCATTTTGAACGGCACAATCCCCCAGGAGGAGCTGTTCAGCCTGCTCCGGCAAAGCTTTGCGCTGACCAAAGGCAAATGAAGGGAGCGGCTCAGAGAGAAAAAGCGTTTCGCAGGCTTTCGCGAAACGCTTTTTTGTAAACGGGAGGGTAGGGCTAAAATCGAGTGGCTCTACTGTTTGCGCCGCTGTTCGAAGATGATAAAGCCGGCTTGTGGTTTTCCGGCTTTGACAATTTGCCGGGCTATTTCAGCGCCGCACCCAGGGCTTTGGCCTGGTCCAGCGCGGGATTTCCCTGAATATCGCCTACCGCCGCCACGCCCTTAGCGAAGACACAGCCAAGATCCCGCCACCGCAGATGCTTGACCAACGACTGGTAATAGTGGATGATGGGCTCAAAATTGTCATCCTCCTCGCCCTCCGCGCCATCAGCAGAGCGCACTCCTTACAGGGAACCCGGTAATCGGGATAGCCCTCCGCTGTGGCGAAAAGCCGGTCCAGGGCGCATTTGAGCTGGCCGCTGATGGTCCAAAAGTACATAGGAGAGGCGAATATCACCACATCCGCCTCACGGTACACCGGATAAATCTCATCCATGGCGTCCTTCTGCACGCAAGGACTGTTTAGGTCTTTTCCGCCGCCATAACAGCCGAGACAGGATGAATCTCCATGTCGCGCAGGTCAAACCGGGTTACCTGGTGGCCGGCTTCCTTGGCGCCCTGGAGAAACCGGTCAACTAAGGCGGCGGTGTTTCCGCCGCGTCTGGGGGAACCATTGAGCACTATAATTTTTTTACCCATAAAAATCATCCTTTTTTGTTTATTGTGGCTGCCGCCCGCGGCCTTAAGGCAGAAACGGCCGAAACCGCGTGTTCCAAAGGCGCAGGATCGCCTTTGCGGATTTTTGCCCCTTGCGGGCTTTTCCGGGGCGGCTGCCTGCGGCGAAGGCCTCAGCCATAAGCCTGCCGCGGGAGCTGTTATCTATATTGTAGCGGACATAGGGGGAAAATCAAGGGGAGAAAATTCACTAAACCGTTCACAAGGCATAAAGTCAGGCTTGCGGCTCCTCTTTTTGATCCATTTTAAAGTGCCGCGGCGCTGGGAGTCTCCTGAAAGAACAATAAAAACTCCAGGAAAGCTTCCTGGAGTTTTTTACGTTTACCGGGCTTTCCCGAAAAATTAACCCTGAATAATCGACTCCCCGGTCATTTCCTTGGGCTGGGGAACATTCAGAATTTTCAGCATGGTGGGAGCGATGTCCGCCAGACGGCCGCCCTCCCTCAGCTTGCAGTCGTAGCCTACCACACAGAAGGGCACCGGGTTGGTGGTGTGGGCGGTGAAGGGTTCGCCGTCCTCAGCTACCATCTTATCGGCGTTGCCGTGGTCGGCGGTAATCAGCAGAACACCGTCCATCTCCTTGATGGCGGCGGCTACCTTGCCGACGCAGGTGTCCACTGCCTCCACGGCGGCTACCGCGGCGCTGAACACGCCGGTATGGCCGACCATGTCGCAGTTGGCGAAGTTCAAAATAATCACGTCATATTCTCCGGAATGGATGCGCTTTAATACCTCGTCGGTGACAGATAAGCGCTCATTTCAGGCTGAAGGTCGTAGGTGGCAACCTTGGGAGAAGGGATCAGCGCCCGGTCCTCGCCCGGATAGGGCTCCTCTACGCCGCCGTTGAAGAAGAAGGTCACATGAGCGTATTTTTCAGTTTCCGCGATCCGGAGCTGCTTCATGCCAAGCTTGGAGATATATTCGCCGAAGGTGTTGGTCAGAGATTCCGGCTTAAAGGCCACCTCGACATTGGGCATGGTCGCGTCGTACTGGGTCATGCACACATAGGTCAGGGGGAAGAAGCCTTTCTTCCGCTCAAAGCCCTTGAAAGCCGGATCCACAAAGGTGCGGGTGATTTCCCTGGCCCGGTCCGGACGGAAGTTGAAGAATACCACCGAATCCCCGGCGCCGATCTGAGCGCCGCCGGCGCACACGGCAGGCACCACGAATTCGTCGGTAACCTCCTTGGCGTAGCTGTCGGCCACCGCCTCCACAGGGCACTGTGCCTGGACGCCCTCGCCGTAAACCATGGCGGCATAGGCCTTTTCCACACGGTCCCAGCGGTTGTCGCGATCCATGGCGTAGTAGCGGCCCATTACCGTAGCGATTTTGCCCACGCCGATTTCCTTCAGCTTATCGGCGCATTCCTGCACATAATCCTTGCCGGAGGAGGGCGGTACGTCGCGGCCGTCCAGCAGAGCGTGGATATACACTTCCTTCAAGCCGCGGCGCTTAGCCAGCTCCACGATGGCATAGAGGTGGGTGTTATGGCTGTGGACGCCGCCGTCGGACAGCAGGCCGATGAGATGGAGGGCCTTGCCGTTGTTCAGCGCGTTGTTGACGGCGTCTAAAAGAGCCGGATTTTCGAAGAAATCGCCGTCCTGAATGGACTTGGTAATCCGGGTCAGCTCCTGATAGACGACCCGGCCCGCGCCGATGTTGGTGTGGCCGACCTCAGAGTTTCCCATCTGGCCGTCCGGCAGGCCCACGTCCATGCCGGAAGCGCCGATCTGGGTCAGAGGATTTTCAGAGAAAAGCTTATCCAGATTCGGAGTATTGGCGGCTTTAATGGCGTTGCCTTCAGCGGGAGCAAAGCCGAAGCCGTCCATAATCATAAGCATTAAAGGTTTTTTCATTGGTCAGTGTCTCCTTTTCGTGGGGATTCCCCGTTTGCCCGGCGCTTTGGACAGAAGCCCTCCAGCCCAAGAGGCCAAATGCTTTTGGCCGGCGTTAAGCGTTCGGGCGCGTGCGGGCCAGGCTTGGGCCAGGCGCCCAAAAGAGCGAAAATGTTTCGTGAGCGCCTTAACCCTGTTAACATGTACGGCGGAGGTCCCTTTTATACCAAAGGAACGTCCGCCGCCAATTCCGTTTCAGACTTATTTAGAAGCCGCTTTTACAATCGCGGCGAAATCGGGAGCCTTCAAAGCGGCGCCGCCGATGAGGCCGCCGTCCACGTCAGGCTGGGCTACCAGCTCGTCGGCGTTCTTGGCGTTCATGGAGCGCCGTACTGAATGGTAATGCCGTCGGCGGCTTCCTGGTCGTACAGGCCGGCGATCACCTTGCGGATCTGGGCGCAGACCTCGTTGGCCTGCTCAGCGGTAGCGGTCTTGCCGGTGCCGATGGCCCAGACAGGCTCGTAGGCGATGATAATTCTCTTCAGCTCTTCCTTGGAAACGCCGCCCAGGGCGATCTTAGTCTGCATAGCGACCAGCTCGGCGGTGACGCCCTGCTCACGCTGCTCCAGGTATTCGCCTACGCACACGATAACGGTGAGACCGGCATCCAAAGCGGCTCTGGTCCTCTTTTGTACGGTGACGTCGGTATCGCCGAAATAGGTTCTGCGCTCGCTGTGGCCGGTGATGACGTACTGTACGCCCATTTCCTTGAGCATCACGGCGGAAATTTCGCCGGTGAAAGCGCCGGACTCGGCCCAATGGCAGTTTTCCGCACCCACGCCGATGTTGGTGCCCTTGGTGGCCTCCAATGCGGTGCACAGATCCACATAGGGAACGCAGACCACTACGTCGCAGCCGGCGTCCTTAACCAGAGGCTTGATTTCCTCCAGCAGAGCCTTGGCCTCAGAGGGAGTCTTGTTCATTTTCCAGTTTCCGGCGATAACAGCTTTTCTCAGTTGCTTGTTCATAGTAAACAATCCTTCTTTGCCCGCCGGCGCGCGGCGCGGGGGCCTTTGATCCATCAGTGAAAAAGCGGCGCGGGAGGTAACCCCGCGCCGCTTTTCAGACGTCGTAGCTCAGGCAGACGGGCGCTTAGCGCGCCGGGGAAACAGGGCGGGGTAAATAGGCCCGTTTTTCCGCGTCTGCGGTAAAAGGGAGAAAGCCTGCGCTTAGTCCTTGTCGTTCAGGCAGGCGATGCCCGGCAGCACCAGGCCCTCCAGGAATTCCAGAGAAGCGCCGCCGCCGGTGGAGATATGAGTCATCTTGTCGGCAAAGCCCAGCTTTTCCACAGCAGCCGCGGAGTCGCCGCCGCCGATAATGGAGATGGCGCCGCTTTCGGCGACCGCCTTCGCCACAGCGATGGTGCCGCTGGCGAAATTATCCCACTCGGATACGCCCATTGGTCCGTTCCAGACAACGTTCCGGCGCCCTTGATGGCGTCGGCGAACAGGGCCTCGGTCTTAGGTCCGATATCCAGACCCATCCAGCCATCGGGAATGTTGTCAGAGTTTACCAGCTTATGATTGCAGTCAGGAGCGTATTTGTCGCCCACTCTGTTGTCCACGGGGATCAGGAACTTCACGCCCTTGTCCTTTGCCTTGGCCATCATGTCCTTGGCCAGTTCAACCTTGTCCGCCTCGCAGATGGAGGTGCCGATGGAATAGCCAGAGCGTTCATAAAGGTGTAGGCCATGCCGCCGCCGATGATCAGGGTATCGACCTTTTCCAGCAGGTTGTTGATAACGCCGATCTTGTCGGAAACCTTGGCGCCGCCCAGGATAGCGACGAAGGGGCGCTTCGGATTAGACAGGGCGGTGCCCATGACGGAAATTTCCTTCTGGATCAGGTAGCCGCAGACAGCGGGCAGGTAATCGGCCACGCCGGCGGTAGAGGCATGGGCTCTGTGAGCGGTGCCGAAGGCGTCGTTGACATAGATCTCAGCCAGAGAGGCCATAGCCTTGGCCAGCTCGGGATCATTTTTGGTTTCGCCCTTTTCAAAGCGGACGTTTTCCAGCAGCTCGACCTCGCCGTCCTTTAAATCGGCAGCGATCGCCTTGGCGGAATCTCCCACTACGTCAGAGGCCATTTTTACGTCAAAGCCCAGCTTCTTGGAAAGATAAGCGGCTACGGGCTTTAAGGAATATTTCATATTGACTTCGCCCTTGGGACGGCCCAGGTGAGAGCACAGAATGACCTTGGCGTTATGGCTTACCAGGTAATTGATGGTCTTCATAGCCTCGTCGATACGCTTGGTATCGGTGATATTGCCGTTTTCATCCAGCGGAACGTTGAAATCGCAGCGGACCAGAACTTTTTTCCCGGCTACGTCGATATCTTCCACTGTTTTTTTCTTTGAATAATCCATGTGAAAACACCCTTTCAACATATTGATAACTAATTGACAAATCCTACCTTATTGTACTCTACCTTTGTAATTTTTTCAAGCCTTTTTCATTGAGAAAACAAGGAATCATGCCCCTTCCTGCCCTTCCTCCGAAATAAACGGAAAAGCCTCCGCTTTTTTTGTGGGTTCTGTCTTTACTTATGGGTATTTACAAAACAGAGGCTGAAGGCCGGTTTTGAAGCCCCTTGAGAAAAACAGGAGGACAGGCCCTTTAGGGGCCGGCGGCCGGATGCGGAAATCCGCCGCGCGCCAGGAGCGGAAAGTCTTTTGCCCGGCGCAAATACGGCGCACCGGCGCCGCCAAGATGGCTTCCAAAGGGACGGCAGGCGGAAAAGAGAAAAGATTATTTGCCGGGCCAGCGGTAGGTCCGGAGCTGTCCGCTGCACTGAAGCTCGGGGTAACCCCACTGGCGCAGCACCTCGTAAACGCCGACAGCGACCGAGTTGGAAAGGTTTAAGCTCCTGGCCTCGTCAATCATGGGAATCCGCACCGTGGTGTCCGGATTGTCGAACAGCAGCTTTTCCGGCAGGCCGGCGGTTTCCTTCCCGAACAGCAGGTAGCAGTTGTCCGGATAGGCAAGATCCGTGTGCCGGTGAGGCGCTTTGGTGGAAAAATAGTAGAAATTTCCGCCTTTATTTTTCTCAAAAAATTCCTCTAAATTCTCATAATAGGTAATATCCAGCAAATGCCAGTAATCCAGGCCTGCCCGTTTGAGCTTTTTATCGTCGATGGTAAAGCCCATGGGGCCGACCAAATGAAGCCTGGCGCCGGTGGCGGCGCAGGTACGGGCTACATTTCCGGTGTTTTGGGGGATTTCCGGCTCTACCATTACAATGTTCAGCTGTGCCATAGTATCATGTCTCTCCTGTTCTCAGGTAAAATTGTGAATCGCAAGCTCACGCCTTTTCCTCCGGGCTTGGCTTTCGTCCAGCCCTGCTTCCGCACGGCTCCGGTTTCGTTTAGCTTTGGCTTCCGCACGGCTCCGGGATCCTGGCGGGCGCGGACTGCCGGCTTACCGCAGTCCGGCTCCGGAACCAGCCCGCGGCAGGAAAGCTTCTTTTCCGGCCGGGTCACCACAGGATCTCGCCGATCAGCTGGTTGGAAACCAAAAAGCCCCGGCGGGTGAGCCGGATCCCCTGGCTGTCCACGAGCGTCAGGCCGGGGGCCTGGAACCGGAGAGCGTTTTTCCGGTATTTCTCCGGAATAGGGGTTTGAAATCTCTGCTGATAGCCGGCTTCGGTCAGCCCCTCCGACAGCCTGAGCCGGAGCATAGTGTACTCCTCCGGGCCTCCCGGCGGGATAGCCGACTCATCCGGGTCCTCCGGAAGATACTGGGGGGCTTGAAAAAAGGCGGAAAGGCTTTCGGGGTATAAAACCGCCTGCCGCCGAAAAAGGAGTGAGCGGAGGGGCCGATGCCCAGATATTCGTCCCCGTTCCAGTATTTCAGATTATGGCGGCTTTCCTTGCCCGGAACGCTGAAATTGGAAATTTCATATTGGAAAAGCCCGGCCTCCTCCAGCGCCTGGCAGGCGGCCAGGTACAAGTCGGAGGCCTGGTCGTCGCCGGGCAGGTGAAAAGCCTCTCTTTGCTGAAAAAACCGGGTGCCCGGCTCAATTTTCAAAAGATAGGCGCTGACGTGGGTCACGCCCGCGTCACGGCAAAAAGCCACCGATTTCCTTACGAAATCGGTGGTCTGGCCCTCCAGGCCCAGCATCAGGTCCAGCGATACGCTGCGGAAGCCGGCCCGTTGAGCGGCCGCGGCCGTATCCCAGGCCTGCCGCGCCGTGTGCCTCCGGCCTAAGAATTGAAGCTCCGCGTCAAGGGCGGACTGAAGCCCGATGGAGATTCGGTTGGCGCCCGCCAGCCGCAAAGCCGGAAAATCGAAGCCGCCGGCGGAGCAAGGTTCATTTCCACGGTGATTTCAGCTCCTGGAACGAAGGAAAACGCCTTTTGAGCGGCTGTAATCAGCCGGGACAAGCGGTCCGCGCCCAAAAGGCTGGGCGTGCCGCCGCCGAAATACAGAGTGTCCACAAAGCGGGGGCATTTTTTCACCCCAGAGAAAAAGCTCTGAAATCAAACGGCCGCAGTAATCGTCCATCGTCCGGCTGCCGGCAGGCAGGGAATAAAAATCGCAGTAGGGACATTTGCCGTCGCAAAAGGGGATGTGCAGATACAGGCCGATAGGATCCCGGCGCCGGGGGATCATGCTTCCGCCTCGGTTTTCTCAGCACCAATGAAGTCGATTCCACCGTTATAGGGATGGAAAATGATCCCGGTCACGTTTTGGGCGGAGGCAAAATACCGCTTTTCATAAACCAGGGGATAAAACACCAGATTCTGGATCAGGTGGTTTTCCGCCTGCAGGCACAAAGCGGCGCCGTCCTCACCGGGTGAAGCTTTGATTTGGCTTAAAAGGTTATTGTAATCCTGGTTTTGGTAACCAGCGGGATTATAAGGGTTCTCCGAGGAAAAAAGATTTAAAAGCTCCCAGGGCCCGTCGTTGTCCGCCCGCAGGGGGCAGAGGGCCAGCTGGTAATTGCCGTTCCGCAAGGCGCTTTGCAGCTCATTCTCCGATACCGCGTTCAGATTCAGATAATAGCCTAGGGCGCTGTTCCAGTTTTCCAGCAGATTATTGACGATGGCCTTGGCGCCGGGGCTGTCCAGGCAGAGAATGGTCACCTTCGGCAGAGAGTCCAGCTGAAGCTCGTTTAAGCCTGCCTCCAGATAGGCTTTTCCCTGACCCTGCTCGTAGGCGGGCAGGGAGCATTCGCCGGCCAGAGTCCGGTAATTCTCTCCCGACAGGGTGGTCTGGGGAGGAATCACGCTCTGGGCCTGGCTGTAATTTTCCGGCAGGGAGGAGAGAACCTGCTCCCGGTTTAAGGTCTTCAAAAACGCGGAGCGTATGTTGGCGTTTTGAAAGACGCTGTCCTGCATATTGAAGCATACTCCCAAGGCGGTATCCTCAAAGGAGGTCAGGTTCATATCGGCGGCATGGGCGGCCTCCAGCTGTTCCCCGGTGATAGGCGCGGCGTCCACGGTGCCGTTTGCGATAGCATTGGCGCTGTTCATGATTTCGGCGCCGATGGTGAAGCTTATGCCGGCGGGAACGGGCTTTTGCTCCCCGGCGTACAGGCTGTTCCGGGATAGGGAAATGGATTCCCCATGGGTCCAGCTGTAGGAGGTGGAGAAGGTATAAGGCCGTTGCCAGGGTAGTGCCGGCTTCCAGCCATACTGTCCTTGAGATTCGGTGAAAATTTTCGTTTACAGGCATGGCGGCGGAAGAAGCCATCAGCTTTGGAAAATCCTCATAGGAATAGGCTAAGTCTATTTTTAGGGTTTTGGAATCCAATGCCGTCACTCCAAGCTCGGAGGGATCCGCCTGCCCGTCCAGCACCTGCTGTCCGTTGGCAATGCAGGTAAGAGTCCTGCCCAGGTCGGAGCCGGTACCGGGGTTCAGCGCCCGGCGGAAGGCAAATACAAAGTCAGCGGCTGTCACCGGGGTTTCATCCTCGTCGGTCCAGCAGGCGTCCTCGCGAAGATAAAAGGTAAAGGCGGTGTAGTCTCCGTTATGCTCCCACCGCTCCGCGACCCCTGGCTGGGCTTCCCCGTCAGCCGATGCGGGTCAGGCCCTCAAACAGGCTCATGATTACGATTTGGGCCGACTGGTCGTCGGCGATCTGTGGATCCAGAGAGCTTGGCTCGCTCTCTAAATTATATTGAATGGTCTGCTCGTAGATAGGATCGGTCTTTTCCCTGCAGCCCGCCAAGGAAACGGCGAACAGCAGGCTGAGAAAGACGCACAGGCATTGTTTCAGCTTCATAGGGCGCTTCTCCCTTTCGGAATAGGATAAAATCCAAAGATTATGTAAGCGGTTACTTTGTTATCTTACCATTAAATTCCTGCCTTTTCAATGGATTTGGTATGAACTTCTCTTACATCAGCGTAAGAAACGGGACCATGCTCCGGCAGGGAAGGATACCGTCAGGCATTTTACAGGCGCTGGAGCTTCCGCCTTCTGCATGGGCTGTCCTCCGAGGCGCGCAAACGGCGCTTCGCGCGTGGCGCGGCGTTCCGCAGAACGCGCTTTTCCGCATCGGCCCAGGCTGAAAGCAAAGTCTTTTCTCCCTCGGCCGGGGAGCCGAGCCTTTCAAAGAGAACCAAAAAGAGAGCAGGAAAGAAAAAGAACCGCTGGACCCGGCGCAGTACCGGGCCCGGCGGCTGCTTTCCGGCGGGCTATCCTTTAAAAATATACTGGACGTCGTCGATCAGATTACCCACCGCGTGGGCGGCCTTGCTGGCCTTCTTCTTGACCTGCTTTTGATTGCTCATCAGCTGGGAGCCGACATAGCCCACCATCATGCCGGCTGCCAGGCCGGTGCCGATTCCCTTCATGAGCCCGATGGTATTCTTATTCATGATTGTTTCCTCCAAAATTTGAATGCTTTTTTACAGAAGGTTTTCCCTCCTGCATTAGTGTGCCCGGAAAAATCCAGTCAAGCAAAAAAATAGTTGGCAAATTTAGATACCAATATTTAAAAAAGAATGGTATAATAATACTGCAAAAATATGAAAAATAGAAAAATGAGAAAGGGGCTGTCAGTATGAACGATATCATTTTAAATATACTGGAAAGAAGAAGCATCCGCCGGTATGAGGACAAGGCGGTTTCCAAAGAGACGATGGCGGAAATACTTAACGCGGGCGCCTGGCGCCCAGCGCCATGAACCGCCAGACCTGGAGGCTCACCGGAATTATTGATCCGGAAAAGGTGCAGAAGCTGGCGGCCGCCGTAAAAAAAGCGCTGGGAGCGCCCCAGTCGGAGGATTATTCCTTTTACCACGCGCCCGCCTTTATTATTGCCAGCAATACCAGGGGTTACGCGAACGGCATGGCGGACTGCGCCTGCGCTATGGAAAATATGATGCTGGCGGCCATTCCATGGGGCTGGGCACCGTGTGGATCAACCAGCTGAAGGACACCTGCGGCGACGCCGGCGTGCGAAAGCTGCTGACGGCGTTCGGGGTGCCGGAGGATCACGACGTGTACGCCTGCTGCGCCATTGGCACCGCCTGGGCGGGGCCAAAGCGCCTGACCGGAAGGCGGGCGCACGGCGATTGTGGAATAAGCTGCCGCGGGGGAAACGGGAAAGCGGCTTAGAAAGCGTCCGCCCCAAACGGCTTGTAAAGAAGCCTGGCGCTCCGGAGTGACGCTCTTGCGGAAAAGCGGCTCGCCAGAGCTCTCCGCCGAAAGGCCGGAGCCGCTTCCGGTCCGGGAAGGCCTTCCGGCATTTCGGCGGTTTATTGCCGGACGGCATGGAATCGGCTGATTTTTATTCTTGATACAGGGGAGTTGCTGGAATGGCCCATGAGCATTTTTACGTGAAACGGTCTGAGCGGGAGAGCTTGGTTCAGCCGGAGCTGATTTATACCGGGCTGCTGGAGGACGCCCCTAATTGGTTTAATATACAGCACAGCCATGATTTTTGTGAAATTTTATACGTGGCCGGCGGCGCTGGAGAAGCGATTTTAGAGGGGAAGAAATTCCGTTTGGCGCCGGGAGACCTGGTGGTGGTGAACCCGGGCACCCTCCATGAGGAGAGGTCAGACGCGAAAGCGCCTCTGCGCCTGATTTTTTTGGCGATCCGTGATTTCGCCGTGCCTGGCCTGCCCGCGGGGTGCCTTTCCCAGGAAAAGTACCGGGTGCTTTCCTGTGGGGAATACCGGTATAAAATGGATATTTATTTACGGGAGCTTTTGCAGGAGACCTCCAGCCAGATCGAATTTTATCAGGAGATTTCCCAGGGGCTGGTGTCGGCGCTGCTGGTTTTGGTGATGCGCCTGATCCGGATCAATCCGGAGGACGAGGCGGCCCTCAGCCAGGAGTGTCAGAAAATCAAGGAATATCTGGATCAGAATTTTACGTCTCCCATCACGCTGGATTCCCTTTCGGAAACGGTTTATATCAGCAAGCATTACCTTTCCCATTTGTTTAAGGAGCAGACGGGGATTTCTCCCATCAAGTATCTGACCTTGAAACGGATGGAAAAAGCCTGCGAGCTGCTGTCCGAAACGGAACTGCCGGTTTCCGAGGTGAGCAAGGCGGTAGGCTATGAAAATCCTCTGTATTTCAGCCAGGTATTTAAGCGCATTTATGGGATTTCTCCAGTAAAATACCGCATGGGACGTGCATAATCACGAAATTTTATAAAAATCCAAATTTGTGAAAAAAGTAGTTGCTTTTTTCATGTCAGTTCTTTATAATAAATTATGAACTTTTTGTTACAGTTTAATGGACAGCCGGTTTTATGGGAATAGCAATCAAAAAAGGCCATTATCATGCGGGTTAAGGCATGATAATAGCCTGAAATGGTATGTCTATTAAAGTGTAGAATTTAGGAGGGAATATTTTTATGGAACAAAAACAAACTAACGGTATGGCTGTTGCCTCGCTGGTACTGGGCATTGTTTCCGCAGTATGTATTTTCTTCGGTTACTTTGCTTTCATCGGCATCATCACTGGTATCGTAGGCTTGGTCTTAGGCGTTATGGCGAAGAAGAAGCAGCCCTGTGGCATGGCCACCGCCGGCATCGTTCTTTCCGCTGTGGCTCTGGGCCTGTGCGTCATCACTTTCATCGCTTGCTTTGCCTGCACCGCCTGTGCTTTGGGCAGCGCCGGTTCCTTGAGCTATCTTGCTTAATTTCCACAGCAGTTAGCAGCATCGTTGAAGAACATATGGAAAAGCGAGGAAGATTTCTTCTTCGCTTTTTCTTTGTCCCGATTCCCTCTTGACCTTTGGTCGCCCGATTTATTTTGAAAGCTAGGTGAAAACAGCTATGTTTCCGTTTATTCATGTGGGTTCGCTGAATATTGGCACCTACGGCCTCTGCATCCTGATAGGGGCGGTGGCCGGCATCGGCGTGGCGCTGATCCGGGCAAAGCGCAGGAGTTTTCCGGTGGAGGATACCTTATTCCTTTCCTTTTTCGCCCTGATCGGCGTGGGAGTAGGCGCCAAAATTTTATATCTTATTACCATTCTGCCGGATCTGATCGAGCATTTCCAGGAGATTTTTACCAGCCTGGAGGCGATCAATTTGCTGTTCACCAATGGCTTTGTGTTTTACGGCGGCCTGATCGGCGCGGTGCTGGCCATGTGGTGGTATACCCATCACTTTAAAATGGATTTCTGGCAGTCGGTAGAGCTGCTGATCCCCTCGGTTCCGCTGGTTCATGCTTTCGGCCGGATCGGATGCTTCTGCGGCGGATGCTGCTACGGGATCCCCTTTGACCCGCCCATCGGCATCGCTTTTACCAATTCACCGGTAGCGCCCAACGGGATACCGCTGTTCCCGGTGCAGCTGGTGGAGGCCGGCTTGAATTTCCTGCTGTTTTTCTTCCTGCTCTGGTTCGCCGGAAAGCCCAGGCCTCAGGGCAGGATTCTGGGTGCTTATGTCATCGCCTACGCGGTGATCCGGTTTGTGTTAGAGTTTTTAAGGTACGATTACGAGCGGGGCATTCTTTGGGTTTTCTCTACCTCCCAATGGATCAGCCTGATCCTCCTTCCCATTGGTATTTGGCTGCTGGCACGGAGAGCGAAAGCAGGGAAAAAACCGGTTTCGGTGGAGCCAGCCGGGGCAGGCGAAGCGTGGAAAAAGAATAAGCAAAGCCGCAAGCCGTTCAGCGCTTGTTCCGCCGCAGCCTCATAGCCTGGGGCCTCAGAAAAAAGGCGGGCAGTCCCTTTTACACAGAAAAACACCTATCTTCCCTGGAGCCCACAGAAGATAGGTGTTTTTGCTTCCAGCTGAGAGGGAAGCAAATGGCAATAGCGGTTCCCGCAAAGTGAAAATCGATAGCGATAGAGCTGCTTCGGCGGCAGTGCGGGCGGCGCGGACAGTTATTTGTGATAGTTTTTCCCCTGCAAAAGGGTAAGACGGAGCCGCCGGCAAACACTTTCGCCTGCAGCGCTCCTGGCTCGTCAATACCCGCCCCCGGCGTATGGGCCTTCGCTTGCCCCCTGACGCACCGAACCCCGGCGCTGTTAGACGCCGTTTGGAAGCATGTGCCCGGAAGGAGCGGGCAGTCCGCCAGCCGTGACGGACTGCCTGCCATTTAGAACCGATACTCCGCAATGGTTACAGAGTGTGGCGGCAGGGTCAGAGAGCTGCCATCAAAGGGCAGCCATTGAGAGGCCACAGGGAAAATTTCGTTTTTCCCGATATCATTATAAGAATCCGCTGCTTTTCCGGTAAGAGTGTGAAGCCGGTATTCCTTGGGAGCGGCGCCAAAATCAACATCCAGTGCGCGGCCGCTGCCGGGATCCTTATTCACCAGGGACAATATGGCGGAGTCCTTCTTCATGGTGGCCAGGCGTCGATGATCTGGATTTCCTCCAGTGCGCCGGCCTTGCTTTTTACTGTCATTTTTGGAGCATCCTCACACCAGCAGTCCACTACGGTATCGCCCAGCAGGTTTACGTAGAGGTCGAACACGTGATAGGTGGACCGCAGAACGATTCCCTCGTCATAGGTAAAAATACAGCCTCTTGTGTTTACCGTGGGGGCGAAGTTTGCCATTTTCACTACGTCGCAGTGGCGGTTGCAGGCGTTTAAGAAACAGGCGCTGAATACTGCGTCAGCCATGGTGTAGGTAGCGTTTTGGTCGTTTTCATCCCGGGGAGTAAGATATTCCTCCTTGGTTACTCCCATAGGCTGGTGGAATACGTTGGGATGATACCAGCTCCGCAGATTCCACTCGTCAAACGCTATTTTGATTTTTCCCTTTAGATTCATAGCGGTGAGCAGACCTTGGATATTTTCGATGGAATCATCCACGTGATTGGTGTAGGCCATAGCTTCCTCATAGGTGGCGCACTGGTTTTTCTCCTGCAGCGGATCCCAGTATTCATGAATGGAAATCCAGTCCAGAAAATCGGAGCAGTTTTTCAGAAGGCTGATGTTCCAATCCAGGTCGGTGAGAGCCGCGGCGGTTAATTCGGTGGTGGGATCGATGTGCTTGATCATTTTAGCCGATTCCTTCACCAGCCTTCCCCACTGCTGAGCGGATTTTGCGCCGATCTCCCAGTCGCCGTAGTTTTCATTGCCGATGCTCCAGTACTTTACGCCGTAGGGCCTGGGATGGCCGTTTTCGCTGCGCCATTTGGCGTAGCGGCCCTCCCGCTCCAGGTTGCAGTATTCCACCCAGTCGCTCATTTCCTCTGAGGTGCCGGTTCCCGCGTTGGTGCAGATATAAGGCTGGCAGCCCAGCTTTTCGCATAAATCCATATATTCGTCGGTGCCAAAGGCGTTGGATTCCTCCACACGCCAGGCTTTGTCGAAATACGGTTTTCTTTCAGGACCTACGGCGTCCTTCCAATGGTAGGATGAGGCAAAGCAGCCGCCGGGCCATCGCAAAACAGGCACTTTGATTTTACGCATGGCCTCCAGCACATCCAGCCGAAGCCCCTTTTCATCGGAGAAGGGGCTTTTCGGATCGTAAAGCCCGCCGTAAATTTGGCGGTGGAAATGCTCGATAAAATGTCCGTAGATCATTGGGTCTCGTTTGCCGAGAACCCGTTTTTGATTTATTTTCAAACGCATAGGATCAAATCCTTTCTTTTGGCGGAGCGCGCTCGATTCCGAACGGACGCCGGCGAAAGCAGCGCAGGGGAATACCCGATCCGAACGAGGGCCTTTCCGTTCCGTCTGCCCATTAAGCGCTCTTGAAGCCTTTTTAAGGGGAAGTTTTATTTTTTTGCGGCCTGGGGGAAACGCTCATGGCAGCTTCCCAGCTTAGTGAAAAGGTCCCGGAAAATAGCGTCCCGGTCCATACGCTGAACGCTGCGGATAAAATGGCGCCGCTCGTCAAAAGCGTAGGAGTGGTCGGAAACCACCACCGGCGCGTGAATCAGGGAGGAGGGGGTCCAGCCGCTGTTCACCAGATAGGCAACGGCTCCTACATCCCAGATTGCCTTGGACCAGGCGAAGTGATCGTTGGAATAGGCCTTTACGTTGTCCACCAGGTAATCGCAGATTTTATTTTTTCCCGCGAGGCAGGCCTCCAGCTCAGGAACCGTGGTGATGAGAAAATTGGTAACCCCGAAGGCGGGAATCTGCACCAGGGGTACGCCGCAGTCGAACAAAACCTGGCCGGCGGCAGGTCCTGGCTTAGGTTAAACTCACTGGGGTAGACCCAGTCTCTGGTGTTGCCGCCCAGCCAGACCACCACCAAATTTTCGATGATCTCGGGGCATTTGAGGATCGCGCTGGCAATATTGGTGCAGGCGCCGATCCCGATGACATAGAGAGGGTCATCCGGGGAAGCCTGGCGGGCTTTTCGGATCAGGTCGTTTACCGCCTCGCTTTCCTGGGGAAGCTCCGGACCTTCCAAGGGCGCTCGGCAGCCACGGAAGACGAAGCTTCCGGATCGCGGCCGGTCAAGCCGCAGATCTTTAAAATTTCCTGATAGCTTTTTTCCATTCCGTCCGCCGGAGAGGAGGAGCGGCCGTTATAAAATAAGGCGGCGTAAATCGCCTGCAGGTCGATTTTTTCCGGTGACAGCATGGCGTATAGGATAGCAAATTGGTCGTCGATCTCATTGTAGGCGTCCGTATCCAGCACAGCCTTTACCCTGCGCTGGGGAGGAAGCAGCCTTTCTGCCTGTTGTGAAGCGGATAATTTAGAAGAAAAATTTTTTCATAAACTCAAAATCCTCCAGCAATTGTAAAACAAGAACTGCCGGCTGTTATAGAAGCTTTCTGGGGCGCCGGTAGTCCCCTCGTTATAAATTTTCACCGGAAGCACCCTGGCCTGCTTTGGCATATCGGGGTTGGTGATCCGCTCCAGCAGCAGATCTACGGCGATTTCTCCAATATTGTATTCCTGAGCGCAGAAAATACTGGTCAGCGGCGCGTGATAGGGCACGTATTTCCGGATGTGGTCGAAGCCCATCAGGGAAATATCCTTTGGAATTTTTACGTGGGCGGTACGGAAGGTGTTGATAATCCGGTAGGCGATTTCATCGTTAAACGCCAGGATGGCGGTATAGTCCAGCGGATTCAGCAGCTCCATTATGGCGTTGTTCTTGATAGCGCTATCCATATCGCCGCAGCCGATGACGCGGATATCGCTGTCAGGGATCCCGGCCTCCTTCAGCTTTTTTAAAAAGCCCGCTTCCCGGTCCACCTGGCGCTGTTGTTCATCGGCCCGCGGATATAAGCGAACCTTTTGTGGCCCAGTTCTAAAAGGTGCCTGCCGGCCAGATACCCTCCGGAGACATCGTCGCACCGGACTAAATCAGCGTAGACGCCGGGAATCCAACGGTCCACCAATACGAAAGGCACGCCGCTTTGTTCGAGAAAAGCCACCACGGTTTATCGTCGCTGTAAGGGAAATACAGAATCCCGTCTACTGACTGGGAAATAGCCACGTGGACCATCTGGGTGCCGATCTGCCTGCCCTGTTCCTCAAGCTGGGTACACAAAATCATCATATCGTATCCGGCCTGGCGCAGAAAAAGCTCGATTTCGCTGATCATGGAGGTAAAGTGCTGGTTTCGGATATCGTTCACAATCACGGCGATGATATGGCTGGCGCCGGAGCGCAGGGATGAGCCAGGTTGTTGCGGATGTATCCCTTTTCTTTGGCGGTTTGCTGAATTTTTTTCCGGGTTTGCTCCGAAAGCTTGGTGTCGCCCCGAAGCGCCCGGGATACGGTGTTCACAGAGTAACCGCACTCGTTGGCAATATCTTTCAATGTTACACGGACTGGTTCCAAGATAATCCTCTCTTTTTCTATTTTGGGAAGTATAAAAATTGCTTCCTGCTGTATTTTTTTGCATTTGACATGTTTATAATAACATCCCTGTCTCAACGGCGCAAGACAAAGTTCAGGCGCTGTTTTTATGGAATTTACAACAAATTTTTATCGATTGTTCTTAAGAAAACAGGAGGAGCATTGCGGAAGGATCCGCACGGAACCAAAGCGGAGGCAAGGCGCCCTGACAGAGACGTCAGACCCTGTCTGCACAGTTTTTGCGCCGGCGCTGCCGGCCTTCATGGCTTTCAGCAGAGGAGGGCTTCCGCGGCTTTGGACGGCTTTGGCTTGGCGGCCGCCGGGCGGAGCTTATTGAGGGATTACGATGACGTTGACAGAATGCTTCCGGATCGGGACCGGCTGGCCGCCGTCCAGGATAGAGCTTGCCGGAGTAACGCGCTCCGGCTGATCCGCTGTATTGGCGTCCCGAATGGAATCGCTGTAAAGCTCCAGCTTTTCCACAGCCTTTCCGGAAAGCCCCGGAATGTCCAGGGTGAGCAGGCAGTCTTCGGTGAGGGACTGGTTCACAACGGAGAGATAAACCGCGCCGTCTCCGGCCGTGGCCACCGCGTCTATGGCGGGGATGTCCTGATCGATGACCTTATCGGTCACAACGTGATTTTTCTTGTCGATGTTGATGCCGAAGGGCAGGCGGCGGACATCGTGGACGGTAATGCGGCTGTCGCAGTCTACATCGGCGCGGACCAGCTGGGAGCCGGTATGGTTAGCCAGCATCTGGAACACATAGTAAGGCGTTCTCTTGAGACAGCCTCCTTGGTGACATGGAGGGCGCCGGTAATATTCACAAAGGTGGAATACATGGCCATTTTCACCGTGTCGCAGTTCCCCACCAGCCAATTGAGGATCAAAGCGGTGATGATGGCGTCGTGGAGGTTGTAGGTTTCATCCTGGTTGACGGTGCTGAAATTCCAGCCGAACATATTCCACTCATCAGGCCACCTTGATCTCGTTTTTGACGCCGTTCTGGCCCGTGATAATGGAGGCCAGGGTGAGCTTGTGGCGCTCGTCGATCTGATAGGGAATATACAGGGATTCCTCATATTTTTCCGATACATCCCCGAAATCCTCCCAGCCCAGGCCGTAGTAATGGGCGGAAATCAGGTCGATATAGGGAGCGAGCCGCTTCACCACCGTGTGGTTCCATTCGGCGTCCTGCTCCATGCCGCAGGCTACCAGGCGGATGCTCTTATCTACCGCTTTCATGGCCTTGGCAAATTGAACCGCGGAATCGGCATATTCCGCCGCGGTCTGGTTTTCCATCTGCCAGGGGCCGTACATCTCGTTGCCCAGCCCCCAGAATTTCACGCCGAAGGGCTCCTCGTAGCCGTGGGAACGGCGGAGATTGGCGTAATAGGTGTCCAGAGTGCCGTTGCAGTACTCCACCCAGTGCATGGCCTCCTCAGCGGTTCCGCTGCCCATATTGACGCAGATCAGCGGTTCGGCCCCAACCTTGCGGCAAAGCTTGATAAAATCCACAGTGCCGAACTGGTTGCTTTCTGAAACACCCCAGGCAAAGTCAAAACGTTTTGGGCGGTCATCCTTTGGGCCGACGCCATCCTCCCAGTGATAGTTGGAGACAAAGTTTCCGCCCGGATACCGCAGAATGGGCACCTTGACCTCCTTCAGCAGCTCCAGCACGTCTGTGCGAAAGCCATCCTCATCGGAGAGGGGATGGCCGGGATCGTACACGCCGCCGTAAATATTGCCGAAGGCGTGCTCCATAAAGTGGCCGAAAAGCAGGGGGCTGACCTCCCCCTGTACTTTTTCACGGTTGACGGTAATTTTTGCTTTCATCAAATCATCTCTCCATCCCGGTTAGTGTGATTGAGGCCGCCAGCGTTTTCAGAGCCAGTCCGCCGGCGTTCCTGTTGTGCTCGTACACGAAATTGGTTTCAATATAGCACAAAAGATAAAATTGTCAATAAGGGCGTTGGTCCGCTGGGCGGGGGTTTTCTCCCGGGGAGCGGGCGGAAAAGAAAGTGAAAAGCTGCCGCCCGCCGGGAGGGAGAAACAAAGAAAAAATCCCGGAACGGCGGCGCTTTTCTTTGGGCCTCCGGCTTCTCAATTTAGTGCTTCGTTCGGGGTCTTTTTTCGCCATGATTTGTTTGAATTTTGAACCATAAAAAATTTTTATCGTTAAAATATCCATTATTTACAGAAAAGGTATTGACAAATTAGGAGGTTAACGTTATTCTATAGTCAGGATTATCGATAATCCTAAATGAGCCTTAAAAAGTGCCGTCCTGAGAAACGCAAAGGAAGGACCAGGAGGCAGGACCATTTTTGAAGTTTAGAAAGGTTGGATTCCCTAATGAAGCAAGCGAAGCTACATATTGATCGGCACTTCCAGGTGGGAGAGGTTGACAAGCGCATTTTCGGCTCTTTCATCGAGCATCTGGCCGGGCCGTATACGGCGGCATCTACCAGCCGGGCAGTCCCTTATCCGATAAGGAGGGAATGCGTAAGGACGTAATGGAGCTGGTTCGGCAGCTGCAGGTTCCGGTGGTTCGCTATCCGGGCGGAAACTTTGTATCCTGCTTCCACTGGGAGGACAGCGTGGGACCCAAGGAGCTGAGGCCTGCGAGGCCGGAATTAGCCTGGTTCGCCATTGAGACCAATGAGTTCGGCCTGAACGAATTTGCCGACTGGGCAAAGAAGGCGGAAACTGAAATCATGATGGCGGTCAATTTGGGAACCCGCGGCGTGGACGACGCCAAAAACCTGTTGGAATACTGCAATCTGCCGAAGGGAACCTATTACAGTGACCTGCGGCGCAGCCACGGCGTAGAGCAGCCCCACGACATCAAGCTTTGGTGCCTGGGCAACGAAATGGACGGTCCCTGGGAGATCGGACGGAAAACGCCTTACGAATACGGACGCCTGGCAGCGGAGACCGGCCGGGTCATGAAGATGATGTGTCCTGAAATCGAACTGGTGCCTGCGGCTCCTCCTTGTGGACAATGCCCACCTTCGGCGTTTGGGAAAGCGACGTGCTGAAGGAGTGCTACGACGTGGTGGACTACATTTCCATGCACCAGTATTACGACAATTACGATAACGACACCGCCGAGTTCCTGGCAAACAGCACGGCGATGGATCGGTTCATCAGCCAGGTGGTTTCCCTCTGTGACGCCGAGCAGGCGAAGCAGCGCAGCAGCAAGAAAATCAACCTGTCCTTTGACGAATGGAACGTATGGTACCATTCCAAGGAGGCGGATAAAAAGATCGAGCGCTGGACCAAGCGCCCCGCCAGCTGGAGGATATTTACAACTTTGAGGACGCCCTGCTGGTAGGCGAGATGCTGATCACCATGCTCCGCCACGCGGACCGTGTAAAGATCGCCTGCCTGGCTCAGCTGGTAAACGTGATCGCTCCTATTATGACCAGCGACAAGGGCGCTTGGCGGCAGACCATTTACTATCCTTATTACTATACCAGCATTTATGGACGGGGCCGCGTTCTGCAGACCCTGGTGGATTCTCCCCTTTATACCACGAAAAACAACGGCGATGTTCCCTATCTAGACGCTGTGATGGTGGAGTGCGACGACGGCTCCTTGTCCCTGTTTGCCGTCAATAAGAGCCTAGAGGATGACATTACCCTGGCCTGCGACCTGAGACAGTACGAGGGCTTCCGGGTCGAAAGGCATATTGTGCTGGATCATGACGATATGAAGGCGGAAAACACAGAGGAGCATCCCGATACCGTGGCTCCGAAGAGCAACGGCGCATCCAGTATGGAAAACGGCCACCTTTCAGCGGTGCTGAAGAAGCATTCCTGGAATATGATCCGTATGACCATACTTTAGCGGACAATAGATTCTAGCTGTTATTGTGCTAAAAAGGCATAAATAACAGCCTTTTTTGTTTTATTTTGCTTAAAACTCTCTCGTCCACTAATCTATAAGACCCCAAACATCTAAAAGGAGGAGCAAAAATGAAAAGACTTGTTTCCGGCATCCTGGCGGCCCTGTTAGCGGTAACTGCTTTCAGCGCCTGCAACACCAATTCCCCCGCCAGCAGCGGCGACGCCACCAGCGGCGCTTCCAGCACAGAGGCTTCCAGCGGCGACGCTCAGAAAGAGCCCGTTACCATTCAGTTCTGGACTTCCTTCACCGGTCCTGACGGCGAATATGCCCGTGACATTACCAACCGCTTCAACGAGATGGATAACGGCATCACCGTAGAGTTTGACGCTATGGGCGCTGACATTCTGACCGAGAAGCTGGCCACCGCCCTTTCTACCGGCAACGCCCCCGCCCTCACCTTCCAGTTTAATTTGCAGGTAGGCACCCATGGCAAGAACGACACCATGAGAGACCTGTCTGACTTCTGGGAGAAGACCGGCGTGGATAAGGACGACTTTATGGAGGAATCCATCACCGCCCTGCAGTACGATGGAAAGCAGATCATGCTTCCTTTCCACTGGTATTCCACTTACCTGTACTGGAACAAGGACCTGTTTGAGGCCGCCGGCTTAGATCCGGAGACCCCGCCCACCACCTGGATGAGGTATACACCATGGCCGAGCAGATCACCGATCCTTCGAAGAACGTATACGGAATCGGCTTCCCCACCAGCGGCGCTGTGCCGTGGTTCTATTCCATCATGCGTTCCAACGGCGGAGACTTCTTTGATACTGAAAACATGAAATCCGTGCTGGACAGCCCGGAGAACCTGGAAACCCTGAAGTGGATCCAGGATATCGCCCAGAAGGGCTTTACTCCCGCCAACAATACCGGCGCCGACCTGGATAACATCATGATGGCCGACCAACTGGGTATGTATGTAAACGGCCCCTGGCTCTCCACCGGTCTGAGAGACAATGAGATTAACTTCGGCGTAACCGGTATGCCTGCCGGCAAGAAGGACACCATCGGCGTTGCCGAAGAATACGGCTTTGCCGTGCCGAAGTCCACTCCCGACGATCAGGTGGAAGCCGCTTATGAGTACATCGCTTACTGGTATACTCCTGAAATTGCCTCTGAGTGGTGCCTGAAGAACGGCTATCCTCCGTTCATCAAGTCTCTTGTTGAAAACGAGGACATCAAGAATGACGAATATGTCAGCATCTTCTCCCAGATGGAGGACTACGGCGAGGTTTCCTGCGTAGGCCTGACCACTGGCCAGCAGATTCAAAGCGACGTGCTGTTCCCCATGGTAGAAAACATCATGGCCGGAAACGACGCCCAGGCCGAACTGACCAAGCTTCTGAGGAAATCGATGGAATTTTAGCGACTGAGAAATAATCAGAATAAGTGGCGAGGTTTGCTCTAGTTGGAGGCTAACGCCTTATCTTGGGGCAAACCTCAAATTTTACCAAAGGGGGATGCCAGCTTTGCTGAAAAAATTAGACAGATATTGGAACCGTCCCGGCCGGGCCGCCTATATCTTTATACTGCCATCGTTAGTGCTCCTTTTTATTTTTGCTTTTATTCCGCTCTGCGCTTCTATTGTAATCGGCTTTATGCACATGGACATCTACTTCAGCGACGTTCATTTCGATGGATTTAATAACTTTGTCCGCGCGTTTCAGGACGAACGCTTTTGGAACGCACTGAAAAACACTCTGCTTTTCGCGATTATAGAAATGGTGCTCCAGATCGTGGTAGGACTGCTGGTGCTAACGCCCTGGTGAGCTCGACGTTTTTCAATAAATTTTCCCGCACCATTCTCTTCATTCCTGTTGTAATCTCGACCGCCGCCACTGGCGTTATGTTCGGTCTTCTTTTAGATGAAACCATCGGCTATATTCCCTATCTCTGCGGTATGCTGGGCTTCCCGGACGCCACCTTTTTCAGAAACGCTTCCACCGCGATGGGCACGATCATCGCCATGACGGTTTGGAAAAACTTCGGCTATACCATGTCGATTCTCGTGGTGGGCATCCAGGGTGTGTCCCAGAGCTACTACGAGGCCGCCCGGATCGACGGCGCCTCCAAGGTGCAGCAGTTCTTCTATATCACTCTGCCGGGGATTCTGCCCAACCTGGCTTCTGCATCATCACCAACCTGATCGGTGCCCTGCAGGTATTTGACCAGGTGTTCGTCACCACCCAAGGCGGTCCCCAGTATACAACCGAAACCTTAGTGTTCTACATCTATAAGACGGGCTTCCGCGACCCCTTCGACCTGGGCTACGCCAGCGCCATGTCGGTCCTGCTGCTGATCGCTATTTTAATCCTAGCCGTGCCGGTCTATAAGAAGATGTTTATGTCTAAGGATTAGGAAGGTGCACAGATTATGAAAAAGACAAAAGAAGATATTGTATTAGGCACTATCAAATATATCTGCATCGCGGCTTTGCTGATCGTGGTGCTGTTTCCCATTATCTGGCTGGTCGCCGGCTCCTTTAAGCTGGAAAAGGAGATTTTATCCTTCCCGCCTACCGTATTCGGCGAGCATTTCAGCATGAAATCCTTCCAGCGCATTTTTGATGCGATTCCCTTTCTGCAGTATATCGCCAATACGGTGATTTTTGCCTTGGGCGCGACCGGTCTGGCTCTGGTGTTCGACTCTGCGGCGGGATACGCCTTCGCCCAGCTGGACTTTAAGGGAAAGAATTTTCTGTTCGTCGTCGTTTTGCTGACCATGATGGTGCCGTTCCAGGTCATGATGATTCCGCTCTTTTTGGAATCCAACTATTTGGGACTATTAAATACCTATATGGGCCTGATTCTGCCCAAGGCCACCACCGCGTTCGGTGTGTTTATGATGCGCTCCTATTTCGCTCAGCAGCCTCATGAGCTGGGCGAGGCCGCCCGAATCGACGGCTTAAGCGAAATCGGTATTTTCTTCCGGATCTTCCTGCCTTTGGTGGTGCCGGGACTGATGACCCTGGGTATTTTCCATCTGATGAACAACTGGAACGATCTTCTGTATCCCCTGATGATGACCACGGAAACCAAGATGAGAACCCTCTCCGCCGGACTGGCGCTGTTCGTGGGCGAGAGAAGCACCACCTATTACGGCCCTCAGCTGGCCGGTGCATTGATCTCCATTCTGCCGCTGATGGTTCTGTACGCTTTCTTCCAGAAGTATTTCATCGCCAGCGTGGCCACCAGCGGAATGAAGGATTAATCGGGATGAATCAAAATTTGAAAAATTCTGCCAGGCTCTGCTGGCCATGCAGCGCATGTCCTGGGAGCAAGGAGTGGCGGCACAGGCGTTTTTTGAGTACGGGCGGCCTGACATCGGGATGCTTATGGTCCGGGAGGCCTTGCGCCGCTCCGACGGGAAGGGCCTGCTGGGGATTACTAATCCGGCGATGGATTCCGTTGACTGCGGGGCCAACGGACTGCCCCTTTATTACGCTTATCAATATACTGGGGACCGCGCTTATTGGGCGGCCCTGCAGAGACTGGCTGATTGGCTGGAGTTTTCCGCCCCCCGGGGCGCTCCGGCCAATTGTATCATAACCCGGGCAGCCGGAAAATGATGATCGACGGAATTTATCACATTCTTCCGCCTTTAGCGGCGGCAGGAAGGGCCGGGTTCGCGGCTCAGCAGGCGGAGCTGTTTCACCGGAGGCATTATGATTCCAAAACCGGGCTTTACCGCCAATTTTGGGATGAGGACGGGAACAGCTTTTGCCGCCGGGAGCTTTGGGGCGGCGGCCAGGGATGGATGGCCGGGGCCTTAGCCCTGGCGTGCAGGCTTCTTCCGCCGAAGGACGGTGAAACCAAAAAAACGCTGGGTGAGCGGCTGAACCGCCTGCTGAAGGCCATGAAGAACTATTTGCGGGAAGACGGCCGGTTTCACGACGTTTTGGACGACCCGTCCACGTTCCCCGAGGTGACAGCATCCCTGATGATGTGCTATACTGTTTATCAGGGAATCAGCGCCCTTGTGGTGCCTGCCGAGGAGAAAAGGGATGCCGACCGGGTGCTGGAGCTTTTAGAGCGGTATGTGGATGAACAGGGCTTTGTCAACAGCGCCTGCGCCTCACCCGGTTTTGACCGGCCCGGAAATTCCGCGGAGGCGCAGGCTTTTTATCTTTTGGCGCATTCGGCTAAGAGAGCGTTAGAACCCCAAAAAGCTTAATGATGAGGTGAAAAAGAAATGATGCTGAACAATAATCCCTATTCTGAGGTCAAGGGCTTTAACTACTGGCCGTCCTATGCTATGGTTTTAAACGATGTGATGGACAGATTTGATTTGGAAACCGTCAAAAGGGAGTTAAAGGGCGCCCAGAACCTGGGAGCCAGCTGCGTACGGGTGTGGGTCAGCAATGTGAGCTGGCAGAGAAGCGCCCCAAGGTTTCTCTCTGATTTCAGAGCCTTGCTTTCCGCCGCGGAAAGCTATGGTATTTTGGTCATGCCTGTGCTTTTTAACCGCTGGGTGGATACGGATTATCCCGTAGGAGAACTGGACCTGACCACCGTAATGATGCCATTGTCCGGGGCCAACCGGGAGTATCTGCGCTCCTTCCTGGGAGAATTCCGGAATGATTCCCGGATTCTGATGTGGGATCTCTGCAACGAGCCTTTTTATTACACGCTTCTGCCGCTGGAGGAGAACGCAATCCAGGAGATCAAGAGACTGGAAATCCGCTACTGGCAGGAATGCCTTGCTGAGATCCGCCGGATTTCTCCCAGCCAGCCGGTCACTATGGGCTTTGCAGGCCCGGCAGACCAGGCGCTGGAGGAGCTTTACCGCAGCCTGGATGTGATTTCCTTCCACCCCTACGCCGAGTATTGGGACGAGGGCTTTTTACAGTTCACAGATGCTTACATAGACGTTGCGAACCGGCTGGAGAAGCCTCTGCTCTGTACGGAAACCTGTCAGGGCAGCCTAAACGACCAGGTGCGCGGGGAGATCGTCAGGCAAACCCTGGATGCGCTGGAAAGCCGAAGCATCGGATGGCTGGCCTGGCATTTGTGCGAGGGAAAGGTCGTCACCGGAGACCGGTCCCGTCCGGACGGAAACTGCCGGCCCGGAGAGGCAGGATATATGCCCTTCCTGCTGGCCGACGGCTCGATCCGGCCGCATCACGAGGCGGTGCTGCGTTACACCAAGCCGGAACGCAGAAGCTGACCGAAGCCACAGGCAATCGCGTAAACCGAAAGGAAATAAGGAGGATGTCATAGTGCAATACAGAAGAATGGGCCGCAGCGGCTAAAGCTCAGCGAGGTGGCCGTTGGAAGCTGGATGACGGATCTGAAGGGCCGGGAGGCCTGCGATACCGCGAAGGAGGTTCTGCGCCGGGCTTACGACAGCGGCGTAAACTTTTTTGACTGTGCCGACGCTTACAGCGGCGGTCAGGCGGAGGTTTTCCTGGGAAATATTCTGAAAGAATTTCGGAGAAGCTCCTACGTGGTTTCCAGCAAGGTGTTTTTCCCAGTGGGAGACGGTCCCAACGACCGGGGGCTTTCCCGGAAGCACATTGTGGAACAGCTGAACCGGTCTCTGAAAAATCTGCAGGTGGATTATTTGGATCTCTATTTCTGCCACCGGTTTGATCCGGAAACCTGTATGGAGGAAACTCTGGAAACTCTGAGCGATATGGTGGCCCAGGGGAAAATTCTGTACTACGGGGTCAGCGAATGGAGCCCGGTTCAGATTACCAAGGCGCTCGGCCTGATTCAGAAGCACGGCTACCGGCCCTTGTCTGTGATTCAGCCTCAGTACAATATGGTGGACCGGTATATTGAGGATGAAATTATGGGGATCTGTGAGGAAAACGGCGTGGGTATCGTTCCCTTCTCGCCCCTGTCCCAGGGCCTGCTCACAGGCAAATACAGAAAGGGCCAGCCTATCCCGGAAGGCTCCCGGGCAACCCATCAGGCGGATAAGCAGATCAACCAGCTTCTCACAGAAGAAAATCTGGATAAGGTGGAGAAGCTGCTGCGGGTGGCCAAGGAGCTGGGAGTTTCCCTCTCGGTTCTGGCTCTGGCCTGGATCCTGCGGAAGCCGGCCGTCACCAGCGTGATCACCGGGGCCTCCAAGGCCTCCCAGCTGGCTGGCAACCTAGCTGCCAGCGGGTTCCGGATTCCTCAGGAGGCTCTGAAGGAAATTGAGAAGATTCTGGATTACCATCCTTTGTGAGAAGGATCGGATAACCCTACGGAAGGAAAGGGCCGCGATAAAAGAAAATCCGCTTAGCAGGCGGTCAAAAGAAGCGGAAAAACAGTGAAGCGCAAAATGCGAAGAATAGAAAAGCGGAAGCTTTGGCGAAGGTGAAAAGGAGGAGCTTATGAAAAAGATTACGCTTGGAGGAATGCAGGCCTCCGATATTGTACTTGGATGTATGCGGATCAGCGATATGGCTGTGTCCCGGGTGCAGGAGCTTTTGGAAACAGCTGTCGAAGAGGGGATCAACTATTTCGATCACGCAGATCTTTACGGCCACGGGGCTTCAGAGGAGGTTTTCGCAAAGGCCATGGGCCAAAAGCCCTCGCTGCGGGAGCGGATTTATCTCCAGTCCAAATGCGGCATCCGGGATGAGGGGGGCCTTTTCCGGTATGATTTTTCCAAGAGCCATATTCTGAAAAGCGTTGATGGTATTCTGAAACGGCTGAACACCGATTATCTGGACGCGCTGCTTCTGCACCGGCCCGATCCGCTGGTGGAGCCGGAAGAGGTGGCCGAGGCCTTTGAGCTTCTCCACAGCAGCGGAAAGGTCAGAAGCTTCGGCGTCAGCAACCAGTCCCCTATGCTGATCGAGCTGCTGCAAAAATATGTCAATCAGCCCTTGGTGATCAACCAGCTTCAGTTCGGCGTTGCCCACACCCCTATGCTGGATCAGGAGCTTTTCTTCAACATGACCGCTGATCAAAGCGTGGACCGGAGCAGCGAAATCCTGGAGTACTGCCGCTTGAAGGATATCGCCATACAGGCCTGGTCGCCGTTCCAGTATGGATTTTTTGAGGGCGTGTATCTGGATAACGCCAAATTTGGCCCGCTGAACGATACCTTAGACGCCATTGGAAGGAAATACGGCGTATCCAAAGCCGCTGTGGGCGTTGCCTGGATTCTGCGCCATCCGGCGAAAACCCAGGTAATCGTCGGCACCACCAACCGGAGCGCCTGAAGGCGATGTGCAAGGGCTCGGAGGTTGTCTTGACCCGGGAGGAATGGTATGAGATTTACCGGGCGGCCGGACATAAAATCCCCTGACCATAAACCGCCGTTTCGAGGCTTAAGCAGATCAGAAGCGAATAAATACAGTGGACGCCTTGCGGTGCTTTTTTACGGAAGCTGACGATTTTACTTTTGCGGCCGCCCCGGAGCGCTTGTTTTGCGGCGAAACCGTTCAGCGCAGCCGCCTTGCCGCAGGGCTGAGAGGGCTTCAGCGATTGTCAAATCAGCTTGAGCGTTATGCGCGGCCGCAACACGCGGAAACCGCCTGTTGCCAGGAGAAACCGCCGCCGTGGACCGGTGGAGTGCGAGCCTTTAGGGAACCTGTGAACACAGGCGCGCCGCGCGGTGAATCAGACGGATTGCACCGCAGGAGGTATGGGCGTGAAACGTCCGGCCCGGGCGCTGTACGCCTGAAAGAGCTTTCGTCACAACGGCGGGCGGTGAAAGGCGTTCTCAGTCCATTCTCAGCTGTTTTGCTGATCAAGCTTATCTGAGCTGTGCTTCAGGATCAACAAAATTCGAAATTAAGGAAGGAATCGGCATGAAAGGATTTCAAAGCAGGCTTCCCGCAGCCCGCTGGGAGGAAGGACTGCTGTGCGGCAACGGCACCATCGGCGCTATGGTGATGGGCTGGCCGAAGGAGGAGACCATTTACTTTACCCATGAGAAATTATACGCGCCCTTCGCTCCGAAGCGGGAGCCTGTGCATACGGCAGGGCATCTGGAAGCTATCCGGCGCATGATGCTGGATGGCAGATACGAGGAAGCGGCGGAATTTGTGGTAAATCTTTCCTATCAGGAGGGGTATGGGCCCCGGATCGAGCAGTGGACCGACGGGTTTACCGTGGCCTGCGACATGAAGCTGCGGTTTCCCCAGAAGGAGGAGCCGGAGGACTATAAAAAATCCCTGAATTTTGAAAACGGCCAGGCGGAGGTTTCCTTCACCCTGGGAAGCAGCCGGGTCACCCGGGATTTCTTCGTATCCCGAGCCGCCGGGATCGCCGTAATGCGGATCACCTCTTCAGAGCCCGTCAGCTTTGAGGTCTCTCTGGAAAAGCATCAGGAAATTCAGGAAGCCTGCGAGCCGTATTGGAAGGAGGTCGCTACGACCGCCGGATCCTGGATCCGCTGGTAGCCGTTCAGGATCATACGCTGCTGTATGAGGGCGTGTATCAGGATACCGATTTCGGATACCGCTGCGCTGTAAAAGTCGCGGAAACAGACGGCGCGGTTTGCGGGGAGCCGGACAGAATCACCGTAAGAAACGCCCGGGACACCTTGCTGTTCTATAATCTTCTTCCGGTTCCGGACCGCCGGAAGGCTGTCCCCCGGGCGGAGGACAGCTTTGAGGGCCTGCCCTTGTCCTATGAGGAATTGCTCCAGGCCCACGCGCGGCTTCATAACGCCGTTTACAGCCGTATGGAATTGAAACTCAGCGACCCGCAGGCGCCTAAGAGCGAGCTGGCGGAGGAGCTCTGGGAAAAAGGGCGGCAAAAGCTGCCGCCCAACCGGTATTTTGAAATGCTGTGCGACGCGGGCCGGTACCAGGTGATCTGCGCCAGCGGAGAGACGCCGCCAACGCTTCAGGGGATTTGGACCGGAACCAACCATGTGCCCTGGTCCGCCGATTATACCCGCAACGGCAACGAGCAGACGGTGATTCTTTCCAATCTGCCCGGCAATATGTTTGAGTGCATGGACAGCTTTATCCGCTATGAGGAGAGCCTGATCCCGGAGGAGCGGGAAAACGCCAGGGTGATGTACGGCTATCCCGGTATTTTAAGCGCCTCCCGCACCAGCAGCCACGGCTGAACAACCACTTCAGCGTAGAATGGCCTATGACGTTTTGGACCATCGGCGCCGCATGGAACGCCCATTTCTTTTATGATTACTATCTTTATACCATGGACCGGGAGTTCTTTTTAAACCATGCGCTTCCGTATATGAAGGAGTGCATCGTGTTTTTTGAGAAATTCCTTATCGAGGACGAAAACGGCAAGTGGATGTTCGTCCCGTCCTATTCTCCGGAAAACAAGCCGGCGAATTCCCCCGGAATTTCCCAGGCGTGCATTAACGCCACCATGGACGTCGCTTTGGTCAGCGAGCTGCTGCGGAATCTGATTCAGGGCTGTGAAACGGAAGGCGTGGAAAAAGAAAGCCTTCCCAAGTGGAGAGCCATGCTGGGGAAAATGCCTGCCTATCAAATTAACGAGGACGGCGCTTTAAAGGAATGGTGTACTCCCCGGCACGAGGATTTTTACGATCACCGCCATTCCTCCCACCTGTATCCCCTGTATTACGGGGTGGCGGAGGAATTTAAAAACCAGCCGGAGCTGATGGAGGCCGCTAAAAAGGCCTATGAAATGCGGATGAAATATAAAAAGCAGGAAATCGGCGTGATGGCGTTCGGCACGATCCAAATGGCTATGACCGCCGTCCACCTGGGAGATACGGACACGGCGTGGAGGCTTTTATGCTCCATTGCGGAAAATAATTACTACAATACCTTTTCCCCCTCTCACAACGCCGGACCATTTATCTTCAACTGCGATATCAGCGGCGGCGTGCCGGGGCTGATATTTGAAATGCTGATCCAGTCCTATCCGGTTACCGATGAAAATGGAAAGATCCAGTCCTTTGAGATCCGGCTCCTGCCGAATCTTCCGGAGCCCTGGCAGTCGGGCACCTGCGCGGCGTGAGAGCAAGAGGCGGCTTTGAGCTGAACTTTTCCTGGGAAAACGGAAAGGTCACCCAGTGCGAGGTCATTTCACATTCCAATTACAGCTACACCATGGGATAGGGCAAGGCGGATTTGTCCGGATGGTGGGAAAACGGCTTTCTGGAGCTTGAAGCGGAAGCGCCTGAAGCCGGGCCGCTGTGCGCCTGGGAAAGCTCATTTCGGGCCGTGGAACAGCCGGCGCTGAAAGGCTGGCTTTAAGATATTTTGATTGGATCGTCAGGAGGAGCGATTATGAATTATACGGTTATGGCTTATACCCGCCGGGAAAACAGAGAGCTGGAGAGCGCCATGCACCTGGCGGCGGTGCTGGAAAACGGCTCCTTGCAGCCCTTGCAGAACGGGACCGGCATCCTGTTTGCCAAAGCGGAATTTAACGAAGGCCCTCTGTGCGGCACCACGAAAATCCTGCGGAAGCCATGGGTGTTCCGCCTGAAGGATGGAGCCTTCGGCGTGGTATGCCTGCGCCGCAACGTAGGCGGCGGTCTGGAGCCTGGAAAAGAAAACTGCGTGCTGATATTCACCTCGCCGGATCTTCTTTCCTTCCGGGAGGAGGGACTGATCCCGGCAGCGCCGGAGGGTACGGCTGTTGCGGACGTCCGGTGCCAATGGGATGGGAAGGCTGGGCTCTACCGGCTGACCTGGTCGGATGGAACCGGATATTATACCTCGTCGTCGCCGGATCTGACTTCCTTCACCGGTATGGAAAAGACCGGTTCCCCGGAGCCCCGGGCCTTGGTGAAGCTCAGCGATGGGGTGGATGGATGTTTGATTTCTCTTACCCAAGAGGAGTATGAAAAGGTTCTGCGCCGCTATTCTCCGGTAGTCCAGACCGGATGCCTGCCGGTTTATTGCAAGGCGGCTCCCGGGGAAAGAGTATCCCTTCCGGAGCAGGTGACCCTCACCTATTCCGACGGCTCGTTGAAGCCGATGCCGGTAAAATGGGAGCCCTTCTCCAGAACCCTGCCCGGCGTGTACTCGGTGGCGGGCGCCGTACAGCGGGAGACTTGGCCTTTCCATTTTTGGAGGAGCGGGCGGACCCGACGGTGATCCGGTACCGGGGGCGCTACTATTATATGGCCACGGATGACGGAAACGGCCAGACCACCCTGAAAATCCGGGGCAGCGATACCATCAGCGGGCTGGCGGAGGCGGAGGAGCGCGTGATTTTCACCGCGAACCCGGAGGGATATATGTCAGGCTGCCTGTGGGCGCCGGAGCCCCACGTGGTAAACGGAAGACTGTGCGTGTTTTTTGCCGCCGGCAATCCCCACTGGTATACGGTGCAGTGCCATGTGATGGTGATGGCGGGGGATGACCCCCTGGATGCGGCAAGCTGGCAGACGCCTCAGCGGTGCCGCACCATAGAAGGCGGGGTCCTGTGCCCCGATGGAATCACCCTGGACATGACCTGCTTCACTGTGGGCCAGGTTCCCTACGTGGTCTGGGCCCAGCGGGTGATGCGCCTGGAGGAGCAGGAATTCGGCAACTCCGACTTATACATTGCCTCGGTGGATCCGGAAAAGCCCTGGCAGCTCACCAGCGCCCCGGTCTGCATCTGCCGGCCATCCTATGGCTGGGACCGGGTGGATACCACGGTCGATGAAGGCCCCTTTGCCGTGCGGAGAGGAGACGACCTGTTCCTTACGTTTGCGGGATCCAGCGTCAGCGTTCTGTATTGTGTAGGCCTGCTTCACGCTAAGACGGGAAGCAACCTGCTCGATCCGGAAAGCTGGGAGGAGCTGGGATACCCCATTCTGACCAGCGAGAGCGTGCCCGGTCAGCTGGGACCCGGACACAACTCCTTTGCGAAGGATGAATTTGGAAACGATATTGTGGCGTATCACGCCAAGCTGCCGGCAGCGGACGGCCACGACCCGGGAATGACCAACCGGCATACCGGCCTGAGGCCTGTCCACTGGGACGCCGAAGGCTTCCGAGACTGGATATGACCCCGGAAAGGGAGCTGTCCCCCGGCTTCCAAATCCAGGCCGTTGTGGAGATCGCGGAGGCCCCAAAGGAATAACCCAAGAAACTTTGCACTAAGGCGTCCTAGGCTTACGTAGGGCGCCTTTGCTTTGCTGTGAGGAAATTTAACGAATGAAGAGAAGCGCCTGTCAGAAGCCAGGCGGTAACGGCTCTTTCAGAACCTGTGTGAACTGCGTTTCGGCTTATCTCTTTGAGCAAAATACCTTCCGCAGAAATTTCTGAGGTCCCGCTGAGGCCCCGGTCAGAAAATCTGTGCCTTTGTTCCTCCTTTTTGAGAGCTATAGAACCCTTGCCGTCAGCCAAGGCTTTTTATCCGCCCCTCCGGTTTAGCCGGGGCCTTTCTTAGCTGTAAGCGGCAAAAAAGAACCCATCCGGCAGATACCGGATGGGTTCTTTTTGAACTAGCTTATCCTAGGAAGCTTACGGAACGATTATTTATACAGCGGGCCGTAGGTCTTGCAGGCATTGTAATCGGCGGCCATGGGGCAGTCTACGCCGAAGGAGGCCCAGGCGTGAGGACGGAAGATCTCCTTCTCGTCCAGGTTGTGCATAGAGACCGGGATTCTCAGCATGGAGGCCAGGGTAATCAGGTCCTTGCCGATGTGGCCGTACACAAACGCGCCGTGGTTGGCGCCCCAGTTGGCCATGACGGAGTAAACGTCGGTGAAGGGGCCCTTGCCGGTGAGCTTGGGAGCAAACCAGGTGGTGGGCCAAGTGGGGTCGGTTCTCATATCCAGCGTCTTGTGAACCTCGTCCGGCAGGGTTACGGTATAGCCCTCGGCGAACTGGAGCACCGGGCCTAAGCCTCTACCAGATTCAGGCGGACCATGGTCACAGGCATTTCGGCCTGGGTCTTAAAGTGAGAGGAGAATCCGCCGCCGCGGAAATATCCCAGGTCGGCATGGCACCAGTCGGTGGCCTTCAGGCAGCCGTCAATGTCGCGTCGGTCATGTCATACCATTTCTTCATTACATGGTTGCCGTTTTCATCTGTGCTCGCGCCGGTTGCGTCCAAAGCCGCGGCGCCGGAATTGATCAGATGGATAAAGCCGCCGGCGGCCTTGCCCTCAGGCTTCCAGCCAGTCACGCGCTCCACAGCCTCGGGGCTCCAGTAGGTGCGTACGTCGGCGAAAACGCTTGCCTGGTTGGTGAGCAGGTTGCCAAACATCATGGAAACGGCATTGAGGCCGTCGTTCTCAGTGGCAAAGGGAATCGGCTGCTTTTTGCCGCGCCAGTCAAAGGTGGTGTTCATAAAGGCTCGGTAAAGTCGCCGTTAGGCTGCCAGTCGGACCACATGCGCTGGCCCTGGAAGCTCCCAAAATGCCGTTGCGGCCCATGGATTCTTCTTCCCAGCCCATTTCGGCCAGCTTGGGGTTGCCCAGCATCAGGTCGCGGCAGATCAGGGTCATCTTGACTACGAAGGCCCATTCCTCTTCCTTCTGGGCGTCGGTGTGCTTTTTCTCCGGCGGGTTCTTATCGAAGCCTCCGGGCAGTGCGCCTTGGTCCAGGCCAAAGCTCTCTCAAATTCCTCGTGATCGTAAATCTCCAGCTTCATGCGGCGGAGCACCTCGGTCATATCTACCCACTCGGCGCGGATGCCAGGTAGTCCTGGAAGAACTGAGGATTGCAGAAAGAGCCCATGATGCCCATGGAAACGGAGCCGATGCCACATAGGCTTTGTTCTTCATCACGCCGACAGCGCAGGCGCAGCGGGCGAACCGGAGAATTTTTTCCTTAACGTCGCAGGGAATGGTGGAATCCGTGACATCCTGGACGTCGTGACCGTAGATAGAGAAGGCAGGCAGGCCTCTTTGGTTGTGAGCGGCCATAACGGCGGCCAAATATACCGCGCCGGGACGCTCGGTGCCGTTAAAGCCCCAAACCGCCTTAATGGTGGAAGGATCCAGGTCCATCGTCTCGCTGCCGTAGCACCAGCAGGGAGTAACGCTCAGGGTGGCGCACACATTCTGCGTGGCGAACTGCTGGGCGCAGCGGGCCGCCTCCTCGCCGCCGCCGATGGTGCAGTCGGAAATGACGCATTTCATCGGAGTGCCGTCTGGATAACGGATCTCGGATTCAATCAGCTCCTTGGCCATCTTAGCCATCTGCATGGTTTTTTCTTCCAGGCTTTCCCGCACGCCGAACCGGCGGCCGTCAATGATGGGGCGGATGCCAATGGTAGGATAGTTTGTCATAAAATTTGACCTCCTTGTGATAAAATAAAATCACTCTGCCTCAACCGGCGGAAATTTCGAGCTTTCAATACGAAAAGGCTAAAAACAAGAAATCCCGCCGCTGAAATCTGTACAAGTTCATTATAGAAAAAAGCAGCCTCAAATTCAATAGGTTATCCTGTTTTGCATATCAGAATTTTTGCTTTCTTCTCCCGCCGAACGAGGCAATTTCCCGGCGGGCCCGGCAGAATCCTTTCCAGGCCGGGGCAAGGCGCCGCGGGGCGTCGCTCCTGCGCGCGGCTTTCTCTTTCCGGTATCCCAGCCTCAGCCTGGAGTTGGCGGTTTTAGATACCGCGCTGGCCACAGAACAGGGCCGTCCCGCCAGCGCTCCTTTTGAGAGGCGGGCTTTTCAATATTCCGCTGAAGAAAGCCGGCTGTATCAGGAGCCGTTTTTATAAACCCATAAAATATCCCGTTGACTTTAGCGGAAGGAGCGTTAATAATGAAAGATGCCTGATCATAAGTTATAACGCTTTTGCGGCGGCCTGTGGAAGCGCAGACATAGGAGGAGAGAGCTTGAGAGGGGATTTCAATGACTTGACCAAGGGAGGCGTGACCAAACAGCTGGTTCGCTACGCCATTCCTATGGTGGTGACCAGCTTGCTGCAAGCCTGCTACAGCATGGCGGATTTGCTGATCGCAGGCCATTTTATCGGCAGTTCGGGGATATCTGCCATTAATAACTCCAGCCAAATCGTGTTGATTTTGACCAATATCGCCATCGGACTGACGACAGGCGGTACGATTTTAATCGGCCAGTGCTTTGGGGCAGGCAGCCGGGAAAGGCAGAAAAAGGCAACCGGAACCCTGGTGACCTTGTCTATGGGCTGGGAGCTCTCTGCGCCGTGATTTTTTCCTGGCGGCGGAACCAATGCTGAGGGCGCTCGGCGCCCCAAGCCTGGAGGAAGCTAAAATTTATCTCCAGACCTGCTCCGTAGGCTGGTGTTTGTATTTGGCTATAACGCTCTAAGCTCGGTGCTGCGGGCGGTAGGAAATTCCAAGCAGCCTTTTTATTTTATCGCGGCCGCCGCAATGATTAATGTGGCGCTGGATCTGTTCCTGATGGGATACTGCCGAATGGGAACTCTGGGGGCGGCCGTCGCTACCACTGCGGCCCAGGGAGTATCCTTCCTGTCAGCGCTGTTCTATTTGTTAGGGAGGAAAGAGCTTTTCCAGCTAAAGCTGGAATTTTTAAAAATCCGGGTCAATGAACTGCTGGTAATTTTAAGGCTGGGAATTCCCGGAGCTGTCCAAATGACGATCGCGGGGGTTTCCTGGCTTGTGGTGACCTTTCTCATCAACCAATACGGCGTAGATGTCAGCGCCGGCAACGGGGTCAGCATTAAGATCAAGGATTTCTGCCAGCTGTTCACCTCCGCTATGGCCACTTCCGCATCCGCCATGATCGCCCAAACCTTGGGAGCGGGCCTTTACGACCGGGCAAAAAATGTTACTGATACGGCTATGAAAATCACGGTGGCGATGTCCCTGGCCATAATTGTTCTGGTAGAACTGCTGGCGCCCCAGCTGGCGGGCCTGTTTACCAGCGACGAGAATGTAAGGCTGGCGGCGGTGCAGAACCTGAGAATCGAGATTGTAGGCCAAGTATTTTACGCGGTTTTTATGGTATATCACGCCTTAGCCATCGGCGCGGGACACACAGCCTTCGCTATGGCCAGCTCTTTTGTAAACTGTATCGTCTTCCGGGTGGTACTGGCGGCGGCCTTCAACCATTTCTGGGGCTGACTGGAATTTACCTCGCCTGTATGATCGCTCCCGCTTCCTCGGTTCCGCTGGGCTATTTTTATACCCGGTCCAATGTGTGGCGGCGTTCGCTGGTGTAAGAAACGCCGCCCAAAAAGAAAGGCGCGGCCTAGGGAAGAACCCGGGCCGCGCTTTTTTGCCGTGTATCAGCGGATTTGGCTGATTAGAAATTAAAGTTGTCCGGATCGGCCCCAAACCGACGGTCCTGATTTAAAGCGGTAACCGCTTCCATGTCCTTCTGAGAGATCTCAAAGTCGAACACATCGCCGTTGGCAAAAATCCGGTCTTTATGAACGGATTTTGGAATCACGATAGTATCCCGCTGCAAATGCCAGCGGATGATCAGCTGGGCGGCGGACTTCCCGTAACGGCCGGCGATTTCGTTGACCACAGGGTCGCTCAGTACGGAGCCGGTGCCTTACTGCCTCCCAGGGGCTCCAGCCTCTACGGCAATGCCCTTTTGGTCACAGTAATCAAAAAGCTGCTTCTGGGTGAGATAGGGATGGCATTCGATCTGGTTTACCGCCGGAACCACCTCCGCATCCCGCAGGAGATCGTCGAGATGATGTATCTGAAAATTGCTCACGCCGATAGCGCGGATTTTTCCCTCTTTGTAAAATTCCTCCATGATCTTCCAGGATTCCTTGTAGACTCCGGCTACCGGCCAGTGAATCAGCAGCAGGTCCAGATAGTCGGTTTGAAGGTACTCCAGGCTTTTCTCAATGTTTTCCCTCTGGGTGTGATCCCGCATATCCTGGTTCCACAGTTTGGTGGTGATGAACAGCTCCTTCCGGTCGATGCCGCTCTCCTTGATGGCCTCACCCACGGCGTCCTCGTTGTGGTAAGCCTTGGCGGTGTCGATGTGGCGGTAGCCCGCTTCCAGGGCCCACAAAGCGGCCTGCTTGGTGTCGCCGCCAGATTGGAACACGCCAAAGCCAGCCTTGGCATTTCCACGCCGTTGTTCAGGGTTTTACTGGTTAAAAAGTTCATAAGATTTTCCCTCCATACTCATTGTTGTTTGGAAAGCCGCCGGCACAACCCGGCGGGGCGTTCTCCGTAAAAGGGCTTATGTTGAAAGCGTCGCGGCAGGCATCCGGTCTGCACAAAGCCGCTTTTCCTTGATTCATATGGCTTTTTAAAGGCTGGCCTGACTGGTAACGAAAATCCGAAAAAGTGCGGACTTCCGGCGCAGGACTCTTTTTGGCCATTGCCGCCGCAGAGGTTCTGACACGCTTTTGAACCTGGCAAGCGCCGGTGGGGAGCTTACAGCGCCAGCTGGTAAACCGCCAGGGCATCCTGCTCCGAAAGCTTTTTCAGCCCGCCTAAGGCTTAGGAGAACCGTCGGGCCAGTGGGTGCCTTATAGGCCATTTGCGCCAGGTGCCGGCTGTCAATGCCCAAGCCGGCCAGAGTTGACGGCTGGCCCATCTCTGTAAAGAAGGCCTGAAGCCGCCGGATACCCTCCAGGCAACGGCCTCCAGATCCCGGAGGCCGCCGCCGACGCCCATAACGTTGACAGCGAACTGGACGAAAATCGGAAGATGCTCCTTGTAAATGTGGCGCATCCACGCCGGGGTTACCACGCTAAGCCCGCTCCGTGGGCCACGTCATAAATAGCGCTGAGCTCATGCTCCATATTGTGGCAGCCCCAGTCCTCCTCGCGGCCCAGGCCCAGCAGCCCGTTGTGAGCTACTGTGCCCGCCAGGGCGATCTCCGCCCAAGCGTCGTAGTTAGTGTGATCCCGTTTCAGGATTCTGGCATTGCTCATGATCGTGCGCAGCACGCTCTCGCACAGTCCGTCGGTAACGTCGGTGTGAGTGGTGTTGGTGAAATACCGTTCCATAATATGGCTCATCATGTCGCAGACGCCGTTGGCCACCTGGTTTTCCGGCAAAGTGAAATAAAGCTCCGGATTCATAATGCTGAACACCGGACGAAGAATCACGTCTCCGTAGGGCAGCTTCAGCTGCGCCTCCTCATTGGTGACAACGGTTCCGTCGCTGGCTTCGCTGCCGGTGGCGGGCAGAGTCAAAATGGTGGCAACCGGCAGGGCAGTCTCGATAGGCTTGCCGGTTGCGAAGAAATCCCACACGTCGCCGTCATAGGGCACGCCCATGGCGATGGCCTTAGCGGAATCAATGACGCTTCCTCCGCCTACGGCCAGAATAAAGCCGATGCCTTCCCGGCGGCAGAGCTCAATACCCTGATGGATCAGGGACAGCCTGGGATTCGGCTGAACGCTCCCAGCTCCACAAAGGAAACGCCCGATTCCCGCAGGGAGGCGGCTACCCGGTCGTAGAGGCCGCTTTTTTGATGCTTCCCCCGCCGTAGTGGAGAAGAACCTTTTCGGCGTAGGGCTTGACCAAGGAGCAACCTGGGTCTCGGTTCCCTTGCCGAAGACGATGCGCGTTTTGTTGGAGTAATCAAAGTTTAGCATGTGAACAATCCTCCTGCTCTTTTAAAATTTCGGATTTATCCCGCGGACTCACGCCTTTGGACGCTTCAGCGTGCTGCACGCCGTGGGAAAACAGCGCTGCCAATGACGGAAGAAGCCGCTCGGACGGAGCTTTCCCGGACAATCATAGAAAAAGGCGGCGCGGCCTTCCGTCAATCGGATTCGCGAATTGCCGAACCGCGGCGCTGCCAATGCGGTTATCGGTTTCCAGTCTCTGGATACCCTTTCAGTTTACGCCGGAAGGAAAACCTTTGTCAATGGGATATTACTATGATATTTTTGTCCGGCTGGTGAAACCAGGCCGATTTTACTTCCTCGGGGAAGCCGCTGCGCCGCGGATCGCGCCGGGTTAACAGCTTCTTAAGAAGAAAAGTAGAAATTCGCTAAAAAAAATGGGGTAAAAAATAGAATTTTGTCAAAGAAATCTGTTTTTGGTTGAAACGAAGAAGAATTTCTGCTATTCTATAAGAGATATTTTCATGGGAGGTCACGTCATTGGGCGCACAGGGGAATTTTGTGATTCGGAAGGCGGAAAAGAAGGACGCCTGTCTGGTACTGGAGTTTATCCGGAAAATAGCGGAATACGAAAGGATGTCCCGGCAGGTAGTGGCCACCCGGGAGCTGCTGGAGGAATTTGTCTTTGACCGGAAAGCGGCGGAGGTCCTGATTGGAGAGGCGGAGGGCAGACCGGTTGGCTTTGCCCTTTATTTTGAGAACTTTTCCACCTTCTTAGGCCGGACGGGGCTTCACCTGGAGGACTTGTTCGTGGACCCGGACCAGAGGGGAAAAGGGTATGGCAAGCAGCTGTTTCAGGCAGTGGCGAGGATCGCGGCGGAGAGAGGCTGCCAGAGGCTGGAGTGGGCCTGCCTGAACTGGAATCAGCCTTCTATAGATTTTTATCATTATATGGGCGCGGTGCCCCTTGAGGAATGGACCACCTTCCGGCTGGCGGGAGGCGCCATCGAGGCGGCTTTGGAAAAATAGAAAATTGAGGAGAGAATTAAGTATGGACGCAACCTTTTGGGCGCTAATGCCGCCTGTTGTGGCAATTGTGCTGGCACTGATTACCAAGGAGGTATACGTATCCCTGCTGATCGGCATTTTGGCGGGAGGCTTGTTTTACGCGAATTTTAACGTGCTGGATGCTCTGGAGACCACCTTTACCATTATGGGAGAACGGGTGGGAAGCAACACAAATATTATCGTTTTCCTGGTGCTTTTGGGAATGCTGGTAGCTTTGATGAGCAAATCCGGGGCTTCGAGAGCCTACGGCAGCTGGGCTTCCCGGTCAATAAAAACCAAGCGGGGCGCTTTGTTCGCCACCGCCGGGTTAGGCGCTCTGATTTTCGTGGACGACTATTTCAATTGTCTTACGGTGGGCACCGTCATGCGGCCTGTAACGGAGCGGTATAAGATCTCAAAGGCCAAGCTGGCCTATATTATCGACGCGACCGCCGCCCCGGTGTGCATCATTGCGCCTATTTCAAGCTGGGCCGCGGCGGTAGGCTCCAGTTTGCCGGAAAGCAGCAGCCTGGATGGCTTTAGCCTGTTTTTGCAGACCATTCCCTTTAATCTTTACGCTCTGCTGACTATCGTCATGGTAATCTTTATGATCGCTATGCAGTTTGATTTCGGCAAAATGAAGAAGGCGGAGGCCCATCCCGAGCTGGGCACTGCCATGTCCGATGAAATCGACGACAGCCAGGCGGGCCGGGACCGGAAAGGCCGGGTCTTCGACCTGGTGATTCCCATTATCACCCTGATCGTGCTGTGCATCGCCGCTATGCTCTACACCGGCGGCATCCTGGAAGGCAAGTCCATCGCGGGAGCGTTCGCCGACTGCGATTCCTCCCTTTCCCTGGTCTTAGGCTCCTTTTTCACCATCGTATTGGTATTTCTGCTGTATATCCCCAGAAGGGTCATCTCCTTCAGCGAGTTTGCCGCCAGCCTGGTGGAAGGCTTTAAAGCCATGGTTCCGGCGATCCTGATCCTGACGCTGGCCTGGACCCTTTCCGGCGTCTGCGGAGAGGATTACCTTAACGCCGGCGGCTTTGTCAGCCAGGTGGTCAACGGAAACCAGATGGCCCATACCCTGATGCCCGGCATCTTCTTCCTGATCGCCCTGGGCCTGGCCTTTGCCACCGGCACCTCTTGGGGCACCTTCGGAATTTTGATCCCCATCACTATCGCCATCTTCGGCGATATGGGCGGACAGGTCATGGTGCTCACCGTGGCCGCCGTGCTGGCGGGCGCTGTCTGCGGAGATCATATTTCTCCCATTTCCGACACCACCATTCTGGCCTCCACCGGCGCCAACTGCAACCATATCGAGCACGTATCCACCCAGATGCCCTATGCCTTGCTGGTGGCCGCCTGCTGTTTGATTGGCTATCTCGTGGCGGGCTTCACCTCCAACGGATGGCTGGGCCTGGGCGTCGGCTTTGTGCTGCTGATGGCGGCTTTGATCGTTTTGCTGGCGCGGTTTAAGAAGCAGAAAGGCGCGGAAGCTCTCAGGCTGCTGGGAAATAGTCCCGGAGAAAATAGAAATGCCGGATTTTATCCCCCTCTTTGACAAAGGAGGGGGATTTTTTTGTGGAAACGCCAATTTTTGAAAACAAACTTTATTCAGCTTTCCGGGTGGAATTTCCATTGGGTTGTGATACAATGAAGTTGCGGCAAAATATTATAAAAAGGAGAGGTAGACAATGAAACTAGGCTTTGTCAGCGCGATTCTGGCAGATTTCACCTTTGAGGAAATGATCGACTGCGCCAGTGAAATGGGGTATCAGTGCGTGGAGGTGGCCTGCTGGCCCAGGGAAAGGCGGAGCGCCGGTATGCCGGGGTAAGCCACATCAACGTGGATGAGCTTTCGGATGAAAAGGCCGCCTATCTTCAGGCGTACTGCCGGGAGAAAAATGTGGAGATCTCATCTCTGGCCTACTACCCCAATACTCTGGACCCGGATCTGGACAAACGGCCGCCGCGGCGGAGCATCTGAAGAAGCTGATAGCGGCTTCTAAGAAGCTGGGCGTGAACATGGTTACCACCTTTATCGGCAGGGATCAGACGAAGACGGTCGAGGAGAACCTAGAGCTTTTTGAGCAGGTATGGAAGCCGCTGATTGCCCTGGCGGAGGAGAACCAGGTGAAAATCGGCATTGAAAACTGCCCCATGCTGTTCGACGCCGGACAGTGGCCCGGCGGACAAAATCTTGCAACCACCCCGAAAATCTGGCGGGAGATGTTTTCCCGGATTCCCAGCGAGTATTTCGGCTTGAATTACGACCCCAGCCATTTTGTGTGGCAGCGCATCGATTACCTGAAGCCTCTGTATGAGTTTAAGGATAAAATTTTCCATGTCCACTATAAGGATATCAAGCTGTATCCCGACCGGCTGGACGACGTGGGGATCATGGGGTATCCCCTGGAGTACATGGCTCCCAAGCTTCCCGGACTGGGGGATGTGGACTGGGGCGCGTACGTTTCCGCCTTGCGGGATATCGGTTATGACGGGTATACCTGCGTGGAGGTAGAGGACCGGGCCTTTGAAGGCTCTCTGGAGGATGTGAAAAAATCTCTTCTGCTGAGCAAGCGGTATATGGAGCAGTTTGTCATCTAAGACGTGATCCCGAATCCGCCGTGTCAGGCCGCCGGAGAAGCTTGATTCTCCGAACGGCTGGACGGGATAGGCTTGATAGGCGCCGGCTTCTCAGCAGACAGCGCCCGAGGCCGCCTGGAATCTTCTGATCCCAGGCGGCCTTTTGCGGCGGCTTCAGCGGGAAGGCTGTAACCGCAGAAAAGCCTTCGATAAAAATTAATAAATAGTTGACTTTTCCCTTAGGGTTTGGAGGTATAATATACAAGGATAGAGTGGGAATCAAAAGAAGGAGTTTTTCAATGTTAGCGGAAGAAAAAAAAGAATCCGGCGGAAGCTTGAGGAAAGCCGCCGCGATCCTCAGGACGAGAGAAAGTATCTGATCCGGAGAAGAGTAGTCAGCATCGTATCGTTTTTGATTTTGATCGGCTTTTTCGCCGTGGTAGCGGTTTACGTGGGCAAGCCTATGATTAACCTGGCAAAAGACCCGGAGACCTTCCGCCTGTGGGTGGACAGCCACGCTTCGGCGGAAAGCTTGCCATGGTGGGGATGATGGTCCTCCAGGTTGTGGTGGCGGTGATCCCCGGCGAGGCCCTGGAAATCGGCGCGGGCTACGCCTTCGGCGCCTGGGAGGGGCTTTTGTTGTGCCTGATCGGCGCGGCGATCGGTTCGGCAATCATTTTCTTTTTTGTCAAGCTTTTGGGCGTCAAGATGGTGGAAGCCTTTATTTCCCGGGAAAAGATCAATTCTCTGAAATTCATCAAGAGCAGCAGGCGGCTGAACCTGCTGATGTTTATTCTGTTCTTCATTCCCGGTACCCCAAAGGATCTGTTCACCTATTTCGCCGGCCTCACCCCTATGAAGCTGCATACGTTCCTGATGATCTCTACCATCGCGAGAATTCCCTCGGTGATTACCTCCACCATCGGCGGCCACGCCCTTGGCACCCAGCAGTATGTGTTCGCGGCGGTGGTGTTCGCCATTACCATTATCGTCAGCCTGATCGGAATCCTGATTTATCGGCGGATTTCCAAGCAGGAAAAGGAAAAAGAGGAGAGTCAGAATGATACCATTTCTCAGGGATAACAGCGTGGTGTTTCTCGGGCTTTTATCCTGGTTTATTGCCCAATTGATCAAGTTTATCATCGAGGTTTCCACCCACCGCAGGATCAATTGGAGGCGCTTTTTTGAATCCGGGGGAATGCCCAGCTCTCATTCGGCGTTCGTGTGCTCCATCGCCATGGGCATCGGCTTCCGGGAGGCTTCGCGTCCAGCTTTTTTGCTCTGGCGTTTATGATCGCCATGGTGGTGATGTACGACGCCATGGGCGTGCGCCGGGCTGCGGGAGAGCAGGCGGAGGCCATCAATGAGCTGCGGGAAAAAATCTCTGAGGACCAGGTGGAGGAGGATCCTTTTCCAGAATGGGGCAAGCCCTTGCGGGAGGCCCTGGGCCATAAGCCTACCGAGGTCATCAGCGGCGCGATCCTGGGAATCGCGGTATCGTTTTTAGCGTTTTAAAGGATGGTGATTTTCAGTCAGGCGGGAAGCAGCCGTGCTGACCGTGCCTTGGCCGCTGTTGCTTTGGTGCGGTCCTCTTGCGCCGCGAACCGGAAAAGCTGAATCATTTTCTGCTCCGCCGGCTTCTGGAAAGGTCCGCCGAAAATTCGGTGATTGACTTTGACCAGGGAGTCGGCTATACTAAAAGCAAACAGAAAAACGTTTTATTAAGGAGGCGCTTTCATGGAAAATTATCTACTGGGACTGGATAACGGCGGCACGATGGTGAAGGCCGTTATTTTTGACGGCAACGGAAAAGAGGTGGCTGGCGCGGCCGCTAAGCTTCGCATGATTACGCCGGAGGCCTCTATGACAGAGCGGGACATGGAGGAGCTTTGGGAGGCCAACTGCCAGGTGATCCGGGAGGCGCTCGCCAAGCCGGCGGCGGCGCGGCGGAAAAAATCCGCGGCATTGCCTGCTCTGGCCACGGAAAGGGCCTTTACCTGTGGGGAAAGGACAATAAGCCGGCTATAACGGCATTGTTTCCACTGACGGCCGGGCCTGGAAATATCCGGAGCAGTGGCAGAAGGACGGCACGGCGGAAAAGGCCTTTGAAAAGACCTATCAAAGGATTCTGGCTTCCCAGCCGGTGTCGATTTTAAACTGGTTTAAGGAACATAAGCCTGAGGTTTTGGAAAATACGCAGTGGATTTTTGAGTGTAAGGACTACATTCGGTTCCGCCTGACCGGAGAAGCGTTCGCGGAGAAGACCGACTATTCCGGCTCCGGTCTGATGAACCTGAGGGACCGGTGCTTTGACGAGGAGCTTTTGGCCCTTTTCGGCCTGAAGGATCTGATGAGATGCCTGCCTCCCCTGAAAAACGCTACGGATGTGTGCGGCGCCGTGTGCAAGGAGACCGCGGAGCGTACCGGACTCAGGGAAGGCACCCCGGTTTCCGGCGGCATGTTCGATATCGACGCCTGCGCCGTGGCCATGGATGTTACCGATGAGAAAAACCTGTGCGTTATCGCGGGCACCTGGAGCATTAACGAGTTTTTGTCTAAAACCCCGGTGCTGGATGGCACGATTATGATGAATTCCATCTTCGCTTTGCCGGAGTACTATTTGGTGGAGGAGTGCAGCGCCACCTCCGCCGGCAACCACGAGTGGTTCACCGAGATGTTCCTCCAGCAGGAAAAAGAGGAGGCTAAGCGGCTGGGGATGAACGTGTATCAGTACACCGACCGGCTGGCCGCCGAGGTGGGGCCGGCGGATCAGAACATTATATTCCTGCCGTTCCTTTACGGCTCTAATTACGATCCCAGAGCCAAGGCTTGCTTTGTGGGCCTGGACAGCACCATACCCGCGCCCAGATCATCCGGGCGGTGCTGGAGGGCGTGGTGTTCTGCCACATGGTTCACATTGAAAAGCTGCTGCTGCACATGAAGCCCAGCGCGATCCGGCTGGCCGGCGGCGCCGCCAATTCTCCCCTGTGGGTGCAGATGTTTGCCGATGTGACCGGCCTGCCGGTGGAGATTGTCAAGGTAAAGGAGCTGGGAGCCTTGGGATGCGCCATGACCGCTGCGGTGGCCGCCGGCCTGTACAGCGACTGCAAGGACGCCGCCAAGCATATGGTTACCATCGGGGACCGGGTAGAGCCTAATATGGAAAACCACAAAATCTATCAGAAAAATATGAGCTTTACCGCAAGGTGTCTGATGCGCTGTCTCCCCTTTGGGGCGATTTCTCTCAGGAATAACCGGACGGCGGCCCTCGCGCTCTTTGATTTTAGAACGAAAGCTTCGATGCGTGAGTGCCGCCGCCTTTAAGAAGCAGCTAAGCTCAAATCAAAACCACCAGGCCTGGAAGGGGATCATACCGGCCAGCCTCTTTAGAGGCCGGCCGGTATGATCCCCTTCCAGGCCTTACCCGAGCCGCCGGCTTTGAGGGAGGCTGCGGCAGCTTTTTCTTGTTTTGCGGCTTTTACGTGCTCGAACACGGGAAAATGCCGGAAATCTGCCGGGCGCAAGGCTGCCTAAATGCCGTGCTCGAACACTTTCTATATTTTTTTTAAAAAATTCATTGCTTTGTCACGCGAGAAGTGGTATAGTAGCCTTAAAGAACCAACCCCAAAAATAAAGTGATAAGATAGGAGGAAAAAATATGTTTCAAAACATCCCCCAGGTAAAATTGGGAATCATCGCGGTAAGCCGCGACTGCTTTGTCATCTCTCTTTCCGAGCGCCGCAGAAAGGCGATTGTGGAGAGCTACGCCAAAAAGGGCGGCGAGCTTTATGAAGTGATGACCACAGTGGAAAATGAAAACGATATGCTCAAGGCGGTGGACGAGGCGAAAAACGCCGGCTGCAACGCTTTGGTGGTATTCCTGGGCAACTTCGGCCCGGAAACTCCTGAGACTCAGGTAGCCCAGTACTTTGACGGCCCTGTGATGTATGTAGGCGCGGCGGAGGAATCCGGCGACGACCTGATCAACGGCAGGGGCGACGCCTACTGCGGCATGCTTAACTGCTCCTACAACCTGAATTTGAGAAAAATCCGCGCGTTTATCCCGGAGAACCCGGTGGGCACCGCCGACGAGCTGGCAGACCTGATCGCGGAATTTGTGCCGGTTGCCACCGCTCTGCTGGGCGTCAGCAAACTGAAGATCTTTACCTTCGGCCCCCGTCCCCATGACTTTTTTGCCTGCAACGCTCCCATTAAAGCCTTGTATGATTTAGGCGTGGAAATCCAGGAGGACTCCGAGCTGGATCTGCTGGTAGCCTATCAGGCCCACGAGGGCGACAAGAGAATCCCCGCCGTGGTGGAGGATATGAAAAACGAATTGGGCGCCGGCTGCCAGTATCCTGACCTGCTGCCGAAGATGGCCCAGTTTGAATTGACTCTGCTGGATTGGGCCGAGGAAAACAAAGGCTCCCGCGAGTATGTGGCTTTCGCCAATAAGTGCTGGCCGGCGTTCCCCAAGCCTTCGGCTTTGTTCCTTGCTATGTTAACGGCCGCCTGATGGCCAAGGGCATCCCAGTGGCCTGCGAGGTGGATATTTACGGCGCTCTGAGCGAGTACATCGGCCTGTGCGTTTCCGGCGACCAGGTCACCCTGCTGGATATCAACAACACCGTTCCTCAGGATCTGTATGATCAGGAGATCAAAGGGAACTACGACTATCGTCTCCATGAGACCTTCATGGGCTTCCACTGCGGCAATACGCTATGTGCAAGCTGAATTCCGGCGCGCTGAAGTATCAGCTGATTCAGAATCGGAACCTGGAAAAAGGCGGAGAGCCTGATTTCACCAGAGGTACTTTGGAGGGCGACATCGCTCCCGGCAAGATCACCTTCTATCGTCTCCAGTCCACTGCCGACACCAAGCTGACCAGCTATATCGCCCAGGGTGAAATTCTGCCGGTAGCTACCCGCTCCTTCGGCGGCATCGGTATTTTCGCCATTTCCGAAATGGACCGCTTCTACCGCCATGTGCTGCTCTCCAAGCACTATCCGCACCACGGCGCCGTAGCCTTCGGCCATGTGGGCAAGGCTATGTACAGCGTGTTCCAGTACCTGGGTGTGGAGGATATCGCTTTCAACCAGCCAAAGGGAATGCTGTATAAGGATGAAAATCCCTTTGCGTAAGCGCTTGACCTAATAAAATTATGACAAAAGCCGGCGCGCCTTTTAGGCGCGCCGGCTTTTCTATATTTTTCCTGAAAGGAAGCGAGCAAAAATCATTTATTTGGAGGCGTCCCTTGCGATGTTCCGGGCCACCGCCACGCCGGTAACGGAGGCCTGCATCAGGCCCCGGGTGATTCCCGCGCCGTCGCCGATGGCGAACAGGTTCTTAACCTTTGTCTCAAACCGGTCGTCTACCTGGATTTTACTGGAATAAAATTTTACCTCCACGCCGTAAAGCAGAGTGTTTTTAGAGTAGAGGCCCGGCGCCAGCTTGTCAAAGGCCTTCAGGCTTTCCACAATGCTGGTAAGATGCCGATGGGGCAGGACAAAGGAAAGATCCCCGGGAACAGCGTTTTTCAGGGTGGGGACAGTGGTGGATTTGGAGAGCCTCTCCTTGTCGGTGCGCCGGCCCATCAGCAGATCGCCGAGGCGCTGCACCATAATGCCGCCGCCGGTGAGCATGTTGCCCAGCTGGGCGATATACCGGCCGTATTCGATGGGCTGGTTAAAAGGCTCGGTGAATTTGGTCGAAACCAGCATGGCGAAATTGGTGTTTTCCGAGTGCTTGTCCTCGTCGGCGTAGCTGTGGCCGTTGACCACGGCGATTCCCTTGCCGCCTACGCCGCCTTCATAATGCTCCTCGCTGACGATGCCTCCAGGATTCATGCAGAAGGTGCGGACCTTATTCTCAAAGGTATCTGAGTAATATACCAGCTTCGCCTCATACAGGTTTTTGGTCAGGTGGTCCATCACGGCATTGGGCACTTCCACCCGTACGCCGATATCCACGGCGTTGTTGATGGTTTGCAGGCTGTTTGCCCGGGCGATGGAGGTGAGCCATTCCGCGCCGCCCCGGCCAGGAGCCGCCACTATATAGCGCGCCTTTTCCAGCCTGCGCTCCCCGTCCCTGCCGATCAGCCACACGCCGACGGCCCGGCCGTTTTCGATCTCAATGGTGTCCGCCTTGGTGTATTCCCGGAATTCAAAGCCTTCCCGGCTGCTTAAATACCGGTACATCTCACGAAGCACCTCGAAGGAATACTCGGTGCCATGTGCCGGACCGGACAGGGGATCAGCTTAATATTGTGCTTGTGGGCCTCGTAGCTGACCTGCTCGGCGAACTTGTCGCTTTTGCCGAATACCTTGTCCGGCGCGCCGAATTTTAAATAGATATCATCGGCGTAGCGGATCAGATCCCGAACCTCCTGCACCGGCAGATAATCGGTAACATTGCCGCCTACCTCCTCAGAAAGAGAAAGCTTGCCGTCAGAAAACGCGCCGGCGCCGGCCCAGCCGTTCATGATGTGGCAGGTCCTGCAGTGGGCGCAGTGGCTGGAGGTTCTGGCAGGACAGGACCGGTTGTCGATGGTGGAGCCGGAATCCACCACCAGCACCCTCATCTGGGGCATGAGCTTGTCCAGCTCCAGCGCGGTGAAGATGCCGGCTGGTCCGGCGCCGATTACGATGACATCATAAGCTTGCATGTGTTGTGTTCTCCTTTTTAAGCTTTGAATTTTTATTGATTGCCGGCCCGGCAGCCTCCACAGGCGAAGGCGGCGCTCTTTCGCTGAAAAACAGAGGAAAGCCGGCTGCCTGGTTACGGATGCGGCACGGCGCTGGGGGTGACGGGCACGCAGAGCTGCAGCTGAGCGCGGAAGCAGGCCCCGGCAAAATAAAAGGGAAGGGGGCCGGGGCTTGTGGAAAAGGTATGGCGGAATGGCAATGCTGATTTTTAAACGCTTCGTGGGTAAGGCTCAAAACGGGAATGGCCGGCTGAAGGGCGCTTCCAACGTCGGTTGATTTACCGGTCAGCCGCCGGAACAGAGAGGACGCCGGAACAAGCGGGCCATAGGCTGGCCTCAGCCCATAGGATTCTACCGCCTGGCGGCCGGGTCAGGGATTAGGGGTCATGCGCAAAAGCCTTTTGGCGTTGCCGCTGAAAATTTTCTCATATTCATCATCGGTTAGATCCAGGGAAAGCAAGGTTTCCACCTCTGTTTTGTGATCCCACATGGGAAAATCGTCGCCAAACAGGAGGCGGTCCGCGCCGTAGGCGCGGATGATCTCCTTGCTGCGGACCTTGCCTAAAAAGGCGAAAGAACTGGAGGTGTCCAGCCAGCAGCTCCGGTCCAGCAGGTATTCCATGGCCAGATCCCACAGGGACCAGCCGCCGAAATGAGCGCCGATGACCTCCAGCTTGGGAAAATCGTCTAAAATATGGGCCAGGCGGCGCGGATGGGAAAAATCGTACCGGTAATCGCCGCAGTGGATCAGAATCGGCAGACGGCCCTCAATGGCCTCGTAAATAGGGTACATAGAGGGGTCATCCATATGAAACCGCTGGACGTCGGGATGGATCTTGATACCGTGAAGCCCCAGCTTAACGCAGCGTTCGATTTCATCCACTGGGTTTTCCAGCCCCGGGTGGATGGTGCCGAAGCCGATGAGCCTGTCAGGATGCTCCTGGCAAGCGGCATGGATAAATCGTTGATGCTTTGCACCTGCCTGGACACCGTGGCCACAGACTGGACTACGAACATCCCCACGCCGGCTTCACCGCCGCTTTCAGCAAGTATCCACGCTGCCGATTTTGTTCATGGGAATCGAATAAAATTCTCCGACGCTGTGAGAGGCCTTTTCCGCAATTTATCCGGATAATATGGGCGTGAAAATCAATAATATCCATCATGGCACTGTACTTCTTTCTGTTCAAAGATATGAAAATTTCATAGATTTCAATTTTTGACCATTAAAACCCAATTTATTATATTATCAGAAGACGTGTTCTTTTGTCAAGGAAAAGATTACTGCAAGGGGAAATCAATATGGCTGCCTGCTCTGATTTAAGATTGACGGATTCCCTGGTTTTTACTACAATGGAAGCAAAGGGAATGAAGGGAGAATATTAAAATGGCTGAAGTAAAAGGAATGAAGGGGCTCAGGTTCCAAACCTCGAAGGCCGGAAGCATCCAGGAGCTTTGCTGTCCGCCTTACGATATCATCAGCGAGGAGCAGAGGAAGGCTTATTTGGAAAGAAACGAGCACAATGTGATCCGGCTGGAGCTGCCCAAGGGGGATGACCCTTACGGTACCGCCGGAAGCTTTTAGAGGAGTGGATTCAGCAGGGAATCCTGAAGCGGGAAGAGAAGGAAAGCCTGTATATTTACGAGGAGGAGTTTACCGCCCGGGGAGAGCGGAAAAGGGTTAAGGGCTTTATCAGCAGGGTAAAGCTGGAGGAGTTTGAAAAGGGCGTGGTGCTGCCCCATGAGGAAACCTTGTCCAAGGCCAAGGAGGACCGGTTTAACCTGATGAAAGCCACCTTCTGCAATTTCAGTCAGATTTATTCTTTATATATGGACCCGGAGCACGTAACCCTGGCAAGGATCGATCAGCTTTCCCAGGGCGAGCCTCAGGCGGAGTTCACCGACGGGGAGGGAGTGACCCACCGCCTTTGGGTAGTGTCGGATCCGGAGACGGTCGCCGCCGTATGCGGTGATTTTAAGGATCGGAAGCTGTATATTGCCGACGGCCATCACCGGTATGAGACCGCCCTGAATTTTAGAAACTACTGCCGGGAACAGGGACTCGCCAAGGAAGGGGATCCGGCGGACTACATTATGATGATGCTGGTGGATATGGAGCACGACGGATTAGTGGTGTTCCCCACCCACCGTTTGCTCCGGAATTTGAAGAATTTTGATCCCAGAGCCGCCATGAAAGCCTGCGAGCCTTATTTCCGGGTGGAGGAAAAAGCCTGCGTTGCCCAGATGGAAAAGGCCCTGGACGAAAAGTACGCCAAGGGGGAAAAGGCGTTTGGATTTTACTGCGGCGGGGACCGCTGGACTCTGCTGACCCTGAAGGATTTGTCCGTGCTGGACGGGCTGCTTCCGGGCCTGAGCGAAGCTCCAAGTCTCTGGATGTGACGGTGCTGCATACCCTGGTGCTGGAAAAGCTGTTCGGCATCGATAAGGAGAATATGGCCAACCAGGTAAACCTGACCTATACCCGCAGTTTTCAAGAGGCGGTGGAAAGCGTGGAAAAGGGCGAGAGCCAGTGCGCCTTTATTTTGAATCCCACCCGTGTGGCGGAGATCCGGGATGTTGCCGCCGCCGGGGAAAAGATGCCTCAGAAATCGACGTATTTTTATCCCAAGCTGATCACCGGCCTGGTGATGAACCCGCTGAAATAAGGCGGCCGCCGTGAGAGCCGCCGGCCTCTTCTCTTGGATTTTGGACGAAAAACGGAGGAGATATTCTCTGATTTTCCATGAAATAATGGTTTACAAGCCATGGGAACTGTGCTATACTTTATAGGCGCACGTACAGCGTACGCGCCGACGCCCTTACCCCGGTTTCAGGAGTAAGCCCCGACGGGGATTTCGCCTGCCTGCTACTGGGATATGGGAAACTATTCAACGAGGTGAAAAAGCATGTTAAAGGAAGAAAAGAACGCTATTATCAAGGAGTATGCCCAGCATGAAGGGGATACCGGTTCTCCCGAGGTGCAGATCGCCCTTTTGACTAAAAGGATCAACGACCTGACCGAGCACCTGAAGACCCACAAGAAGGATCACCATTCCCGCCGGGGCCTTTTGAAGATGGTTGGACAGAGAAGAAATCTTTTGAACTACCTGACCAAGGTGGATATCGAAAGATACCGTGCCATTATTGCCAAATTGGGCATCCGTAAATAATTCGCTTCATCGGGCAGGCGGCTTTTTAGCCGTCTGCCCTTTCGAAGTTTACAGCAGGTTTTTTCAGGAGGGCGGAAACGGTTTTAGCAGTGAAACGAGGCGCCGGAAGCCGGCGGTTGGTTTTATTGCTAAATCGCTTCTCCTCCTGCGGAAGATAAATTTTTTAGGAGGAAACGAAAATGTTTGAAAATTACAAGGTTTTTGAAACCGATTTCGCGGGGCGCCCCTTAAAATCGAGACGGGAAAAATCGCCCAGCTGGCCAACGGCGCCTGCTTTGTCCGCTACGGCGACACCGTGGTGAACGTGGCGGTGACCGCTTCCGCCAAGCCCAGGGACGGCATCGACTTTTTCCCGCTGTCCGTGGACTTTGAGGAAAAGCTGTACGCCGTGGGCAAAATTCCCGGCTCCTTCCTGAAAAGGGAGGGCCGTCCCAGCGATAAGGCCATTCTGACCTCCCGGGTCATCGACCGGCCGATCCGCCCCCTGTTCCCCAAGGATATGAGAAACGATGTGTCCGTGGTGTGCACCGTCATGTCTGTGGATCCGGACTGCTCTCCGGAGATCGCCGCCATGGTGGGAACCTCCGCGGCCCTGTCCATCTCCGATATCCCGTGGAAGGGCCCGATCTCCGGCGTTTCCGTAGGGTATGTGGACGGCGAGTATGTTATCAATCCCACCGCGGAGCAGCGCGAGAAATCCCAGATGGCTGTTACCGTGGCCTCTACCGATAAGCTGATCGCCATGATCGAGGCCGGCGCCAACGAGGTTTCCGACGAGGTCATGTATAACGGTATTATGGCGGGTCATGAGGCCAACCAGAAGATCATCGAGTTCATCAAGGGCATGCAGGCGGAGATCGGCAAGGCTAAGTTCGAGTATCCCAGCAACGAGCCGGATCCGGAAATGCTGGCGGCTGTCATGGAGTTCGCCACCGAGGACGTAAAGCTTGCTCTGGATACCGACGACAAGACCGTCCGCGACGAGCGGTTAAAGCCCATTTATGAAAAGGTTCACGAGCATTTCGACCCGATCTATCCCGAGTGCGAGGCCAAGATCGACGAGTGCATGTATAAAACCCAGAAGAACGTAGTCCGCCGCTGGCTGCTGGACGAGCAGAAGCGTGTGGACGGCAGGGCCATGGACCAGATGCGGCCTCTGGCCGCCGAGGTCGGCCTGCTTCCCAGGGTTCACGGCTCCGGCATGTTTACCAGGGGCCAAACCCAGGTTATCACCGCGGCGACCTTAGGCCCGGTCAGCGACCAGCAGCTGCTGGATGGCATTGACGGCGAAGAGTTCAAGCGCTATATGCATCAATATAATTTCCCGTCCTACTCTGTGGGCGAGACCAGGCCCTCCAGAGGCCCGGGACGCCGGGAAATCGGCCACGGCGCTCTGGCGGAAAGAGCCCTGCTGCCGGTGATTCCTCCGGTGGAGGAGTTCCCCTACGCATACCGCCTGGTTTCCGAGGTGGTTTCCTCCAACGGCTCCACCTCCCAGCTTCCATCTGCGGCTCCACCCTGCTCTGATGGACGCCGGCGTGCCGATCAAGGCGCCGGTAGCCGGTATCTCCTGCGGCCTGATCACCGAGGCGAGCGCTGGATGACCATGGTGGATATCCAGGGCTTAGAGGATTTCTTCGGCGATATGGACTTTAAGGTGGCCGGTACCCACGAGGCATTACCGCCATTCAGATGGACCTGAAGATCGACGGACTGACCCCGGAAATCGTGAAGGAGGCTCTGGAAAAGACCCACAAGGCCAGAGATTATATCCTGGACGAGATCATTCTGAAGTGTATCCCGGCGCCGAGAGCGGAGCTGAGCAAATACGCGCCCAAGATGCTCTCCATCACCATTCCGGTGGATAAGATCCGCGAGGTCATCGGCTCCGGCGGAAAGGTCATTCAAAAGATCTGCGCCGAGTGCGATGTTAAGGTGGACGTGGAGGAGGACGGCAGCGTGTTCATTTCCGGCACCGATATCGACAACTGCAACCGGGCCCTGACCATTGTCAAGACCATCGTGGAGGATCCGGAGGTCGGCGCCATCTATAAAGGCCGCGTCACCCGGCTGATGGACTTCGGCGCGTTTGTGGAAATCGCTCCCGGCAAGGAGGGCCTGGTGCATATTTCCCGGCTGGATGTGAAGCGCACCGAAAAGGTCACCGACGTGGTGAACGTAGACGACGAGGTGCTGGTCAAGGTGCTGGAGATCGACGATAAGGCAGGCTGAACCTGTCCCGGAGAGACGCCTCATCGAGGTGGAGGGCCTGACCCCGGAAAACGAGATCTCCGACGCTCCCCGCCGTCCCAGAAGAGACGACCGGAGAGGCTCCAACGGGTTCCGGCCCAACAACAACCGGCCCCGCAATTAAGCGGGCTGAAAAAACTTGATCAGCGCGGTTCGGGGCGCCGAAAGGAAAAAACGGGGCTTTCGCTCATTTGCGGCGGGCGGAAGCTTGAGAATTTTCCGGCGGCCGGTTCCCGGGGCAGGCTGACCTGAAAACGGAAAACCGGAGGCAATCAGCCTATGGAAAGGAGAACGCTTCCCTATGTCCATTTGCGGCGGACAGGGAGAAGCTTCCCCTTTCAAAGAAAAAGTCTGGCCGAGAGGCGGGACCGCCCAATGCTTGACAATAAAAAGCGAAAGCGAAAAAGAATAACGGATCAAAATTCTGGAATTGCGGCTTTCGGAATTTTGAATAAAACATCGGCTTGAGGATTATTACAATTGAATAGAAATGGGAGCAGCTGAACGGTTGCTCTCATTTTGGCATTTAGGGGGTAGTAAAAATGACAAAGTCAAATGTCGTTTCTGGAAAGAACCAGTCTTTCTACAAGAGCTATTTTTCCATGACTCTGGTCATCGCGTTGCAGAACCTGGTGGTGTACAGCGTAAGCCTTGCGGATAATGTAATGCTGGGCGGCTACAGCGAGCTGGCTCTGTCCGGCGTGGCTCTGTGCAACCAAATCCAGTATTTTCTGCAGATGACTGTTATGGGAATCGGCGCGGCTATGGTAGTGCTGGCCTCCCAGTTTTGGGGAAAGAAGGATACCCAGTCTGTTCAGAAAATCATCGCGGTCGGCTTTTGGGTGGCTGTGGCGGTCAGTATGCTTCTGTGGTGCGCCGCCTTTTTCTTTCCGCACGGGTGCCTGGGCCTTTTGACCGACGACCAGGAGGTCATCGGGGAAGGGGTCAAGTACCTGAAAATCATTTGCTTTACTTACGTTTTTTTCGGTATGACCAATACGCTGCTGGCTGGCCTGCGGAGCGTGGAAACCGTGCGAATCGGTTTTTTAGTCTCCGGGTCCACTTTGGTCATTAACGTTTGCCTGAATTATCTTTTGATCTACGGCAATTTCGGCGCACCCCGGCTGGGAAGCCAGGGCGCGGCCATCGCTACCCTGACCTCCAGGATAGTGGAATTCGGAATCATCTGTTTTTATTTAAAGGCAGTGGACCGGAAGATTCGGTTCCAGTTCCGTTCCCTGTTCCGCCTGGACCGGGAGATTTTGAAAAAGTTCCTCCGGGTAGCTCTCCTGTGATTGGGGGAGACGCCATGTGGGGAATCGCCCAGGGCGCCCAAACCGCTATTATCGGCAGGCTGGGCGCGTCGCGATTGCCGCCAACAGTATCTCTACCACGGTGATACAAGTGCTTACGGTGATTATCCATGGTTCCGCCAACGCCACCGGCGTGATGACTGGAAAATGGATCGGCGCCGGTAAGATAGAGGAGCTGAAGCGGTACGCGAAACGGCTCCAATTGGTGTTTTTAGCCTTAGGCTTGGTTACCGGCGTGACGTTGTATTTGGTTAAGGACTTTATCCTGGCTTTTACGCCATCACGCCTGAAACTAAAACCATGGCGGTGCATTTTATTATCATTTTATGTATCACTACCGTGGGCACCGGCTACCAGCTTAATGTGCTGACTGGTTTTGTCCGGGGCGGCGGCGATACCACCTTTGTTTTGATTAACGACAGCATCTTCATGTGGCTGATCGTGCTGCCGGCCTCCGCGCTGGCGGCGTTTGTATTCCACGCTTCTCCAGAGGTTGTGTTCCTGTGCTTGAAATCAGACCAGATTCTTAAGTGCTTTGTGGCTCTGGTGAAGGTAAACCGGTGGAAATGGATTCGGGTATTGACCCAGTAAGGAATGGTGATGACTTAACTTGATGGAAAAGGTGACGTTTCCCAACGGGCTTAGAGTTCTGATGGAAAAGCAGGATCACGTCCGGTCGGTAAGCTTCGGCTTTTGGATCAAAAGCGGCTCCGCCTATGAAACGGCGGCGGAAAATGGTGTTTCTCATTTCATGGAGCATATGGCGTTCAAGGGAACGGCGGAAAAGTCCGCCCGGCAGATCGCCGAGGAAATGGACGCGATCGGCGGCAGATGAACGCGTATACTGCTAAGGAGTATACCTGCTATTACGGGAGAACCCTAACCGAGCATCTGGAAAAAGCGTTCTCTATTTTAGCGGGCATGGTCACCAGGCCAAAGCTGGATCCAGGAGACATCCAAACGGAAAAAAGCGTCATCATGGAAGAAATCAGCATGACGGAGGATATGCCGGAGGACCGGGTGGTGGAGAACCAATACGCCGGGGTTTGGCGGAAATCCTCTTACGGCAGGCCGATCCTGGGCACCCGGGAAAGCCTGCGGCGGATCGGCCGGGGAGAGCTGAAACGGGTGCTGCGGAAAAGATATTCCCCGGACCGGGTGGTGGCGGCGGTGTGCGGGAACTTCTGCAGGGAGCAGTTTTTGGAGCTTGCCCACCGCTTTTTCGGCGGCCAGCGCAAGGGCCCCGCTTTGGTGGATGACTGCCGTATGGCCTACACCCGTTCCTGTGTGCTTCAGGAGGAGGATCAGGAGCAGACCCATATCTGCCTGTGCCTGCCGGGGCTGGACAGCCTTTCTCCCCAGCTTCAGCCTCTGAACGTGCTGAACCTGGTCACCGGCGGCAGCACCTCTTCACGGCTGTTCCAGCGCCTGCGGGAAGAGCTGGGGCTGGCCTATTCGGTGGACAGCGGCACCACCGCCTACCTGAGCGGCGGGCTGTTTGAGATTCAAACGGCGGTAAGTCCGGAAACGGCGGAGCGGACCGTGGAGGAAATCCTAAAGACCTTGGAGGAACTAAAAATGGGAGTCTCCCCAACGGAGTTTTCCCGAGCCAGGGAGCAGCTGAAGGCGGGCCTGGTCATGGGAATGGAGAGCACCTCCTCCGGGTGGGGCATATGGGCCGCAATGAGCTGCTGAAGGGCAGAGTGCTCACGGAGGATGAGCTGCTGGAAAGGATTAACAGCGTCACGATAGAGGAGGTCAACCAGGTGGCCAGCCACATTTTTGACCTCAGCCGGCTGTCGGTTTCCGTGGTGGGGCCGAAGCTGAATCCAAGCTTTTACGAAGCAATCGGAGGAGTATGATGAAAGCGAAGCGAATTGTAGTCAAGGTGGGAACCTCCACTCTGACCTATGACAGCGGAAGCTGAATATCCGCAGAATCGACACTTGTGCAAGGTGCTGAGCGATTTGCAGAATTCCGGCCGGGAGGTGATCCTGGTCAGCTCCGGCGCATCGGCGTGGGAGTAGGAAAGCTGGGTCTGAAGCAGCGGCCGAAGGAGACTAGGAAAAAGCAGGCGGTGGCGGCGGTAGCCAGTGCGAGCTGATGTTTGTCTATGACAAGCTGTTCGGGGAATACAACCGCACCGTGGCCCAGATTCTTCTGACCAGGGACGTGGTGGAGCATGACCACAGCAAACAAAACGTGGTCAACACCTTTGAGGCCCTGATGGAAATGGGGATCATCCCGGTAGTTAATGAGAACGACACCGTAGCCATCGACGAGCTGGACGGCCAGAATTTCGGGGATAACGACACCCTTTCCGCTATTGTGGCGGATATCGTGGAGGCGGACCTGCTGGTGATCCTGACGGATATCGACGGCCTGTATGAGGAGGATCCCCGGAAAAACCCGGACGCTAAGCGGATTCCGGTGGTCAGGCATATTGACGGGCATATTCGGGAAATCGCCGGGGGCAGCGGTTCCAACCGGGGCACCGGCGGTATGAGTACGAAGATCACGGCGGCGGTGGTGGCTACCGAGGCGGGCATCGACTGCTGCGTTATCAACGGGGAAAATCCGGAGCTGCTATATGATTTGCTGGAGGGCCGGGAGATCGGAACCCGGTTTGTGGCAAAGAAAAAAGGATGAGAAACCACTGAGCCAAAGGAGGAACTGACAATGACCGCAATGGAACAAATGGGAAAGCGGGCCAAGGAGGCCGCCGCCGTTCTGGCGGTAGCGGGCCGGAAGAAAAACGACGCTCTTCTGGCGATCGCTCAGGCGCTGTTAAGCCACAGCGAAGAGATTTTAAAGGAGAACCAAAAGGATCTGGAGAATGGAAAGAACGCCGGACTGACCCCATCCCTGCTAGACCGGCTGGCCCTGTCCCAGGAGCGGATCGCCGCGATGGCAGAGGGGGTGCGCCAGGTAGCGGCAATGCCGGACCCCATCGGGACGGTGCTTTCCGGCGGCGTGCGGCCCAACGGCTTAGAAATCACTAAGGTTCGGGTACCCCTGGGCGTTATCGGTATTATTTTTGAGGCTCGTCCAATGTGACGTCAGACGCGGCGGCCTTTGCCTGAAGGCGGGCAACGCGGTGATTTTAAGAGGCGGCAAAGAGGCGATCCATTCCAATCTGGCGATTGCTGGCGTTATGCGGGAGGCCGTGGCCCAGGCCGGGCTGCCCAGAGACAGCGTCCAGCTGGTGGAGGATACATCCCGGCAGTCATCGGTGGAGCTGAGGAGCTGACGGAGTATTTAGACGTGCTGATTCCCCGGGGAGGGGCCGGATTGATCAAAACCGTGGTGGAGAAATCCAGGGTGCCGGTAATTGAAACCGGCGTGGGCAACTGCCACGTTTATATCGACAGCGACGCAGATCTGGAAATGGCGGCGTCTGTCGTATACAACGCCAAGACCTCCCGCCCGTCGGTGTGCAATGCTATCGAGACGATTTTGGTCCATGAGGCGGTTGCCGAAAGATTCCTGCCTCTGGTGAAGAAAAAGCTGGATGAAAAAAAAGTGGAGCTTCACGGCGACGACAAGACCCGCGAGATCCTGGGCGGCTGTGTGATTCCCGCCGCTGAGGAGGACTGGGTAAAGGAGTATCAGGATTATAAGCTGGCGGTGAGGGTGGTGCCCTCCATGGAGGAGGCGCTGCGCCATATCGCGCGGTACTCCAGCGGCCACAGCGAATGTATCATCACGGAAAACTACCGAAAGGCCAGAGAATTTACCAGCCGTGTGGACGCGGCGGCGGTTTATGTGAACGCTTCCACCGGTTTACCGACGGCGGTGAGTTCGGCCTTGGCGCCGAGATCGGCATTTCCACTCAAAAGCTCCACGCCAGAGGGCCTATGGGCTTGAACGAGCTGACCTCCATGAAGTTTATTGTGCTGGGCAGCGGGCAGATTCGGTAAAACGCGGCGCCCTGGCTTGCGGCCGGCCGTTCAAACATAAAAGTAATTTAAGGGGGCGGCCTGTTCAAAGGCTGCCCCTTTCTTCACTGTAACGTTCCCCGGGTTTAACCGGATGAGGCCGCCCACCGGAAGAAAAAGCTCTGGGGAAGGGCATGGCCGCTAGAAACGGTTGGTTCAACGCTCTGCCGCCGGACCGTTTTATGCCCCCGCATTTTTTAAGAATTGCGGAAATATCAAGCTCCGAGAAGGAGTAACAAAAAGGCTCAGAGGCCGCTTTGCGGCTCTGAACCTTTTTAAATCAGAAGATACATCAGCGCGAAAATCAGCTCCATGTCGGCTTCATTTTCCATCAGCAGAAGAAGCAGAATCAAAATCAGAGTTTGATCGCTGTCCCTCATCAGGGATTTGAAAATGCCTTCCGCCGGCGGTTTAGGCGGCCCAAGCGGCACCGGCGGCATAGACGGCTGTTCCCGGCGCTCATGGGAACGCTCCCCGTGCTGGTGGGAAGGCTCGGGCTCCGGTGGCTCACGCCTTTGCGCGGGCTCCGGCCTTAGATGCTGGGCCCGGGCCTGCATTTCCCGTACCCGGCGCACGGCTTCCTGCTGCATGCGCTGAATATCCTCGCTGTTTTGATTTGCCGGTATGATAATCGCCCCCCAGGCTGAGCCTGGAGGCGCTGCGCGCTCTGGCTCAAGTTTTTCTTTTGCCTTAGTGCCCGCGCATATGGCGGGAATATTTTCGTTACATCTACCCCAGGCTGAGCCTGGAGGCACTGTGCGCTCTGGGCTCAAGTTTTTCTTTTGCCTTACGCCCGCGCATATGGCGGGGATATTTTCGTTGCATTTACCCAGGCTGAGCCTGGAGGCACTGTGCGCTCTGGCTCAAGTTTTTCTTTTGCCTTAACGCCCGCGCATATGGCGGGGATATTTTCGTTGCATCTACCAGGCTGAGCCTGGAGGCGCTGTGCGCTCTGGGCTCAAGTTTTTTTTGCCTTAACACCCGCGCCTGCGGCGGGCTTTTTACAGCTGCCTCTCAGACTGGGCCTAAGGCGGCGCCGGCTTAGACTCCAGATATGAGGCCGGGACGGTAAGAACCGGCTTCATGAAAATCAGAAACAGAAGAAATGCATCCGTCTGCAGGCTGAGTAAAAACTAAGCGCAGGGCGGGCGGCGGAGCATCCTCGGGATCTGTTACAGCAGCCCGCCTAAAATGCCGCTTCCCTTCAGCAATGGGAGCAGCTTAAACATACGCATCATGTTGGCGGATTCATCCAGTCTTTTTTGCCGTTGAGGCTTTAAAAAAGGCCTTAACGCATAGAGCAGCCGGGTGTTGTCATCCTCCTGCTGAACACTGGATAACAGCGGGGCGATTTTCAGGATAGACTGGAGCATTTCCGGGCTCACGCTCTGATTTCCCCCGCCAGCCCCTAAGCCGCTTAAGCCAGCTAATGCTCCCAGCCGCCGGCGCTGTCCGTTTCCGCCTAGGCTGCCCAGCAAGGCTTCCAAAGGGTTGGCGCTCTGAGGCGATGCGGGAGCAGTCTGAACGGTGGGGCTGGAGTCCTGACTGTCCGGCGCGATTCCCAGCATATTAGAGAGGTTTTTGATTTTCTCCATGCTGGCCGGGTCGTTTAGTATTTCGGAAATCTTACCCGCTAAGTCATCCATGGCTGCCTCCTCGTTATTTTCCGCCCTGTTTGCCCATCAGCTGGCGCATAAGGGCCTGCGCCTGGGGAGTGGACAAAAGCCTGTCGGTAGCCTCTTTGTCTGCCAGAAGCCTATGGAGCTTTTCCTGATCCTGGGGGCTTAGCTTTCCCAGCATCTCGTTTACCTTTTTTTGGCCTTCGCTTTCGGTCATAAGAAATTCCTCCTTTTTCCATGAAGGAACGAATCGCTTCGCCCTTCTATACTATGTAAAACTACGGAAAAATATGATATAATATCGCCGTAGCCATCTGCCAAGGAAACGCGCGCCTTTAGGAGCTTCGGCCAGCTGGAAAGGCAAACAGGTTTCCTGGTTATTATTCTATGCGGCGGCCTGCCGTTTCGTTCCAAACACTTGCAGGCCGAGGAGCCCTCCCAAATTTAATACGGCTTAGGGAAAGCCTGGCGCGTACCTTTAAGGGTACGGAAAAGAGGCGTTAAAAAGGAAAAGAAAGCGGGAGCTATTTAGAGGGCTTTTCGTTTCCAAGCCTCTGGCCTATGGTTCAAAAAATGCCGCGCATCTGGAAAGAGGGTTTGCTTGTTTCGAGGCAGAGCTTTATAAAAATCTGGCGGTTTCTGTGAAGAAGCGGCCGATAACACAGCCGGCGGCGCCGGTCAAGGATTGTACTATTCAGAAGGGGCGAAATTGATATGCGTATTTTAGTGGTCTCTGATACTCACCGGGATTTCAGCGCTCTGCATCACGCGGTCCAAACGCAGCCCAAAGCGGAAATTGTCCTCCATTTGGGGGATGGGGAAGAGGAGCTGATGCAGATAAAGCCGATGTTCCCGGAAAAGATGATCGTGGGAGTGCGGGGAAACTGCGATTTTGACTCTCTGCTTCCCTGGGAGGAGGAGCTGTCGGTAGAGGGGAAAAAGATTTTTTTTACTCACGGGTATACTTATCAGGTGAAAATGACATTATACAACCTGGAGTGCGCTGCACGGGACAGAAAAGCAGACATCGCCCTTTACGGACATACGCACCAGGCGGAAATTGAATACCGGGACGGCTTGTATCTGATGAACCCAGGCAGTCTGCACGGCAGCTATGGCACTTACGGCATCATCGATATCACTCCAGCGGGTCTGGTGCCTAATATTGTGAAAAACTACCGGGATTAAGACTGCGGGCCGCCAAAATGCAGGCGGATCATTTCAGAGCCGGAACAGCCTCGGCTGCCGTAAGGAAAAATAAATCAATTAATAAGATGCGGAATCTGCACAAAAACCCCCAAAGGCGGACGAGACTATCTTGATTCCGGTCCTTTTGGGTTCCGGGTTAGGTTTGGAATGGGTCCG
>ENA-OQLB01000023-OQLB01000023.1-human-gut-metagenome-genome-assembly--contig:-NODE-23-length-87909-cov-5.863788_pt1 | contig 87909 bp, 101 predicted proteins | sample MGYA00242656_ERZ504813 | MGnify/ENA primary metagenome ERZ504813 (study PRJEB26092, sample SAMD00036388) | human gut metagenome | host: Homo sapiens | study: EMG produced TPA metagenomics assembly of... | reverse complement strand
CTGAGACGAAGATTTCTTTTACCCGGAATAACTATATATCTGGAACGAACCTCTGCAGAATCCCCCTGGTTTTTCCATCGCCTGTTTGAATCCCATCCACCGATAGTAATCGCTGTCCTGCTCTGTTTCTGCAACAAACAATGCTTTCTTATATCCACAGGAATACAGGTATTCTCCGATCTGATACCCGCCTGAATAATCATCTATACCAACATTCTGGAATGTATAAGTCCCCTTCGGATAAGCATCGATCAAAATCATTTTTTTGTTTAATCTGTGCGAAAGGTTATGATACTGCTCTTCATTGTATCCCAGGATAATCAATCCCTCTACATTCCATTTTGAGGCAATATCCACTACATTCTGAATGCTTTCACCGCCAATAAGCATAACATAATATCCATTTTCTTCCATTTCCATCTGAATCGTTCCGACCAGTTCTCCCACGAATGGATCCTGAAGTGACTGCATACCATGAGCGTAAGTAAATCCGAGTACTACGCCTATAATTCTGGAACCATGACCGGAAAGCATCATGGAACCCATATTCGGAACATAGTTCTGTTCTTTAAGAATAGCCGTGATTTTATCGATCGTTTTCTGGGAAACTCTTTTCGTATTGCCATTTATAACATTGGATACCGTGGTGCGGCTGACGCCTGCCATATCTGCAATATCCTGAAGCCGAATCATAAAACCTTCCTCCTGTGTTCTTGTTTTCTTACAATACTGTTTCCTGCTTATTTGTACTCAGATACTTTCGTTTCTGCAAAAGTCATTTTCGCTTATATCGAGTTCATAATATCACAGGCAGTTAGGTTTGTCACATAAAAGTTTGCAATTTCAAACTGCAAGACCGCTGTAATTGCGACTGATAAAATTAACCATTGTCTCCATGAATATATTAGAGATATAATATAAATACTGGTATCTGATTTTTCTGAATACTAAGTATATAAAAATGGGGAATGATAAATGAACAAACAAGAGAAACAGATTTTCACATCAGACAATTTGAAAGAAACAGCCATCATGACGATAGCAGTGGGGATTATCGCCGCGGCCGTATATTTCTTTTTGATTCCGAGTATGACCTCGATCAGCAGTATATCCGCGCTGGCAATTGTTATGTCGCATTATATACCGTTGCATGTATCAACGATCACAATGATATTGAACGTTGTCCTACTGCTGATAGGCTTTGTGACATGCGGAAAGGAGTTCGGAGCAAAGACGGTTTACACCAGCATCCTGCTGCCGTTGTATCTTGCAGTATTTGAACACATATTTCCGGATTTTACCTCGCTGACAAACAGCAGTGAACTGGATGTAATATGCTATATCCTGGTCGTAAGTATCGGCCTCAGTATTTTATTTAACATGAATGCATCTTCCGGCGGACTGGATATCGTAGCGAAGATCATGAATAAATATCTGCACATAGAATTAGGAAAAGCAATGTCCATCTCGGGCATGTGTGTGGCACTTTCTTCCGCTCTGATCTATGACAAGAAAGCTGTCGTTTTAAGTGTGCTTGGAACCTATTTTAATGGTATTGTGCTGGATCATTTTATCTTTGGCCAGAATCTGAAACGGCGTGTATGTATTATTACAAAATACGAAGAAGAAGTCCGTCAGTTTATCTTGCATGAACTGCATAGCGGAGCAACATTCTATGAGGCAACAGGCGCATACAATATGCAGAAACACAAAGAGATCATTACGATCGTGGACAAGAGTGAATATCAGAAACTAATGAATTATATTATCAAGAAGGATCCGGAAGCATTCGTGACAGTGTATACAGTATCTGATATGAGATACCGTCCAAAGGTAAGATCCTTTTAGGCGGGAAGAAGCTCTACAGAACACTTTACGTAGCTGCTTGAATATCTGAACAGAAAAGAGTCGCAGCCTGTTCCATCAGGGAATAACTGTGACTCTTTTTATTTTGTCTTCCATTTTTGTGACATTACTTCACAATATCCAACTGCCCGACAATTCCGATATATCCATCTGTTTTTATTGATGACCATAATGTGTGCAGTTTCAGATCACACATCTGCCTTTCACCTCTTACTTTTAACATTACTTTCATTGAAACTTCTTTGTTTTTACTTGATACTGAATCCAGCGAATCTTTTACGCGCTGAATATCCTCTTCGCTTATATCATATGCTCCATATGAATCAAATCCCGGAAGATCTCTCTGATACTCTTTCTGCGATTCTCCGTCTGTTAAAACCAGTTTTCCTGAAATCGCATTATACTCCATTGAAATCTTACCGCTATTCTCCTTAAAGAACTTTATTTTTTCCTGCATGATCTCAATAACACGCTGGGAATAATCCTTGCATGGCAATGCATTTTGCCTCAGTATTTCTTCTGAGATCCTCTGCGCTTCATAATACTCTCTGTTGTCATCCTTTTCTTTCTTAAATGTTCTGGACAATTGAGGACTGCTCTCTTTCAGGCATTCCAGAAGAAGCGGATTAAACTGTCCGCACTGACCTTCCAGAATCATCTGGATTGCCGTATCATGATCATATGCATTCTTATAGCACCGTACACTTGTAAGCGCATCATACACATCAGCAATTGACACGATCTGCGCAGAGATTGGTATTTCTTCCCCTTTTAGTCCATCAGGATATCCTCTTCCGTCCCATCGTTCATGGTGCCACCGGCAGATTTCCCATGCAGTGCGTACCAATGGCTTGTCCTGTGGAAAATCCATGTCCCGTATCATAGACGCTCCAATCTCACTGTGGCTTTTCATGATCTTGAATTCTTCATCTGTCAGTCTGCCTGGTTTATTGAGAATTTCTTCCGGAATGCTTACCTTTCCAATGTCATGAAGGGAAGATGCTGTTATAATCAAAGCAATATCCGTTTCTGTCAGATGATACGCATCTGTTTTCTTAATCAATTCTCTCAACAGCATCTCCGTTACGATACGGATATGTAATATATGCTCACTGCTTTCACTGTTATGAGAACCTAATACATTGCTCAAGATCCCAATCATAATATTGTTGTTTTCTTCTTTCTCATAGACCTGATCTACAATCACATTGATCAGTCGCTTCTGGTTTGCATAAAGCCCCAATGTATTCTGGACTCTTTTCTTTACGATAACTGCATCAAACGGTCGACTGATATAGTCTGTGATCCCCAGATCATACGCTTTTCGCATAATTTCGACAGATTCTTCTGATGAAATCATGACAACCGGGATTTCATCAATCCACTGTAACTCCCTCATATGTTCCAACACCTGGAATCCATTCATCTGCGGCATATTGATATCCAGAAGCATCAGGTCGATCTCCGGATGCACTTCCAGAATCTGGATTGCCTGAGTTCCATTTTCAGCTTCCAGATAATCATAACTGCTGCCAAGGATCTCCTTTAATATATCTCTGTTAAGTTCTGAATCATCTACAATAAGTAGTTTTTGTTTCTCACTCATTCTTTATCCTCACGATTTTTATTTTTTCTTGCTAATTCAGCAATAATCTTCACTAATAGTTTCATATCGATCGGTTTTGAGACATGCTCATTCATTCCCGCTTCTTTTGACTTCATCCGGTCCTCAACAAAGGCGTTCGCAGTCATTGCGATGATCGGAATTTTCTTTGCATCACTTCTGTCCATTGAACGGATCATCTTTGTTGCCTCATATCCGTTCATAACCGGCATCATGACATCCATGAGGATTGCGTCGAATTCACCGGAAGCACTTTTCTCAAAAGCTTCCACTGCCTCCTGACCGTTCCATGCCTTTACCACAGAAGCTCCTTCGCTTTGAATGACGAATTCTGCGATCTCCATGTTCAATTCATTGTCTTCTACAAGCAGAATGTTTAATCCTCTGATGGAAGCCGTTACTTCCTCCTGCTTCTCTTCGTCTCTCGCTACATCTTCATTTATTTTAAATGGAATTGTGATCACAAAAGTAGTACCTATGCCCTGCTCACTTATAAAGGTGATTGTTCCACCCATTTTTTCCACAAGACTCTTTGTGATCGGCATTCCCAGACCGGTACCGCCAAACTTGGATGCTCCGCCTTTCTGCTCCTGCGCAAATGGCTCAAACAGATGTTTTTGGAATTCCTCACTCATACCAATTCCCGTATCCTGACATATGAACTCCAGCATTACAACTCCATCCTGATCGGAAGGAATCTCCCTGCTGCTCAAATAAATCTTTCCATAATCTTTATTGTACTTTACGGCATTACTCAGGATATTCATCAGAAGACGCTTCAGATGGATTGGGCTGCCTATAAGATCTTTATGAATGATCTCTAGTGTTTTGTGTTCCACCTTGATTTCTCTTTCATCAGCCATCTTTCCAACTACATCTATCACTTCATTTATTATTTGATAGATATTAAACGGTTTCTCTTCCAGATAAATTTCTCCTGACTCCAGTTTGCTCATATCAAGAACTTCATTAACCAGTTCCTTAAGAATATTGGAAGCCTCACGGATTTTCCCTCTGCATTCAGTCTGTCTCGACAGATCATCACGATAATAATCGCCCACATCAAGCATTCCGCAGATTCCATTGATCGGTGTCCGGATATCATGCTCATCCTCTGCAGGAATTCTGTCTTCGCCCGGTTCGCCGCATCAGCCTTTTCCGCTGCTTCCAGAAGGCTCTTTTGATACTTCTGTTCTTTTTCCCTTTCTATTTTGAGAATATTTTTCTGTAATTTTCTGTAAATCATCCAAATTAGTGCTACAACGATCAGATAAATGAACAGACACATGATCACATTTTGCAGAAGTGTCTGAAATATGATCGAATCCGGAACGTAAGCATAGATGTAATGGTCTCTCTGCTTCAGCATAACACCGTGACACCGGACTCCATTGATCGTTAAGCCCATCATATGCTTACTGTCTGCATGATCTTTTAACTTCTGGATTGCTTCATAGTCTGTTGTGCTTTGTCCGATCAGCCCGGTATTGTTTGAAGCAATGATCACGCCTTCATCTGCTACGATAATTGTCCCATCCCGGTCCTTCCGATAGCCATTCAACAAACTTTGTATCGTAAGTGTATAATTCGTTGCATACTCTGCGGAAGTATAATAGTAAGTCACTACAACTCCCGGTGCATCCTTTCTTGTGCAGGCAGCCATATCAATATAAGCCCCGTTATTATGATTGATTCTCTTGGCATACACTTTTTCATCGTAAATTGCTGTATCCAGTACGATTTCTTTCTCTGCACATTCTTTTATTTCCGGCAATAAACTTTCGTTCGTACTGTATTCACATACTATAGTTCCATCTGTATCCAGAATTGCTATTCCCGTCAGCCATAACTGCTCTGCACTTTCTTTCAACAACTGATTATCCAGTGTTTTTCATTTTCTATTTCTGCGGCTATATTTTTGCTGACCTGCCGGGTTCCCTCAATGGCACGAAGCAGACTTTTGGATTCTGATGATTCATTATAATGTGTATATGTGGAACATTGTACTTTTACATAATTTACCGTGTCTAAAAGATCAGCCTCTTTCTTTTCTTTGTCTGCATTGCTGAAAAAACATACAGACAGCACGACAAGACATATCCCAACAGCTATACTGATGATCCAGAATTTCTTTTCTGTTGGGACAGATTTTTTATTCTTCTTCAAGCTGGTCCACCTCCAGATATTTTTCTGGGTCATCAAGATATTTTCCTATGATTTTTGCAGAAGTTCCGTCCTCTCTCATTTCATCCAGAGTCTGCTCCAGTTTCTCCGGCAGATCCCGAGTTTCATTTTTTGAGAAAGCGACTCCGATTCCGACTGTCATAAGTGGTTCATCCAGAATTCGGAATTTCGCATCATAATCTTTCATATACTATATAACCGATTCCTCATGTGCACCTATTGCATCTGCATATCCCTTTCCAAGGAATGTATAGATCAGTTCCCTGTGTTCCAGGCTGATCAGATTACCAAGCTTTGGAATTCTGCTGTCTGTTCTTTTCAGAAAAATTCCTTCCGGTTTTGTTGTAGATTGTACGGCAAGTGTCTTTCCTTCCAGATCACTCAGGGTATAGATATCACTGTTCTCATTGACTGCAACCACCTGGTTACTGACCATATACGGACCGGCCCATTTATAATCATCCAATCGTCCTTTCATGGAGAAGCAGCCCATAATACAATCAATATCACCGTTCTCTACCAGCTCTTGCTTCTTCTCCCAGTCAATATTGACAATTTCTACGTCATAACCCATTCGTCCAAATGCTTCCGTTGCCAGTTCAACATCGATTCCTGTTGGTACCCCATCTTCATTCAGATAATTATATGGGGGATAACTGTCGCTTCCAAGCTTTATAACCGAGCGTTCCGCTGTGTCAGATTCTTGATCTGTTTTTCCACATCCGGAAAGCCCTGTTACCAGACATGTCAGCACAAGACATGCACTTATCACTTTCTTTATCTTCATATACCTTTTTCCTTTTGAAATCAAAAATATGGTTCTATTATATCTTGATATTATTCTGTATACAAGAAAAACCTTGCTGTCCACCATATTGTTACTGTTCACACGATGTGCGACCAGCAACACCATATTGGCATTCATATTGACATTCCTTTCACAGGGTGTCATAATACTTGCGGAGATAGTATTTGGAATACTACAAAACTATACTCTGACTGAATCACAACAATTTCATATTGAACAGTTACCCCGCCGGAAATGGCGGAAAGCGAGCTTATATTTATTTAAGACATAAAATAAGACTCAGGGAATACGAAGAATAGCAAAAGCATTTGCAGGGACCAGTATGCCTTGACGAATGCTTTTTTTGTAAGGAGACCAATAAGAAATGACAGTTGAGATGTTAAAAGGAAAAATTCATCGTGCTACAGTAGTACAGGCCGAACTTGACTATGTTGGAAGTATTACTGTTGATGAAGACCTGCTGGAAGCGGCAGGAATTATGGAATATGAGAAAGTTCAGATCGTGGACGTAAATAACGGAAGCCGATTTGAAACTTATACGATCTGCGGCAAGCGCGGAAGCGGAATGATCTGCTTAAATGGTGCTGCGGCAAGATGCGTAAGTACTGGTGACAAAATTATTATCATGTGTTATGCACATTATGATTCTGAAGAAGCCAAAGAACATAAACCACAGGTTGTTTTTGTAGATGATGAGAATAAGATCAGCGTGTTACAAACTATGAGAAACACGGATTACTGAAAGATATGGCATAACTGCAAAAGTGATTGTAACCTATAAATGAAAATGAAATTTGTTGAATTCAGAACAAGAGGCTATCTCCTAATTTAGTTTTAAAAGGAGAACACCATGCAGGTAACAAAAACAGTAAAGGAAACAAGAGATTTAATTAAGAACTGGAAAAGAGAAGGGAAAACAATCGGTCTTGTACCGACAATGGGATTCCTGCACGAAGGACACGCAAGCCTGATCAAAAGATGCCGCGAAGAAAATGATATCGTTGTTGTATCTGATTTTGTAAACCCGACACAGTTTGGACCGACAGAAGATCTGGAAGCATATCCAAGAGATTTCAAACGTGACAGCGAACTCTGCGAGAGCCTTGGAGCTGATGTCATCTTTCATCCGGAACCGAAGGATATGTACCATGATCCACATGCCTTTGTAAGTATTGATACTTTATCAGATACACTGTGCGGTAAGACAAGACCCATCCATTTTAAAGGTGTATGCACCGTTGTTTCTAAGTTATTTAACATTGTAACACCGGACAGGGCATATTTCGGTCAGAAAGATGCACAACAGCTGGCAATCATCCGCAAAATGGTACAGGATCTGAATTTTGATATCCAGATCGTAGGATGCCCTATCATCCGTGAAGAAGACGGACTTGCGAAATCATCCCGAAATACATATTTAAGTGAAGAAGAAAGAAAAGCCGCACTTTGTCTTTCAAGAGCTGTAAAAGCCGGTCAGAATATGATCTGCAAGGGAAGCAAAGCTGAAGAAGTATTAACAAAGATGCGCGAGATTATCGAAGCTGAACCTCTGGCAAAGATTGATTATGTATCTATGGTAGATGCACTGGATATGCAACCGGTAGAAATCGTAGAAAAAGATGTTCTAGTCGCTATGGCAGTTTACATCGGAAAAACCAGACTGATCGACAACTTTAGCTACGAGGTATAACATATGGAAAGTGTGATGAAAAAAGTGGGGAAAGCCAGTTCTTTTCTTACAAAATATATTGGAATTATTATCATCTGCTTCTCTGTGATCGCATTTTTCTGGCGCGACGGGTTCGCGTGGACAACCAATTATACATCCATCTTTTTAGGTGTTGCCATGTTTGGCATGGGGCTTACAATCAAGATGGACGATTTTAAAAGAGTTTTTTCAAGACCAAAAGAAATCGTGATCGGATTTGTTGCACAATATACAATCATGCCTGTTGTGGCATGGGGATTATGCCAGCTGATGCATCTTCCGACAGATCTTGCACTCGGCGTTATTCTGGTCGGATGTTGTCCTGGGGGAACAGCAAGTAATGTGATCACATATATTGCCGGAGGTGATGTGGCACTCTCTGTTGGAATGACGATCACTTCCACGCTTGCGGCTCCACTGATGACACCGTTATTAGTGTATCTGCTTGCCGGTGCCTGGGTAGAAGTATCTTTCCTTGCAATGGTAATTTCTGTTGTGAAAGTTGTGCTGATTCCGGTACTTCTTGGTATTTTGATAAACTGGATCTTTGGAAAGCAGATTCAGAAAATATCAGAAGTACTTCCACTGATTTCTGTTGTATCCATCGTAATGATCATCAGTGGAATCGTATCTGTCAATGCAGAAAAAATCTTAAGCTGTGGTCTGCTCGTACTTGGAGTTGTAGCACTTCACAATCTCTGCGGAATGGGCATCGGGCTTGGAGCAGCAAAACTTTTACATATCGAATATGATAAAGCTACTGCGATTGCGATCGAAGTCGGAATGCAGAACAGCGGCCTTGCGATTTCTCTTGCAACAGCTAATTTTGCAGCCAATCCACTGGCAACGCTTCCGGGAGCGATCTTCAGTGTATGGCATAATATATCAGGCTCTTTATTCGCCGGGATCCGCCGTGGCGGAACTGGTACGAAAGAAGCTTGCCTGGAAGTAACTGAATAGATAGAAAGAAAACTCCTGTGATTTGAATCTACAAAATCACAGGAGTTTTTCCTTTTCACCTATTATGCTATCTTTCCACTTATTATGCTATGCCTGTTGATACCTGGCAATCGTCTCTTTCAATATCTGTGTACTATCCTAATATCCTAATACTACTGCTATTTTGATCTCTTTCTCTGTCTCACTAAGATCGAATGTTCCTCCATCTTCTACTGTAACATGTACTTCATACAAGGTATCTTCCGACAACTTCTCTGGTGTCTTTCCATCTTCTGTCTGAATCTTCCACAGATCTTCCGGAACCTCTGTCAGCTTACCGTCTTTTCCATAAGCATACAGCTTAAAGTCATCTGTTTTGCCTGCAAGTCCCTTCATTCGTATCGCCACAGTCGTACTCGGATGTACATTTTCTACCGTTATCGTATTCAGCCATCCTGTGACATTGCCCTTACCTCCGTCTTCCGTAAATTCTTCCTGCGTTAATATATTTCGCATTGCCTTGTCCAAATCTACTTTTCGGTAAGGCATTTCCGGAAGATATACGAACCGATCCTGCAGTCTGAGGAGTTCAAGATATCCGGTTGGACAGTATAATGCATTTCCACTGCTTCCTGCATACATACCGATTGCCATATTGTTATATCCTGGTTTGTCTGACACGTCCATTGAAAATGCAGTCTCACCGCTCTCAAAATCTATCATAATAAACTGCCACATGCCACTGTCCAGATCCTGAACATAACCGTAAATGTATCCTGTTGCGGTTGAAAGCTTCATCATCGATGTATCCCGGATATCATCTCTGCACCAGATACTCTTCATTTCATATCCGTCATCTGTCTTGATTGTGTCAACACGCTCAACTCCCGGCATGACCATTTTATTTCCTTCCTGCAGCCAGTTTACATCATAGATATTTTCATATGTCTGTACAGATGAATCGTTATCTGCGTCCGCAAGCTTCGCACTTCCTGCTCCAAACCAGTTACATACGATTGTGCTGACTGTACCTTCACTGTTATCATATACGATTGCTGAATTTTCTACGGATACCTGCATTTCTTCCGGCAGCTCATCAATAACAGGTGTGCTTGCAACCTTTTCACCGGTCTTCATATCTAATGCCAGTAGATTCACCGGATTCTGATTATCTGTAAACATGACCAGATTACTAGTTAGTGATGGCGAACATCCACTCCCCCACGCCAGACCTCCTCCGGTCGTTTCATCACCTTCTTTGCTGTCTTTTGCCCCTGCACTTTCATACGGAGTACACCATTCGACCTGTACACCGTTATCTGCTTTCAGCAGATAGCAGTTTTGATTTGTTAAGATAACCGCACCCTCTTTCGAAGAAGCTATTCCATTTTCTGCCCCTTCTCCAGGAGTTAATTCATATACAAATGTAGCCGCTGTCAGATCAACCTCTTCTCCATTCAGAATTGCGTTGATCGCATCTCTGGAAATGTATCCCATCGCACCTTGCTGCTGACGTTCCGGATAGATTCTGAATCCGCCGGTTGCAAACCAGAGATTCCCCTCATAGTCAAACACTACGGATAATAAATTCTGATCCAATGTCTTTCCGGTAATTGCCTCTGCCGCTGCTTTAATATCAATATCCAGCACTTTTTCAAATTCCGGCAGCACATTTCCTTCCTCGTCTGTTGCTTTCAACATAAGTACATGATTGTTGCTTGTCGGACAAACCAGACGATTATTTTCATCAACAAAGGAATAGGAACTTTGTATCACATACCCTCCACCGTCATGCTGTTTTGGTGAGAAATATCCGATCGTCTGTGTTTCTTCTGCATTGATATCACGAATTGCAAGTCCTCCCAGCAACGGAACAACTGAATGTCCATAATTGTCAAAAAATACCGCCGGAGACGCATTCGGATTCACCTTTTCATAAGAAACATTAATTTCTGGGTAAATACCAACAGGCAGTACCTCATCTGTTGAATCTGAATTATAACAATCATGGTGGATATTCGCATCATTTTTTGCCATATAAGGATTCTCATCGATTGCCTTTTGGGTAAGCGGTTTTATCGTTACTCCTGAGCTTACACTTTCTGTTTTTGTCTGTTCCTGTTTCACCTCATCTGTCTTTGGTTCATTCGATGAACAGCCTGATGTCATTGCAACTGCTGATATAATAAATGCTAAAAGAATTGCTCGCTTTTTCATATTATTCTGTCTCCTTTTTCTCGTAATCTGTAACTGTTCAGAGGCAAGTAGAATTTCATAAAACAAGTGTAAAATGCTTGCATTTTTAAGACTGTTTTTGAAATTTTATTTGGCTCTGAACAGTTACATTTTTATTATAAAAAAAGCGCTGTTATTTTCAATTCTTCTGTCACGAATCATGGTAAAAATGGCACGAATTGTAAAAGACACCATCTCCTGACCGAATTACTTTTCAGCCAAAGATGGTGCCTTCGTTATCCACATTCTTCTGTTAAATGAAATCTTTTTTCCACATTTATTTAATGTTTTTCACATTCCGGATGTGGATTTCCCATTACTTTTCACACTGCGTGTGTCCAGCAACAATTTCTCTTCATTTTTAAAAATTAATATATCCCTGCAGCCAGATCGTGCCTTTGAACCGTCTTCCAATCTCCGGCTCTCCCATCACGGACTCTGCCGGAACACAGATATCAAATGTTAGTTCATTTACACTCAGGCGCATCTGATACAATCTCACACCTGTCATTCTGTTGATCCGCTCTCTTACCGCCAGGATTTCTCCCATGATCGAATACATATCACATTCTGCTCCAAACGGCATGAAATATGTGTCCACAATGGAAAATACATCTTCATTCGCCAATCTCTTTGACACCTTGGAATAGAGATCCATATCGTCAAATGTCAGCGTCTCGATTGCTGCCTGGTCGCCCTTGCGAGCTGCGTTCATCAATTCCCTTCTTGTATCTGACGCACGCTTTTCATTTAAAATCTGCTGCTCATTTTTATTGACCGGAAGCAGAATCATTCCACCTTGTGCCAATCCTGAAAATGTCACTGAGGTCTGCACATCTTTTGCAAGACCAGCCTGTTTCTCCCGCATATATTCCACACCATTCTGCAGTGTGAAGATCAGACTGATTCCGATCTTAGAATCTTCACAAAGACCAACATACTGTTCTTTCTCAATCTTTCTCTGCACATCGATTTCTGCATATGTTGTAACTCCGCTTCCTTCAAAATACGGGAAATAATATGCAGCTTCAAAATGTTCCTCATCATCAAGTTCTCCGCAGAGTGTGATCCCTACATCCTGACCGAACTCTTTCTGGAATTCGCAGAAATCTTCGCCCGGTCTGTAGGATACAATTGTCTGATGTGTGAAATTCTCTTCTACTTCTTTTAAGAGCTTTTTCAGATCTTTTCTTGTTTGAATATTTTCAAATCCAATTGCTTTTAAATACTGATGCATATTTTATTTGCTTTATATTTCTTTATTTGTTCTTTGGTGTAATTTCTTTGTTTCCACCCATGTATGGCTGAAGAACTTCCGGGATTCTTACAGAACCATCTGCCTGAAGATTGTTCTCAAGGAACGCGATCAGCATTCTCGGTGGAGCAACAACTGTGTTGTTTAATGTATGAGCGAAGTAGCTTCCGTTCTCTCCTTTGATACGGATACCAAGTCTTCTTGCCTGAGCATCTCCTAAGTTAGAGCAGCTCCTACCTCGAAGTATTTCTGCTGTCTTGGTGACCATGCCTCTACGTCAACAGATTTTACTTTCAGATCTGCAAGATCTCCGGAGCAGCACTCAAGTGTACGTACCGGAATATCCATAGAACGGAAAAGGTCTACTGTATTCTTCCACAGTTTGTCGTACCATTCTTTGCTCTCTTCTGGTTCGCAGACAACGATCATTTCCTGTTTCTCGAACTGATGGATTCTGTAAACTCCACGCTCCTCAATTCCGTGAGCACCTTTTTCTTTTCTGAAGCAAGGTGAATAACTTGTCAGAGTCTGTGGAACCTGATCTTTCTCCAATGTCTGTCCGATGAATTTACCAATCATGGAATGCTCACTTGTTCCGATCAGATAAAGGTCTTCTCCTTCAATCTTGTACATCATGCATCCATCTCAGCAAAGCTCATAACACCTGTTACAACGTTGCTTCTGATCATGAAAGGCGGTACACAGTATGTGAATCCTCTGTTGATCATAAAGTCTCTTGCATAAGAGATAACTGCTGAGTGAAGTCTTGCGATATCTCCCATCAGATAATAGAATCCATTACCTGCTACTCTTCTTGCAGCATCAAGATCGATTCCATTGAAAGATTCCATAATCTCTGTGTGATATGGAACTTCGAAATCCGGAACAACCGGCTCACCAAATCTTTCTACCTCTACGTTCTCGCTGTCATCTTTACCGATCGGTACAGAAGGATCAATAATGTTCGGGATGATCATCATGTTCTTTTTCAGTTTCTCTTCTACTTCTTTCTCTTCCTCTGAAGTTCATTGATACGTCCATTGCTCTCTGCAACTTTCTTCTTCAGTGCTTCTGCTTCTTCAATCTTCTTCTGAGCCATCATTGCTCCGATTTCCTTAGAAGCTTTGTTCTTCTCTGCGCGGAGTGCTTCTACTTCCTGTTTGATTTCTCTATTTCTCTTATCCAGTTCAATTACTTCATCCACAAGTGGAAGCTTCTCATCCTGAAATTTATTTTTGATGTTCTGTTTTACTACATCCGGATTATTTCTTACAAATTTGATGTCTAACATGTTATTTACCCTTTCCTGTCTAATTTCTTTTTTTACTATTTATTTCTCTTGAAAAATAGCTTTTTCAAGACTTTCTCTTTCTTCCTCTGCTAGCTGAATTGTACTCTCACCTTTTACAATATCTTTCACATATGCATAACAGCCCTGGCGGCTATGCATGATATTTAAAATCCATCCAGTATTGTTTTCATCTAACATTGTAATTGCAAAGCTTAATTCGCCTCCCATTTCATGGAATGCATCATATTTTACGATTCCGACTTTCTGGTAATGCGTTTTCATTCTATTGTAAAGTTCTGCAATCTCCTCACGGTTTTCTTCTACCTGATCTACGACTTCGTCGATCTTGTCAAACCGTTCAAAAATGGATTCCTCCAGTGATTTTCCATTCTTTCCCTTCATAAAGGTATTGAATACTTTTTCCAGGTGTTTATACTTATCATACACTAACACAAGTACGACAAGCAAGGCTACCTGTAAAATAAGTAAAATAAGAAATGCGTAGAATGGATCAATTCCCAGATTGCCAAATACTCCAGTCACTTCTACCATCTCCTTTTTAATTATGCTGGATTGTCATGAGCAACTCATAGATTCTTTCCAGATCATCCGGTGAGTAATACTCAATCTCAATCTTTCCTTTTCCATTTGCTTTCGCGTGAACACTTACTTTTGTACCGATCAGACTCTTCATCTGCTCTTCAAGATTTGTGTATACGAACTGATTTTCTACTTCCGGCTTTTTTTCTTCCTTTTTCGGATTCTTCAAAGCCTTCACCAGTTTCTCTGTCTCGCGAACACTAAGCTTCTCATCAAAGATTTTGTTGGCAAGCATGTACTGCTGCTCTTCATCCTCGATTGCCAGAAGAGCTCTTGCATGGCCTGTACTGATCATATCGTCAATGATCATCTGCTGAACTCTGTCATTCAGTTTTAATAATCTCATTGAGTTCGTAACCGCAGTTCTGCTCTTTGACACTCGTTCAGCAACTTCATCCTGTTTCAAGTTAAATTCTTTCAACAGTCTCTTATAAGCCATTGCTTCTTCAATCGGATTCAGATTTTCTCTCTGAATATTCTCAATCAAAGAAATCTCAACAATTTCCTGCTCTGTAAATTCTTTTACGATAATTGGCACTTCTTTCAATCCTGCCAGCTTTGCCGCGCGCCATCTTCTCTCACCGGCAATAATTTCATAATAGTCCTTCTTCTTCTGAACAAGAATCGGCTGCAATACACCAAACTGTTTAATTGAATCTGCAAGTTCCATCAATGCATCTTCATCAAAATCTTTCCGCGGCTGCTCCCGATTTGGTTCAACTTTATTTATCTTCACCATGATCGGTCCTGCCTCTAAAATTTCTTCTTTCGGAGCTGCCTTTTTCTCGTCCGCTTTTACAGAAGGTTTTGCGCTTTTAACGTTTTTGTTTGGGATTAGACTATCCAATCCTTTTCCAAGTCCGCTCTTCTTCACAGGCATACTTATTCTCCTTTATTAATCACTTCTTCTGCTAAAAGCATGTAACTCTCTGTTCCTTTGGATTTCGGATCATACAGATTGATTGGAAGTCCATAACTTGGTGCTTCAGCCAGTCGGACATTTCTCGGAATAATTGTCTTATAAATATTTTGGTTCAGGTTATCCTTTACATTTTCCACTACCTGTAATGATAAATTTGTTCTTGCATCGTACATTGTAAATACGACACCTTCCATTTCAAGTTTCGGATTCAGTCTATCCTGAACAAGTTCAATCGTATGCATCAATTGACTTAATCCTTCCAGTGCATAATACTCACACTGAATTGGAACAATCACCGAGTCAGAAGTAGTCATTGCATTAATTGTAAGCATGCTCAATGCCGGAGGCAGTCAATAATTATAAAGTCATAATTATCTTTTATCTTTTCAACTTCATCTCGTAAAATATATTCCTTATTGTCAACGCCAATCAGTTCAATCTCAGCGGCTGATAAATCAATACTTGACGGAAGCACATCTACACTCAGATTTTCTATTGGTTCCTTGCAAATACACTCCTCAATTTTACACTTACCAATAATAAGTTCATAAATTGTCTTTTCAACCTCATTCTTATCAACGCCCAATCCACTGGACATATTCCCCTGAGGATCCATATCTATAGCAAGCACTTTTTTTTCCCGAACTAGCTAAAGAGGCCGATAAGTTGATTGCTGTTGTAGTCTTACCAACTCCACCTTTCTGATTCGCAATTGCTATCACTCTACCCATTATTTTTACTCCTTTCTCTCGGACATTCATTATTATATCACCTTTCTTTTCATTAATCTAGAACTAATCAAATGTTTCACGTGAAACATCGTTACTGTTCACACAATGTGCGACCAGCAACGCATCTCGCCATTTTAAATCGCCTTTGGCGATAGGGCGAGATGCATTCAAGCCAAAACATGCATCCTCCGTGTCAATCAGCGAAGTGATTGCAGGGAGTGAACTGTAACGAAACATCTTCCTTTTCATTTCCTCATTTTCTAAAATGTTTCACGTGAACATTTTTAGAGATAAGCCACTATCTTCTATAATTAAACATTAAGATTTTTTCGCTTTATTTGAATTTAAGAATGTAGTATAATAAAGTAAGAGTTTCTTTTAATTCAGGCTCTTACTTTTATATAAAACAAACCACTATTATAATAAGGAAGGTGAATAATTTGAGTATTAAGAAAAAGCTGACTTTTTTTACTACTTTAGCAGGAGTTTCTCTCGGTGCAATGCATATTGCCAACCGTGTATTAGAATATATCTCAACTGCTGATAAATTAATCAATTCTGATGAATATGAATACTATAACTGGAGATTTGGAAAAATCGCATATAAGAAAACTGGTGAAGGATCACCTTTACTTTTAGTGCATAATCTCAATGTATGTTCTTCTTCCTATGAATGGAGAAACAATATAGCGGAACTTGCCAAGTCCCATACTGTATATACAATTGATCTTTTAGGCTGCGGTTGTTCCGATCGTCCGGGATTAACATATACTAATTATCTGTATGTAGAATTAATCACGAACTTTATCAAACATATTATCGGAGAAAAAACTGATGTAATTGTTTCTGGTGAATCCTGTCCATTTGTACTAATGGCCTGTGCAAACGATGAAACAATTATAAATAAAGTTATTATGATAAATCCGCCGAATCTGGTAGATCTGGCAAAGATTCCTACAAAACGTAGTAAATTCATAAAGAATATCCTGTATTCTCCTATTCTAGGTACATTTATCTATAATATGTATGTAAATAAGAAGACAATTGCTCATGCCCTCTGCTCTTCTTATTATACGCAGAATGAAATTAGTGAAAAAGATATTCTCACCTACTTTGAAGCAGCACACAAAGAACATACAAATTCCAAATATCTTTTCGCCTGTCAAAAGACGAGATATACGAATGCAAATGTTCTTCACTGTCTGAATAAATTAAATAACAGCATCTCCATTATTGTAGGAAATAGTAATCCTGAAAATTCTTTGGCAGCCAGTGAATATCAGAACTATCTTCCTTCGATTGAAATTGCAGGAATGGCCAAAACCAAACAACTTCCTCATATTGAAAAATGTGACGAATTCATTGAAAATGTAGAAATTTTCTTGTCAGACGCTGAAGAATGTGAATAGAATATCGCATAAATTAGAAATTTTACTCACATCATATTTTTTCTAAAAATTAGAGTTATCCACATTTTCCACATGAGATATCCACACAGAGTGAATATCTCATGTGATGTGGATAACTCCTTCTTTTTTTGAGGATATCTTCTTTTTAGACTTATTTTCTGACTATTTCAGCATTTTTCAACAATACACTCAAAAATGAAGACCTATTCACCAGAATGCCAGTAAACAGGTCTTCCTATATTTGCTTATTTTAATGGTTCTTTTGCCGGTAATCCTGCTTTTCTAGGATATTTTCCCGATGTCTGCTTTGTTTTTTTTATTTCAACAAGTGCACGACCCATGTCTGTTCCAGGTAATTGGAACTTATCCACATTCTTTACTTTTCCACCTAACAATGAAATCGCATGTTTTGCCTGATGGATTTCTTCTTCAGAATCTCCACTTTTATAAGAAACAAAACTGCCATTTACAGCTACAAACGGAAGGCAATACTCACTCAATGTTGACAGATTCGCAACAGCTCTTGAAACGCAGAGATCAAACTGCTCTCTGTATTCCTTTTTCTTTGCAAAATCTTCTGCTCTTCCATGAATTGTACTGATATTTTCCAATCCTAATTCTTCAATTACCGCATCTAAGAACTTAATTCGTTTATTCAGTGAATCAAGAAGTACAACCTTCAGATGCGGAAATGCAATCTTCAAAGGAATCCCCGGGAAACCGGCTCCTGTTCCGATATCAATCACACTCTGGATCTTCTGCATCTCCTGTGTTCTTGCGATTGTCAGACTGTCTGTAAAGTGCTTCAGATTCACTTCATCATACTCCGTGATCCCTGTCAGATTCATCACTTTATTCCACTCAACAAGCATCTCATAATACTTGTCGAACTGCTGCTTCTGCTGCTCATTTAATGTGATTCCGATTTTTTCTAATTCTAGATCAAATTTACTCTGTGCGTTCTCTCCCACTCTATTCTCCAATCATTACTTCCAACGGAACAGTTTCACCAATCCTACAATACCATTCCGCGGAATATTAATATAGCATTTTTAAATTCTCATGTATTGCTTTAACTAACCATTTATTTACTGCTTAAATATACAAGAAGCACGGACACATCTGCCGGTGAAACTCCTGAGATTCTGGATGCCTGGCCGATTGACGACGGACGGATCTGATTCAGTTTCTGCTTTGCCTCAAGACGAAGGCTCTGAATCTCATCATAATTAATATTTTCCGGAATTCTCTTGTTCTCAAGCTTCTTAAACTGCTCTACCTGACGCATCTGACGCTTGATATAACCATCATATTTGATATTAATATCAACCTGTTCTTTCACATCATATGGCAGTTCTTCTCTGTGCTTATCGATCGGTGCGATCTTCTCATAAGACAACTCCGGTCTGCGGATCAGCTCTGCAAGTGTTGTTCCTGATGTCAGCGGTGTGCTTTCATAAGATTCAAGCAATGCCTGTACAGCTTCTGTAGTACCTACATTTGTGTGCTCCACACGCTCGATCTCTTTCTTGATCATCTCTTCCTTTTTCAGCAGTTTCTGATATCTCTCCTCATCGATCAGTCCCACCTCGTAACCAATCTTTGTAAGACGCATATCTGCATTATCCTGACGAAGAAGCAGTCTGTACTCTGCGCGTGAAGTCATCATACGATACGGTTCATGACTCTCTTTTGTGACAAGATCATCAATCAGAACTCCGATATACCCTTGAGATCTGTCGATCACGATACCTTCTTTTCCCTGCAGCTTTCTCGCTGCATTAATTCCTGCGATCAGTCCCTGGGAAGCAGCCTCTTCATAACCTGAACTTCCGTTAAACTGTCCACCACTGAACAGACCTTCAATCTCTTTGAATTCCAATGTACTCTTCAACTGTCTCGCATCAATGCAGTCATACTCGATCGCATACGCATTTCGCACGATCTTCGCATGTTCCAGTCCCGGCACACTTCTGTACATTGCATACTGGACATCTTCCGGAAGTGAACTGGACATTCCACCGACATACATTTCATTCGTCTCAAGTCCTTCCGGCTCGATAAATACCTGATGACGGTTCTTGTCCGGGAATTTCACAACCTTATCCTCGATCGACGGACAATATCTCGGTCCCGTACCTTCAATTGCTCCTGAATAAAGCGGTGAACGGTCCAAATTGCCACGGATGATCTCATGTGTTGTCTCATTCGTATAAGTCAGCCAGCAGGACGCCTGATCGATCTGAACACTCTCAGGATCTGTAGTAAACGAGAACGGTACAACCCTCTCATCTCCTTTTTGCTCCTGCATCTTGCTAAAATCAATCGTATTCTTATCAATACGCGCCGGTGTACCTGTTTTGAAGCGATACATCTTAATTCCGAGTGCTTTCAGGCTATCTGTCAGATAGTTGGCACTCTGAAGCCCGTTAGGGCCCGTATGCGTGCTTATTTCGCCGTAAATACAGCGTGCCTTTAAATATGTACCCGTACAGAGTACAACGGCCTTACAGCGGTAAATAGCGCCTGAGTACGTCTGTACTCCTGTGATCTTGCCATCCTCTGCCAGGATCTCTGTCACTTCCATCTGACGGATATCCAGATTCTCCTGGTTCTGAAGCACCTGACGCATTGTTTTACTATAATTTGCCTTATCCGCCTGTGCACGCAGTGAATGCACGGCAGGACCTTTTGAACTGTTAAGCATCTTAGACTGGATAAATGTCTGGTCAATGACTTTTCCCATCTCTCCGCCAAGTGCATCCAGCTCTCTGACCAAATGTCCCTTTGAGCTTCCTCCGATATTCGGATTGCATGGCATCAGCGCAATACTGTCCACACTGACCGTAAAGATCACTGTCTTAAATCCAAGTCTTGCAGTCGCAAGTGCAGCCTCACAGCCCGCATGTCCTGCGCCTACAACGACAACATCATATTCATCTTTATTTTCCCATACAGAACTTGCTGAATATTTCATTTACTAAATCTTCTCCTATTGATTCTCCGGTAATATTTCCAAGTGATTCATAAGCATCCATCAGATCGATCGAATAGAAATCCTCCGGCATGCCAGCGTCAATGCTGAAAATGACTTTCTTCATACTCTCTCTCGCATTGACCAATGCATTTTTCTGTCTTGCATTTGTAATATAAACCTCTTCATTGAATGAGAGATCTCCCTTTAAGAACATTGCTTTCACGGTGTTCTCAAGTTCCTTGATTCCCTGCTCTTCCTTCGCAGAAATCGCAATCACAGGAATCTGCTTCTGAACACCCTTTTGTGAAATCCTTTCGCGGATCATCTCTTCTGTCACTACAGTATCCAGATCCGACTTATTAAGCAGAATCACTGTTCTTTTATCATAAATCAAATCAAAGATTTTTTCATCATTTTCGTCAAGATTTCTTGATGCATCTACAACATAAATAATAAGATCTGCCTCTTTTGCGTATTCTTTCGCCTTATCGACACCCATTTTTTCCACGATATCGTCTGTCTGACGGATTCCGGCAGTATCAATGATATTCAAAGTCAGTCCCTGCAGACGGATCTGCTCCTCTAAGACATCTCTTGTCGTTCCTTCAATATCTGTAACAATCGCACGGTCATGACCCGCCAGAATATTCAGAAGGGATGACTTTCCTGCATTCGGTTTTCCAAGAATTACTGTCTGGATCCCCTCTTTCATGATCCTTCCATCATCCGAGGAATCAATCAGTTCTTTCAGCTGATCGATCACCTCTTCTGCTGCCTCCTTTAGCACCTCACCATATCCATCGACACTGATATGCTCCGGATCATCCAGCGCAGTCTCAATAAACGCTGTATGATAAATGATCTTCTCACGGATCTCTTTGATCCTGTTCTTCACACTTCCCTTGAGCTGGCTGATCGAACTCTGTAACGCATACTCATTTTCTGATGTGATCACATCAATGACCGCCTCTGCCTGTGACAGATCCATCTTGCCGTTTAAGAATGCCCTCTTGGTAAATTCTCCCGGCTCTGCCGGTCTTGCTCCCGCCTTTAAGACCGTCTCCAAAACTCTGCTTACAACATAAGTTCCACCGTGGCAGTTGATCTCAACTGTGTCTTCTCCTGTAAATGTGCGAGATCCGCGCATCACCATCACAAGTACTTCGTCAACTGTCTCATCTCCATCCATTACATGTCCATAATGAATCGTATGCGTTGGCACTTCTGTAATCGTTTCTTTCCCTTTATATACACGATCTGCTATCTCCAGCGCTTCACTTCCGCTGATTCTTACAATTCCGATTCCCGAATTAGTCATACCTGTAGAAATCGCTGCAATCGTATCCTGATTCATGCCTTATTTCCTTTCTGTTTTCTCTTTACATTATTTCCTTTTTTCTATACTTTACATAGAAAAAGGACGTTCCACACCTCACGAAAGTATCCGTGAAGCGTAAACGTCCTTTCGCTTCCGATTCATAAACAGTATTATTTCTTCAAAGTAATAACAACTTTTCTGAACGGCTCTTCTCCCTCGCTGTGTGTCATCACATAAGGATCTGACTGCAGTGCTGAGTGGATGATTCTTCTCTCATAAGGATTCATCGGCTCAAGTGCTACCGGTCTTCTGTTTCTCTTTACCTTATGTGCAATGTTCTTTGCAAGGTGTCTCAGAGTCTCTTCTCTTCTTGCACGATAGTTCTCTGTGTCAAGCTTTACTCTTACATAACCTTCCTGATGCTTGTTCGCTACACGGTTCGCAAGATACTGCAGAGAATCCAGAGTCTGTCCTCTCTTACCAATCAGGATTCCCATGTGCTCTCCACTCATATCTACACAAAGTGCACCGTCCTGATCGATCTCAGTCTTAAGCTCAACTTCCATGTCCATGGCTTTCATTGTATTCTTGAGGAAATCTTCTACTGCTTTGATTGTCTGAGGCTGAACTTCTACAAGTTTTGTCTCTTTCTTAACTTCCTCTTTTACTTCTTTTTCTACAGCTTTTTCAAAAGCAGCCTTCTGAGGTTCATCCGCTTTCTTTTCTGCAGCTGCTTTCTGAGGCTGAACTGCTTCAACCTTCTTTGGCTCTACTCTCACAGGTTCTTCTACTACAGGCTCTTCTACCTTCTCCTCTTTCGGTTCCGGTTTTCTTCTTGCTTCAATAACTGCCTGCTTCATTCCGATTCCCAGGAATCCTGCGCTTCCCTTCTCGATTACTTCGTACTCCAGTCTGTCGCTTGTTACACCAAGCTGGATCAATGCTTCTGTGATCGCATCATCAACTGTTTTCGCCGATACTCTGATACTACCGTTCATCCCGATTCCTCCATCTTCAAATCCTGACCCGTCTCCTGCTTTTTAAGAGAACGGTTAGGAGTTACGAATCTTCCTTTATTTTTTCTTGCCCTTTTTTCCTTTGGAGCTGCTCTCATCTTCCGCCTTCGGCTGGTTTGTCTGCTGTCCGCTGTTATAACGGCTTACTAGATTTGCCTTAGAAGCAAGGCTTCCCGGCTTAGAATTCTGAGCTTCTGCTGTGCTTTCTGGATCTTTTCTTCTCTCTCTGCTTCAGAAATTCCAGATTTTCCTTTTGTAACAGTACCCACATTACGAGTACTTGTTGTTGCCATCTTATTGATCTCTTTTGCAGGAGCTCCGTGTTTCTCACGTTTCTTCTGTGCTTTCTCCTGGTTCTCTTTGATCATCTCATCAAGAGACTTTGTGCTGAGATATTTGTTGATTGCAAGCTGCTGAATACATCTTACTGCTGCACTTGCTGCCCAGTAGAGACCAAGACCTGCCGGAAGTGTGAATCCCATAAATACTGAGATCAGCGGCATTGTGTATGTCATTGTCTTCATAGAGCTTGCCATCGGGTTATCTTTGTCATCTCCTGCCGGCTGTGGCTGAAGCTTAACACTGATAAACTGTGTCAGACCTGCAAGTACCGGAATAAGTACCGCAAGGATGATCCCTACAACGGATCCGTTGTGGAATGCAGTTGTCAGCTGTGTCAGCGGCTGCTCTCCGATATTAATTCCAAGGAAACTGTTCAGATGAGTAACCTTATCCATTGTCTGCTGTGCAAGATCCGTGATACTCGGCATCTTTTCCATCAGCGCATTCCATGTAGAATCCTGGAATTTATAAAGTACATTTACAATTGTATCTGCCTGAGAATAATCATAAGCCTTTGGTTCATAAGAACCGGGCTTGCTTCACCGATCGTCTCCATGATCTTCTGGAAGCCATTTGTATTCATGATTGCTTCTGTCACAGGCATATAAACATCTTTAACACCTTTTACATACGTCGGAATATCACGGATAACCGGATACAGTGCGAACAGAATCGGCATCTGGATCAACATCGGGAGGCATCCACCTGTCATGGAAGTTCCATACTTCTCATAAACAAGATTGATCTCTTCCTGCTGCTTCATCATTGAAGCCTGATCTTTCTTTCCTTCGTATTTTTTCTGAATTTTCTTGATCTCCGGCTGCATAACAGCTGACATCTTAGAAAACTTCTGCTGCTTGATTGTAAGCGGAATCATCAATGTATAAATAATGATTGTGAAAATAATGATACAAACACCAATATTCTCAATACCAATCTTGCTAAGTACATTGAAGATACCATTCATTACCTGACCTAAAAGCCAGGCAATCTGTTTGATAATCGGCCAGTCTCCATAACCTGAAGCCAAAAGTCCGTATACTTCCATTACTTATCCTCCTTAAGGTACCGGATCATATCCACCTTTTGAAAATGGATTACAGCGCAGGATTCTCCATACCGCCAAAGCCCCTCCCTTGAGTGCTCCGTACTTCTCGATTGCTTCCAACCCATACTGTGAGCAGGTTGGATAATACTTACAAGTGCATCCGCCCTTCATTCCGGACAGATATTTCCTGTAAAAACGAATCATCCATAACAAGACATACTTCATCTGCGCCACTTCCTTATCATTGTCTTATCAGACATATATGTGATGAAGCTTTCCGAGATGGATCAGTGCACTTTCCACATCATGATAATTCTTATCCTTTGCACTTGTTCTCGCGATTACTACTATATCATATCCACATCGGAAATGTTCTTCTGATAATCTGTAACTTTCTCTGATCAATCGGGTAAGATGATGTCTTACCACACTGTTTCCAACCTTCTTACTAACTGATATTCCCAGTCGGTTCTTATTCAGTTCGTTCGGGATTATATACATTACAAGACATTTATTAGCGAAAGATTTCCATTCCTGTAGACTGACTGAAAATCTTTATTCTTTTTTAAAGACTCAGAAAATTTCATCAATATCCTCTTCATTCCAGATAACAAAAATCCTGTTATCATTTAATATTAAATAGAAGAAAAGGCCACATATATGCGGCCTATGCTGATAACTGTTTTCTTCCTTTTGCTCTTCTTGCTGCCAGAACTTTTCTTCCGCCTGGTGTGCTCATTCTTGCTCTGAATCCGTGAACTTTAGATCTTGATCTCTTCTTCGGCTGAAATGTCATCTTCATATTCTTACACCTCCCTTATGCCTGATATACCTTATAATAAAAGTATTCACAAAATTAACTTCGTTACTGCGCCTCAATATTAAAAGACACTGCTCTTAATTATAGAGGGAAAACCGCATAAAGTCAAGCTTTATCAACAATCTTTCCCTCAATTTCTGGCCTTTTTTCATTTTAAAGAGTTTTTCACATTTTCTGTGAATAATTTCACAGTTCTTCGAAACCCTTATATATCAAGGGATACAACTATTTTTTCACATAATTATACAACAGTTATACAGAAGTTATCCACAAAGTTATCAACATATGTGGATACTTCTGTATAACCTGTGGAAAACCACTAAATATCGTGTTGATAAAATTTTTTTTATTCATAAAAAACCATATTTATCAACGTTTTAAGATGTTGATAAAGTTATACACACTGTTTTTCCATTGATTCTACAGCTTTTTTGATGTAGAATGTAATGGAGAGACTCTACCATTTTTAGAGTTATCCACATTATTTTAGTACGAAGTTAATAAAAAGTGGCTGTTTTTCACTTTTTTAACAAACAGTTGCTGAAAACATTGTATTTGGGTAGGGGGAAGTCTGCCCTAAAAGCCATAATCAGGAGTTGAATGTGGATAAGTCCTGAATTATTTGCGCTGGATTTTCAACCTTTCCATTATAATTTTAAAAAATTAGGAGTTACTATCGATGAACATTGTAGAACAAAACTGGGATCAGGTACTAAACAAGATGAAGCTGGAATATTGCTCATCCAATATTTCTTATACTACATGGATTGCACCACTTACTGTTTATGAAGTCAAGGACAATACCGTATATATTCTCGTCAAACTGAAGGCGAGTCTTGAACATATTCAAGATAAATATCTGCTTCCTTTTAAGGTCTGCATCGCCGAAGTAACCGGTACAGAATATGAAGTGGAATTTGTAACCGACAGCCCGAAAGTGATTAAGGAAAAGAAAGAATCTTCCGTCCAGAAGACCCGTGTAAATGCGATTTATGAAAAGGCAAACTTAAATCCAAAGTACACGTTCGACACATTTGTCGTTGGAAGCAACAACAATTTCGCTCACGCTGCTTCCCTCGCAGTTGCCGAATCTCCGGGAGAGATTTACAACCCTCTCTTCTTATATGGAGGTGTTGGACTTGGAAAGACCCATTTGATGCACTCCGTGGCACATTACATTTTGGAACATGATCCCTCCAAAAAAGTACTGTATGTCACAAGTGAAACTTTTACGAATGAACTGATCGATGCTCTTAAAGTAGGTAAGAACGGAAATGAATTGGCAATGACCACATTCCGCGAGAAATATCGCAATAATGACGTTCTTCTGATCGACGATATTCAGTTTATTATAGGAAAAGAAAGTACACAGGAAGAATTTTTCCATACATTTAATCACCTTCATGTGTCAGGAAAACAGATTATCATCTCCAGTGATAAGCCTCCGAAGGACATTGAGACACTGGAAGCCAGACTTCGCACACGTTTTGAGTGGGGTCTGATTGCTGACATCTCCTCTCCTGACTATGAGACAAGAATGGCGATTCTTCGTAAGAAAGAAGAACTCGACGGACTTGAGAAATATCATATTCCGGATGAGGTTATGCAGTACATTGCCAATAATATTAAATCCAATATCCGTGAGCTTGAAGGATCTTTGAATAAACTGATCGCTCTTTCTAATCTGGAGAATAAACCGATCGACATTCCTTTGGCTGCTGAGGCCTTGAAGGATATGATCTCACCGGATGATACCCGTGCAGTTTCACCAGAACTGATCATGGATGTAGTTTCTGAACACTTTAATGTACCGGTAACTGAACTAAAAGGTAAAAAACGAAACGCTGAGATCGTTCTTCCACGCCAGATTGTCATGTATCTGTGCAGAAATATGACCGATACACCACTAAAATCCATTGGTGCCCTGCTCGGTGGTAAAGATCATGCTTCCATTAGCCATGGTGTACGCAAAATTGAGAATGATCTGAAGACAGATGAAGCTTTAAACAACACTGTGAATATAATTAAGAAGAAAATCAATCCTGTATAAGGAAGATAACTCTATAAAATGTGAATAACTTGTCAGTTTTTCGCGTTAATTGTGGATAACTTTGTAGAAACCTGTAGATTTCTATGTGAATAACGTTGGGATAACAAAAATGTGGATTTTTTGCCAAATTTTTTTCCCCACAGTTTCAACACGTTATTTTTCTGTAATCTACATAGTTATCCAAACCCGCAAACCCTTGATTTTAAAGGGCTGCAGGTACTTATCCACTTATCCACACCCCCTAAGGCGGAGGAGACGGAATCGATTTATATAAATATACATAAATTACGCGAGGAAAAAACGTTATCCACATATCAACTGTAACCTTGAAACCTGAAAGGAGTAATCATCAACATGAGAATCATATGCAAAAAATCGAATCTCGTAAAAGGAGTCAGTATTGTTTCCAAGGCAGTACCCTCTAAAACAACAATGCCTATTCTTGAATGTATTCTGATTGATGCAACAACGGATGTAATCAAACTGACTGCCAATGATATGGAACTTGGAATTGAAACTACAATTGATGGAATTATTGATTCCAGAGGTATTATTGCATTAAATGCAAAGATTTTTCAGAAATTGTCCGTAAACTTCCAGACAATGATGTTGTTATTGAAACAGAATCTGACAATCAGGCAATTATTACTTGCGAAAAAGCGAAATTTAATATCGCAGCCCAGTCAGGAGATGATTTTTCTTATCTTCCGGCGATTGAGCGTGAAGATTTTATTACTATTTCCGAGTTTACTTTGAAAGAAGTTGTTCGCCAGACTATTTTTTCAATTGCTGACAATGATACGAACAAGATGATGACAGGAGAACTTTTTGAGATTGACAATGATGTTCTCAGAGTGGTTTCTCTTGATGGTCACAGAATTTCAATCCGGAAAATCGAACTGAAAGATGCTTATCAGCCGAGAAAAGTAATTGTTCCTGGAAAAACTCTTCAGGAAATCAGCAAGATTATTGGCGGTGAAGCGGATGCTGAAGTTGAGATTTCGTTTACAAAAAATCATATTGTTTTTGAATTTGACAGAACATTGGTTGTTTCCAGACTGATTGAAGGTGAATATTTCCGAATTGATCAGATGCTGTCCAGTGATTATGAGACAAGAGTACATGTGAATAAAAAAGAACTGTTAGATTGTATTGATCGTGCAACTCTGCTTATCAAAGAGGGAGACAAAAAGCCGATTATCATTGACATCAAGAATGAATCAATGGAGTTGAAGATCAAATCACAGATTGGATCTATGGATGAACTGATTTTCTGTACAAAAGACGGAAAAGATCTGATGATTGGATTTAATCCAAAGTTTTTGATCGATGCACTTCGTGTGATTGAAGATGAAGAAGTAGACTTGTATTTTATGAATGCAAAAGCACCTTGCTTTATCAAAGACGAGAATCAGTCTTACATTTATCTGATTCTTCCAGTCAATTTTAATGCAGCTGTCTAAACTCAGAAAATAATGGATTATGCGGAGCAGACGCCCTGCTCTGCAATTTTTTGACTTTTCAAAATCTAGAAAATTAAAAGTTTAAAAATATTTAAAAAGTTTAAACGAAAAATAAAGATCAAAAACACTGATAAAAATTAATTAAGGAGTGATAAGAAATGGAAATAATCAAACTGCGCCTCAGGATGAATTCATTAAACTCGGTCAGGCGCTCAAGGCAGCCGGGTTAGTTGAAAGTGGTGTTGAGGCTAAGGACGTAATTCAGAACGGGCTTGTTCTTGTAAACGGAGAAATTGATACGAGACGCGGAAGAAAGCTTTATCCGGGCGATACAGCTTCTTTTGATGGAAATGAAATAAAAATTGAAAAATAATTAAAAAACGTGTAGAATAACATGTGAGAGGTTTTCTCGCTCGTGTTATAACGTGATGGCGGGGAAATTATGATAATCAAGTCTTTAAAGCTGAAAAATTACAGAAATTATGATTTATTAGATTTGACCTTTGATCCGAAAACAAATATTTTGTACGGTGACAATGCTCAAGGAAAGACAAACATACTGGAAGCATTGTATTTGTCTGGAACGACGAAATCTCACAGAGGAACGAAGGATCGGGATATGATACAGTTTGGGCATGATGAATCCCATCTGGAGACAGTAGTTGAGAAAAAGGGAATCATTTTCCAGATCGATATGCACCTGAAGAAAAACAGTCCGAAGGGAATTGCAATCGATAAGGTACCGATTCGCCGTGCAAGTGAGTTATTCGGTATTGTCCATTTTGTTTTCTTTTCTCCGGAGGATCTTAATATTATCAAAGAGGGTCCGGCAGGAAGAAGAAGATTTATTGATCTTGAGCTTTCCCAGCTTGATAAGATCTATCTGAATAATCTTTCGAACTATAACCGTATTATTAACCAGCGTAATTCACTTTTGAAGGATATCTATGGCTCGAACCAGCAGCATTTGCTGGAGACACTGGATATCTGGGATATGCAGCTGGCTGCTTATGGAACAAAGGTTTTGGAAAGAAGAAAAGAATTTGTACGACAGGTGAATGAGATTATTTCAGAGATTCATTTCCGTCTGACAGGCGGGAAAGAACAGCTGTCATTGACTTATGAATCAAGTATTGGTGAGATGTCGATGGAGCAGGCTCTGAAGAAAAACAGGGAGAGGGATCTGCGGATGAAAAGTACGTCTGTAGGTCCTCATAGAGATGATCTGTGTTTCCTGTCAGGAGATTTGGATATTAGAAAATTTGGTTCTCAGGGACAGCAAAGAACAGCTGCGCTGTCGCTGAAATTAGCTGAGATTGAACTGGTGAAGCGGATCATTGGGGATACGCCGATCCTGTTATTAGACGATGTTTTGTCTGAATTAGATAAAAACAGGCAAAACTATTTACTGGATAGTATTCATGATATACAGACGGTGATTACTTGTACGGGACTGGATGAGTTTGTAAATCATAGATTTTCTATCAACAAGATATTCCATGTGAAAAGTGGACATGTAGCAAAAGAAAACTAGGAGGTTTAAGAATGGGTGCATCAGGTACAGAATTTGACGCTGAATACGGAGCGGACCAGATTCAGATTTTGGAAGGATTGGAAGCCGTAAGAAAAAGACCGGGTATGTACATTGGCAGCACTTCCGTCAGAGGACTTCATCATCTGGTTTATGAGATTGTAGATAATGCGGTGGATGAGGCTCTGGCCGGATACTGTGATAAAATTCAGGTAGACATTAACAAAGACAATTCGATAACGGTCACAGACAATGGGCGTGGAATTCCTGTAGGAATCAACCATAAGGCAGGACTTCCTGCAGTTGAGGTTGTATTTACAATCCTGCATGCCGGTGGTAAATTCGGCGGTGGAGGGTACAAGGTATCCGGAGGATTGCACGGAGTAGGTGCATCTGTTGTTAATGCTCTTTCTGAGTGGCTGGAAGTAGAGATTGCCAATGAAGGCAAGATTTATAAACAGCGTTATGAGCGTGGTAAAGTATGTTATAACTCAGAGTTGACAGAGAATGTGAGCCGGAGATGAGAGGAACAAAGGTTACTTTCCTTCCGGACAAGGAAATCTTTGAGGAAACAGTATTTGATTATAATACACTGAAACAGCGTTTCCGTGAGATGGCATTCCTGACAAAGGGATTGAAGATTCACTTAAGAGATCTTCGAGAGGAAGAGATCCATGAGCATATATTCCACTATGAAGGTGGTATTAAAGAATTTGTAACATATCTGAACAAGAGTAAAACTGCGCTCTATGAGCAGATTATTTACTGTGAAGGTATGAAAGATAATGTTGCAGTTGAGGTTGCTATGCAGCATAATGACTCCTACAATGAGACTACTTACGGTTTTGTAAACAATATTACAACGCCGGAGGGTGGTACTCATATTGCGGGATTCAGAAGTGCATTGACCAAGGTATTCAACGATTATGGCAAGAAAAATAAGTTGCTGAAAGAGAATGAGCAGCTTTCAGGAGAGGATATCCGTGAGGGACTGACTGCGATTGTCAGTGTCAAGATTGAGGATCCTCAGTTTGAAGGACAGACAAAGCAGAAACTTGGAAACAGTGAAGCACGTGGAGCTGTTGATAATATCGTCAGAACACAGCTGGAGATCTTCCTGGAGCAGAATCCAAGTGTTGCAAAGATGATCATCGAAAAGTCTGTTATGGCACAGCGTGCCCGTGAAGCAGCCAGAAAAGCAAGAGATCTTACAAGAAGAAAGTCAGCTCTTGAGGGAATGTCCCTTCCGGGAAAACTGGCAGACTGTTCAGATAAAGATCCGTCCAAGTGTGAGATCTATATCGTCGAGGGAGATTCCGCCGGCGGTTCTGCAAAGACAGCCAGAGACCGTGCAACTCAGGCAATCCTGCCACTTCGTGGTAAGATTCTGAACGTAGAGAAAGCACGTCTTGATAAGATTTACGGAAATGCTGAGATTAAGGCAATGATCACAGCATTTGGAACGGGAATCCACGAAGATTTTGATATCAGTAAGCTGAGATATCACAAGATCATTATCATGACCGATGCCGATGTCGATGGTGCACATATCAGTACACTTCTTTTGACATTTTTGTATCGTTTCATGCCGGATCTGATCAAGGAAGGATATGTATATCTTGCGCAGCCACCACTGTATAAACTGGAGAAGAACAAGAAGGTATGGTACGCATACAGCGATGACGAACTGAACCAGATTCTTACAGAAGTTGGTCGTGACAGCAACAATAAGATCCAGCGTTACAAAGGTCTTGGAGAGATGGATGCAGAGCAGCTTTGGGAGACAACGATGGATCCGGAGCACAGAATCCTTCTGCGCGTAACAATGGATGATGAGACCTCTTCCGAGCTCGATCTTACTTTCACAACCCTTATGGGAGACAAAGTAGAACCAAGAAGAGAATTCATCGAAGAAAACGCAAAGTATGTACAAAACTTGGATATCTAGTAGTTATAGCGACACAACAGGCAACTTCGGGCAGGGCTGATTCGAGTTTACTCGAAAGCAGACCTGGACGTAGTTGTCTGGGTTGCATTAGAAATGCCAACCCAGCGAAAAATCGTCAGATTTTTGAGCTGGTGTAGAGCGTAAGAACGCGAAACCCAGTCAGATTTTTGAGCTGGTGTGGAGCGTGAAAATGCGAAACCCAGTCAGATTTTGAGCTGGTGTGGAGCGTAAGAACGCGAAACCCAGTCAGGTTTTGAATATGATAGACTGACCCTAGAAAAAAGGAGACAAGTGATGGAAGACAATATTTTTGACAAAGTCCATGAAGTCGATCTGAAAAAGACGATGGAGACTTCATACATCGACTATGCCATGAGCGTAATCGCTGCCCGTGCTCTTCCGGATGTTAGAGACGGACTTAAGCCGGTACAGAGACGAATTCTGTACTCAATGATAGAATTAAATAATGGACCGGACAAACCGCATCGTAAATGTGCGCGTATTGTCGGTGATACGATGGGAAAATACCATCCTCATGGAGACAGCTCGATTTATGGAGCTCTCGTTAATCTTGCACAGGAGTGGTCTACCCGTTATCCTCTTGTAGATGGACACGGAAACTTTGGTTCAGTGGACGGTGATGGCGCTGCTGCAATGCGTTATACAGAGGCACGTCTGAGTAGGATCTCTATGGAGATGACAGCGGACATTAACAAAAATACCGTAGATTTTATCCCGAACTTTGATGAAACAGAGAAGGAGCCTACTGTACTTCCGTCCAGATTTCCGAATCTTCTGGTAAATGGAACATCAGGTATTGCAGTAGGTATGGCAACGAATATCCCGCCGCATAATCTGCGTGAGGTTATTTCAGCAGTTGTTCAGATCATAGATGATCAGATTGCAGATAAAGAAGAGACGACAATCGAGGAAATTCTTGAAATCGTGAAGGGACCAGATTTCCCTACAGGTGCGGAGATCCTTGGAACAAGAGGAATTGAAGAGGCATACAGAACAGGACGCGGTAAGATCAGAGTGCGTGCGGTGACAAACATTGAGCCAATGCAGAACGGAAAGAACAGAATTATTGTTACTGAGCTTCCGTATATGGTAAATAAAGCACGTCTGATCGAAAAGATCGCTGAACTTGTAAGAGATAAAAAGATTGATGGAATCACTGATTTAAGTGACCAGTCTAACCGTGAAGGTATGAGAATCTGTATTGAGCTTCGTCGTGATGTGAATCCGAATGTAATTCTGAATCAGTTATATAAACATACACAGCTTCAGGATACATTTGGTGTGATCATGCTGGCGCTCGTTGATAATCAGCCGAAGGTTATGAATCTTCTTGAGATGTTGCAGTACTACCTGCGTCATCAGGAAGATGTTGTGACAAGAAGAACACAGTATGACCTGAATAAAGCACAGGAGAGAGCTCATATCCTGGAAGGATTACTGATCGCTCTGGATAACATTGACGAAGTCATCCGCATCATCCGTGGTTCTAAGAATGTTCAGGAAGCAAAAGCAGAATTGATCAAACGCTTTGGACTCAGTGATGCCCAGGCACAGGCAATCGTAGACATGCGTCTGCGTGCACTCACAGGTTTGGAACGTGAGAAGATTGAAGCTGAATATGCAGAGCTTATGAAGAAGATTGAAGAGTATAAAGCAATTCTTGCTGATAAAAAACTTCTTCTTGGTGTGATCAAAAAAGAGATTCTTGTAATTGCTGAGAAATACGGTGATGACAGAAGAACTAAGATTGGATTTGATGAATTTGACATCTCCATGGAAGATCTGATTCCGCGCGAGAATGTCGTAATTACAATGACAAAACTTGGATATATCAAGAGAATGTCTATGGACACATTCAAGAGCCAGAATCGTGGTGGTAAAGGTATTAAGGGAATGCAGACTCTGGAGGATGATTACATCCGAGAACTGTTTATTACAACCAGTCACCATTACATTATGTTCTTTACAAACACAGGCCGTGTCTACAGACTGAAAGCTTACGAGATTCCGGAGGCAGGAAGAACTGCGCGTGGAACAGCATCATTAACTTACTCCAGCTGATGCCGGAAGAGAAGATTACTGCGATCATTCCGCTTCGTGAGTATGAGGAAGGTAAGTATTTGTTCATGGCAACGGAGAAAGGTCTTGTGAAGAAGACTCCGATTCAGGACTATGCAAATGTCAGAAAGACAGGACTTGCGGCAATCGTACTGCGTGAGGATGATAAGCTGATCGAAGTTAAGATCACAGATAATACAGAGGATATTTTCCTCGTTACAAAATACGGTATGTGTATCCGTTTCAATGAGACAGATGTACGTTCTACAGGCCGTGTTTCTATGGGCGTACGCGGTATGAACCTGACAGATAATGACGTTGTGATCGGTATGCAGATCGAAAGCCAGGGCAAAGATATGCTGATTGTATCTGAGCGTGGTATGGGTAAACGTACAGACATGGATGAATTTACTCGTCAGAATCGTGGCGGTAAAGGTGTGAAATGTTATAAGATCACAGAGAAGACAGGAAATGTTGTCGGAATGAAAGCTGTAGATGAAGACAGTGAGATCATGATCATCAACACAGAGGGAATTATTATCCGTATGAAGTGCTCTGATATCTCTGTTTACGGCAGAATCACATCAGGTGTAAAACTGATCAACCTGAAGGAAAATGACACTGTAGCAAGCGTTGCGAAGGTGAGAAAGGCTTCTGCCGAGATCGACGGTGAAGAAGTTGAGATTTCTGATGAAGATGAGTCTGAAAAATCAGAGGAAGGATCAGTTTCTGAGACAACTGAGCAGGAAACAACAGAGGAATAAAGTTGTTATGTTTTACAGAAGATTGTAAGCTGTCCTGAAAAATAAAAAGATAAGAGAAAGTGGATGGAGTTTACTTGATTACAGTGAACTTTATCCGCTTTCTTTTTTGAGTATAAAGAATTGAAAATGGAATCAAAAGGAATAAAAAAGAAGACGGAAAAATAAAATAAATCAAGGTAACTGTTCAGAGCCAACCTCCAAAATGCTACGCATTTCGTCGGTGTGGCGTATCCGCCAAATAAAATTTCAAAACAGTCTTAAAAATGCAAGCATTTTACACCTGTTTTATGAAATTTGCTTGGCTCTGAACAGTTACACATTATATATCAATTACATCTCAGTGCAATTTTTTCTTTTTCAGCATGAAGATAGTTCATGACCATTGTTGCAATCTTAAATGTCATTGCATCTTCGAATTGCCTTAAGTCAAGTCCGGTACGCTTTTCAATCTGTTCCAGACGATAGATCAGCGTGTTGCGGTGCATATGGAGCTGGCGTGAAGTCTCAGCAATGTTCAGATTATTCTGAAGGAAACGGTTGATCGTCAGGAGTGTCTCATCGTCCAGCTTGTCCGGAATCTTGTCTAAGAAAACTTCCTGGAGAAAGCTTTCGCACAGAGAAACAGGAAGCTGATAAATCAGGCGGCCAATCCCCAGTTCATTGTATGGAAAGACAGTCTGCTCCGGATAGAAAAGTTTTCCAACTTTCAGTGCAAGACTTGCTTCACGAAAAGCCCCGGATAATTCCAAAAGAGAAGGAATCATCTGACTAAAAGAAACCTGAACATGTGCAAGAGCTTCCGCATTCAGCGTGTCAACAATCGCATGAGCCAGATGTCTTGCATGTTCATCAGCAGAATCTTTGGAATCCTTTGTCTCATGAAATGGATATAATACAGCCAGTCGCTCTTTTGAAACAGGAATGATATAGGTTTTTGTCTGAGAAGGAAATAGATTTTTAAGGATCTCTCCAATAATCTCATCAGGTTCCTTCATTTCGATCAAAAAGAGAATTCGCTCCTCTTCCGGTGCAATATGAAGTCGTGCGGCACGTTGTTGTACATCATAAGATGGGATGCCACCGGTTATCAGTCCCATAAGAAAATCATTTTTATTATATTTTTCCCGGTAGGCAAGGCAGAGACAGCGAATCTGTTCCAGGGCCATCTGCTCCTGGTCAGAATTTTCGGCAGTCACTGCAAGTGTGATTCCGGTCAAACGTTTTAATTCATTGAGTCCTTTTTCAAGTTCGGATGTATTAGCCATAGTAATCTCCGTAAATAAAATAATAATAGATGGAAGAAAGGCTGCACCTTCCGAGAAAAGTACAGCCCCCTCCGTGTTTAGTTTAATTGTAAAGGATTAGTTTGTAATAGTCAACTCTGTGTCTTTGTCAAAGAGATGAATTTTTTCCATATCAAGTGCAAATACTGCATGATCTCCAGTTCTGAGTGTTGTACGTGGGTTAACACGTGCTGTCAGCTGAGTTCCCTCAACATCGAAGTACAGGAATACTTCTGCTCCAAGCAACTCGTAAACTTTGATTGTAGACTCAATTACACTGTCAGGAGAGTTGTTGATGAACGCCTGTGAGTCATGTACATCTTCCGGACGAATACCAAGAACAACTGTCTTTCCATCATATCCGCCATCGATCAGTGCCTGCTTCTTAGAAGCCGGTACCTTAAGAACATGTTTTCCAACTGTAAGAGTAACATCATTTCCCTTAATTGTACATTTTGCATCCATGAAGTTCATCTGAGGTGATCCGATGAATCCTGCTACGAACTGGTTGCATGGTGTATTGTAAAGTGCCTGTGGTGTATCTACCTGCTGAACAACTCCGTCTTTCATAACAACGATTCTTGTTCCAAGTGTCATAGCCTCTGTCTGGTCATGTGTTACGTAGATGATTGTAGCACCAAGGTTTTCATGAAGCTTGGAAATCTCGATACGCATCTGAACTCTCAGTTTAGCATCCAGGTTGGAAAGTGGCTCATCCATAAGGAATACCTTAGGATTACGAACGATAGCACGTCCCATAGCAACACGCTGTCTCTGTCCACCGGAAAGAGCCTTCGGTTTACGGTCGAGCAGTTTCTCAAGATCAAGGATCTTGGCAGCCTCACGAACCTTCTTATCAATCTCATCTTTCGGAACTTTACGAAGTTTCAGTCCGAAAGCCATGTTATCATATACTGTCATATGTGGATACAGAGCGTAGTTCTGGAATACCATTGCGATATCACGATCCTTTGGCTCTACATCGTTCATTACTTTTCCGTCGATCTTAAATGTACCGCCGGAGATATCCTCCAGACCAGCGATCATACGAAGTGTTGTAGATTTACCACATCCTGATGGTCCTACGAAGATGATGAACTCCTTGTCAGCGATTTCAAGATTGAAATCTTTTACTGCGTGAAATCCGTTAGGATAAATTTTCTGAATTCCCTGAAGAGATAAACTTGCCATTATAAGTGCCTCCTTAAATGATTACTTTTTACTTGTTTGACTAAATTTGGTTTTGTTTTTTAATTGATAGTTCATTTTGGTTTGTTTAACTTATGTACTTAGTATAGCGTTAGGCACGAAAATCAACAATGTCACGAGTGACTAAAAAAAGGAGGGGAAAGTGTACATTTCAACCATATGAGGAAGAATGATGGTTGAAGTTAGGAAATAAATCCGCTACAATAAGACTATTCACAGTGTATAGAAAACTGCGAACGATTATTATAGAAGAAAAGAGGAATTAAACATGGCAAATCCAGTAGTTACATTTGAAATGGAAAATGGCGATATCATGAAAGCAGAACTGTATCCGGAAGTTGCACCGAACACAGTGAACAATTTTGTGTCACTTGTAAAGAAAGGCTTCTATGACGGAGTGATCTTTCACCGCGTGATCAGCGGGTTCATGATCCAGGGCGGAGATCCGAACGGAACAGGAATGGGTGGCCCGGGATACTCAATCAAAGGTGAGTTCGCGCAGAATGGTGTAGAGAACAACCTTGTACATGATGCAGGAGTTCTTTCCATGGCGCGTGCAATGCACCCGGATTCAGCAGGAAGCCAGTTCTTCATTATGCATAAGAAAGCACCACATCTTGACGGAGCTTATGCTGCATTTGGTAAGATCACAGAAGGAATGGATGTAGTGAATAAGATTGCAGAGACAGCAACAGACTACAGCGACCGCCCGCTTGAGAAACAGGTAATGAAGAAAGTTACTGTTGAGACATTTGGAGAGGATTATCCGGAGCCGGAAACAGTATAGTTCATAAAAACTTTATACTTTTAATGGAATTATTAGCACTCTTTTGAAAGGAGTGCTAATTTTCTATTGACTTTTAAATTTTGCTGTACTAGAATGTCCATTAGGCAAGCAAATATACTATCGATATCAGCGAAAAAGCTGATTGACAGCCGATATTAAAAGAAACGTAACTGAGCAGTTACGGATAGATTATAAATAAAAAGGAGTGCAGTAAAATGGCAGTTAAAAAAGGTACTTTATCAATTGACAGCGAAAACATTTTTCCTATTATCAAGAAATGGGTTTATTCCGATCATGATATCTTTGTACGTGAACTCGTATCCAACGGATGTGATGCGATCACCAAGCTGAAAAAGCTGGATATGATGGGAGAATATGAACTTCCGGAAGGATACAAACCGAAGATCGAAGTAATTGTCAATCCAGAAGAGAAGACAATGAAGTTTATCGATAACGGACTTGGTATGACAGCAGAAGAAGTAGAGGAGTATATCACTCAGATCGCATTTTCAGGTGCGACACAGTTCCTTGAGAAATATAAAGACAAGACAACAGAAGATGATATGATCGGACACTTCGGTCTTGGATTCTACTCAGCATTCATGGTAGCTGACGAAGTTCAGATTGATACGCTTTCCTATAAAGAAGGTGCGAAACCGGTACACTGGGCAAGCGAAGGCGGCACTGAGTATGAGATGCAGGAAGGAAATAAGACAACAGTCGGAACAGAGATCACACTGTATCTGAATGAGGACAGCCTTGAGTTTGCAAATGAATACCGTGCAAGAGAAGTACTTGAGAGATATTGCTCTTTCATGCCAACAGAGATCTTCCTTTCCAAGGCAAATGCAGAGCCTGAGTATGACACAATCGATGAGGATGATGTTCTTGATACAGATACTGTTGTAGAGCACATCACAGAAGAGCCAAAGGAAGGCGAAGAGGGCGAACCGAAGAAAAAAGCAAAAATTGTAAGACGTCCGGTATCTATCAGTGATACACATCCGCTTTGGACAAAGAACCCAAGTGAGTGTACAAAGGATGATTATATCGATTTCTACCGTAAGGTATTCATGGATTACAAAGAGCCACTGTTCTGGATCCACCTGAACATGGATTATCCATTTAACTTAAAGGGAATTCTTTACTTCCCGAAGATCAATACAGAGTATGATCCATCGAAGGAAAGATTAAACTTTATAATAACCAGGTATTTATCGCAGATAATATTAAAGAAGTAATCCCAGAGTTCCTTATGGTACTTAAGGGAGTGATCGACTGTCCGGATCTGCCGTTGAATGTATCACGTAGTGCACTGCAGAACGACGGATTTGTAAATAAAGTTGCTGATTACATTTCTAAGAAGGTTGCTGACAAGTTGAACGGAATGTTCAAGACAGACCGTGAGAATTATGAGAAATACTGGGACGATATCAGCCCATTTATCAAATTCGGTTGCCTGAAGGATGAGAAATTCGGTGAGAAGATGAAGAATTCTATGCTTTATAAGAATCTTGATCACAAATATATGACTCTCGAAGATATCATCAAAGAAGCCAAAGGCGAAGAAGCTGACGTAGCCAAGGCAGAAGAAACTAAGGAAGAAGAAACAAAAACAGACGCAGAAGAGTCTAAGGACGCAGATGCGAAGGAAGAAGAGAAGACAAGAATCTTCTATGTAACAGATGAAGTACAGCAGAGCCAGTATATCAACATGTTCAAGGCTCAGGGACAGGATGCGATCATTCTGACACACAACATTGATTCTGCATTTATCACATACCTTGAGCAGAAACATCAGGAAGTTCAGTTCTTGAGAATTGATGCAGATGTACATGATTCTTTGAAAGACGAAGTTGCAGAAGATGAGAAGGAAGAATTCCAGAAGACAACAGACAGCCTTGTTGAAATCTTCCGCAAAGAGCTTGGCAATGAGAAGCTTGATGTCAAAGTTGAAAAGCTCAAAGATGAGAATGTAGCATCTATGGCAGTTCTTTCTGAGGAAAACAGAAGAATGCAGGAGATGATGAAGATGTATGGTATGGGCGGCATGGATGCATCCATGTTCGGAAGCCAGGCAACACTGGTTCTTAACGCCAACCATCCGCTGGTTCAGTTCCTTGTAGCGAATAAGGACAGCAAGAACGTGTCAATCATCTGCAAACAGTTGTATGATCTTGCAATGCTTGCTCATAAGCCGTTAAGTCCGGAAGAGATGACAGCATTCGTTAAGAGAAGCAATGATATTATGATGCTTCTGACAAAATAATAAAGTAAAATGATGAGAAATATGTTCTATGAGTTTCTCATCATTGGCAGTAATAAGTTTAGCCGCTTCACGATTATTTGACCGTGAGGCGGCTGTTATTATGTGCGCCTTGCGGCACACATTGCTAATGGATTTTTAAATTTACATCAACTCAAATGCAATCTCTTTTTTTAAAAAGAACTTCTTTACCATCTCGTCCCATTCGCGTTCCAGGGTCTTATCCATCATAAAACTCTTGAAGGAAGTTCCTGTCACGCAGGTGAGATGAGTTCCATCGTAACGTATATTCAAATAGAGTCCCTGCACGTCAGCAGGATTAAGTCCCAGTTCTTTCTGTTCAATCAGACGGGAAATATTCTTTGAATTCAGGCTGAAGACAAAATGAAAACCGAGCGGTGTTTTCTTTCCCTTAATTAAGGAAAAACAAAATTCACGCAGATTTTTCCAAAGAGAATATTCCGGAATCTCTTCTTCGGAATCAAAGAAATCTTTCTGTATATACCCGTCAATCCGAAAGGTATTAAACGTAATAATCTCTCCTTCAATAAAAGAGAAATTGTCAAATGTCTCTTTTAACAGAAGGTGAGACATGAAGTTTTTACATTTGTTAAAGTCAGTGAAATCATAGAAATCAGATACCTCCGCAGCTGTTTAAGTTCTTAATCGTCTACCTATCATTGTACTAAAAGGAATGGCGAGATACAAGCGCAGATTTGTTGACTTTTATTGCTAAAAAATGTACTATTAAAACAGTATGGGATTCTATACAGTATATAAAAAACAGAAAGAATATAGATATATGAAGAAAACAATAAAAAGAAAGCAAAAACTGGGAATCCGGATCGGGGTCGGATGTGCGTTGGTCATTACAGTGATACTCCTGGCAGTGCAGGGTGTTAGCAATCTGACAAAGAAGCCAGTCGACACCAGTGAAGGAATTGCATATATAAAAGGCAAAGAATCTGCAGATGCGAAGACGATTGAGCAGAAGATTAATCAGTTGGAAAAGAAAGATGGAACAGGAGATTCATCCGATACAAGAAGCATGAAGGAACGCTTTTCCGGTGCTGTTGTGATGGGCGATTCCATTGCGGCGAGCTTTACAGAGTATGATGTACTGAATACATCAAGTGTTGTTGCGAAAATTGGAATTCATTTCAGCGAACTGGATGATCAGATCGAGCAGGCAAAACAACTGGATCCACAGATTGTTTTTCTGGCATATGGGATGAATGATGTAACTAAGACAAACGGAGATGTAGACAAGTTTATCAAGGATTATTCAGATGTGATTAAGAAGATTCAGAAGCTATGCCGGATGCGCACATTTTTTGTGAATGCTGTTTTTCCGGTGCAGGAAAGTGCGGTAGAGAAGGAGCCGGCACTTGCAAATATCGCAGATTACAATGAAAAACTAGAAGCGATGTGTGAAAAGAAGCAGATCGGATACATTGATAATTCAGATATTATAGAAGATGAGTATTATGAAGAGGATGGAATTCATTTTAAAGCGAATTTCTATCCAATCTGGGCAGAAAAGATGGCGGAGGTGGCAACGCTATGACAGAGAAAAGACAGCGAATGATCTCTGCGATGAAATATATACTTTTAGTAATTATTGTGGGATATCTTGTGATATTGATGCTATATGCAAGTGGAAGTAAGCGGACTTTTTCAGAAGTATCAAAGGCTGTGAGCAGTGTATTGGACAGTAAAGAACTTGTGCAGATGGATGACCAGATGCTCAAGAGAAATTATGGACTGAACAGTGCAGATTACAAGGGTGTTTTGTATTATTCTTCTCCGTCCAGTATTTCAGCAGCGGAAGTTCTGGTGATACAGGTGAAAAATGATGCACAGATAGAAAATGTGACAAATGCGATCGCACAGAGAAAAGCACAGAGAATAGAAGATTTTGATTCTTACCTGCCGGAACAGGTGAAGCTTTTAGAGGACTCACAGGAAAGTATTCGTGGAAGATATATCTTTTTGCAGTATCTTCGAAAGCTTCTGAATATCGCAGCGCATTTGACAAGAGTCTGTAGAAGGGGGAGCAGATGTTATTTAGTAGTATTACATTTTTGTTTTTATTTCTGCCGATCATGCTGGCAGTTTATTATATTGCACCGCCGCAATGGAAGAATCTCCTGCTGCTTGCAGGCAGTCTGATCTTCTATGCCTGGGGTGAACCGGTTTATATCATTCTGATGATACTCAGTATTTTGTTAAACTATTTTTGCGGAATGGATATTGAGAATAAGAGTGAGAATGAGGCGAAAGCAAAGCGGTCACTGGTCTTTGCAATAACAGTAAATATTGTGCTGCTTGTGTTCTTTAAATATTTTGGATTTTTGGTAGAAAGTACGAATACGTTGTTCGGAATCAGTATTCCATACAGGGAACTGGCATTACCGATTGGAATTTCTTTTTACACATTTCAGGAAATTTCCTATATTGTAGATGTATATCGAGGCAAGGTAAAAGCACAGCAGAGTCTGGTGAAGTATGCGCTGTATGTATCCATGTTTCCGCAGCTGGTTGCCGGACCAATCGTCTGTTATGGAGATATTGAGAAGCAGCTTACCGCAAGGAAAATCTCCGGAAGAAAGTTGGGACAGGGCGCGATGCTCTTTATTATTGGACTTTCGAAGAAAGCAGTGCTTGCAAATACGCTGGGAAAGATTTTTGAAGAAATCTCATCGACATCAGCAAGTAACCTGACAGTTCTGATGGCATGGCTTGGATGTATTACTTATGCATTCCAGATTTATTTTGATTTCAGCGGCTATTCAGATATGGCAATCGGACTTGGAAGAATGTTCGGTTTTGAGTTTAAGAAGAACTTTGATGTGCCGTATATTTCTAAAAGTATTACAGAATTCTGGCGCAGATGGCACATTTCTTTGAGCTCCTGGTTCCGTGAATACGTATATATTCCGCTTGGTGGAAATCATGTGACGATTTCAAGAAATATTGTAAACCTTTTGATTGTCTGGATGCTGACCGGAATGTGGCACGGAGCTGCATGGAATTTTATTGTATGGGGAATCTATTATGGAGTAGTTCTCGTACTGGAGAAATATGTCTGGGGGGCAATCGTGGATCGGTGGCCAAGTGTATTGCAGCATATTTATGCATTAGTACTGGTGCTGGTTGGCTGGGTGTTTTTCTTTAGTCCAAGCCTTGGAGCAGCACTTCGTTACCTCTTTGCAATGGTTGGCGGCGGAGCAGGATTTGCCAGTAAAGAAGTATTCTTTGTGATCCTGACACACTGGTTGTTCTACTTGTTGGCAGTAATTGGATCAACAACACTTGGATCAAGAATGCTCCGTGCAATCCTGAATGTGTCTGAGAATCATACAGTACGGACTGTAATCACACTGGTTGTTTTCTTTGGAATGCTGGCAATATCAGTTGCTTATCTGATCGCAGATACGTACAATCCGTTTTTGTACTTTAGATTCTAGAGAGTTATAGAAAACAGTGAACGACAACAATTAAGGTGAAAAGATGAAGAAAGATAGACAGAGAAAAGTACAGGAGAAATTGGTTGGTATTATATTTATTCTGACCTTGTTTCTATTCCTTATTATAAATGTTATTGTGCCTGACAGAGAAAAATCAGTGCAGGAGAACCGTATGCTTGCAACGAAGCCAAAGTTTCGCCTGAGCAGTCTGATAAGCGGAGATTATGATGAAAAATTTGAAGCTATATGGATGATCAGTTTGTTGGAAGAGACATGTGGAGAAAGCTGAAAGTTACGGTGGACCGGATTGGTGGAAGTCGTCTGGAAAACGGTGTCTATATCGGAACGAATGGACAGCTTTTAGAACAGATTGAAGTTGCAGATGAGAATCATCTTGCCGCAAATATTAAGGCAATCAAATCATTTTCAGAGAGTCAGTCCAAGATTCCGGTTCGTATGATGCTTGTTCCGGATGCAGCAAATGTATTGAATCATTCCCTTCCGTCACTTGCGAAGCCGGAGGATCAGACACAAATGTTCAGTATGGTTCGTAAGGATCTTGGAGATAGCGTTGAGTGGATTGACGTGTCAACGGAATTGAATAAACATAAGACAGAGAAGATTTATTACAAAACAGATCATCACTGGACGACACTCGGTGCATTTTATGCATTTCAGGCGGCAGCACCATCCTTGGGATTGAAGGAGATCTTTCTGGGAAATATGTTTCCTACGCAGTTTCAGACAGCTTTAACGGAATGTTGGCGTCAAAAAGCGGAGTGAACCTTGGAGAGAAGGAACAGATTGATATTTATGTGCCGACAGAAGAAGATACAGACTTGATCGTGGATTACGTGGATGAAGGAAAGCGTTCCACATCCTTATATGATTCTTCTAAATTAAAGGAGAAAGATCAGTATACGGTATTTCTTGGAGGAAATTCATCCTTGCTTGATATCCGTACAGTTTCTACAAGTACAAAGCGTCTTCTTCTTGTGAAAGATTCCTTTGCAAATTCATTTATCCCGTTCCTGACGCCGTACTACAGAGAAATCGTAGTTGTGGATCCGAGATATTACAGCGGAACAATCAATGATCTTATGGATTCTTACAGAATCTCAGAGGTTCTGTTTTTATACAGTGGAAATACATTTTTCAAAGACAATAATATAAGTGGAGTGTTTACAGTTGAGTAATCGAATCAAAGAAGAATTTTTACAGAAGAGCGAGCCGGTAAGGCTGAATAAATATTTGAGCGAGGCGGGCGTGTGTTCCAGAAGGGAGGCAGACCGCCTCATTGAGACTGGACGCGTGACAGTTGATGGACAGCGTGCGCAGACCGGTATGCGTATCGTGCCGGGACAGGTTGTGAAAGTTGGAAATAAAGTCGTTTCCAAACAGGATGAGATGATCGTGCTGGCAGTAAATAAACCGCGTGGAATCGTTTGTACAGAAGAACGCAGAGAGAGGGACAGCATTGTCCGTTTCCTGAATTATCCGGTGCGTGTGACTTATATCGGACGACTTGATAAGGATTCTCATGGACTGTTGTTGATGACAAATAATGGTGATATCATCAACAAAATGATGCGTGCAGCCAATAAACATGAGAAAGAATATAAAGTAACTGTTGATAAAGAGATTACGGAAGACTTCTTAAAGAAGATGGCAGCAGGAGTTCCGATTCTTGATACCGTAACACGTCCGTGTACAGTGAAAAAAATCGGTAAATATACATTTTCCATAATCCTGACACAGGCTGAACCGCCAAATCCGCAGAATGTGTGAAGCTCTCGGATATGAAGTGAAGGATCTTTTACGCGTTCGTGTGATGAACATTACACTGGATGGATTGAAGGATGGACAGTACAGAAAACTAACAGATCAGGAATTGAACGAATTATATGATCAGCTGAAAGATTCTTCTGCATTGCCCGGTGGAAAATATCAGGAACAGTGGGCAGCAACACAAGATAATAGAACGAGACAAGGGAAAGGGAAGAAGCGATGATGGATGAGCAGAAAGAAATGAATCACATGCGAGAACTGGTGGAACTTCTGAACAGAGCGAGACGTTCTTATGAGCAGGAAAATACAGAGATCATGAGCAACTACGAGTATGACAAGCTCTATGATGAACTGCAGGAGTTGGAAGAGAAGCTTGGTACGAGAATGGCAAACAGTCCGACGGTAAATGTTGGATATGAAGTACTCAGTGAGCTCCCGAAAGAACGTCATGAGCGTCCGATGCTTTCTCTGGACAAAACGAAAGATGTAGAAAGACTGAAGGAATTCCTAGGCGGACAAAAAGCATTAATCTCCTGGAAACTGGATGGACTTACTGTTGTTCTGACCTATCAGAACGGAGAACTTGCGAAGGCAGTCACCAGAGGAAACGGAGTGATCGGTGAGGTCATTACAAACAATGCGAAAGTATTTAAAAATGTACCGCTTAAGATTCCATATCAGGGAGAACTTGTACTGCGAGGAGAGGCAGTTATTTCCTATAAAGATTTTGAGAAGATCAATGAAGAGATTGAGGATGTAGATGCGAAATATAAGAATCCACGAAATCTTTGCAGCGGTTCTGTTCGTCAGCTGAATAATGAAATCACTGCAAAGAGAAATGTAAGATTCTACGCATTTACACTCGTTCGTGCAGAAGGCGTGGACTTCCAAAATTCCAGAAAATATCAGATGCAGTGGCTTGAAAACCAGGGATTTGATGTTGTGGAGAACCATGAAGTGACAAGAGATACGATTGAAGAGGAAGTGGCATGGTTTGCCCGTGAGATTGAGCACAACGAAGTTCCGTCGGACGGTCTTGTGCTTGTGTATGATGATATTGCTTACGGACAGTCACTTGGAACAACAGCGAAGTTCCCAAGAGATTCCTTTGCCTTCAAATGGGCAGATGAGATCCGCAACACAAAGCTGCTTGAGATTGAGTGGAGTCCGTCACGAACAGGTCTGATCAATCCGGTGGCGGTTTTTGAGCCGGTAGAGCTTGAAGGAACGACAGTCAGCCGTGCAAGCGTCCATAATATCAGCATCATGGAAGAACTTGAACTTGGTGTTGGCGATGAGATTCAAGTATACAAGGCGAACATGATTATTCCGCAGATTGCGGAGAATCTGACAAGAAGTGGAGTGAAAGATATTCCAAAAGTTTGTCCGGTCTGTGGAGGTGAGACGAAAATCTCTATGGAAAATGAGACAAAGACGCTGTATTGTACCAATCCGAAGTGTCAGGCAAAGCATGTGAAGTCATTTGCACTTTTTGTGAGCAGAGATGCGATGAATATTGAGGGTCTTTCAGAGGCGACACTGGAGAAATTCATTTTCCACGGTTATGTGAAAGACTTTACAGATCTCTTTCATCTTGATAACTACAGAGATGAGATCATGACAATGGATGGCTTTGGCGAAAAGTCTTTCCTGAAACTGCAGAGCAGTATTGAAAAGGCAAGAAAGACAACACTTGCAAGACTGGTTTACGGTCTTGGAATTCCGGGAATCGGAAGTGCGAATGCTAAGGTAATCTGCCGGGCACTTGGAAATGATTCGCAACGCGTGCTTCAGGCAGAAGAGGCAGAACTGGTTGAGATCCAGGGTGTCGGAGCAGTCATGGCGAAGAGCTATGTAGATTATTTTAAAGAGGAAGAGCATCAGGAAATCTTTAAGCGACTTCTTAGCGAAGTGGAATTAGAAGAAGAGGAAGTAACAGAAGACAGCCAGAAATTTGCCGGAGTGAACTTTGTTATTACCGGAAGTGTTGAACATTTTGCAAATCGTGCAGAGGTAAAGGCTGAGATTGAAAAACGTGGCGGTAAGGTGACGGGAAGTGTCACATCAAAGACAAATTATTTGATCAACAATGACGTAAATTCCACATCTTCAAAAAATAAAAAGGCAAGAGATCTCGGAGTTCCGATTATTTCAGAAAAAGATTTTCTGGAAATGCTGTAGAGAAATTGTTGCCGGGAACAGGTACTTTGAATTGTAATATGAAATGACTGGGAGATGATAGCGTGAAGAAAAATAAATTCTATCCGTTGGGTGGAACCACGGTATTCCTTGTGGATCAATGGGCAAAGCACTATGTGGAAAAGAATCTCAAGATGGGTGAAAAGAGGAAACTGACAGAGAAACTGGAACTTCGACGTATTCATAATCCGGGAATCTGTCTGGGAGTATTTGCGAATAATCCAAAGAAAGTGAAAAAGCTTACAGAAGTGGGAACAGGTATTGTGACAGTGATACAGATGCTGACACTTCTAGGGAACAGCAATATTTTAAGAAAAACCGGAATCACACTTGCGGCAGCAGGTGCTTGGAGTAACTTGACGAACCGTTATCATAAAGAGAAGGTTGTTGATTACATCGGAGTTAAGACAGGAAAGGAAAAGTTGGATCAAGTAACATATAACCTGGGAGATTTTGCAATTGGAGCAGGTGGAGTTCTCTGGGTTCTTGGTTCTATGTTTAAGAAAGGAAAAGAATTATGATTCAGGATATACAGCCACATCAGTTTGATAACCAGTACAGACCATGCCCTCCGGATGCGCAGAGCTATGCATTGTATTACGAAGGACAAAGTGCACTGCTGAAGAAAAGGAAAGATGGAATTGAATTTCCAAGATTTCGTGATTTGGAACGGCTTAATGAAGAAATTTATGAAGAAGCAGTTTATCTGTTTACGATTGACGAGGAACGCTTTTATCTGGTACAGAATATTAGTCGTGAACGGTTGTCAGAGTTTACAATGGAGAATAAAGAATCTTTCCGTTATGCAGAACCGCAGTATCTTGCATTTGCCGGAATTACCGGTTATCAGTTGAACAACTGGTATCGTAATCGCAAGTTCTGTGGACGCTGTGGACATAAGATGAGACATGATGAAAAAGAACGTATGATGCGTTGCGATCATTGTGGCAATATGGAATTTCCAAAAATCTGCCCGGCAGTTATCATAGGAGTAACTGATGGTGACAAGATTCTCATGTCAAAATACGCCGGAAGAGCATATAAAAAATATGCACTTCTTGCAGGATTTACCGAGATTGGAGAAACAATCGAGGAGACTGTTCAGCGTGAAGTAATGGAAGAAGTCGGACTGAAAGTCAAGAACATACGTTATTATAAGAGCCAGCCGTGGTCTTTCAGTGATACGCTCCTGATGGGATTCTATTGTGATCTGGATGGTGAGGAAGAAATCACACTCGACCGCGAGGAACTGGCCTTGGCAGAATGGTTCCGAAGGGATGAGATTCCGGTGGAGCCGAGCAGAGACAGTTTGACAAACGAGATGATCATCAAGTTCAAAAACGGTGAAGTGTAGCATTGACAGTTAAGCTTCAGGACATGTGATTTTAATCACCTGCTCGATCATGTGATGAAGCAGCTGAGCCTGGTTTGTGTCTGCTGCTTTGTAGTAAACTTCTTTCCCTTCTCTGCGGCTGGTAATCAGTCCGTAAGATTTCAGCTGGCGGAGATGGTGAGAGACAGCCGGGCTAGTCATGTCCATCATGGAAGAAATGTTGATCACACATTCTTCGCAGTGGCAGAGAAGCCAGAAAATGCGTACCCTGCTGTTATCTCCGAGGACCTTGAACAGGTCAGCAACAATCTGGAAATCCTCCGTCTTTGCAATATTATCTATAAGAAGTTCTGTATTCAGATGTTTACCATGATTATGCGGTAAAATATGGTCAGTCATAAAAAATCTCCTTTAAAAATATTATAGTAACTGTTCAGAGCCAACCTCCAAAATGCTACGCATTTCGTCGGTGTGGCGTATCCGCCAAATAAAATTTCAAAAACAGTTTAAAAATTGCAAGCATTTTACACCTGTTTTATGAAATTTTGCTTGGCTCTGAACAGTTACAATTCAAGAATACCTTCAGTATCCCTTTAATCATAAACGTATTGTAACACAAAAATGGCCAAATGTATTGACTTTTTCATTTGGAGAGCTATAATGTAAATATAAAGATTAAACAACTGCTTAATTGTTTAATGAAAAATAAGAGAAGATGTAAGAAATTTGATGAGAGTCAAAGATCAAAAATCAAAGAAGATTAAAGGAGAAGAGAAAGATGAAGAAGACTTATAAGATTGAAGTGGATTGTGCAAACTGTGCAAATAAGATGGAAGATGCAGCAAAGAACACAGCAGGTGTTCAGAATGCAACAGTGAATTTCATGACACAGAAGATGATCGTTGAGTTTGAAGAGGGACAGGATGCAAAGAGCGTTATGAAAGACGTTCTGAAGAATTGTAAGAAGGTAGAGGATGATTGCGAGATCTACCTGTAAGAGGGTGAGAAGAATGACGAAGAAGCAGAAGAAGATGCTGACCAGGATCATCGCTGCAGCGGTGCTACTGATTCTATTGAATTTCCTTCCGGTAACAGGAATTATCAGATTTGTATTGTTTTTGATTCCATATCTGATCGTTGGTTACGATATTTTGAAGAAAGCATGGAAGGGAATCTTAAACCGTCAGATATTTGATGAGAATTTCCTGATGGCAGTCGCCACGGTCGGTGCGATTGCGATTGCATTTTATGAGAAGTCCGGAGACTTTAATGAAGCGGTTGCTGTTATGCTGTTTTATCAGATCGGTGAACTTTTTCAGAGCTATGCAGTTGGAAAGAGCCGCAGAAATATCAGTGAATTGATGGATATCCGTCCGGATTATGCAAATATAGAGCAGGATGGAAGTCTTGAACAGGTGGATCCGGATGAAGTTGAGATCGGAACAGTGATCATTGTTCAGCCGGGAGAAAAAGTGCCAATCGACGGTGTGGTTGTAGAGGGAACCTCTACACTGAATACAAGTGCATTGACCGGTGAAAGCGTTCCGAGAGAAGCAAAAGCAGGGGATGAAATCATCAGTGGCTGTATCAATCTGACAGGTGTGTTGAAGATCCGTACAACAAAAGAGTTCGGAGAATCAACGGTATCCAAGGTACTGGAACTTGTAGAAGAATCCACATCCAGAAAATCAAGATCAGAGAACTTTATTTCTAAATTTGCAAAATATTATACACCGGCGGTATGCTATGGCGCACTTGCACTTGCAGTGCTTCCACCACTTGTGAGGATGTTTGCAATGGGAGCTGCACCGCAGTGGAATGACTGGATCTACAGAGCACTGACATTTCTTGTAATCAGCTGTCCGTGCGCGCTGGTTATCAGCATCCCACTTAGCTTTTTCGCAGGAATCGGCGGGGCAAGCCATGAGGGAATTCTGGTGAAAGGATCCAATTATCTCGAGGCACTGTCCAAGACAAAATATGTCTTGTTTGACAAGACAGGAACTCTGACACAAGGAATTTTCGAAGTGGTTGGAGTACATCACAATCAGATGGAAGGAGAACAGCTCTTAGAGTATGCGGCACTTGCAGAGAGTGCGTCATCTCATCCAATCAGCAAGAGTATTCAGAAGGCTTACGGTAAAGAACTGGATCGTTCCCGTGTCAGTGAGATAGAAGAAATCAGTGGAAACGGAATTACAGCGAAAGTAGACGGAAGAAGCGTTGCAGCAGGAAATGCAAAGCTGATGGATCGTCTTGGTATTCCATATAAGACATGCCATAAGGTGGGAACGATTATTCACCTGGCAATCGATGGTGAATATGCAGGACACATTGTGATTTCAGATGTTGAGAAACCGACTTCTAAAGAAGCAATCGCGAAACTGAAACAGGCAGGAATTCAGAAGACAATCATGTTGACGGGAGATGCGAAACAGGTGGCAGACCAGGTGGCAGCAGATCTTGGTATTGATGAGGTTTACAGCGAACTGCTTCCTGGAGATAAGGTGGAGCAGGTAGAAAGACTTCTGGCTGAGAAGCCGGCGAAGGCAAATCTGGCATTTGTCGGAGACGGTATCAACGATGCACCGGTTCTTGGAAGAGCGGATATCGGTATTGCGATGGGGGCAATGGGATCCGATGCGGCGATTGAGGCAGCAGATGTTGTCCTGATGGATGATGACCCGTTGAAGATTGTTAAGGCAATCCGAATTTCTAAGAAATGTCTCGGAATCGTATATCAGAATATTGTATTTGCTCTCGCAGTAAAGGGCGTGTGCCTGATTCTCGGAGCACTTGGAATTGCAAATATGTGGCTCGCAATCTTTGCAGATGTGGGAGTTATGGTACTTGCAATACTCAATGCGATGCGTACACTTTTTGTGAAGAAGTTATAAAAAGAAAAGGATGAATGGTAAATGTGAGATACATTACCACTCATCCTTTTTCTAATGATTTAATCAGTAAAATCTTATACAGCTTTCAGGAACTGTACACTGTAAGCCGGCATTGTCAGCTGTCCGTTCAGAGTTACATTTTCTATTTCATCAGCATTTGCAAGCAGTTCTGTGAAATTACCCTGCAGTTCTCCATTTCCGGCAGTAAACTCAGAATCACCGGCGTTGATCGCAACGAGAACACGTTCATTATCAGTGCGGCGTTCAAAGATCAGCTGATGATTTGTAATGACAACATTTCGGTAAGAACCATTGCAAAGAGCATCACTGTTTCTGCGAACTTCAATCACTTCTTTGATGAAATCAGTCAGTTCATTCGGCTTCGGCTCTTCGAAGCATGGACGAAGTGCATAGTCATTATCCGGTGCTTTCACACCTTCCTCGCCCCATTCACTTCCATAATAGATACACGGAATACCCGGCATACCAAAGAGAAGACCGTAAGCAAGCGGAAGATGATTCTTGTTCGTCAGGATACTTGCGATACGTGTGACATCATGATTATCTACGAATGTCATCAAATGCTTTCCACGATAAATACACCACTGCTCTGGTCCGAACTGGCGATTCAGAGAATGTGCGATCTCAAACATATTCATGCAGTTGAAGCTTGAAAAAATTCCTTTGTAGCATTCATAGTTTGTACAGCTGTGAAGCATCTCATCGTTTACAATTAGATTGTAGTCGCCGAAGAGAACCTCACCGATCAGTGCAAATCCCGGTTTCAGTTCCTCGCAGAAGCTGCGCAGACGGCGCATGAAATTATGATCCAGGCAATAAGCTACATCCAGACGCAGTCCGTCTATGCCGAACTCTTCAATCCACATCCTGACACAGTCAAGCAGATAGTCGACAACTGCAGGATTCTGCAGATTTAATTTAACAAGTTCAAAATGACCTTCCCATCCTTCATACCAGAAACCATCGTTATACGCACTGTTTCCGTCGAAGCTGATATGGAACCAGTCTTTATACGGAGAGTCCCATTTCTTCTCCTGCACATCCTTGAATGCCCAGAAGCCACGTCCAACATGATTGAATACTCCGTCCAGCATAATTTTCACATTGTTATCATGCAGCTTTTTACAGACTTCTTTAAAGTCTTCGTTCGTTCCAAGACGACAGTCGATCTTGCGGAAATCTCTTGTGTCATACCCATGGTTGTCTGATTCGAAAATCGGATTCAAGATGATTGAACCGATTCCAAGATCACCAAGATATTCTGCCCATTCACCAATTTTAAGAATCCGGTGTTCTGTTACTCCGTCATTATGTACCGGAGCACCGCAGAATCCGATCGGGTAGATTTGATAAAAAGTTTCATTGTAAGCCCACATAGTTGTTACCCACTTTCTTGATTCGGATTTTTATCGGATTTCGATAAAGAGTCAGAGATATAAAAATCTCTTAAAACCTATTTCTAATTATAACATAAGTTGAGCGTTTTGGTGAAAAAGTTTAAAGAGATAGAATTGCATTTACGAGAAATACAACGTATACTAAAATTATCAAAATAACAGGAAGATACTGGACGGATGATACAGAAATATGGAAGATTCAAAGGAGGATATCATGGGAGAAGAGATATACCAGAAAGCACTGGAGTATGCGAAGAAGAAGCATGAAGGACAGTTTCGGATAGGTGGAGCTCCTTTTATTGTACATCCGATTGCAGTTGCAGAGATTCTTCGACAGGATGGTAAGCAGGTTGAATATCGTGTTGCGGCAGTATTTCATGATCTTTTAGAGGATACAGATGCTTCAGAACAGGAGATTGTAGAAATCGGGGGAGAAGATGTCTTAAAAGCAGTGAAGCTGGTGACGAAGGAAAAAGAATATTGTATGGAGACCTATATTGCAGGGATTAAGACAAATTCTATGGCATATGCAGTGAAAGGGGCAGATCGTCTTCATAATCTGCAGAGCGCATTCTGTGCAAATGAGAAGTTTCGCAAGAAATACATCCGCGAGACGCTTGACTGGTATATGAAATTCAGACCGGAGATCCCGGAAGTTGTAGCAGAACTGATTGAAAGCCTGAGCGACGATGAGGAGAAAGAGAAATTTCGTGCGGAGATAGAACATTTTGTAGAGAAATGAATGAAAGCAGAAGTAGATTTGGTAAGAAAATAAATGGAAGGGCGCAGGGCACCGGAATGTTCAAATGGTTTATGTTACTTGTATATATTGTACTGTGTTCCTATGTCTTCACAGGATGGTTTCGCTGGAGAAAGTGGATGGGGATTCCACATTGGAAAATAGTGAGCATAGGAATTGCCTTCTTACTTCTTTTACTTGCATCTTCCATATTCCTTGGGAAATTTCTTCCGCAGAGTGAAATACAGCTTAAAATTCTTCAATTTGGAAACTATTGGATCGGATTTCTGATTTATGTTATTTTCTTTATCCTGGTCTGTGATTTGATCTGGTTATTGCGTTCTCTCCTTGCTTTCAAATGGTCCTGGATGGGCGAACCATTGATCCGAACAAAAACAGGTGTGATCCTACTGGCAGTTTTTGTCCTTGGAGGAAGTTTCCTGTTTACACTATACGGAGCAGTACATGCGAAGAAAATCAAGACATCATTCATGATATTACGATCAATAAGCAGGTAGATGATTTGAAGGAAATGAAGGTTGTATTGATCGCAGATCTGCATTTAGGATATAGTGTCGGCAGTAAAGACATGCAGAAAATGGTTGATAGGATCAACAAGCAGGATCCGGATCTGGTTGTCCTGGCGGGAGATATTTTTGATAATGAATACGAGGCATTAGATGATCCAAAATATTTGTCAGAGACATTGCATCAGATTCAAAGCAAGTACGGGACATATGCAGTGTACGGAAATCATGATGTGAAAGAGACATTGGTTGCAGGATTCTCAATCGGCGCGTCTAAGAAAGCACTCCGCGATCCGAGAATGGATAAATTCATGGAAAAAGCCGGAATTACAGTGCTGGAGGATGAATCAGAACTGATTGATCAGAAGTTTTATCTTGTTGGAAGGTTGGACGGAGAAAAGAATGGGCGAGGCACTTCAAAACGAAAGTCCATCGAAGAACTGACAGCAGATTTAGATCAGACAAAGCCACTGTTTGTAATGAATCATGAGCCGGATGAATTGAGAGAGTATGATAAAGCAAGTGTGGATGTCTTATTCTCAGGGCACACTCATGCAGGACAATTCTTTCCACTGACGATTGTTCAGCCCTTTGCGTGGAAAAACTACTGGGGAGTTAAAAAGATAGGTGATATGTACAGCATTGTTACTTCAGGAGTAGGTGTCTATGGACCGAATATCCGTGTGGGCACGGACAGTGAGATCATGGTGGTAACAGTACATTTTGAATAAATGAGTGATGGCTGTTCTGGAGATAGTCGAGGACAGGCATTTCTGTGTAAAAAAATATTGCAATTTCGTCAAAAAACACTTGACACAGAAGATAAATCAACATATAATAGCAAGGTATGACATAAGGAGAAACAGTATGCACCAAAGCCCCGGAGTATGCTGATTTCAAATAAATAAGCAATAGTATATAATGATTATTTATAGGAGGAACACCCATGAAAACTTATATGGCTAACCCTGATAAGATTGAAAGAAAATGGTATGTGGTTGACGCTGAAGGCGCTACACTTGGACGTCTTGCATCTGAGATCGCAAAGGTACTCAGAGGAAAGAACAAACCGGAATATACTCCGCACATCGATACAGGAGATTATGTAATCGTTGTTAATGCAGAGAAAGTTAAAGTAACAGGAAAGAAATTACAGCAGAAGATCTACTACAATCACTCTGACTATGTTGGAGGAATGAAAGAGACTACACTTGCTGAGCTTCTTGCTAAGAAGCCAGAGAAGGTGATCGAGCTTGCTGTTAAGGGAATGCTTCCGAAAGGACCTATGGGAAGAGACATGATCAAGAAGCTTCATGTATACGCTGGACCAGAGCATGCAAATCAGGCTCAGAAGCCGGAAGTTCTTACATTTTAGGTAGAAGGAGGAAATAACAGTGGCTAACGCAAAATATTACGGAACAGGAAGAAGAAAAAAATCTATCGCAAGAGTATATCTTGTACCTGGAACAGGAAAGATCACAATCAATAAAAGAGATATCGACGAGTATCTTGGACTTGAAACTCTGAAGGTTGTTGTTCGCCAGCCGCTCGTGGCTACAGAGACAGCTGACAAGTTCGATGTAATCGTTAATGTATGTGGTGGTGGATACACAGGACAGGCTGGAGCTATCCGTCACGGAATCGCTAGAGCACTCCTTGAGGCAGACGCAGATTACAGACCGGTTCTCAAGTCAGCAGGTTACCTGACTCGTGACCCACGTATGAAAGAGCGTAAGAAACCAGGTCTCAAAGCAGCTCGTAGAGCACCACAGTTCTCAAAGAGATAATTATCTCGCAAGAGAATTGCAATTCAAAGAGATTACAAACCTCAGAACTTCGGTTCTGGGGTTTTTCTTTACCCTTAAATCTTGATGAAATATCTAGAAATGTGGTGAAACTTATTCGGTTTGCAATACGTTTGCAACAAAAATATCTAAAAATATAGGTAAGCGTTAAATATAGGACACTTTTCGGTGATAGACACTGTAGAGCGTAAACTTCTTTATGTTCTTTGTTCTAGGGCAAAAAAGAACTTGTATTTATTTAGTGAATATGAACGAACTACAAAGAATGGTTTGGAGTATTCCTCAACAGATGAACTATCATTAATTGCGGATATGATGTGAAATCGAAAATAAATGATAAAACTGAAAAGATACCTACGGGGCTGTCGCTTTGCTATGCTCCCTCCTACTCGATTATTGTGACGGGCCAAAGTCCGAGTTTGCTCGGGATGGATGAAATGCTGCAAGAATGGAAAGGCGCAGACCAGTTTATTATTGTCAAGGTACCTGGTTTGAAAAATTGATGGCGGAATAATAAGATGTTGTGATAGAATGAAGAAAATGATTGGATGTGCAAACTGGAAGTTTCACATGAGATGTTAGAAGAAGTGATTACGGAATACTGTAATGCAATTTTCAGCAGTGGAGGGGAACTAAAGGATGAAGAATGAAATTGTATTATTTACAGATGGTGATGTTAATATAGAAGTTCAAATCAATCCTGAGCAGGAGACAGTTTGGCTGACGCAAAAACAAATGGAAGTGTTGTTTGATGTTAAGCACGCTACAGTAAGCGAACATATTTCAAATATTCTTGCTTCAGGAGAACTAGATGAGACTTCTGTCGGTTTTTCCGACAGAAGTACAGGGGGACGAAAACCCAAAATTTATAATTTGGATATGATTTTGTCTGTCGGATATCGAGTTAATTCTAAAAGAGGTATAGCTTTCAGAAAATGGGCAAATAATGTCCTTAAACAGTTTATTTTGCGAGGCTATGCAATCAATGAAAAGCGTCTTCAGGCGCTTAAGAAAACAGTTGATATTCAGTCAAGGATGCTTGTAGATGCACTTGATATAGAGGAGAAAGATGTGCTCAGAGCTGTGAATGAATACACAGATGCATTGATTCTTCTGGATCAATATGACCACCAGACATTAAGTAAACTAGAGGGAAGTACTCCAGTATACCGTATCACTGTTCCTGGAATTTTTAGACAAGAACAATGCGTTGTTCTTGGATGGAGAGAAGAGACTCAGTGATGGAACGTTAGTAGCAATTACATTGATGATTGCAGAATCAAAACCAGAAGAAAAAGAGGTGATGGTAAAACTGGTAATGAATCTGTTGAAATTATAGTGGCATTGCATTGCTTTTATATTATAACTATATGATGAGATGAACCAACCTTGTGCCCAATAGGCACGAAGTTGGCACAGCCACTATGGTGTCAGGAGAAAGTGTAGCCTGCTTCATATTTTTATTAGTGCATTACATAAAAATACGCACATACGCATAAACAAGGAATGAATATTGAAACGTATTTTGTTTTATGACAGAATATCATTACTAAAAAAAGTGCAGATACGGAAAATCCTTTTTGCTGTTTACAATCTTTAAGAGATATTTATTGGAGAATGGAGTTGGCTCTGATCATATTGTTGAAATTGCATTGGACGGTATAGAGAACGAGGAATTAAGAGATCCCAAGATGCGTTTTTGATTTCCAAGGCAAGCCGTTACGACATTAAGGGAGGGATTTGCATGAAAAGAAATTACTGGGCGTTATTAGTTTTTGTGTTAATAATAGTATTGCAGTGGATCGGATTAGGATTTTACGGTCAAATAAGGTTTATTTTTTGATAATTATATTAGTTCTAATTGTTTTATTGGCAATATTATTACGGAAATAGTAAAAGTGAATAGCGAGGTGATTGTATGAAAAAGTTAATTGCATCAGTTTTGACATTAGTTTGTATTCTTACTTTGGCAAGGTGTGGAAAATCAGATAGTGGTGACTACCCTGCAACTATAATGGTAAATGGTACTAACTACTATTCCACTGATCATGCTGTTCCTGTTGAAGTGGACGAGAGTGTTATTCAATATACTACTTCTTATGCAGAAAACGGCATACCTCAAAAAGATGGCGAAGCAATTTCAACAGAGATTTAGGAACACCTTATGCAGTTGTTGAGGGTGACAGGGTAGTTGTCCTTATAGATAACGAGTGGATAGAGTTCAAAGCGAAGTAAGATAACTTCAAGTCTGATGAAGAGCGCGAAGCGTGAAAGAAAATACAGAAAGAGGCTAGATACTATCATAAATACCTGGCCGTGAAGAAAGGTGCTTAGTTGAATCAGCTCTCATAATGCACCTTACGTTCCAATATCTCATGCGAAACGAAATGCTGGAAAGAATCAGAAAAAATGTCCGATGCAATGGTCAGCAGAGAAAAATGCCGGATTTTCACAGGCAGAACCATGGATGGAAGTTCAGAAAAATTACAAAACAATCAATACAGAAGTAGAAGAGAAACAGTCAGATTCTATCCTGAATTTCTATAAAAAATTGATTCAGTTAAGAAAAGAACTGCCGGTTATTGCAAATGGAACCATTTACTCTGATGGAAAAGTAGATGGAACGTTGAGACCATACGAGTGCAAGGTGATGCGTTCCATCTAGAGAGTATAAATTATGTAGAGAAAGAATCGATTGAGTTAGGATAAGAAATTCAACTTCAACTGAAATTAAACTGTATGAAGCGATTCCTGCGTCTTCTTCCCCTTGCAAAGAATAAATAACATGATTAAGAGAACAAGTGGAAAGATAAGACTATCCCCATTCCAACACGGATATTATTATCAGAATTCTGGGTAACATAACCTACAATACCAGGTCCAATGCTGCCTCCCAAATCGCCGGCCATGGCGAGCAATGCAAACATTGCGGTTCCACCGGCCGGCATTTTTTAGATGTAATACTGATCGTTCCAGGCCACATGATTCCAACCGAAAAACCACATACAATACAACCGGTTAACCCGATTACCGGATTCGATGATAAGGTGGTTAAAAGATAACAGATCACACAGAGAATTCCAGAACCTGTCATAAACTTCATCAAATCCATTTTTTCACCATATTTTCCAAAAATCAAGCGACTTATTCCCATTGTAATTGCAAACATACAAGGTCCAATCAAATCCCCAAAAGTTTTAGAAAGTCCCAGTGCAGCTTCGGCATAGGCTGATGCCCATTGTGCCATAGCCAATTCAGATGCTCCTGAACAAATCATCAGGCAAATTGCCAGCCAGACAACAGGCGTTCGGAATAACTGTCTGATACCCATTCCATTTCCGTCATTTACCAAATGTTCTATCGGACAGGTTGCGAAATTATATATATTAATCGCCGGAATAAGTGCCCACATGACTGCCAGCCATTTCCAACTATTCATCCCAAATAGGAAGAAAAATAAGCTCGAAATCAGTATGGTGGCTGCCGCACCCCAACAGTAAAAGGAATGAAGCAGGCTCATGGTTGCTTCTTTATTTTTAAACGGGCATGCTTCGATGATAGGACTGCAGAGAACTTCGATCAATCCACTTCCTACAGCATAGACGATTACACTCATAATAATGCCGATAAAAGGATTCGGTAACAGATCAGGAAGAAATGCTAGTCCAACTAATCCGGCAGCAGCGCATATTTCAGAAGTTACGATACATACACGATAACCGATTCGATCTACAAACTTCGCACAAAACAAGTCAACTAAAAGTTGTGTGAAGAAAAAGAATGTAGATATTAAAGCAATATTACCCAATGAAATATCATAATCATTGTGAAACTTTAAAAATAACAGTGGTGCGAAATTTGCGGATATCGCCTGAGTGACGAATCCCAGATAACATGCCACTTTTGTTTTTTGATAATCTGGCATAACAGAAAACTCCTTTGTTCTTTTTATACCGTATTATATATTAGATAACAAGAAAAAACATTGACTTATATCGCATAAATATTGTATTATATCGTAAATTATAAATGTTGGCTCTGAACAGTTATGTAATTTAATGAAAAAGGGGTTGTTGTGAGGAAAGATATGGCACAAAATAAAATTGTAACAGATGAGAATTTAATGGAATCAGCAAAACATGGGACTGACAGTTACCCGTTTAAATGCTATTTTGAAAAGTTATCTCAATTTGATTTTCATTGTATTGACTGGCATTGGCATGCAGAATGGGAATTTGTATATGTTGAATCTGGAAGCATGACGGTATGTGTTGGTGAATCAATGTTTACACTATCGGAAGGGAATGGTATTTTTATAAATTCAAAGATTTTGCACAGATTTTATTCCAGTGATGAAACGGTCATCCCGAATTTTCTTTGTATGCCGTCCTTTCTTGCGCCGAAAAATAGTTTGATCTATCAAAATATATTCAACCGATTGTTTCATCATCGTTGTCATACTTGATCTTAAACGGGGAGAATTTATGGCAAGGAGAGGCATTAGAAATTATGAAGCAAATATTTTCTGCACAGGATAGAGAAGTTGATGGTGAGTTGCTTACATCAGTTCTTATGCAGAATTATGGCTGATCATTTATGAAAATATTGACAAAACATGTATGGAAGAGCAAACGGACGATTCCGGCTCAGCTCAGGCACGCTTGCAGCTTATGATGCAGTTTTTGCACCAGAATTATGTAAAAGATATTTCTTTGGAAGAAATTGCCTGTTATGCTAATATTAGTAAAAGTACGGTGTTGAATCTTTTTAATAGATTTTTACATATCACTCCGATTAATTATTTGATTGGTTACCGGCTGAAGAAAGCAGCATTGTTGATTAAAAATACAGAGAAAAAAATCAATACGATTTCTTACGAAACAGGTTTTCATAATGTAGATTATTTTTGTAGAGCATTTAAAAAGAGTTATAAAATGACTCCAACAGAATATCGGAAAAGTAAAAATTCAACAGTACAATAAAATTAGAACAGAAGAGGAGAATGACATTATGATAATTAGAAAATATACAGAAAAAGATATTTCCGAGATGGTTCACATCTGGAATGAAGTAGTAGAAGATGGTGAGGCATTTCCACAGGAAGAGTTCCTGGATGATAAGACAGGGGCAGATTTCTTTGCAGCACAGACTTATTGCGGTGTTGCGGATAACGATGGGGAAATTGTAGGACTTTACATCTTGCATCCGAATAACATTGGCCGCTGTGGCCACCTTGCAAATGCAAGTTATGCAGTGGATTCAACTTACAGAGAACAACATATCGGTGAGAAACTTGTAAGTGACTGCCTTGTACAGGCAAAGTTGCATGACTTTAAGATTTTACAGTTCAATGCAGTGGTAGAAAATAATGTTCACGCACGTCATTTGTACGAGAGATTAGGATTTGTGCAGATTGGAACTGTGCCGAATGGATTCCGTATGAAGGATGGGACATATCAGAATATTTGTTTGTATTATAAGGAAGTTTTTTGATTTAATCATTGTTTTTCTCCTAAGATTTTGCAGGCTTGAGAAATAATACTGCGAGGTTATTTAATTTTCCGGGGGATTTTCTGCAATTATTCATATTTTACATTTTTTTACTTTTATTATATAATTTACATTATTTAGACTTATATGTAAAAAGCAGGAGGGATAATATGAAGGATATAATGTCGATAAAAAAACGTCTGGAACAGAAATCAGCAATTAATGGGAAGGCTGGCGTTGCAATTATGTCAGACATGCTAAATGATGAGAAGATTAGGAATCTTGTAATAAAGCACTATAATAGTATTACATGTGAAAACGAGATGAAACCAGAAATAATTTTGGGAGACGTTCCTGTATTCCGTGTTGATACTGAAGGAAGTATATGTTTAGATGAAAATGGCGATCCGGTTTTAACACTTGATTTCAGCAAGGCAGATAAAATTATGGATTTTATAAAAAAACATAATGAGAAAAATCCAGATGATACAATACGGGTAAGGGGTCATGTACTCGTATGGCATTCACAGACTCCGGATTGGTTTTTTCGTGAAAAATATGACTCTCAGGGGGCATATGTGGGTAAAGAAAGATGCTGAAGCGCCTTGAAAATTATATTCAGAAAGTGCTAGAGCATTATGACGGAGTAAATAGCCCGTATCGTGGTATTATATATGCCTGGGATGTAGTAAATGAACAGATTGAGCCGGACGATTTTCATCCAGAGAAAAATCCAGGATCAGTGCGCTATACATGTAATAACGAGAATACGGGTTGGTATAATATTTTTCAGGGGGACATTAGCTACATTACTCAGTCATTTGTTTTTGCAAACCGCTATGCGCCTAATGATATCAAGTTATTTTATAATGATTACAATGATGCAGATCCGGTGAAACGGGATGCTATTTGTGTTTTGCTCAGGCAGATTAAGGATACAAAGGGAGCACGTATTGATGGGATGGGAATGCAGGCACACTATCATATGGAGTTTCCGTCTATTGAACAGATTAGAGAAGCTGTGTATATGTATTCATCTATTGTAAATGAAATTCAGTTTACGGAATTTGATATGCAGTCAAGCAAAAATTATGACGGATCAGACCGCGAGTTGGAGTTAGAGAGAGAGGGAGCAAGGTATAAAGAGTTGTTTCGAACAATTTATAGTCTTGATAAGGAAGATAAAATTAATATTACAGGTGTTACATTCTGGGGCACCCATGACGCAGTTTCGTGGCTACAGGTAGCTGCTTTGGTAGGAGGTGGATCTGATGGAAACAGACCTCAGATGCCGTTGCCATTTGATGATGCCTGTAACGAAAAACCAGCTTTTTGGGGAATTATAGACGCATGATAAAATATCGCTAGAGGAGAAAAGGATTGAAGTTATCATATTTGTTCAGTGATGGAATGGTATTGCAACGGGGAAAAAAGAATTATATTTGGGGAGAGACAAGCCTGAAATTATAGTAACGGGAATACTCGACGGCAAGAAGTTTAATACTAAGGCAGATACACATGGAATGTTTGTGGCAGAACTTCCGGATCTTCCGTTGGTGGTCCGTATTGTATGGAAATAAACGGTGACGAGAAGCGTGTAATTAGAAACATTATGAGTGGGGATGTATTTCTTCTGGGCGGTCAGTCCAATATGGAATTGCGAATAAAATTTGTAACAGAGCGGTTTGCAGATGAAATAGAGAAAATAAATGATTCGTTTATCAGAAAGTTTGATGTTCCGAAAGAATATGATTTCGGAGAGAAAAGACAATGGCTTTCACAAGGACGCTGGGAAAGCGCACAGGGGGAATCGGTCCTTGAATTCAGCGCTTTAGGACTGTTTATGGCATTGTCTCTTCGAGAAAAAAATGATGTCCCGGTCGGGCTGATCCAGACTGCTGTGGAGGGAACACCGGTGAAAGCATGGTGTAGTGAAGAGACAATAAGGCATATGGGTTTTTATACAGATGAGTTGGAAAAATGTAAAAATGAAGACTATGTTTTATGTACACAGAAAATAGAAATTGAAAGAGAAAAATACTGGATGAAAAAAGCGGATCAGTCTTTTGAACAAAGGACAGATAGTTTTTATAAAATAAGTATTCCCGGTATATGGAAAGGAAACATGAGAGATTTCTGTGGAACAGTTTTACTGGAAAAGAAGTTCTTTATTACAGAAGAACAGGCAGTTACGCCTGCAGAAATTCTTATGGGAACGTTTACAGACGCTGATAAAATATATATAAATGGAATCTGCTGCGGTAGTTCTTATGACAGATATGCATCAAGGATTTATCCTGTAGCCCCAGGAATTCTAAGGGCAGGAGAAAATGTGGTCTGCATACATCTGTATGTATTCCGTGGCAGAGGAGGAGCAATGCCAGGAAAACAATATGGAATACGATTCAAAAATGGGAAAGAAAGATGGCTTGATTTGTCTGGAACATGGGATGCACAGATTAGAAAACAAATGGAATATTTGCCGGAAAAGACATTTTTCAATTATATGGCATCAGCTATGTTTAATGGTATGATATCACCGGTAAGTCCTTATAAGATATGTGCTGTTATTTATTATCAAGGAGAATCTGATGTTGGACATCCGAATAGATATGCGTTAGAATTTCGTGCGCTAGTCAATGACTGGAGAAAATCTTGGAAGGAAAAGCAATTGCCGATTATATACGTACAGCTTGCTGGTTTTTCCGATGGAAATATTAAGAAACAGGGGAGCAATGGGCGGAATTCAGGGAAGTACAGCGGCAGGCAATGGAGATTGAAAATACGGCGATGATACAGGCATATGATGTGGCGAGTATAATGATCTCCATCCCATGGATAAGAAGACTTTGGGAATGCGAGCTGCGCTTGCTGTACATAAATTGGTTTATGGAGAAAAGGAAGAATGTACAGGACCGCAGGTGAGGAAAATCAGACTGGACAGAGATAAAAGAGTATATGCTGTTTTTGATCAGCCGTTGCAAACCGGAAGTAAAAAAGACGGATGTGAATTAGTAAGTGAAGTCGAACTCAGAAAAGCGAACGGAGATTATAAAAGAGCATATGTCACAGTTGATGGAAATGAAATTTGTGCATGGTTGTCTGATGGCGAGGAACCAACGGGAATTCGTTATGCATGGAAGGATTGTCCTATGAATATATGTCTGTATGGAAAAAGGGGACTTCCGGTCATACCATTTATAAAGGAGTGGGGCAGGGATGCAATCTATACTGGAAAAATTTGTGAGACAGATAGATAATTTTTCAATCCGCAAAAAAATGATTTTTATCTACATATTCTGTATGCTTTTACCAATCACGCTGACAGACGGGGTGATCATATATACGGTTCTGCATACAGAAGCACAGCTGCGCAGATCTGAAATGGAAGATATTGCAGATGCTGTTAACTATCAGATTTTTTTATGATGTGGACACTGTTTCAAAAGTAGCAAAAAGTATATATGCGAATAAGTATATCAATGATTTCCTAGAAATGGAATATAGAGATCCTTTTGATTATGTAGTAAGTTATCAGAAATTTTTTAAAGATACACTTTTCCAGAGTTCAGATATGACAGGAAGTTCACTGACAACCTTGTATACAGATAACAGTACAATTGTAAGCGGAGATACGGTCAGAAATCTGGATCTGATCAAAGAAAGCGGTTGGTATCGGGATCTGAATGAAAAAGGAACAGAACAGATGCTTTATTTTGCATATGAACCAGAGGTACCAGGAGCAGTAATGCATCCGGAAAGGCATGTCTACTTTGTTCGTAAGATGAACTATTATGGAGGCGGACAGTCGGAAAAGTTGCTTAAAATTGAAATGGATTACAGTACGATAGATAAAAACCTGCAAAATCTGAATTATGATATGCCCGTATATATATGCCATGAGGGAAAAATTATATTTTCAAATCGTGATGGCGAAAATATCGGAGATGAGTATGAAAAATTTTCAGATTACAAAGAAGTTGAATATAAGAAAACAAGTAATATTTACGGCGCTCAACTGGAAATATACGTGCTACGTCTAGAGACAGATCTTATAGGAAAGCTGGTGGAAAGGCTGCCTATGCTGTTGCTCCTTTTTTCAATCAACATCGTTTTTCCGCTGATTATGGTACTGCTTTTAAACCATTCATTAACTGCCAGAATCAGCAGATTGAGCAGTATTTTCAGAAACACAGAAGATGAAAATTTGGTTGAGATTGAAAATGTGAGTGCAAAAGATGAAATAGGTGATCTGATGAGGAATTACAATCGGATGGCATCACGTATAACAACGTTAGTAAACATTGTTTATAAAAATCGGATACTGGAACAGGAAATGACAGTGGCAAGACAAAAGGCGGAGCTTCTTGCACTGAGAAGTCAGATCAATCCTCATTTCCTTTTTAATGCACTTGAAAGTATACGGATGCACAGTGTAATAAGAAAAGAAAAAATTACGGCGGAAATGGTTGAAAAACTTGCTGTTATGCAGAGACAGTATGTGGATTGGGGAGAGGATCTTATTGAGGTAGGTAAGGAGATGGAGATTGTCAAGAATTACATGGATCTTCAGCAGTACCGATTTGGTAAAAGACTGTCATATAGGCTGGATGTGGAAACAGAATGCCAGCATCAGAAGATACCGAAACTGACAATTGTTACATTTGCTGAAAATGCATGTGTGCATGGAATAGAGAAAAAGACTGCACCAGGATGGATATTTATTACTGTGTACAGAGAAAATGAGGAAATGTGTATTGAAGTAGAAGATACCGGGGAAGGAATGACGGAAAAAGAGTTTGACAGTATGCGGCGAAAGATGAAAAATGCGAGCATAGAACTACTGGAAAAAGAAAAAGGCGTAGGTATTATTAATGCCTGCCTGAGACTGAAAATGATGTCACATGATAGAGTGCAATTTGAATTAAACGGGGAAGAGGGAACGGGGGTGTCGGTTTTGATACGCCTGCCATTTATAGAAAGTGAAAAAGGGTGATAAGATGCTGAGAGTACTATTAGTAGATGATGAACCATTTATACTTCGGGGAATGAAAGAGCTTATAGATTGGGAAAATGAAGGATTTGAGATTGTAGGCTCAGCAGCTGACGGAGAAGAGGCACTTCTTTTTCTGCAGAATCACGATGCAGATCTTATTTTTTCTGATATTAAAATGCCAATTATGGATGGTCTTGAGTTGCTTCGTAAGCTGCGAATCTCTGAAAAATATAGAGATATTTATTTTATTATTCTGAGCGGATATGCTGATTTTCAGTATGCTCAGAAGGCAATCAAATATGCATGCAATGACTATATATTGAAACCCGTGGAGAAAGAAAAACTTGTACAGGCACTTCGCAAAGTCAGAGGATTAAAAAATATAGAATTGGAGAAAGAAAGAGAAACAAAAAAACTGGAAAATGCGTATCTTTCCGGGAAACTTATCTCTATTATTCAGGGAAGATCGGATCCTCTGACGATTGAGTATGTTCAACAGCATATTCGTTTATCAGAACAGGTGAGGTATGTTGAAATCCTGATCGATGAAAAAAATTACGAGGACGACTATGAGGATTCCGTAAAGTTAGCAAATCAAAAACAGCTGTATAGTATCTGTAAGGATTATCTTCAGGATGACAGTCAGCATTGTGTGATGGATGTCTCCATACAGGAAAAGGTCTATGATGTTGGTTTCATTTTATGCAGATATATGTATGAATCTTCAGGTATTAAAGAATATTTGGGAGATTTTATAAAGTATCTGAGAGAAATACTCGGACTGCCAGTGATTATGATTGTGGGAAAAGAGGAAAAAAATCTAAGAAGAAATTGCAAAATCATACAGTACAACGAGGAGGGTAAGATCTTCAGGGATTCAGGGAAAAAAAGGAAATTTATTATTATGAGGAGGAAATGCAAATTCATACAAACGGGATCATGCTTTGTAAGAAAAATCTTGATATTCTCCTGAATGCCATTGAACAGAACAATCATGCAGAAATTATGAAAGCAGTTGACGGATTTTATGAGGAAATGAGAGAGCGAGGGATAGCCGGCGAGGTAATGCGTCTTAATATTAATTATCTTCTTTTTCAGCTGCTGCATCTTGCATCGGAGCTGGATGACAGTGTAAATCAGGAAGAGATATTGAGGATGATCAGTGAAGGGACTTTGAGGCTGGGATTCTGCGGGGAAGTAAAGCTCATCTGTGTAGGGTCGCATGTGAATACGGGGATTATTTGGCTCAAATGCGTAAGGATTCCTCACGAGGTATATTGGGAAAAGTAGAAAAAGAGATTCGGGAGAGATATGCGGAGAATCTGACACTTAAAGAATTCGGTGAGAAATATTACCTGAATGGAGCGTATTTGGGACAGCTATTTAGGAAAAAATTCGGACAGTCGTTTAAAGACTATCTAAATAATTGCCGGATAGAACAGGCTTGCCATCTGTTGCTGAGGACAGATAAGAAAATATACCAGATAGCGGAGACGGTGGGATACCGGGATCTGGACTATTTTGTGAATCGATTTATCTCAGTGAAAGGTTGTACACCGGCAAAATTCCGAAAACAGGCGAAGACAAAGGATGAAAAGAAAGGGGCAGAAGATTTATCAGAGTGAAGTTCTATAGTTTATCCTGCTTTTTGATATACTTTATCTGATTTTTTTCAGGTAGTGATCCGTTAAAATAAAGTTATCAAATTTAAGGAGGACAATTATGAAAGCAAAAAGAGTGACGGGAATGCTGCTGGCATCTGCACTTGCGGTATCATTGTTTACCGGATGTGGTAGCGGAAGCAGCGAGAATGAGGGAGGAACAAAAGAATTTACAGCTTTCTATGCGGTTCCAGGGGCTGAAATCAATGACGACAATGAGATTCAGCAGATTATCGCAGAAAAAACTGGTGTAAAGGTGGACGAGACATGGCTTACCGGTCAGACAGCTTCTGAGGCAGTAGGAACGCTGATTGCCGGAGGTGATTATCCAGATTTTATTGATGGCGGAGATGCAATGGGACAGCTCTATGAGGCAGGAGCACTTGTTCCTTTGGATGATTATCTGGATGATTATCCGAATATCAAGGCGTATTATACGGATGAAGAGTGGAATAAGCTGAGACGGGATGATGGTCATATTTACTGGATTCAGCAGTTTCAGAATGTTAAGGGAGAAGAGAAGGCTACGACGCATAATGATGAAGCCTTTTGGATTCAGACAAGAGTACTGGAGTGGGCAGGATATCCTGAAGTAAATACTTTGGATGAATATTTTGATCTTTTGGAAAGCTATATGGAAGCCAATCCTACAATGGAAGACGGAACAGAGAATATTCCTTACACAATTCTATGTGAAGACTGGAGATATTATTGCCTGGAAAATGCACCGCAGTTTCTGGATGGTTATCCAAATGACGGATCTGTGATTGTTGATCCAGATGAACTGAAGGTTATTGATTATAATACTACAGATACTGCAAAACGGTACTTTCAGAAATTGAATGAAGAATACCAGAAAGGTTATGTGGATCCTGAATCATTTACACAGACTTATGATGAATATATTGCTAAACTTTCTACAGGACGTGTGCTGGGAATGGTCGATCAGTGGTGGGACTTTGCATATAATGTAAATGATTCCTTGAAACAACAGGGACTTGATGAGAAAGGATGCAGTTATGTGCCGCTTCCGATCACTATCGATGAAGGAATTAAAAATCAGTGGCACTGTTCAGGAGGAGTTATGAATTCAGGATCAGGACTTGCAATTACAACAAGCTGCAAAGATGTGGAAGGAGCACTGCAGTTTATAGACGATTTGCTTAGTCAGGATATTCATAATCTGAGATTCTGGGGAGTAGAGGGTGTCGATTATGAAGTTAATGATGATGGATTGTTTTATCGGACAGAAGAACAGAGAACGCAGGTAGCAGATACGGCATACAAAGCATCACACCTTTGTTCATATTCTTATTTCCCAAACTATAAAGGAACGAGTGATGATGGTATCAATGCAAATTGGCTGATGATCAACCGGATGAATTTTTTGACAGTCTGAACTCAGCCGTACAGAGATGTTTTGAGGCATATGGCGCTGAGACATATGTGGATATGCTGGGAACGAATGAGGCTCCTGGTCCATGGTATCCGATGTATTCATTTTCCGGTACGATGACTACAAGTACACCGGGTGGTGTGGCATGGACAAAAATGGGAGAGATAAAACATGAATATCTTCCGAAAACTGTCATGGCAGATGATTTTGAGAGTGAATGGAATACATATATGAAAGCCTATGAGGGATGCAATCCACAGGATTTCCTTGATGAGATGCAGGCGGAATTGGATCGTAGAATGAAAGAAGCAGCTAAATTCGAATAGGATATAACATACAAAACGGGCAGATATGTGTCATGCTTATCTGCCTGTTTGAAAAATGAGGTGAATTTATGTCTTTAGGAATAAAGAGAAAAAAAACAGCAGTGGCTGAACCCAAAATTCATTTTAGTTGGAAGGAGGCAAAACGACAGAAAGCCCTTCTAATCTGGTCTGGAATTATTGTAATTTATGGTATCATTTTCTACTATCTCCCATTGGGCGGCTGGGTGATGGCTTTTCAGAACTACAGACCGATTGACGGACTTTTGCACTCTGAGTTTGTCGGATTGCAAAAGTTTCAGCAGTTGTTTTCAGATGCAACTTTTTTACGGGTAATACGAAATACACTTGCAATGGGTGTGATCAATTTGGTGGTTACTTTCGTTACTGCAATTGCATTTGCAATCCTTCTCAATGAGGTACGAAATACAATTGGGAAAAAAACAGTACAGACAATATCGTACCTGCCGCATTTCCTGTCATGGATTATTGTAACCGGCATCATTCATGATGCTTTGTCAGGAACTGGCATTATTAATGAATTGCTTGTTAATTTGAATGTTATTAATCAGCCGATTAATTTTTTTGCTCATAAAGAGTATTTCTGGCCTATTGTCGCTTTTGCCAACGTATGGAAAGAAACCGGATGGAATGCAATTATATATCTGGCGGCAATAACATCTATTGATCCGTCACTTTACGAAGCGGCATCAATTGACGGAGCAGGAAGGTGGGCGAAGATTAAACATGTAACACTTCCGGGAATAAGACCTACTATTATGATTCTGCTTCTTATGAATGTTGGAAATGTGTTGAATGCAGGGTTTGAAATTCAGTATCTGTTAGGAAACGGGCTTGTTCAGAGTGTATCCCAGACAATTGACATTTACGTGCTGAATTGGGGTATCAGTCAGGGAGATTTTTCCATTGGTACAGCAGCAGGTATATTTAAGAGTGTGGTAAGTATTATTCTAATTGTTATTGCAAATCAGATTGCAAAACGCAATGGAGACGAAAGATTATTCTAAGGAGGGCTCAAGATGGAAACAAGAAAAAAAATAAAATCATCGCCCGCAGATAAAGTGTTTACAGTATGCAATACAATTTTTATGATTCTGTTTATTATTATCACATTGTATCCGATTCTGAATACGCTTGCTCTTGCATTTAATGAAGGAACGGATGCATTGCGAGGCGGTATATATCTGATACCGAGAAAATGGACATTGAAAAACTTTATTACTGTTTTACAGAAAGACAATCTGATCACAGGTGCCTATATTACTGTGGCACGAACACTGATCGGAACGTTTACAGCCCTTATTACTAATGCGATACTGGCATTTATTGTAAGCAGAAAAAGATTTTTATTTAAAAAACAGCTGTCTCTTTTCTGGGTTATTACGATGTATGTAAATGGTGGTATGATTCCAACATTTTTGCTGTACAAAGGGCTTGGGTTAACAAACAGTTTCTGGGTATATGTGATTCCGGGAATGATTAGTGCATTTAATATGCTTGTTATACGTACATATATGAATGGACTTCCAGACAGTCTGGAGGAGTCAGCGCAGCTTGATGGAGCAGGATACTTCACTATTTTTACGAAAATCATTTCTCCTCTGTGCAAACCTGTTTATGCGACAGTTGCTCTTTTTGTAGCAGTGGGACAGTGGAATTCATGGTTTGATGCAATGTTGTACAACAGAATGAATGCAAAGTTAACAACATTGCAGTATGAGCTGATGAAATTACTGTCGTCTGTGACGAATCAAGGGGCTTCGGCAGAGGCAATGAAAAATGCAACGGGTTCGGTTACTCCTGAGACAGTTCGAGCAGCGGCGTCAATACTGACTATGCTTCCAATCATTTGTATTTACCCGTTCTTACAGCGATATTTTGTTACCGGACTTACTTTAGGTGGCGTAAAAGAATAATATATAGGCGGAGGTTAAAGGATGGACAGAAAAGAAGCCAGGAGAAAAACACAGGAACTCTCAGCCTGATGCGAAAAGCGAGGAACTTATGGGTATGAGTCCTGTTAAGGTGGAGTTTAGAAAAAGGTAGACTGAACTTAAGGATGGAGAAAGCTATGAAGATTAATTTGGACAGTCCTGTTATTGTTTTTTTTAACTACAGTTGCAGATTTTATGATATTAAATATTCTGTTCATTTTATGCTGTGCGCCGGTCATTACGATCGGCCCGGCAGTCAGTGCCCTTTACACGATTACTATGCGCGAGGCAAGACATGAGGGTGGATATATATTCAAACCTTTTTTTAAAGCATTTAAAAATAATTTCAAGCAGGCGTTTCTCTTATCTATCTTGTATTTAATAATCGGAGCAAGTTTTGTTTTTGGAGTGAAATTTTGGATAGAAAAGCCGGAATTTTCAACAGTCAATCAGGTGATTCTCGTGATTACGGGAGTATTTGCAGTTATTTTTATTTTTTCACTTCTTTATGTATTTGCTTTAATAGCCAGATTCGATAATACTATTTTTAAAAGCGTGAAAATGCAGTGATGCTGGCTGTTTTTAATCTGAGAGAGACATTTTTGCTGACTCTGATCCATGTAATTGTAATTGTGCTTATGATTTTTACAAAAGGTATTTGGATTTTTATGATGGTTGGCGGATTTTCAGTCTGTGCATATATAAATTCACTGCTTTTTATAAGAGTATTCCGGCAATATGAAAAGATAGAAGGAGGAAATCATGATGACTAAAATGGTAATCAATCCGAACAGGAAACTGAGCAGGATTAACAGACAAATATACGGCCATTTTTCTGAACATCTAGGAAGATGTATTTATGAAGGAATTTATGTGGGGGAAAATTCACCTATTGAAAATGTGAATGGAATGAGAACTGACGTAGTTGAAGCGTTGAAAGAGATTCGAGTTCCAGTGCTTCGTTGGCCTGGAGGATGTTTTGCAGATGAGTATCACTGGATGGACGGAATAGGTCCTGCGGGTTCACGTAAAAAGATGATTAATACAAATTGGGGAGGCGTGTTGGAAGACAACAGTTTCGGAACACACGAATATTTTGAGCTCTGCCGTCAGCTCGGATGCCAAACGTATATTAATGGAAATTTGGGAAGTGGAACAGTTCGTGAAATGTCTGAGTGGATAGAATATATGACATTTGATGGAGTATCCCCTATGTCCGAACTGAGAGGAAAGAATGGTCAACAAGCTCCATGGAAAGTTGATTATTTTGGAATCGGAAATGAAAACTGGGGATGCGGGGGAAACATGAACCCAGATTATTATGCAAATGAGTATCGCAGATATCAGAGTTTTGTTCGTGACTATAATAATGAAGATCATATTCAAAAGATTTGCTGCGGAGCACCACACGAAGATTATGAGTGGACGAAAGAGGTATTGGCAACCTGTTTCCGTAGAACTTCCGAAGAACAGCATGGATTTATGGATGGACTTTCTCTCCACTATTATGTATATCCAGAGGGGATTGAAATCAAAGGAAGCTCAACGGAGTTTGATGAAAATGTCTGGTATAAGACATTGAATAAGGCGGTGTATATAGATGAACTTATTCGCAGACATGGTAAGATTATGGATGAATATGATCCTCTGAAAAAAATAGGCATGATTGTAGATGAATGGGGAACGTGGTATACATGTGAGCCGGGTACAAATCCGGGATTTCTTTATCAGCAGAATACGATGCGTGATGCACTTGTAGCGGGGATCACATTGAATATATTTAATAAACACAGCGATCGTGTGAAGATGGCAAATCTTGCACAGATTGTTAACGTACTCCAGGCTGTTCTGCTTACTGAGGGGGATAAAATGATTAAGACGCCTACATATCATCTTTGACATCTATAAAGAACATCAGGATTCGAATCTTGTGGAGAGCAGTATTGAGACAGAGATGATTGGGGTGGAAGAAGAGTGGAAGGTACCGAATCTGACAGAATCTGTCTCAGAAACAGCGGATGGAACACTCCATCTTACTATAACAAATCTTTCTGTCGATCAAAGTTTTGATATAGATACTACGATTATTGATAGAAGTGTAAAAACAGTAAAAGGAGAAATTGTTACGGGGGAAATACAACGCAAAAAATACTTTTGAAGAACCGGAGTGTGTTACAGTAAAAAAATATGATGGAACACAGATTACGGAAAAAGGAATTCGATTTACGATTCCGGCGTGCAGTGTCCTGCATCTGGAAGTGAGGTAGAATGATTGTGGGGAGTGAGCAGCATCGATTATGCAGAAAATGTCTATTAAAAGATATGTCTGAAAAAGAATTTTTTCACAATATGTATCGCTATATTTCCAATCTTCCAGAAGATGATAAAGTTTCAAATTCGGAATATGAGCGCAGATTGAAAAAATGCGGAGAATGTACGAATTTGTTGAATGGTATATGTAGGATCTGCGGATGCTTTGTTGAGATGCGTGCAGCGATGGCTATTAAACATTGTCCTAACAGTGTTCCTAAATGGTAGAAATTTCTACAAGTATAAAATAGGGTGAAATCTGTACCGCCTCCAAAAGTTAGACCTAAAATCTAACGATTGGAGGGCGGTATTTTTTATGGCTAAATATTCTTTTGAATTTAAAAAGAAAGTTGTTAAAGTATCAAAAGATGATATAATTTCAGCACCTATAACTAAATTATCACGTATTTCTTCAGCTTTTTCTATTGCTTCTTCTTCAGTAAGGTGTATAGGCTTTAATGGAGAACCACAAGTCCACTGTTGATTCTTTTTATGATAAAAAAAGACCAAATTTATATGCGGATCCACCGGAAATACCTCCGAATATCTGTAGATCTCTATCCATTTCAAGCATATAGCAAAGATTAGATTTATTTCCTTCATCATTATAAAATAGAGAAGTTAACAAATCCTTTTCGGAAAGCGCTTTAATTGTATGGATTTTAATCGCAAAACACTTGAAGTATTATATAATAATTTTTATATAAGTTCTTAAGTAAATAACATGGAAGTGTTATGTGTGAGTTTTATATAACGATTTTAAGGAGATAACTAAATGAACAACACAATCAATTATTATAATCAAAACGCAGAAAGCTTCATAGCGAATACGCGGAATGCGGACATGCATCCGACGCAGGAAAGATTTCTCCGATTGATAGATAAGAATGCATCGATTCTTGATTTTGGTTGTGGTTCTGGTCGCGACACAAAATATTTCCTAGAGAAGGATATCAAGTGACAGCGATAGATGGATCGGCAGAGCTGTGCAGATTAGCTAGCGAATTTACAGACATAGAGGTTAAAGATTGATATAGAAATCAAACTAAGCAGAATATATAAAGATACGAGGAAAATGAAATGAACATACAGATTTTTGGAACTAAGAAATGCAATAACACCAAGAAAGCAGAGCGGTTTTTCAAAGAACGTGGAATCAAATTCCAGTTCATTGATATGAAAGAAAAAGGTATGAGTAAGGGTGAATTCAATTCAGTTGCTCAGGTGAATGGTGGATTAGAAAATATGATCAACTGGGAAGGAAAAGACAAAGATCTTCTTGCTCTCATTAAGTATATTGCAGATGAAGATAAGCTTGAAAAGGTGCTTGAAAATCCGCAGGTGATTAAAACGCCGGTTGTCAGAAATGGAAAGCAATCCACACTTGGTTATCAGCCGGATGTCTGGAAAGCGTGGAAATAAGAAAAGTAAAGGATAAATTAGTATGATTTATACAGTAAAGAGAATCGATGAAGATTTAGATTTTGGCTGCGAAGAACGAGCTGAAGGAAGTCCAGTCATGGCAGTGGTTACACTTATAGATTCATCCGGAGAAGAATTGAGAGTGAAAGCAGAGGATGACCTGCTTTATAAAAACAATATCAATGAAGGAGACAAGGTTTGTTTCGATAAAAATGATCCGGATTCCGTTATTAGCCATATATAGATGGAAAGTGTGGAAATGATGATGTAAATAGTTGTTGATGCAGACGCCTGTCCAGTGGTTAGCATAGTTAAAAAATGCAAAAAAGCAGTTGCAGATCTGGAGCGTATTCTTTTAGTGCATAAGCATCAAAATAGTGTTATAATCACAAAAGCGCCTGGGAAAAATGGACGCAGAAAATTATATTTATCACAAGGAGGCAATCACGATGGATTTCTACAAGAGAGCACTTGAATTAAAAGACGAAACAGTAGCAGACAGAAGATACATTCATCAGAATGCAGAGACAGGACTTGAGCTTCCGAAGACGAAAGCTTATGTGATGGATAAGTTGAAAGAGTATGGTCTGGATCCGGTTGAATGCGGAGAGGGAGTTGTGGCAACGCTTGGAAATGGCGGTAGGGTTCTTCTCCTGCGTGCAGATATGGATGGACTTCCGATGCCGGAGGAAAGTGGTGAAGCATTTGCCTGTCCAACAGGAAAAACAGCACATACTTGTGGACATGATTTTCATGCAGCAATGCTTTTGAGTGCGGCAAGAATCTTAAAAGAACAGGAAAGCAAGTTGAAAGGAACTGTGAAATTCATGTTCAGCCGGCGGAAGAGACATTTCAGGGAAGTAAGAATATGATTGAGCATGGGATTCTTGAGAATCCGAAGGTAGATGCAGCACTTGCGTATCATGTATCTCCGGGAAAGATGCCGGTCGGACTTTTTATGTATAATGATAAAGGCACAATGATGTATTCTGTTGATGGATTTAAAATCACGGTCAAAGGGAAAGGTTCTCACGGAGCCTATCCTCATGCGGGTGTGGATCCGATTAATATCGGAGTGCACATTCATCTTGCATTGCAGGAGTTGATTGCAAGAGAGACTGATCCGGCGCACGCATGCGTTTTGACAATTGGACAGTTTAAGGCCGGCGAGGCGGCAAATATTATCCCAGAGACAGCAGTTCTTCAGGGAACGATCCGTACAAACAATACGAAAGAGCGCGAACTTCTTGTTCGTCGAATGAAAGAAGTGGCAGAGAAGACCGCAGATGTATATAATGGAAGTGTGAAAATCGAGATGATCTCCGAAGTCCCGCCGCTGATCTGCAATCCGGCATTGACGGACGAAATGATTGGATATATGAAAGAGATGGATATTCCGGGCCTTACTCCAGTTCCGGATGTGAGTGCAAGTGCATCGGAAGATTTTGCGGTGATCGCAGAGAAAGTTCCGAGTACATTTATGTATCTCTCAGCAGGTTATACGGATGAGCGGGGAACTTATCCGGCACACAATCCGAAGGTACAGTTTAATGAAGATGTCTGCCCGATCGGTGTGGCATGTCTGGCACAGTGTGCGGTGAAATGGCTGGAGAATCATCAGGAATAAGAAATAAAATACGATTGGAGAGCGATATGAGCATATTAAATGTAGAACACCTGACACATGGATTTGGAGACCGTGCAATCTTTAATGATGTGTCATTCCGACTTTTGAAAGGAGAGCACATTGGTCTTGTCGGGGCCAACGGAGAAGGAAAATCCACCTTTATGAGTATTGTTACAGGGAAAATGTTACCGGATGAAGGGAAGGTTGAGTGGTCAAAGAATGTGCATGTAGGTTATCTGGATCAGCATGCAGTTCTTGAGAAAGGAATGACGATCCGTCAGGCTCTGAAATCCGCATTTGATCCACTCCTTCAGAAGGAGCAGAGAATGAATGAAATCTGTGATATGCTTGGAACAGCAGATGAGGAAGAAATGAATGTGTTGATGGAAGAACTTGGTACGATTCAGGATGAACTGACACTGCATGATTTCTATACGATTGATGCGAAGGTAGAAGAGGTTGCGCGTGCACTTGGATACTTGATCTTGGATTGGACAGAGATGTGACAGACTTAAGTGGTGGACAGAGAACGAAAGTGCTTCTTGCAAAACTTCTTCTTGAGAAACCGGATATCCTGCTTCTTGATGAGCCGACAAACTATCTGGATGAGGAGCATATTGCATGGCTGAAGCGTTATCTTCTGGACTACGAGAATGCATTTATCCTTATTTCACATGATATTCCGTTCTTAAATGAAGTCGTGAATATTATTTATCATATGGAAAATCAGGAATTGAATCGTTATGTGGGCGATTATGATCATTTCCAGGAAGTTTATGCGGTGAAGAAAGCACAGTTGGAAGCGGCTTACCGTCGTCAGCAGCAGGAAATCAGCGAGCTGAAGGATTTCGTTGCAAGAAATAAAGCTCGTGTGTCTACAAGAAATATGGCGATGTCCCGTCAGAAAAAGCTGGATAAGATGGATGTGATCGAGCTTGCGGCAGAAAGACCAAAGCCGGAATTCCATTTCAAATATGGAAGAACTCCTGGTAAGATGCTTTTTGAGACGAAGGATCTTGTGACAGGATATGATGAACCATTATCTAAACCGTTGAATTTCTCTATGGAACGTGGACAGAAAATCGCACTTGTTGGAACAAATGGAATTGGAAAAACCACATTGCTAAAGAGTATTCTTGGATTGATTCCTTCTTTATCAGGAAGTGTTGAACTTGGTGATAACCTTGAACTTGGTTATTTTGAGCAGGAAGTAAAAGGAGAAAATCGTAATAGTTGTATTGAGGAACTGTGGCAGGAATTTCCTTCTTATACACAGTATCAGGTGCGTTCCGCGCTTGCAAAATGCGGACTTACAACGAAGCATATCGAAAGTCAGGTGCGTGTACTCAGCGGTGGAGAGCAGGCAAAGGTGCGTCTCTGTAAGTTGTTAAACAGAGATACGAATTTCCTTCTCCTTGACGAGCCGACGAATCATCTTGATGTGGATGCAAAGGACTCTCTCAAGCAGGCATTACAGGAGTACAAGGGAAGTATCCTTCTGATCTGCCACGAACCTGAATTTTATCAGGACGTGGTTGATGAAGTGTGGGATATGAGCCAGTGGACAACAAAAGTATTCTAAAAATTGCACAAATAGAGCTGCATGTGAATTATGCAATAATCACGAAAATGTTTGAAAATTTAAAAATCTCTTAAAATAATACTGAAAAAATGTTATACTACACACGTAGAGTCTGTTATAAAAAGGGCAGTACATTGTGGACAACAACAGTGTAAATAAAAAGAACAGGAGGTTTTGAAAATGCTCAGCAGAGGAGACGCAGTTGTATATAAGTGCAGAGGAGTGTACAAGGTAGAAGAAGTAGGAAAACTGGATTTTTCATTTGTGGATGGCAAGAAAGATTATTATACATTACAATCCATAGACAATCAGAGAGATAAGGCGTATGTTCCGATTGATGATGAGAAGAACATCCGTCGTCCGGTGAGTGAGCAGAAGGCGAAGGAACTGCTGGATAATCTTGCAGAGGTCGGTATACTGAATGTAAAGAATGAAAAGTACAGAGAACAGGAATACAAGGATTGTATCTCAAGCTTCTGTCCTGAAAACTGGGTCAAAGTGCTGAAGACATTGTATAGCCGAACAAAACGAAGAGGCAGCATGACAAGCATGGATAAGAAATATCAGATGCTTCTGGAACATGCGCTTTCGAGTGAAATGAATTATGTTCTTGGAATTCCGGCAGGCGAGATGACAGAACTGATCAAAAAGAGTGAATAGTTACTAGAATTTAATAGAAAGAGGTCCGAAGCTACGGAAAATCAGGATTTTTCATTCAATAGCTGTCGGGCCTGGACTTGCGAAAAAAGCATGTGCATGATATACTTCTCCTGAATCTATTATTTTAGGAGAAGTTTTTTCGTTTTTTTCTAGTAGATTGTCAAGAAAGCGAACGTACCGAAAGGAGAACAACAATGAAGATGCTGTCGATTGAGCAGGAACTTAAGAGTAACTCTTATCCAGGAAGAGGAATTATTATTGGTAAAAGCCCGGATGGAAAGAAGGCTGTCACTGCCTATTTTATTATGGGACGCAGTGAGAACAGTAGAAACCGTGTGTTTGTAGAGGACGGAGAGGGAATCCGTACACAGGCATTTGATCCATCGAAGCTTACAGACCCAAGTCTGATTATTTACGCACCGGTCAGAGTATTGGGGAATAAGACGATCGTAACAAACGGAGATCAGACAGATACGATTTATGAAGGAATGGATAAACAGCTTACTTTTGAGCAGTCTCTTCGTTCTAGAGAATTCGAGCCGGATGGTCCGAACTACACACCACGTATTTCTGGTGTGATGCATATTGAGAATGGCAATTTCAATTATGCAATGTCAATCCTGAAGAGCAATAACGGAAACCCGGACAGTTGCAACAGATATACTTTTGCATACGAGAATCCGGTAGCCGGTGAAGCTCATTTTATTCACACTTATATGCATGATGGCAACCCGCTTCCAAGCTTTGAGGGAGAACCGAAGCTGGTAGAGGTGCTGGACAACATGGAAGAGTTTGCAGACCTTCTGTGGAACAGCCTGAATGAGGAAAATAAAGTGTCATTATTTGTCCGTTACATTGATATCGAGACAGGTAACTATGAGACAAAGATCGTGAATAAGAACAAATAAGGAGCGTAAAGACAGATGAAAGAATTAGAATTGAAATACGGATGTAACCCAAACCAGAAACCTTCAAGAATTTACATGAACGACGACAGAGAGCTTCCAATCAAGGTGCTCAGCGGACGTCCTGGATATATTAACTTCCTGGATGCGTTCAATGGATGGCAGTTGGTATCAGAACTGAAGAAAGCAACAGGACTTCCAGCCGCAACTTCATTCAAGCATGTATCACCAGCCGGAGCAGCTGTTGGTCTTCCGCTGTCAGAGACACTGGCGAAGATTTACTGGGTAGATGATCTTGGAGAGCTCTCTCCACTTGCATGTGCTTATGCAAGAGCGCGTGGCGCAGACCGTATGTCTTCTTTCGGTGACTTTATTTCTCTGTCTGACGTCTGTGACGTTGATACAGCGCGCCTGATCAAGAGAGAGGTATCTGATGGAGTGATCGCACCGGGATATGAGCCGGAGGCACTTGAACTTCTGAAACAGAAGAAAAAAGGAAATTACAATATTATTCAGATCGATCCGGATTATGTGCCTGCACCGTTAGAGCACAAGGAAGTATTCGGAATTACATTTGAGCAGGGAAGAAATGAACTGAATATCGATAAAGATTTCTTCTCAAATGTTGTGACAGATGTGAAAGAGATCCCGGATGCAGCGAAGATCGATCTTGCTATTTCCATGATCACATTGAAATATACACAGTCCAACTCTGTATGTTATGTAAAAGATGGACAGGCAATCGGAATCGGTGCCGGACAGCAGTCAAGAATCCACTGTACACGTCTTGCCGGACAGAAGGCAGATAACTGGTGGTTACGTCAGAATCCGAAGGTACTTGGACTTCAGTTCAAGGATGGAATCGGACGTGCAGACAGAGATAATGCGATCGATCTTTACATCGGAGAGGAATATATGGATGTTCTCGCAGATGGTGTCTGGGAGAATACATTTAAGGTAAACCGGAAGTATTTACAAGAGAGAGAAGAGAGCATGGTTGGACAGATGACAGGTGTTGCGCTTGGTTCTGATGCATTCTTCCCATTCGGTGATAATATTGAGCGTGCACATAAGAGTGGTGTAACTTATATTGCACAGCCAGGTGGATCAGTGCGTGATGATAATGTAATTGCTACATGTAACAAATACGGCATGGCAATGGCATTTACAGGAATTCGTCTGTTCCATCATTAGAAACTTAAGATAAGATGATAAAAGAACCGGGACTTTTGGTGAAGAACCGGCGGTATAGAAAGGCTGAAATATTATGGTGATAGAGACAAGAAGCCCGGAAGAGACATTTGCAGTCGGTAAAAGTCTTGGTGAAAAAGCATTCCCAGGTCAGGTGTTAACCCTGACAGGGGATCTTGGAGTTGGGAAAACGGTCTTTACTCAGGGACTCGCAGAAGGACTTGGGATTGAAGAACCGGTGAATAGTCCGACATTTACCATCGTTCAGGTTTATGAAGAAGGGCGTCTGCCTTCTATCATTTTGATGTCTACAGAATCGGTGACATTGAAGAGATGGACGAGGTGGGATTTGAAGAATACGTGATGGGAGAAGGTGTCTCACTGATCGAGTGGGCGAATCTGATTGAAGAGATTCTTCCGGAACGTCGGACAAATATTCTGATCGAGAAGGATCTGACACAGGGATTTGATTATCGTCGGATCACAATCGAGGAACAGTAACCGATAAAAAATTAGAAGAATGGAACAAAGAGAAGGCTGTTGATACAGAGAACATTTTTACAGCAGCTGACAGAGGAAGGAAGCAAGACCATGAGAGTATTGGCGATAGACAGCTCAGGACTGACAGCAACGGTTGCAGTCGTTGAGGATGAACAGACAATTGCGGAGTATACCGTGAATTATAAGAAGACACATTCGCAGACACTTCTGCCGATGATTGATGAGGTAAAGAAGATGATCGATCTGGATCTGTCCAGCATTGATGCCATTGCTGTGTCAGGAGGACCGGGCTCTTTTACCGGGCTTAGAATCGGATCTGCTACTGCGAAAGGACTGGGACTTGCTCTTGGAAAACCTCTGATCCATGTTCCGACAGTGGATGCACTGGCCTATAATGTTTATGGATGTGGCGACTTGATCTGCCCAATCATGGATGCCAGAAGAAAACAGGTTTATACAGGATTGTATTCATTTTCACACGAAGTGAAAGATGGAACACATCTGACAGAGGCTGCATTTCATGTGGAAGAACAGCAGATGGCGATTGCAGTAGAAGAGTTGATCGGTAAGCTGAATGCGTATAAACGTCCGGTTGTATTTTTGGGAGACGGAGTACCAGTGTATCGTCAGATGCTTGAAGAGGGACTTGAAGTCCCGTATTCATTTGCCCCATCATACATGAACCGTCAGAGAGCGGCTGTAGTAGGAGCACTTGGTATTGAGTATTATTATGCAGGAAAATATGAGACAGCAGGGCGCATAAGCCGGATTATCTGCGTGTGTCTCAGGCAGAGCGCGAACGTGCTCAGCGTGAAAAGGAAGCAAAGACAGAAGTGCGTGAGATGACGATTGAAGACGGTGCTGTAGTTGCTGAGATTGAGCACCAGTCATTTTCTGATGCCTGGAGCGAGAAGGCGATTTTAGAGACGCTGGAACAGAACAATAGTGTCTGCTTTGTTGCGGAAAAAGCAGGGAAAAGAGTAGGATATCTGCTTGGCTATACTGCGGTTGATGAAGTGGAGATTGCAAGAATCGCAGTGATTGATGAGATGAAACGTCAGGGAGTTGGTCATGCATTAATGCTAGCTTTGAAGGCGTGGAGTAAAGAACATCAGATTGCAAAGGTTCTGCTGGATGTAAGAGAAGTAATCAGGCAGCAGGAGCATTTTATGCGAGAGAAGGATTCGTAAACGATGGAGTCCGCAAAGCATTCTATCAGGATCCGAAGGAAGATGCAGTACTGATGAGTCTGGAAATAGATAAATAACCAGCAGTTCCAGTGGGAATTGCGAAAACTGTTTTGTATAATTGAGGCGTAACAAAGGAAGAAAACAGGAATATTCCGTTTTTGTAAATTACAATGATGAGTAACAACATAATTGCTGCTCACAGGAGGAAAACGTATGCGCCAGTATCAGTTGAAAGAAACAAAAGAAATTACGAAAATTATTTGTAACCGGTGTGGAAAAGAAACAAAAGTTGTGAGTGGGATTCCGAAAAGAGAGATGCTTCATGTAGAGCATACCTGGGGCTATTTTTCTGGAAAAGATGGAGAAAGCTGCAGTTTTGATCTGTGCGAGGAGTGTTTTGATGAAATTACAAAGGGGTTCCTCATTCCAACCGAATGTAAAGATGAATGAAAGAGTCTGGTTTGCAGTTTCGGGCAAACCGTAATGGACCAGAAGATAGAGGAATATTATGTTAGATGTATGTTTGCTTGGAAGTGGTGGGATGATGCCGCTTCCTTATCGTTTCCTTACTTCCTTAATGACAAGGTTTAACGGAAGCAGTCTGATGATTGACTGCGGAGAAGGAACACAGGTAGCTGTAAAAGAGAAGGGCTGGAGTTTTAAACCAATCGATGTGATCTGTTTTACTCATTATCATGGGGATCATATCAGTGGACTTCCGGGTCTTCTACTTACAATGGGAAATGCAGACCGTAGGGAACCGTTGACACTGATCGGACCGAAAGGTCTTGAAAGGGTTGTTAGTTGCCTGCGCGTAATTGCGCCGGAACTGCCATTTCCAATCATTTATCAGGAGATTCAGGGAGCGGAGCAGACATTTGAGTTAAATGGATACCGGTTGAAAGCATTTCGTGTGAACCATAATGTACTTTGCTATGGTTATACGATTGAAATTGACCGCGCCGGTAAGTTTGATGTGGATCGTGCCCGTGCAAATGAGATTCCGCAGAAATACTGGAGTCTCTTACAGAACGGAGAAACTGTAGAAAGTGAAATGGGAATTTTGACACCGGATATGGTGCTCGGTCCACAGAGAAAAGGAATTAAGCTGACTTATACAACAGATACAAGGCCGACAGATTCGATTCGTGAGAATGCGAAAGATTCAGATCTTTTCATCTGTGAAGGCATGTATGGAGAGAAAGAGAAAGCAGCGAAGGCAGTAGAGTATAAGCATATGACATTTTATGAAGCGGCGGAACTGGCGAAAGAAGCGAATGTTGGCGAGATGTGGCTGACACATTATAGCCCGTCACTTACAAAGCCGGAACATTATATGAATGATGTGAAAAAGATATTCCCTCGGGCGAAAGCTGGAAAGGATGGAATGTCTGTTGATCTGATGTTTGAAGATTGAGAGGGATAGAAAATGAGTGAAAGCAAAGAGATTAATATACTGGCGATCGAAAGTTCCTGTGATGAGACAGCGGCAGCAGTAGTACGAAACGGGCGAGAAGTGCGCTCAAATATCATTTCTTCTCAGATTGATCTGCACAAATTATACGGTGGTGTTGTGCCGGAAATTGCATCAAGAAAGCATATTGAGAAGATTAATCAGGTGATTGAAGAGGCGCTTAGTGAAGCAGGGACAACATTAGATGAGATTGACGCAATCGGTGTAACTTATGGACCGGGGCTTGTAGGAGCCCTGCTTGTTGGCGTGGCTGAAGCAAAAGCAATCGCATGGGCGAAAGATATTCCACTGGTTGGAGTGCATCATATTGAGGGACATATTTCTGCAAATTATATCGAACATCCGGATCTTGAGCACCGTTTGTGTGTCTTGTTGCATCCGGCGGACATACGCATCTTGTATGTGTGAAAGAATATGGAAAATATGAGATCCTCGGAAGAACCAGAGATGATGCAGCGGGTGAAGCTTATGATAAAGTGGCTCGTGCAATCGGGCTCGGTTATCCGGGCGGTCCAAAGATTGACCGTATTGCCAAAGAGGGGAATCCGGATGCAATCCAGTTCCCAAAGGCAAAGGTAAATGATGCAGAGTATGATTTTAGTTTCAGTGGACTGAAATCAGCGGTATTGAATTATATTAATGGCTGTAAGATGAAAGGTGAGACATTTGATCCTGCAGATCTTGCAGCATCTTTCCAGAAGGCAGTAGTAGAAGTTCTTGTGGGTAATTCAATGCGTGCGGCAGAAAAACTCGGTATGAAGAAATTCGCGATCGCGGGAGGAGTTGCGTCTAATTCAGCGCTTCGTGAAGCGATGGAAGAAGCTTGTGAGAAACGTGGAATGAAATTCTACCGTCCGTCACCGATTTACTGTACAGATAATGCGGCAATGATCGGAGCGGCGGCTTATTATGAATACCTTGCCGGAACTCGTTCGGGATGGGATTTGAATGCTGTGCCGAACCTGAAATTGGGAGAACGTTAAGATAGTTGATTTACGTGTCAGTTATTTGAATAACAAAGAGATATGAACAGGATTTTGTGATGAGTTGTGAATAACTTTGCAAAATCCTGTATTTAATGTGAATAACAGGAGAGAAAAATGGAGAAGAAATATTGTACAGCGGTTGTTCTTGCTGGCGGAAGTGGAAAAAGAATGGGGACAAAAGTTCATAAACAGTACTTGATGCTGAAAGGTTATCCTGTACTTTATTATTCTCTGAAAGCATTTCAGGATTCTGCGTGGATTGATGAGATCGTTCTTGTCAGTGGCGCAGGGGAAGAAGAATACTGCCAAAAGGAAATTGTAGAGAAATACAGTTTTTCTAAAGTGCATAAAATTGTAGCCGGAGGTGCAGAACGTTATAATTCTGTCTGGAATGGCCTGCAGCAGATCACAGAAAAAGACGGGTTCGTATATATTCATGACGGGGCGAGACCTTTTGTGGATGATGCTATGATTGAGCGCGCCTATTCTTGCGTGGAAGAAACGAATGCATGTGTTGCCGGCATGCCTGTAAAGGATACAATCAAAGTCGTGGACGAAAAGAATTATGTGAAAGGCACACCGGAGCGAAAAACACTCTGGCTTGTTCAGACACCACAGGTTTTTAATATCCAGCTGATCAAAGAAGCTTATCAGAAATTAATCAACGAGAAAATCGAAAATGTGACAGATGATGCGATGGTAGTCGAGCAGATGATGGGACATACTGTTAAATTATATCCCGGAGCATATGAAAATATAAAAATCACAACACCGGAAGATCTTCTTGTGGCGGAAGCGTTTCTGTAGGAATATACAAGGGAACTGTCTTATGTTTATTCCTAAATTTCAAAAAATGTAAAAACAGGTCAAGGAAACTTACTCAAAAGCATGACTGGGAATCGAGATATTTAAGAACAAATCAAGAAAAGAAGGGGATTTTTCGATGTTGTAAAGTGTGGAAAAAGCCCCAAAAATCAAGGAAAACAAAGAAAATTAAAAAAATGTGAAAAAAATGAAAAAAAGGTGTTGACATTTGGGTCTACCTTATGATAAGATTATCAGCGTCGCAAGTGAAACGACAACAACTTAATAAGAATTGCTAATCGGCAATGATTAGGTATTATGGAGAGGTATCGAAGTGGTCATAACGAGGCGGTCTTGAAAACCGTTTGTCCGAAAGGGCGCGTGGGTTCGAATCCCACCCTCTCCGTTTTTTATGGAGAAGTACCCAAGCTGGCCGAAGGGGCTCCCCTGGAAAGGGAGTAGGTCGTTAGTAGCGGCGCGAGGGTTCAAATCCCTCCTTCTCCGTTTGTTTTATGAAAATTCATAACTTTTTGAAAAAAAGTTCTTGACAAACAAAAACAGCTATGTTAATATAAACAAGCTGTCGCTTGAAAAGAACGACACAAACAAAGAATCTTGATAACTGAACAATAGACAACAACAACCCTTGAAAATTTCTTTAAGAGAAGATTTTTAAGAACGGTTTTTAAACAAACCAAAACAACAGTAAAAAGGGAAGAATTAAGCTAGTTAGTTGGTTCTGAACTGGATACAAACACTTTTAACGAGAGTTTGATCCTGGCTCAGG